>Ga0209275_10000331_pt1 | contig 17761 bp, 14 predicted proteins | sample HubBroMetageREF2_FD_188344 | JGI IMG/M metagenome (GOLD analysis project Ga0209275, IMG submission 188344) | Reference soil microbial communities from the Hubbard Brook experimental Forest, New Hampshire, USA - Hubbard Brook CCASE Soil... | ecosystem: Environmental > Terrestrial > Soil >... | reverse complement strand
CGGATGGAAAAATCCTTCTGGTCGCCGGCTTCGGCAACCCTAGCCTGATGGCCCGATTCACGACCAGCGGTCAACCGGACACCAGCTTTGGCGCCGGCGGCCTGCTCAACCTCCCCTACGGTAGCCCAACCCAGGTCGCGGTCCAATCGGACGGGAAAATTCTGGTCGCCGCGGGGGAATCCGCGAAATTGATATCACTTTTCCCCACTGCCCAAGCCGGCGCCATCACCCGCTACAATTCCAACGGCACTGTCGACAAAACCTTTGGCGCTGCGGGCACTGCGGCAAGCGCGGTCTCGGCATCGGCTCTGGTGTTGCAGAGTGACGGCAAAATTGTGGTGGGCGGCACCATTACGAGTAAGGCGGGCGCGCCGCTGGTCTACAACCGCGTCGGTTTTGGAATCGTCCGCTATGATTCCAACGGCAGCGTCGATCTCACCTTCGGCAAAGAGGGAGTTGCGATCACCGACTTCGGCACTGCTGCTAACGATTCTGGCGCCTTCGCCCTCGCGATTCAAGCCGACGGTGACATTGTCGCCGCCGGGGCCGCCGGGGCTGAGGCCTCGGGCTCCTTCATTGCGTCCGGCTTCGGTTTGTCCCGCTATAGCAGCGCGGGAAAACTGGACACCAGCTTCGGAACAAACGGGATCGTCATTACCGCCATTGGCAGTGGCCATATCTCATGGCTGAACGCAATGGCAATTCAGAGTGATGGCAAGATCGTGGTGGCAGGCACTTCGGATCTTAGCTTCGAATTCCAAAACGGCTACGTCGCGCGCTATCTCTCGCAATAGCGGAGACAGCCAGCGACTTTCTGGCGCAGTAAGCTCCTGGCGCAGGAACCTTTAGATAACACCATCCTCGACATTCTTGGCCGGGGATGGTGTTCCAGGACTGATCGGAAATTCCACCTCGCGTGACAGCTTGAATAGATTCTAATTGGACATCGCGCCGGAGCCCATGGTCTCAACCTGGGTCATGCTCTTCGCGGGCGCATTCGGAGAAGTGCCGCTGGCTGGCGCTCCTGGCTGTTGAGGCGCGTACTTCGAGGCGCACTTGGCTTGCAATTGCTTGGCGTGGAAGACGCCATCGCGTCCGAAACTTCCATCGGCCAACGCCTGGGAATTGTCTTTGAACGTATCGGGCGGAGGCTCGGTACCGCTGTATGAAACTTGAAGAGTTTGATCGTTCTCTATCAGGACGAATTCAACTTTGGTGCCGTTGCGCTTAATCGAACCGGGCTGCACATTCCCCGCAACCCGCAGGCGTTTGGTGTGGGCCGAGTCTCCCATCCCACGCAATTCCTTGATGGTGACGTAGTAACTCTTGCTTTCCTGAACACCGGTATAGGCGAGATATCCAAGCGCCAACAGGATGATTACCGTTGCACCGCCGAATTTCAGGTATCTGCTGGTTTCGTTGGACATAAAAAGCCCCACGCCTAAGGAAACTCTATTCCTCCGCTCGGGCGCGGGTCAAGAACCGAAGAGACATCTGAGGCATTACAATTCTCCTGTCGTTCATTTTTGATTAAGTCAACTGACTATGATCCACGCCTGGCATGACGTAACCCCCGGAGAGCGATTGCCGGAAGAGTTCAACACGGTGATTGAAATTCCCTTTGGCTCGAGCGTGAAGTATGAACTCGATAAGGCCAGCGGCCTGATCAAACTCGATCGCGTGCTCTACTCCGCGGTTTATTATCCGGCTAACTACGGCTTCGTTCCTCAGACTTTGGCCGAAGATGACGATCCGCTCGACGTTCTGGTGCTCTGCCAGGAAAGCGTGGTGCCGCTGACCATTATTCATGCGCGCGCCATCGGCCTAATGACCATGATTGATGCGGGGAAAAAAGATCACAAAATTATTGCCATCGCCACGGAAGATCCTGAATTCAACACCTACCGCGAAGCTTCGGAGATGCCTCCGCACCGGCTGATCATGCTGCGCAGATTCTTCCAGGATTACAAACAGCTCGAAGGAAAAGAAGTGGAAGTTGACGAGATACGGCCCGCAGGCGAGGCGTACCCGATCATCAACGATGCCTTACTCCATTACAGCGAGCAAAGGCGCAAAGGATTTATCAAGTAGCCGTTCGCCCTCCAACACCGTCACCACACATGGCAGGCATTCGCGCTCACCATGGGTTGTCCCGGCTTGCAGCCCCAAGCCTGCTGGAACTCAGGCATGTTCTGAACCACCCCGTTAACCCGCCATTTCCCCGGCGAGTGCGGATTCGTGGTCACCTGCATGCGCGCCGACTCGGGACGCCGTTTCTCGCACCACACCCGCGCAAAGCCCAGGAAGAATCGCTGCTCGGGCGTGTAGCCGTCAATCTTCTGGGCTTCTTTTCCGGTTTTGTCTTCCGCGATCATGCGCTCGAGCGCCATCAGCGCAATGCGTGCGCCACCGTTGTCTGCGGTATTTTCGCCGAGCGTGAGGCGCCCGTTCAGCTTAAGATCGTCGACTGCAACGAAGCTGCTGTACTCGTCGGCAACGCAGCTCACTCGCTTTTCAAATTCCTTGCCATCGTCAGGCGTCCACCAATCATGCAAATTGCCCTGCGGATCGAACTTGCGCCCCTGGTCGTCGAAGCCGTGGGTCAATTCGTGCCCAATCACGAGCCCGATTCCACCGAAGTTCACGGCATCATCCATCTTCTTGTCGAAGAACGGCGGCTGTAAAATACCTGCCGGAAACACGATTTCGTTGTAGGAGGAGCTGTAGTAAGCGTTGACCGTGGGCGGCGTCATGCCCCATTCCAGGCGGTCGAGCGGTTTGCCAATCTTGGCGATCTCGCGCTTGGATTCGAATTCGTTGGCACGCAAAAAATTCCCCAGCAGGTCGCCCCGCACCACCGTCAGCGAACTGTAATCGCGCCATGCGTCGGGATAGCCAATCTTGTTGCGAATGGCCTGCAATTTAACCTTTGCCTGCTTCTTGGTATCGGCGGTCATCCAGGAAAGATTCTGGATATCCGTGTCCAGCGATTCTTCGAGCGCATCCACCATCTTCAACATGCGCTGTTTACCATCAGCCCCGAACGTAAGCTCCACGTATTTCTGGCCCAGAGCCTCGCCCAGGGAGTTGTCAGTGAGTTCCACGCAGCGCTTCCATCTGGCTTGGATTTCCTTCTGGCCGGTCAAGGCCTGGCGCATTTTGAAACTCGCGTCCACGAAAGGCTGAGAGAGCCACGGAGCGGCGCCTCGCAGCACATGCCAGCTCACGTAGATCTTCAAGTTGTCCAGCGATTCAGATTCCAGCACGCCATTCACCTGCTTAAAGAACTCCGGGTTGCTGACGTTCAACTCCGAAAAACTGGGCGCACCCGTCGCCGCAAAATAGCGATTGAGATAAAAATTCGGCGCCATGGCGACGGCCGCCTCCCGCGTCATCTTGTGGTCTCGCGTCTTGGGGTCGCGGCGGAGGGTGCGGTCCATGGAGTCCTTAGCCAGCGCGGTCTCGATGCGCAAAACGGTTTGCGCCGACTCCGCCGCCTGCGTCGCCGATTGCCCGGCAAGAGTAAACATCTGGGTCACCTCTTCCACCAGATGCTTGCGCATTTCCGTCATCCGGGCATCGTCTTTGATGTAGTAATCGCGGTCGGGCAGCGACAATCCACCTTGGTCAATGTACGCGATCACTTGATCTGCATTGTGCAGGTCCGAGTTGGAATAGAAATTAAACAACGGGTTGGGACCCTCAAGATGCACCCGCGCGACCGCGTCAATCAGCGTAGCCTTGTCGCTCACCGTCGAAATGCGGTCAAGCTCCGGCTTGAGCGAGTCAAGGCCCTTCGCGTCCACACTCTTCTCGTCCATGCAGGAGCTGTAGAAATCGCCGATCTTCTGATCGATCGGACTTCTGCCGGGATCATTGGCGGAAGCCTTTTCCAGGATCTCTCGCAGCGTTACCAGATTCCGTTCGTCCAGTTCGACAAAGCTGACCCACGCACTCTGGTCCGCCGGAATTTCCGCCTTCTTGAGCCAGTTACCGCAGGCGTACTGGTAGAAATCGACGCAAGGATCCAGTGCCTTGTCGATGTTGTCGATGCTGAAACCTGACGCCGGGTTCGTGGTGGAATCAGTCTGAGCAAAAATAGCGACGGCTGCGAGCAGCAGAAATACGGGCAGAAGACGGAATAAGCGCATGGCACCTCGTTGACTTGAAGCAGCGATTCTAAGCCCTGGGGGTTTGGACGGACAACCATGGAATAGGGTAGCCAAGAGCTACGGAGTTCGGCTCAATCTCATCCACGGCGTATAATCGGGTTTTGACGAATCCAAAAAAGGTGATAAGTCATGGCTCCGGCGAACGGTAACCCAGCGAACGGTAATGCAGCGAACGGCAACAGCAGTCAGGCCAATCACGGCTCCGAAAGCAATGGCCACATCGTTCCCCAGCCGCGCTCCGAATGGATCGCGCGTCGCAAGGTGGAGAACGCCGACGGCAATTTCTCCCAGATGCATTACGCGCGCAAGGGCCTGATCACGGAGGAAATGACCTATGTAGCGAATCGTGAAAAGCTTTCCCCTGAACTGGTTCGCGACGAAGTAGCGATCGGCCGCATGATTGTTCCCGCCAACATCAATCATCCGGAACTCGAGCCGATGTGTATTGGTGTGGCTTCGCTCTGCAAAATCAATTCGAACATTGGCAATTCCGCAATCACCTCCAACATTGATGAAGAGCTCAAGAAGCTGCACACATCGGTCCACTACGGCGCCGACACCGTGATGGATCTTTCAACCGGCGGCAACATTCATGAGATTCGCGAAGCCATCCTGCGGCACTCGCCTGTGCCCATCGGAACGGTGCCGATCTATGAAGCGATCTCACGAGTGAAACGCATCGAAGACTTGAACGCTGAGGTGATGCTCGAAGTGATTGAGGAACAGGCCGAGCAAGGCGTTGATTACATGACCATTCACGCCGGCGTGCTCATTCAGTATCTGCCAATGGTTTCCAAGCGCATCACCGGGATCGTCAGCCGCGGCGGCGCCATTCTGGCGCAGTGGATGGCCCACCATCACAAGCAGAATTTTCTCTACGAGCGTTACGACGACATCTGCAAGATTTTCGCTAAGCACGACGTCTCGTTTTCGCTAGGCGATGGCCTGCGGCCCGGCTGCATTGCCGATGCCAGCGATGAAGCGCAATTCGCTGAGTTGAAGACGCTGGGCGAACTGACCAAGAAGGCCTGGGAACAAGATGTGCAGGTGATGATCGAAGGCCCTGGCCACGTCCCGCTCGACAAGATCAAGGAACAGGTCGACAAAGAAAAAGAGCTCTGCTACGAAGCGCCGTTCTATACGCTGGGACCGCTCGTCACCGACATCGCGCCGGGATACGACCACATCACGTCGGCAATTGGCGCGGCCATGATCGGCTGGCATGGCGCTGCGATGCTTTGCTACGTCACGCCCAAGGAACATCTCGGACTCCCGAACGAGAAGGACGTGAAGGACGGGATCATCGCGTACAAGATCGCAGCCCACGCGGCGGATTTAGCGCGCCATCGTCCCGGCGCTCAGGACCGCGACGACGCGCTCAGCTATGCCCGCTACAAATTCGATTGGGAGAAGCAGTTCGCGTTGTCCCTCGATCCGGAAACGGCGCGCTCCATGCACGACGAAACGCTGCCCGATGACTACTACAAAGAGGCCGCGTTCTGCTCCATGTGCGGGCCGAAGTTTTGCTCGATGAATTATTCCAGCAAGGTGGACGAGTACAACAAATCAGTCCACGGCCTAGAAAAGAAAGACTACTCCGAACTAGTCGAAAAGCTGGTGTCGCTGAAATAACGTGGCGACGGACGCCTCGTCCGTCCGGTCTTCGCGCAACTGCCTAAGTGAGTGTGCGAAAAAACTGTTAACCGTTATCCGAACAGCCGCATGAATCCTCTCGCGGGCAAATCGGATACGAGGAACGAGGTATCTCGCATTCCCACGACTCGGGCCACGGACTCCGCCGCCAGATACCCGCTTCTTACCGCGCCTTCCATGGTGGCGGGCCATCCGGTCGCAGTCCAGTCTCCGGCCAGAAATACTCTTGGCCAGATCGTCTCCGGGCGGGGACGGTAGATGTCCACTCCCGGCCGGGGTGAATAGGTTGCGTGGACTTCCTTGATCACCGTCGATTTCACCAGGTTCGCATCTCGCGCGCCCGGGAAAAATTCGCGCAGTTCGGTCAGCGCTAACTCGATGATCTCCGCTCGTGACTTTTCCACCAGAATCTTCGACGAGCTCACGACCAATTCTACGTAGCTGCCATTCTCGTTGCGCCCCAGAAGTTTCGATTTATGGAACATCCACTGAATGGTCCGGTCCAATAAAACGGCGTGATCAAGGTCGGTGATCTGGCGATCGAACCAGAGATGAATGCCAGTGATCGGTGAGGTTTCGAATCGCGCCAAAACTTGCCGCAACGGGTCGGCAGCCGAGGATTGCGGCAGTATGCGGGATAGAACATCAAAGGGTACGGCGAACACAACGAAGTCAAAGCTCGTTTCCTCGCCTGACACCAGCAGTTTCACCTTATCCGGCTCGCTCAGAAAAGACTCCACGCTGCTACGGAATCGGACCTCGCCGCCTCTCGCAGCGATGTAGTCTCCAGCAACGCTGTAGAGCTCGGTCAAGGGCACGGTCGGCACGCCCATCCGTCCAGCCGCCGCCGACTTCAAAAAGGATTCACGCACTACCTGCGCCGCATACGGCACAGACACGCGATCCAACTCTTCGTTCAATGCGCTCACCAGGATCGGATTCCAGAAACGCTCGATCGCCCGCTTGGTTTGTCCATGTCGGCGTAGCCATGTCAGGAAGTTCTCGCCAGTGTCGCGTGGCGTGCCGGGCGCAAGGGCGGTCATTGCCATGCCAATGGAAAGTTTGTCCGATAAGTCCAGGCAAGCAGCGCGCAGAAAAGCAGGCGCATTGTGAAGGGGCGCAGGAAGCCTCGATGGCGCAATGACCGAGGCGCGTCCGCCCGGCTCGAGGAAGGTCAGCCGGTCGTACCAGCGGATCTTGTTTTCGACGCCCAATCGTCCGTAGAACTGGATCAGGTTGGTGCAGCAGCCGAGCAGCACGTGCTGGCAGTTGTCGACGACTTCGCCGGTGCCGGGATGCTGATAAGAAGAAGCGCGTCCGCCAAGATACGGCCGACGTTCGAACAGGGTCACGCGAAAGCCGCTGCCCGCAAGGGCGCAACCAGCGGCGAGCCCCGCCAGCCCACCTCCCACCACAGCTATTTGGGAATCTTGTACCGGCCGCTCGTTCATCAGGACAAGCGTTTCAGGAAGCCTTTGGCCAGAATGCCGAGCTTCTCGCGCACGGTGAGGCTGACTTTTTCGTTGCCGCTGAAGACGTCGTATTCGCGCTGTGCAATCTTCTCGAGCAGCCGCTGATAGATGGTCATCAGCACCCAAAGCGCTGGCTGGCTGTCCTCTTCGACGAGCGGGATGAGTTCTTCTCCAGCCTTGTAATACTCGCGAGCCCGGTCGGCCTCCATGGCCAGGAGCGGGCGAAAGAGCGCGGGATCGGAGACCGATTCCAAAGCAGAAAGTGAAATCCCAAACTTGTCCAGGTCCTCTTCCGGCAGATAAACGCGGCCCATGCTGGCGTCTTCTTTTACGTCACGAATGATGTTGGTGAGTTGAAAAGCCAGCCCCAGCCGCTCGGCCAGCGGTTCGGCAGCCGGATCGCGGTATCCGAACACATGAATGCAAACCAGACCCACGACCGAAGCTACCCGGTAACAGTACTGATAGAGATCGTCAAAAGTCCGGTAGTGAACGCTAAGCGCGTATGGCACCGGCGACTCGCTCGTGCGATTCTCGTCCGCGCCCGGACCTCCCTCAACATCCATCGCGGTGCCGTAGGCCAGCTGATCGAGCAATCCAACGCGAATGTTGTAACGGCGCTGTGCGTCGGTGAGGGCCAGCAGTACAGGCTCGTCGCTCGGATGACCAGAATGGGCGCGGTGAAAAGCGTCCAGCCACGCGCCGAGTTTCTGCCTCCGGTCGTACTGCGAAAGAGACTCATCGTCCGCAATGTCGTCACAGCGCCGCATGAAAGCGTACACAGCGCACAGCGCCTGACGCTTGGCCCGCGGCAGTAGCAGAAATGCATAGTAGAAATTCTTAGCGGCCGCACGCGTGATGTGGCGGCAAACCGAGTACGCAACCGCGAGTTGCGATTCGGTAGGCGCGAAGGGTGTGGGAGCTGGCTGCACCGCCGTACTCATACCCTTTTTCCCCGCAAGAGTTTTCCCCAAGCCGCACGCGCGACCAGCGTCAATTTGCGTGCTTTTGAAATCGCCGGACGCCGGCCCAGCACGTTGTAACCCTGCGCCTCGATGGCGTTCAGAATCTCCTGCCCGCCCCGGCTGAACAATTCGATATCAAGAGCCAGTTCGCGATCCACCTTCTCAATCAGCGGCAAGCCTCGACGGAACCAATCGCGGGCGCGCTCCACCTCGAAGCGCATCATGTCGCAGAAGGCGGATGTATTGCGTTGCGCCGCGATGTCCTCTTCCGTAACTCCAAAGCGTCGAAGATCTTCGAGTGGCAAATAGATTCGACCGTTGGCATAGTCCGGGCTCACATCCTGCCAGAAATTCGCCAGCTGCAGTGCGGTGCAGGTGAAATCAGAAAGCGCCTGCCGCTCGGCATCCCGGTACCCGCACACGTAAAGCACCAGATGGCCCACAGGATTCGCCGAGTAACGGCAATACCCAAGAACATCCGCAAATGTTGCGTAGCGCGAAACTCTCTGATCCTGACGAAACGCTGTCAGCAGATCGACAAATGTCTGCTTCGGAATCTCGCACTTGCGCACGGTCTCGGCCAAAGCCACGAACACGGGATGCCGCGGGGTCCCGGCGTAGCAAGCATCGAGCTCGGCTCCCCACTGATCCAGCAACGACAGAGAAGCGCGAGCATCGCCGACCTCATCGCCTAGGTCATCAGAGATACGACAGTAAGCATAAACATTGAAAAAATCCTGACGCAGCTGCTCCGGAAGAAACCAGGTCGCAACCGAAAAATTCTCGTAGTGCGAGCGCGCCAGACGACGGCAGTACTCCTCAGCCTCGGCTAGGGTAGGCGCTTCCTCAGGGATTGCGTACTCCCGCGGCAAACTACTCCACCCCGGCAGGGTAGAGGAAATCCGGGAGTCGCTGGCGATGGATGACATGGTCAATTGGTCAATGTAGGCGCGAGCGTTGCGCCTGCCGGAAAATCCCACCTCAGTGTCCGGGAATGATCGCGGTCTTGATATCGCCGTTGCGGTTCAGCATATGATGGAAAACCTGCTGCAGCCGGGAAAGTGGCGCTTCGCCGGTAATGTAATCGGTGGAACGAATCTTCTTCTCGGCAATCAGCGCGAAAGCTCTGCGCACGGTCTCCGGTGTGTGATGGAAGGTCGCTTTCAGCGTGACCTCTGAGTAGTGCAGCCGGTTGGTGTCGAGCTGCACTTTCGTGCCGCTGGCGCAGCCGCCAAAGAAGTTCACCGTCCCGCCCTTGCGCACCATGTCGATGGCCATCTCCCAAGCTTCTGGACGACCTACGGCTTCAATCACCACATCGCTGCCACGCATTTCAGGGGAAAGCCTGCGCACCCCTTCCACCGGGTCCTTTACCTTGGTGATCTGCACCACTTCATGCGCGCCCATGTGCTTCGCGGCTTGAACTTGACCATCACGCTTCACCACAGAAATCACATTGCAGCCAACCGCCTTGGCGACCTGCACGAACATCAGTCCGATGGGACCGCCTCCAATCACGGTAACCGTGTCGCCAATCTCCACCCCTGTCTCGTGAAGACCACGGAGTACGCAGGCCAGCGGCTCAACCATCGCCGCTTCTTCGTAGCTCACGTCCGGCGGGATCGCCAGCATATTAATCTCGACGATCCGCCGCGGAATTCGAATGTACTCCGCATAAGCCCCGTTGTTGAACAACAGATCTTCGCAAAGATTGGCCTGATGCTTGGAGCAGTAAAAACACATCTGGCAAGGTGCGGAGTTCAGTGCCACCACCCGCATCCCCTTCTTGAACCCGCGCACGCCCGGCCCCACTTCCTCAATCACTCCAGCCAGCTCGTGCCCGAACAACGCCGGAGGAACGATCATGCGGGCGTGGTAGCCGCGCTGATAAACCTTAAGGTCGGTTCCACAAGTCAGGGCGACTTGCACCTTCACTAACACTTCGCCATCGCCCACCCGGGGAATGGGAACTCGCTCAATTTTCACGTCCTCTTTGCCATAGAGGACCGCTGCTGTCATCTTTCCGTTCACTCTTTATTTCCTTCCCACGAACTGCCCGCTTGAATCACAATCTTCATCGAATCCGGCTGCGGACGCGCCGCCAGTTTCAAAGCCTCAACACTGTCCGACAAAGAGAAGCGGTGACTGATCAAACCTTCCAGGTTCATCTCGCGGCCCATCACGAACCGCACCGAATCTTCCTGCAATTCAACCGACGCGCTATACGACCCCAATAATCTCTTCTCGTCCACGCAGATCGCGGCCGGATCAATCGTAGCTTCCCCGCGAACTGTCTGCGCAAACAACAACACCCGGCCTCCCGGACGCACCGCATCCGTGGCGGTCCGAATCAGTCCGTTACCACCTACTGCAAGAATCGCTGCGTCGGCGCCCCGGTCTTCTGTCTGCTCCCGTACCGTTTTCACGGTGTCAGCGCGCGAAGCATCGATCGCATTCTCTAATCCGAAGCTTTTAGATATTGTAAGCCTCTCGGGATACAAATCGGAAGTGATTACCCTAGCTCCTGACCTTTTGGCTAACGTACTCAATATGATGCCAATCGGTCCTTGTCCAATAACGAGAACACTTTCCCCGGGCATAAGTTGCAGAGTTTCGATCCCTTTCATGCAGGTGTTCACCGGCTCCACAAAACATGCCTGCTCGAACGATACTCCATCGGGGATGCGAACCGTGCCATGATCGACAATCCAACCCATCACCCGAACATATTCGGCGAATCCCCCGCCTGATGGCTCAAAGCCCGCCGTGCATCCGACCTTCTTATAAGTCTCACACTGGGCAAAAGTCTTGTGCCGGCAGTAGTAACACTCGCCACAAGGAATGTGATGGAAAACTACGACTCGATCACCCTGCTTGAACTCGCTGACTCCCTCCCCGGCCGCCGCCACTACGCCTGAGGTTTCATGTCCGAAAATGCGCGGCGCGGAGTGCGAACCGCTCGAGATCTTCTTGAGATCGGTTCCGCAGATGCCGCAAGTATGAACTCGGACCAGCAACTCGCCAGGCCCAATCTTCGGCACCGCCACGGTCTCCACTCGAACGTCATTAACGCCCCGGTAAACCGCCGCCCGCATAGTGGTCGGGATCGAATGCGTCGTGTCTGCGATCGTGAATTGTCCCGCGATTGCCATCTAATTAGTTGACTACCCTCGTTATCGGATGCAACTCAGCCCCCGAAACCTTCGATTCGCTAATATATCGACCCAGCTCGGCGCAAAGTGTCCCCGATGCCTTCGCACTATTGCGGGCAAGCTGAAAAACCTTTGACCACAGCCAAGGCCGCGCCACAACACTCGCCGCGAAGCTCATCTGGCGAAACCCTCCATCACGATTCACAAATCGATCCAGCGGCGGCATGGCAAAAGTGCTCTCATCGGAGATCGCTTTCACCGCCATGAAGCGAACCCCTCGCGCCTGCGCTCCGCGGGACACTGCGGCAGCTTCCATGTCGACTGCCTGCGCAGCGTAGGATTGTGCTAACTTCGCCTTCTGTTCCGTGCCCGCGATCGTTAAAGCGCTGACCAGCACACCACGGCCCGCAGCAATTTCTACGCTGCTGCCGTCCCTGGCGTCAATCACCCGGCTCGGCGAAAAGATCTCGCCCACCTTCATTGCCGGATCAAGCGCCCCCGCGAAACCCACCGAAAGCACAAGCTCCGGCAGGTACAGCGCGATCACAGCTTCGGTCGCCCGCCGAGCCACCTCCGCCCCGATCCCACCGCACACCACCACAGCCTGCCCACTCTCGAAAAACTGGAAACGACGGCCCAAATATTCGCGCTCAACCCTGCGCCAGCCTTTCACCAGCGGACGCACCTCCCGCTCCAGCGCAGCAACCATCGCGATCTTGGTTGAACTCGACATCACAACTTGTCATCCTGAGCGCAGTAGCTGATTCGCGAAGCGACTCAGCTGCGAAGTCGAAGGATCCCTACCAAATCAGTTGCCCCTGGGTGCGTCAAGGCATTCTCACGCAATGCCTTCAGCCTCGCCCCGCATACCCATTGGCTTGAAACCATTCCGCCGCTCGTCGCAACGCGCCATCCACCGGAACCATCTTCCATCCCAGCTCACGCTCTGCCTTGGCGCACGACACAAACATCTTCTTTCGTCCCATGCGCACCGCGTCAATCGTCGCCCGCGGCTCCCGGCCCAGAATGCGTCCGGTCACAACTTCATCGACGACGCCCGTCGCCAGCGCCAGCACGTAAGGAACTTTTACCTTGGGCGACGGCAATCCGGTAATCGCCGCCAGTTTGTCGAGAATCTCTTTCAACGTCAGATTCTCTCCACCCAGAATATAGCGCTCGCCGCTTCTTCCCTTCTCCAGCGCAGCGACGTGGCCGCGGGCGCACTCCGTGACATCCACCAGATTCAGACCAGTATCGACGTACGCAGGAAACTTCTTTTTGAGGAAGTCTACGACAATCCGTCCCGTGGGAGTGGGCTTGATGTCCCGTTCGCCCACCGGCGTACTGGGATTGACTACGACTACATCCATTCCGCCGCGTCCCGCCTCCAGCGCAACTTCCTCGGCCATGAATTTCGACCGTTTGTAGTGGCCAATCATGCCGTCGAGCGAAACCGGAGAATCTTCGTCCGCCGGATGACCGTTCGAGGTGAACCCCATCGTCGCAACGCTTGACGTGTAAACCACGCGCCGTACATGATTCTTGCGAGCGGCGGCCAAGACAGCCCGTGTACCCTCTACATTGGCGCGGTACATCTGTTCCGGATCGCGAACCCAAAGCCGGTAATCAGCTGCGACATGAAACACCACGTCACAGCCTGCCATCGCCTTCTCAATGGATTCCGGATCGCGCAGATCGCCGATCAGCCGATCCGCATTCAGCCCCTGGATATTTCGCAAATCGCTGCCGGAACGAACCAGCAACCGCAAGTCGGCTCCCTGCTCGGCCAATACCTGAGCGACATGACTTCCTACAAAACCGGTTGCGCCAGTGACGAAAGCTTTCATCAGAGCTGTCAGCTATTAGCTCTCAGCCGTCAGCCAAATCATTTGCTGAAAGCTGATAGCTGACAGCTGAAAGCTCCTACTCGAGCTTCTCCGGCTGCAGCGAAATGTCCTTCTCGCCCGCCGCTTTCTTTTCCCAATAATGCCGCACCCAGTTTTCCCAACTCTTGCCCGCAGCCATATCGCGCCCCGTAAACGCTAGGGCGGCAATCTCTGCGTACGTAATTTTTATCCTGGGAGAACCGTCTTTCGGCAACAATCGCACGAAGCTGTCGGTGAGCCCGCTTCCACTACTGCGATCGAAAATGTAGCCTTCGATCTTCGCACCGTCTTTCCGCGTGATCGAAACATCGCCGCGATAATCGAACGCCTGCTCTAGCGCCTTGCGAAGGTCTTCCTCATTCGCGAGCGATGGAACTGATCCCTCAAGTTTTTCGTGAGCCGTTCCCGGCGCAATTTCCAGTGAGTCCGGATCAATCGAGACAGATGGCCCGTGCCCGGATTCCCGCCCGCTCAAACCCGCGTCTCCTCGCCCTCGGGCGCGCCAATCTGCACCAACGGGCCCGCCGCATGCGCTGGCTGGGTAGGCTCATCCAGCAGTCTGAGCGCTGAAGCGTCTTCATATTCGCCAAACATGCGCGCCTTCACTTCCTGCCACATGCCGCTTACCGACCCGAACAAATCGTTCACCGCCGACGCTTCATATCCGCTGTGCACCATGCAATTCGCGCACTTGGGATTGCCCGACTCGGTCCCGTAATTTTCCCACGCGGTTGTTTCCAGCAACTCCGCAAAACTGTCGGCGTAACCGTCCTGCAGCAGATAGCAGGGCTTCTGCCATCCGAAAACGTTGTAGGTTGGCATGCCCCAGGGTGTGCAGGCGTACTCGCGCTTGCCCATTAGGAACTCAAGAAACAGCGCCGACTGATTGAAGCGCCACTTCTTGCTGCGATTGGAAAGCATGGCGCGAAACAACCGCCGCGTACGAGCCCGCCCCAAAAAGCGCTGCTGGTCGGGCGCCTTATCGTACGAATAACCGGGCGAGAGCATCATGCCCTCGACGCCTAACTCCATCATTTCATCGAAGAAAGCACGCACGCTCTTGGGATCTGCACCATCGAAAAGCGTGGTGTTCGTGGTGACGCGGAAACCGCCGTCCAGCGCGGCTTTGATCCCGTCGATCGCCTTGTCGTATCCGCCTTCCAAGCAAACCGAAAAATCATGATGCTCGCGCTGTCCGTCCATGTGAACAGAAAAAGTCAGATATTTGCTGCGCTTGAAGAGATGAAGTTTTTCTTTGAGCAGCAACGCATTGGTGCAGAGATAAATATATTTCTTGCGCGCCACCAGCCCTTCGACAATCTCGCCGATCTGCGGATGCAGCAGGGGCTCTCCCCCCGGGATAGAGACCGTCGGCGCCCCACACTCATCGACCGCGCGAAAACATTCCTCAGGAGTGAGCTGCGACTTCAGCACGTGAGCCGGATACTGAATCTTCCCGCAGCCCGCGCATGCGAGATTGCAGCGAAACAGCGGCTCCAGCATCAAGACCAGCGGATACTGCTTACGCCCCCTGAGCTTCTGCCCCATGACGTAAGTCGCGACCGTCCACATCTGAGAAATTGGTACCGCCATTCGTCTTCTCTCCAGTGCCGCTTTGCTTACACTCTCACTCGTCGTCATCCTGAGCGAAGCGAAGGATCCCTATGTCCGCCCACCACTTCCCAACTAGCCAATGCGCCGCACACCAGTTCCCTGCGCAGCCCCTGCCATCGCCTTGCTATAAGTCGTCAAAGCGATCAGCGGGAAATACTGCCGGTACAACGTGTAAGTAAGATAAAACACCCGCGGGAAACCAGTACCCGTAGTTTGCGGCTCATCCCAGCCACCGCTTTTCTTCTGCGTTCGCAGCAAGTATGCAACCCCGCGCGCCACCGAATCACTCCGCGTATCGTTCGCAGCCAAGAGGCCCATTACAGCCCAGGCGGTCTGCGACGGCGTGCTTGGACCTACGCCCTTTGTGCTGGGGTCGTCGTACGAACCGCACGTCTCGCCCCAACCTCCGTCAGGATTCTGCACCATGCGTAGCCACTCCGCACCCTGCTGCACATAGGGCTCATGATGATCTACGCCGATCGCTTCCAGCCCGCGCAACACCTGCATCGTGCCGTAAATGTAGTTCACGCCCCAGCGGCCGAACCACGAGCCATCAGGCTCTTGTTCTTCGCGGATGAACTTCAGCGCCTTCTTCACCCGCGCATCGTTCTTGTCGTATCCATACGCTGCCAGCATCTCCAGAATTCGTCCGGTGATGTCCACAGTCGGCGGATCGAGCATGGCGTTGTGGTCGGCAAACGGAATATGCTCGAACACCATGCGCGTGTTGTCCTTGTCGAACGACGCCCACCCACCTGACTTACACTGCATGGAGAAGATCCAGTCAATGGCCCGCTGTACAGATTCCCGCTGGTAGCGGCCGTTGGAATGCTCCACCTGAGCCAGCGCCAGGCAAACCATCGCGCTGTCGTCAACGTCGGGATAAAACTCGTTGTTGAACTCGAAATACCAGCCGCCAGGCTGCCCTTTCTTGTTCTTCACTTTCCAATCGCCCACGGTGCGAACCTGCTTCTGCAGAATCCAGTCGGCGCACTTGACCATCCTCGGATCAGTACGCGGCACGCCCGCCTCGCCGAGTGCAAACATCGCATACGCCGTATCCCAGATCGGCGACATGCAGGGCTGCATGCGGAAGGTATCGCCTTCTTCGATGCCGAGCTTCTCGAATTCATCCAGCCCGCGAATCACTTGCGGATCGTCCAGCGAATAGCCCAGGCAGCGCAATGCAATAATCGCGTTCAGCATCGACGGATAGATCGCGCCCAAACCGTCGCTCATCTCGAAGCGCTCCAGCATCCACTGCTCCGCCCGCCTGAGCGCCAGCCAGCGCAGCGGACGAACGTGCACCATCTCGAACCAATGCGTAAGCCGGTCGAAAACCAGGAAGAAGTTGCGCCAGGAGATAAGCTTGTCGCTCCAGTGCAGACGCATGCGCGACTTGTCGCGGCCGCCCACAAATAACTCTTCCACTCCCATGTCATCAGGAATCTTTTTGAACGGCTTCTTCGCGTAGCAAATCGAGAGCGGTACCAGAATGGCCCTCGACCACGAGGAAATTTCGTAAATGTTGAACCAGAACCAATTGGGAAACAGCACAATCTCCGGCGGAATGGCCGGCACCGCGTCGTAATCGAACTGCCCCAGAAAACACAAATAGATTTTGGTAAAGGTGTTGACCTCGGTCACCCCACCCATCTCAAGGATTCTCTTCCGAGCCCGAACCAAAGCGGGATGATCAGCGTTATACCCAGTAAGCTTCAATGCAAAATAGGCCTTGACCGAAGCGCTGACGTTTGAGGCTGCATCAACATAGATGCCCCACCCCCCATCCTCGTTTTGGTGTTGGAGAATCCAGTTGCAGCACTTCTGGAAGCGCACCGGATCGCCGGTGCCAAGCAGCGTGTGCAGGAGAATATAGTCGCTCTCCAGAGTAGTGTCAGCGACCAACTCGCCGCACCAGTAGCCCTCTTCGTGCTGCTGGGAGAATAAGAGTTTACGCGCGCCATCGACAGCGGCAGCAACCCTGCTAGCCAAGTCATCTATTTTTCCGAAACGCAACTGCGGCGCACTCGACGCGGAAAACGCGGGGGAGGTTTCGTCCATATTTGTTTGTTTACTCCGCACTCACTGCGCTAGGGGCGCTAGCAATCGCTTCCACAATCTCTGGAGGCAAGCCAAAGCGCACGTTCTCGGGCATCACTTCCACTTCCTGCACGTTGCCAAATCCTTTGCTGCTCAAAAACTTCACCACTTCTTCCACCAGGCACTCCGGAGCCGAAGCCCCGGCCGTCAAAGCAATCGTCTTGACACCCTCCAACCACTCCGGCCTGATATTTTGGAAGCTGTCAATAAGATGCGAGCCCGTACCGAGGTTGCGCGCCACTTCCACTAGCCGATTGGAATTCGAGCTGTTATCCGAACCCACCACCAGCAGCAAGTCCGCATCCGAGGCCACGTGCTTCACCGCGACCTGCCGGTTCTCCGTGGCATAGCAAATATCCTGCGCCGCCGGCCCCTTGATATTCGGAAACCTCGCCCGCAAGGCCGCAATAATGTCCTTGGTCTCGTCCAGACTCAGCGTGGTCTGGGTCAAATAAGCCACCCGGTCAGGATTTGGCACGGTCAGTGACTTCACCTGATCCGGCGACCCCACCACCTGCGTCACCACCGGAGCCTCGCCCAGCGTTCCAATCACCTCATCGTGATCATGATGTCCGATCAGAATGAGCGAATACCCTTCCTTGGCAAACTTGACCGCCTCCACGTGAACCTTCGTGACCAGCGGACAGGTCGCATCAATCACCCGCAAATTGCGCGCCGCGCTGGCCTCCCGCACCTCGGGCGACACTCCGTGAGCGCTGTAAATCACCCGCTCCCCGGGCGGAA
>Ga0209275_10000330_pt1 | contig 17794 bp, 11 predicted proteins | sample HubBroMetageREF2_FD_188344 | JGI IMG/M metagenome (GOLD analysis project Ga0209275, IMG submission 188344) | Reference soil microbial communities from the Hubbard Brook experimental Forest, New Hampshire, USA - Hubbard Brook CCASE Soil... | ecosystem: Environmental > Terrestrial > Soil >... | reverse complement strand
TCGCTTCCGCTTTTTGCGCTGTACGCGCTGCGTGTGGAACACGACACTTTGGCAGTGCGTGATTTTCGGTTGACGGCGACGCTGGTGGCGGCGCTACCGTTGGCTTTGCTGGTATTTTTGCGGACGCATCTGGCGGATGCGGATCGCGCCAGGCTGCTGGCCCGGTCTGAGTCTTCGATTGAGAATCTGCAACGGCTGCAGGCGCAGATGGTGCAGTCGGAGAAGCTGGTTTCGTTGGGACAATTGGCGGCCGGCGCGGCGCACGAAATTAACAACCCCTTGACGGCAATTCTGGGATATTCCGACTTGCTTGCAGATGATTCGTCGCTTCCGGAACGGACGCGCGCGACCGCTGCGAAAATTCGCGAGCAAGCGCGACGCACCAGCAACTTGGTGCAGAATCTGCTGAGTTTTGCGAGGCAGGTTCCGGCGGAGAAGACGCTGCTGGATATCAATACGGTAGTGGCCAATGCAGTTCAACTGCGGGCTTTGGACTTGCACAGCGGCGGATCGCGAATTGATTTGCAGTTGGAATCGGTGCTGCCAGCGGTGCGCGGGGATAACAATCAGTTGATGCAAGTGTTTTTCAATATTGTGAGCAATGCTCTGGACGCCATGGCGGAAACGAGTGGCGGAGTGCTGGTGATCAAAACACAGCGGGAACGCGGAAACGTTGTGGTGTTCTTCTCGGATTCCGGGCCGGGCATACGCGAACCGAATCGGGTGTTCGATCCTTTTTATACTACTAAGCCTGTGGGCAAAGGGACGGGACTGGGACTGAGTATTTGTTACGGAATTGTGCGCGAGCATGGCGGGAAGATTAACTGCTACAACGGGCCGAGCGCCGGGGCAGTGTTCCGCGTCGAACTGCCAGCGGTCCTCGCGGCACTACCGAGTCGGCTGGGAACCGGACCCGCATCCACACCGGTGTCGAGCAAGCTTTCCTGAAGTCAAATCACCAATTCGCAGTGAAATTTACGGCGCTGGGGCGCGTAGTAACTCATGGTAGAGTGGCGCCGATGTGTGCGTGTTTGGCGTGCCTGTGATGCTCGCGCGAAGCAAGGAACAAGATGAGTGACATTGCCATTGCAACGCAACAATTGACGCGAAAGTTTGGATCGCTGACCGCGGTGGATGGCATCGATCTGCGCGTGCAGGCTGGACAGTTCTTTGGATTTCTGGGGCCCAACGGCGCCGGAAAATCCACCACTATCAAAATGCTGACTGGGCTTTTGGCGCCGACGTCTGGGCGGATGGACTTGCTGGGGCTGGATTTTCAGAGCCATCTGGTGGAAGTAAAACGGCAGATCGGTGTGGTGCCGGAAGGAATGGGATTATTCGACCGGCTTACCGGGAAGGAATATCTGCAGTTTGTGGGAAGGATGTACGGGCTGGATCGCGCGACGACCAGCAAGCGAGCGGAAGAATTACTGGAATTTATGCAGCTGGCGGATCGAGAAAAGTCCCTGGTCGCGGATTATTCGCACGGGATGCAAAAGAAATTGGCGTTAGCGGCGGCGGTGATTCATGGGCCGCGCATTTTGTTTCTTGACGAACCGTTTGAGGGAGTGGATGCGTTGGCGGCGGGCGCGCTGAAGAGTTTACTGGGAAGAATGACGGAACGCGGCGTGACGATTTTCCTGACCTCGCACGTGCTGGAGATTGTGGAACGGTTGTGCAGCCACGTGGCGATCATTCATAAAGGGCGTCTTGTGGCGCAGGGTTCGCTGGAAGAATTGCGGGCGGGAATTCCCAGTGCGGAAGGCGAAAAGAAAACGCTTGAAGAGATTTTCCTGTCGATCGTGGGACAAAGCGGGGGAGAGCAATCGCGGTTGGAGGAATTGACGTGGTTGACTTAGCCGTCACGCAATTGCCGGGCGTGCTGGAGCAAGTAAAGCTGGTGGCAGGCTTGCGTTTGCAGACAATGAAGAATGGTCTGCGGCAAAAAAGCAACCGCTGGGACCTGATCGGAATGATTTGGATCTCGATCTTCAGCTCACTCATGGTGATTGGGCTGGGCGTTGCGTTTTACGTAGGGACGATGACGTTCTTGCGGACGAATCGCGCTGGGTGGATGGGGGTACTTTTCTGGGGCTTATTTCTATGGTGGCAAGTATTTCCGATTTTTGAGGCGGGATTTGGAGCCAATTTTGAGTTTCGTACGCTGCTGCGCTTCCCGATGAGCCAACGCGCATTTTATTTGCTGGGGCTCAGCTACGGCTTCGGGGATTTTGCGGCAATAGCCGGGAGTTGCTGGATCTTGGCAATGCTGCTGGCGACGGCCACCACACGGCCGGGATTGCTGCCGGCCATGGTCGGGGTGGGTCTGATCTTCATTCTCCTGAATGTGACACTGGAACGTTTGCTGGGCTCGTGGATTGAAAAGATTCTGGCAAGGCGGCGGACGCGGGAGTTGTTTCTGGCGATTTTTGTGATGGCGATGGTGTCGCTGAATTTTCTGAATCCGGTGCTGCAACATTACGGGAAGAATGTTGTCCCCAGGGCCATGGAGTTGGTGCGGTATGCGGGGTGGCTGCCCGGGTCGCTGGCCGGGCAAGTGATCGGGGGCGTGGCCAAGTCTGATTTTCGCGGGGCGATGGTCGGGACTGCGGGATTGCTGTGCTGGCTCATGGCCCTGAGTGGACTCCTGTGGCAAAGGTTCACAACGCAGTATCGCGGAGAGGAATTGAGCGAGAGCTCCGCGCCTGCCGTGGCACGAAAGAAGGAGCGTACCAAGGAAACAGGCGGAGACTTACCGGAGTTGTTGCCCGGCTCGATCGCTGGCGTGATGATGAAAGAATTTCGTTACATGACGCGAAACGGCTTTGCATTTCTGTCACTGATATTGCCACCGGTGATGGTGGTTTACTTCAGCATCCAATTCGGGGGAAAAGGCTCGATGTTGAAGCAGCACGGACTCTCGCCAGAAATCTTTTTCCCGGCGATCATGGCATACCTGATTTTGATTCTGGTATCGCCCGCTTACAATTCGTTCGCGTATGAGGGCAAGGGGATTCAGACCTATTTCATGGCGCCGGTATCATTTCGCGAGGTGCTGCTGGGGAAAAACCTATTTCTGGTGTCGCTGGTAGTGTTTGAACTTACGTTGGCGTTTGGCTTGCTGATCTGGCGGATGGGTTTGCCTTCGCTGCCGCGCTTTTTTGCGACGATTGGCGCAGCAGTGTTCGCCGTTCTGGGGCAACTGTCGATTGCCAACTGGTCTTCGCTGAGCTTTCCGAAAAAGATGGAGATCGGGAAGATGAAGGGGCAACGAAACTCGGGAATCGCGGTGTGGACGGCATTCGGCGTACAGATTCTGCTGGGCGGAATATGCACGGTGGTATTGTTTGCGGGGCAGTGGACGAACAGTCCGTGGCTGCCGGTGATTGCGTTTGCCGGATTGACGGCGGCGGCGCTGGGCGGCTACAGCGCGTCACTGCGATCGATGGATGCTTTGGCGGAAGCGAAGAAAGAACTGTTGATCGAGACGCTGAGCCGGTAGCCTGGGTGCACGGCAGCACCCCCTTTCCCTGTTTTTTGTAAGTGCAGAAAGCAAAGGACTTGAAGCGGGATTATATACTTGACACAAGGCCTGCTCTCCGGTACACTTTTGTCATGATCAGTCACTTCTTCCCCGGCTTCCCCTCGGCATGTTTCTTCACGTGCTCCACGACCTTGGGATGGAACAGGTGCTTAACCGCCTCGTCCGTTGTCATGTCCTTGGGATGCTTCTCTTTCTTCTTTTTGGAGTCTTTATGAGTCAAGAATTAGACCTCTGCTCTCTGATTGAAGATTTTGGTAGCGAAGAGAAATGCCGCACCTATCTCGAACGCCTTCGCTGGCCAAATGGTATTACCTGCCCATCCTGCAAGTCCGACAAGATTTCGCGCATAACGGCTCGCCACCAGTTTGACTGTGATGCCTGCCGCTATCAGTTCTCTGCCACAGCGGGAACCATCTTCCACGATACCCACCTCCCACTGTGGAAGTGGTTTCTCGCGACCTACCTGCTCTGTGAGTCGCGCAAGGGCATGTCCGCGAACCAACTCAAACGCATGCTGAAAGTGACCTACAAAACGGCGTGGTATCTTTCGCATCGGATTCGCGCCGCGATGCTCGAAACGACTCCGAACAAGTTGGGTGGCACAGTGGAGATTGATGAGACCTACGTTGGTGGAAAACCGCGCAAATGGCGTGACCGTCCCGAGAAGCAAGTCGTTATTGGCATTCGCCAGCGCAACGGCGATCTCCGAATGATTCGCGCTGAGGATGCCAAGTCCGCAACCGTCCGTGAGATTATCAATGCGAACGTTGGGAGCCACGTGGAAGTGATTATCACTGACGAGTCCGCTATCTACCCTTGGGCACTCGACAAGATGCAGAAGAACCTGCACAAAACCATCAATCACTCGCGGGAATACGCACATGGAGACGTGCATACGAATACGGTTGAATCCGCTTTCTCCCTTCTTAAGCGCGGTATTGTGGGCACATGGCATAAAGTCTCTGCGAAACATCTCCCCGCTTATCTTGACGAAATGTGCTTCCGCTTTAATAACCGTAAAAACCCTTATCTATTTCGCGATACGATGCTCAAACTCATCGGCTCTCCGAACATCGAATACAAAGACCTGACTGCCAGAGTTCAAGACGCGGCCTAATGCTTTTGAATCTGATCTAGAAATAGAAAGTCAGCTTCTTTATTGGTTCCGAATACTTTCCCTGCGGAACTTTTCTTTCCTGACATGTCGGCGCAAAAAAGGGTTAATTTAGCCCTCTTCTCGTACAATTCTTGCATCGTCACCCCCTTGAATATTACAAACAGCCAGCCGGGTGCTTTCAGGTCATGGAGAATTGGAGTAACTTGTGCAGTTCTACCCCAATAATCAGCTCCACTTACGACGAGATCTCGCCCATGAGTACGTCTTCCAAGTGTGACCTTCTCAGTTGGGCCGGGCGGCACAGGGAACTCTCCATGAATCACATTCCCATCTACATTTAAATCCGCAAAAAAGCCGTCCACGATTCCGGACCCACCAAAATTCTTAATAACTCCAGCTATCCAAACAACTACCCCTTTACGGGCTGGCGCAGGCGCAGCTCCGAGCTGATTAATCTCAAGACTGAAATTCGGCTCATTGTTTGCCGCACTTAATTGTCTAGCTAACTCGTCTTTTTGTATTGATAATTGCTGCTTCTCGTCTATAACCTTGTTCAGATTTTCCGTTTGATTTTTGTATGCACAAAATTGTGCCAACGAAAGGCAAATAACCCCTATACTCCATCGTATCCATCGCGGGATTGGAAGCTCTGCGCCTCTGGGATGAATGTGCTTCCAAATGTCTGGGAGGGGCATCAGCACCCCCACAAATAAAAACCACCAATACGCGGCAGTGGCTTTAAGGTATTCCCAAGCGATTTGAGACAGCGAGGTTTCTGGCATAGTAACTGCATTCTATACCAACCCTGTGTCAAAGACACAATCCCGCTTGAAGTACTTTGTTTGCTATCACTTTTATAAGTGAAGAATGGAAAGAGGTTAGTGGCTGATTTAAGGTAAGTGCAGATTCTAAAGGAATTTGCTGCCGTACATGCTGCCAAGAGAGAGTTTGAAATTTTTGAGTTGGGCAAGCTGACAGAACTAGGGGGACAGATGAGGGCCTTGGTGCGGAAGATGGTGGTGGCGGGGAGTATCTTATGCTGCGCAGCGGCGGGGGCTTGGGGGCAACAGAAAATTTGGGAGACGCCGGCGGTGAGCGGACACGAGCAGCAGCTTGGCGAAGAGATTAAACGGGAGCTGAGCGGGTTCGGGCTTTCGCCACAAGTGGACAACATGGGGAATGTGACGGTGACGTGGGGAAGTGGAGCACCACACCGGTTGATTGTGACGGCGATCGACGAACCGGGGTATGTGGTGAGCGAGATTACCGCGGATGGATATCTGCGGGTGCAGAGGTTGCCACAAGCGGCGCCGAATCCGGTGTTTGATTCGCTGGAATTCACGCAACCGGTGTGGGTGATGACGCGTGGAGGGAAACAAGTGAACGGCGTGTTCGCGGGATTGAGCGTGCATCTGTCGCCGGGGCGGTTGAATCCGCCGAAGATGAATCATATTGAAGAAATGTACGTGGACATTGGCGCAAAGAGCGCGGAGGAAGTGCGGGCGGCGGGCGTGGATGTGCTGGATCCAGTTGCGTTGCAGCGGAAGAGGTTCACGGTTGGAGATTCTGAAGTAGCCGGACCAGCGGTAGGAGACCGCGTGGGAAGTGAGGTTCTTTTGCATCTGGCGGCGCATGGTAAGGAGAGCCAAGCTAGCGGAACGACGACGTTGGCGTTCGTGACTCAGCAATGGATTGGAGGACGTGGGTTGAACCGGTTGCTAACGGAGGTGCATCCAGACGAACTGGTGTGGGTCGGGCGAGTGACGCCGGTTGCTCCTACGGAAAAGGATGCCAAGGTGGAGGAAGCGAGGCCGGGCAGCGGCGTGTTGCTGGGCGTTATGGCCGATGCGAAAAATGATAGTGCGACATTGGCGGGACAACTCGGAGCGTTGGCCGAGAAAGAAAAAATCACGCTGCAAAGAATCACGGCCACGGCGCCAAGGATCGCGTCTTACGTAAAAGGTTCGGCGTTGCCGGAACGATTTGCAGAATTGGGAGTGCCGGTGCTTTGGCCAGCAACACCGGGGGAAACGACAGCTTGGGCGGATAGCGAAGGATTGGAACGACTGCTGGAGACGTACCTGGGAATCGCAAAGCCAAAGGCCGCCGGCGGGGAAGCTGGCAGTGTTGGAGCGGGTACGTCTTTGATTCAGGAGCTTACCGAGGTGTATGGGGCAAGCGGACATGAAGGGAATGTGCGCAAGTTGGTGACGAGCCTTTTGCCGGAGTGGGCGCAGAAAAAACTAACGACGGATGCAGCGGGCAATCTGGTTCTGCAAATGGATAGTGGGAAGCGGGATGAGAAGACGCCACGCATCGCGTTTGTGGCGCACATGGATGAAATCGGGTACGAGGTGAAAAAGATCGAGGACGATGGGCGGTTGCAGGTGGACGTGCTGGGCGGCGGCTACCCGCAATATTTTCTGGGCCACGTGGTGCTGGTACATAAGAAGGACGGGAACGCGACAGGCGGGGTGCTGGAATTGCCTGCTGGGTGGGAGAAGGCGGGATTCGAATGGCCCACCGGCTTCAAGGCGATGGATGAGCCGGCGCGAGTGTACGTGGGCACGAAGACAAGAGCAGAAACGGAAAAGTTGGGAATCGCGGTGGGCGATTACGTGACGATACCCAAGGAATATCGCGCATTACTGGGGACGCGGGCGAATGCACGAAGCTTTGACGACCGGGTGGGATGCGCGGCTCTGATTGCGGCGGTGAAGGCGATGGGGCCGAATTTGCCGGGACGCGATGTTACGTTTGTGTGGTCGACGGAAGAGGAAGTGGGACTGAAGGGGGCGGCGGCGTTTGCGGAACAGGCGGCGAAGGATGGGCGCGAAGCGGATTTTGTGTTTGCGATTGATACGTTTGTGAGCGCGGATTCGCCACTGGAATCGAAACGATTTGGTGATGCGGAAATTGGGAAGGGATTTGTGGTGCGGGCGGTGGACAACTCGAATGTGGTGCCTCTGCCGTATGTGGATCGCGTGGCGGAACTGGCGAAGCAGAACGGGATCGCGGCGCAGTATGGAGTGACGGGCGGCGGGAATGATGGGTCGGTATTCCAGCGGTACGGAGCGGTGGATGTGGCGCTGGGGTGGCCGCTGCGGTATTCGCATTCGCCGGGCGAGGTGATTGATACGCGGGATTTGGAGGCGTTGGGGAAGATTGTGGAGGTGTTGGCGAAGAAGTGGTAACGACAGAATACTCAGTCTTTCAATTTAAATCTTAAGAGTTTTCTTTAGACGTTCTCTTGCTATACTGCACCCTTCGAAACAGACACGTGGGGCCTCGGACGGTTGCATAGCTTCCCAAGCTAGGAACACCTCACGAGGCGTTCGATTTTGCAGACCCTGGTGTGGTCGATTGTGATTGTATTCCTCGATCCATAACCCGATCGATGCACGCGCTTCTTCGATGCTGCGATACTCGCGCACCCAGACTTCCTCTTCCTTCAAGCTGCGATGGAACCGTTCGATGTAGATTACGAAGAGAACTCAGTGCTCTTTGAAAAGTAAATGTGGAATGGCAACTTCATCTAAACTAAAAGTAGGGTCATGAAAACGCGGACAATTCTTGTTACGGGCTCCAGTGGGCTTATCGGGTCAGAAGCCGTAGAACATTTTGATCGCAAGGGACATGTTGTTCATGGCCTCGACAACAACATGCGTCGGGTATTCTTCGGCGAAGCGGGGGACACAACTTGGAACTTGGATCGACTCCGAAGGGTCACTAAACGTTTCATCCACCATCAAATCGACGTCCGGGATCGGAGTGCTGTCGAGGAACTCTTTCGGGCGCAGCATTTTGACTTAATTGTTCATTGCGCTGCCCAGCCCTCCCATGACAAGGCCAAAGAAATCCCCACGCTTGATTTCGAAGTTAACGCCCTAGGTACCGTCAATCTCTTGGAGTGCACGCGTCTCTATGCTCCGGAAGCTGTTTTTGTCTTTCTCAGCACAAACAAGGTCTATGGTGATTCCCCAAATGAGATCCCACTCAAGGAGCTCGAATCCCGCTGGGAATATGCTCGCGCCGAGGATTTCGATGGGATCGACGAAAACTGTCGCATTGACCGTACGCTCCACTCTCTCTTCGGAGCTTCAAAGGCTTCCGCTGATTTAATGGCCCAAGAATACGGCCGGTATTTCGGCATGAATGTCGGCATATTGCGCGGCGGATGCCTTACAGGCCCCTCTCATTCCGGCGTCGAATTACATGGATTTCTGTCCTATCTCGTGAAAGTGGCGCTTGCCGATGGCAACTACTCTGTCTTCGGGTACAAAGCAAAACAAGTCCGTGACAATATTCACAGCCATGATGTCGTCTGCGCCATAGAGGAATTTGCCGCCAATCCTCGCCCAGGCGAGGTCTACAACATGGGCGGTGGTCGTACCAATAGCATCTCGATGCTCGAAGCTATAGCTAAGATTGAGCAAATGAGCGGCAAAAAGCTAAAGTGGAAATATGTCGATCAAAATCGCAAAGGCGACCACATTTGCTATATCTCTAATCTCTCCAAGTTCAAATCACATTATCCCAAGTGGTCTATCACCATCGGGCTCGACGAGATCTTTCGTCAGGTCATCGCCGATCATTTGCAAAGGTTGCGATAAGAAAACCGCTGCAGATTTAAAAGTTAGCGTTGATCACCCTGCGAAGCATTGGCTAAGACCGGCTGGGTTGTTGATTGTCGAGCCAATAGAAGTGGTAAAATCGGTCCCGTGCTAAAACTGATCAAGGCCTGGTTGACTGAACTCCTGCGACCTAAGTGTCCTTGGTGCGGCGTTACTGTCGAGAAAGGACAACCCGCATGCAATTCAGAGGAGTGTATTCGCTTGTATGAGCATTCTCGCATGACACTCTGAGTTGCTGTCATGAATTGCCCTTTTCAAAGGACAGATGTCTAAAACGGGGTCAATTTGCGACTAGCGGTCGTTTCTCCATTCTTGGATCGTCAACATGGAACAGAAGGCTGCGTAATCGAGCAAATCGAACGCTTGGTTCGCACGGGTCGATGCAGTATTGAGCTGTACTCCCAGAGAGTTTCGCAGCTTAACGGCGTGCGGCCGGCTGCCCTAGTGTTACCAGGCGAGCAAGTAGACATCCGCTGGCATCAGGTTTCTGACATCCCAGGACCTCATTTAATCAAATACTTATGGTGGTTCGCCGCTAACTACTGGCAAAGACGACAGGACAAGCGCTCAGGTAGAGTTCGGCCGGATATTGTCTATTCGCCAGGAATCAATTGCCCCGACGCCGATGTGATCGTCGTTCACATTGTTTTTCACGCTTTTTATGAACAAGTGCGATCAGAGCTTGCCTTGCACCGTCTGCCTCTCCGTTCTTGGCCTCGCGTAGTTCACCGAAAAATGTATTACAGCCTTGTAAAGTTCCTCGAACGGCGGGTCTACAGTAATCGGCGCGTTCGATTAATGGCCGTCTCTTCACTTGTCGCGAAACAGTTGAAGTTTCATTTTCGGCGTGAAGATACGGTTGTCATTCCTAACGCCGTTGATACATTAAAATTTACCTCAGAAGCACGGATAACGAAGAGAGTCGCGGCTCGACAGTCCCTTTCGTATCAAGATAGTGACTTTCTCTTGCTGCTGATAGGCAACGATTGGAAAAAGAAGGGACTCGACGCGCTGATCGAGGCGAGTGCATTACTTAAGGATCTTCCTTTGCAAATTCTTGTTGTTGGCGCTGATGAGCCCACCTTATATCATCCTTTAATCGAGAAACTTGGAGTGCAAAAGCGAGTTCGTTTCGAAAAACCCTCCATGGACGTTCTAGCCTTCTACGCCGCCGCGGATCTGTATGTCGGGCCCTCCCTCGAAGATTCCTTCGGTCTTCCCATTCTTGAAGCCATGGCTTGTGGCGTTCCTGTGATCGCTAGTGCCAATGCTGGAGCCAGCGAACTGGTGCAGGATGGGGAAACCGGGCTGATCCTCCGAGATCCTCGGAACCAAGTAGAGCTCGCATCGTTGATCCGCAAGATTCATGGCGACGATATGTTGCGCGTGTCAATGGGTGTGGCTGCTTCTCGATATGTAGCGTCAAACTGTAACTGGGATGAGAATGCTGAAAAGACATGGCAAGTCTTGAAAGACTCACTTAACAGGACACCGGTTTGAACAAAGCCTGGATTTTTGGCAGTCCGTCGAATCTAAAAAGTCACAAACTAAAACTATTTGAATTGGGGCTCCTCAACCGGCTTCGTCGAAATTGGTTGAGCTAGAATTTGACTGGTCTGGGACCATTTTTCCAGCCAACGAATCTCGTAATTCCACTTGCGCAACAAATCAGGGACCAGATTTGCTTCCAGATTCCCGTCGAAATGATGCAGTTCGATTAACATGGTGGGCCGTCTACGCGCGATGATTTCACGTCCCCCCACGAGAACATCGTATTCGGCTCCCTCTACATCAATCTTGAGAAAGTCCGGAAAAATCTGGCGTTCTTCACAAAATCGATCGAGAACAATTGTTTGAACTTGGATGCTGGCACCATTCGGCTCTCGGATTATTGACCAGTCGCCGGAAGCTGTATCTGCGGTAGACACTGACATCGAGATTGTTGTGTTCTGTGAATACACAGCTTGGTTAATTAACTGCACATTTTTTAAGTCGTTTACGGATACATTCCTCTGAAGGGTTAAGAAATTGTTTGGCGCTGCTTCAAAGCTCACAACGTGTCCGATTGGACCGACGCATTTCGCAAGAAGAAGGGAGTAGTAGCCGAGATGAGCGCCTATGTCGAACGCACACATTCCAAGGGTCACAGAGGACTGGATGGCTTCAGTTGCGACTGGCTCCCAATTCCCGTAAACATAGCCACGATAGCGCTTCCAATCCGTCGACATTTTAAAACCTTGAAGCGTGCCATGGCACGGATACATTTCTGAACGATCTTGTGGGGCCCGGTTAAAGAGATTATGCAAAATCGTAGCAATCTTCGAAGGTCGATCAGAGCGACCGATGACGGTCCGTCTAACGGATGGAGGAATTAAACCAAGAACACGAGGTAGAAAACTTCTGGACATCACACCGAAGCTTAACATGCTAGCAGAGCGAATTGGAGTCTGCCGCAGCGCCAGGTTGCACCGGACGGCGCAATCGTCTGTAGAGTTCTGCATGTGCGTCTATCATGTCGGCGCGCAAATATCTTTCAGAAATCCGCGCTCGAGCTCGGAGACCCAATTGAGACGCAAAGGCCGGGTCGTCCAGGAGGCGCCCGATCTGTGCAGCAAGACCTCGTGCATCGCCTATTCGAAACAAAAGGCCGGTGTCAGCCAAGACTTCTGAGAAAGACCCGAGATCCGACGCCACAATGGGAAGGCCGCGAGACATGGTTTCGGCAAGAACCAGGCCAAAAACTTCACCTCCAAGCGAAGGCACGACAACGATTTTGGCCGCAGCAAACATGGAATCTAATTCTGCTGCCGGAACACTTCCGGCAAAATGAACATGGGAAGAGATGTCTAAGTTACAGGCTAATCTCTGGATGGCAGCGCGTTCCGGGCCGTCGCCAATCACCAGAAGCTCAAATTCTCGGTTCTGTAATCGAAGAATGCTAGCAGCTTCCAGCAGCAAGGGTAAGCCTTTCGTCGTGACCAGCCGTCCTTGAAAGACGATGCGAGGAGGTCCGGACAAAACTTGCGGGCCAGAATTGTGGACAACCATTTCAATTCCGTGCGGAATCGTTGCACTTTTTGGAACATTCGTTAATCGACCGAGCCAGTCCGTCGGCATGATGTTTGCGTCAGCGCGCGAACAAAGGAATCGGCGAACAAAGGTTAATGACCATAGCTTCAGAGAAGCCAACCAGTTTTTGTCGGGCCGGCACTCTAAGCACTTAATATGACGCCCCGCCATAAAATGTCCCGGACAAGGGACACCACCAGGCTCAATCAAAAGCTGACCGGTTGGGCAGATTGTCTGAAAACCATGATGTTCAATGACCACAACTTTGCCGCAAAGCCATCCCATCACGAGAGGAGCCAGCGATGGACCCGCAATATGGACTACGTCAGCGGAACGGATCAATTTGAGCAATTCGAAAAGGGAGGGTTGCCGGATAACAGGGAACGGAAGTGAGTTATCATTAAAAGCTCCCGCCGCTATCTGGGTTGCCAGGGTTATCTCGAATTCGCGCCTGCCATCCGCACCGCATATTTCAGCGAGACCTGTGGCAAGCGAAAGAACGATACTCTCGACGCCACCGACACTCGGCGCGCAAAAATGGGAATACAGGAGGAGTTTCATTTGGCAATTTTTGAGGGCAAAGCAAAGATCGAAAAGAATCCTTGGCCTAGGCAATTTGAAAAATGGACAGGTCGCATTGTTTCACAAGTCGCTTTGAGATGCTGCTTATAGACTATAGCGATTCGACCAATCCGTGTATCCTTTGTTGGATGCCTGCTTTTGAACTTCGAAGCCTCGTTACCGTTCATTATTCTGCTCAAGCCTGTTCTGCGTCGTGGATATGTCTAGCGTATTAACACCGATACGTAATGTCCGTGGGCTAGGGTTCACTATTTCATCGCTCGTTCTAATCGTATTGGTCGCGTATGAGGTTTCCGAATTCATCCTAGGCGGTGATGTCAACTCTCTTATTTACATGGGGCTGTTTGCCCTCGGCGCGATAGGCATCGTGGCAATTCTTAATGACTGGCGTAAGGGCTTATACGTCTTTATCACTTGGATCTTATTTGAGGATTTCGTCCGCAAGTATCTCGGTAACAACATGTTCATTTACTTCGCGAAGGACGGAATTGCTATCCTTCTCTATCTCGCCTTCTTCAAAAGCCTACGTAGCAAACCGCTTAAACGATTCCGACCCGCATTCCTGGTCCCATTGCTTTGCTTTTTCTTTTTCGGGTTGATTCAAGTCTTTAACCCCAACTCCACCAGTCTTTTTTACGGTGTAATGGGAATGAAGCTCTACTTCTTGTACGTGCCTCTGTTGTATATAGGATATTTCTTTATCGATTCGGAGCGACGGCTACGTCACTTTCTAGCTTTCAACTCAGTGCTGATTCTTGCTGTAGTATGCCTCGGTATAGCTCAAGCCATCCTTGGCCATACATTTCTAAATCCGAGTGTTATGCAGGAAGACATTCGTGATTTGAGTACGAACTACCGAGCCTCTCCAATCTCTGGTCTAATTGCCTACAGGCCGACGTCCGTTTTTGTCAGTGCCGGGCGATTTCAGGATTTTTTGATTGTGTCCTGGACTCTTACCCTGGGTTATGGAGGATTTCTTCTGTTACGCAGTCGCAGAGGCCGATTGATCGCCTTCACTTGCATCGGTGTTGTGGCGGCGGGCACGGTAATGACCGCATCAAGAGGGGTTCTATTATGGAATTTCGCTGGTGCCTTTTTTATCGCTGCGGGATTTTTGTGGGGCGCACCATGGCGCAATCGCCAAGGATTGCGCGTAGTGCGAACGATCCAGCGGGCGGCGGTTTTTGTCGGTGTTGCCATCGTGATTCTCTTGGTGCTATTTCCTGACCAGCTCTCTAGTCGTATTGCGATATACTCGGAGACATTGGACCCTCGAAGTCCCACAAGTGAATTGGTCTCGCGCTCTCGTGATTACCCGCTACAGAACTTCCTTCTAGCCTTCGAGTACCCAAATTGGCCTTATGGATATGGAATCGGTACATCATCGTTGGGAGTTCAGTATGTAGCTCGCATCATGCACGCGACCCCAATGCGCATTGGGGTTGAAAATGGCTACGGTCAACTTATACTCGAACTCGGAGTCCTAGGCTTGTTGCTATGGATAGCATTGGCAACGGCAATCTGTTTCTCGAGTTGGCAAGCCGTGAAGAGTTTAAGAGGTTCTCCTTATTTTCCGATCGCCTTTGCGATTTTTTGGTACGCATTCCTTATGATGTACCCGATTAGCTTTTATGGATTTATCGCATACCAAGACTTCGTGATGAATAGTTATCTTTGGCTCGTTCTCGGAATACTGTTCAAACTTCAAGTGAGCGCAAAAACTGCGGAGTTCACGACCATAGTAAATTGAAATAAGGCTAGGCACACAAAGAGATAGTTAAATGAATGTTTCGCAGGTGCTCTTTAGAGACTCGCAAAGTCGTGGCGCCAAAGTAATCGCTCTTCCATCTACGAGTTAATCACAGCATGTACTCTCCTAAGGAATACTGGTCAAATTTAGCCGATCATGGCAATCCGACTGATGACGCGGGATTTGCACCTATTTTGCATCCACTTGCTCCTCCATGGTTCAACCGACTTACCGATAACTTGCAGTTTCGTGCCGTTAAGCGTGCCCTCGCCATCGCGGAAGTCCCGTATGGGGCCCGGATTCTTGATGTCGGTTGCGGAACCGGTCGATGGGTTAGACGCTACAAAGAGCTTGGATTCTCGTCAGTCGGAGTTGACGCGACGTTCGGCATGCTGCGAATCGCGCGTACCAACAAAACTACCGACCCATTGACGGTCGGTATGGCCCAAAGTTTGCCGTTCTCGGATTCTGCGTTCGACTGTTTGTCGGACATAACGGTGATCCAACACATCTCTTACGACCAACAGTTCAAGGCTATCCAAGAGATGGTCCGCGTTGTCAGGCCAGGCGGTTGGCTGATTTTCATGGAAGTAATCTCGGGAAAAGATCCATCGAAAGCCAAAGATTCACATGTTTTCCCGCGAGAACCGAAGGATTGGATTAAAGAAGTCGAAAAATGTGGCGCCGTTCTAGTCAATTGGTTCGGTCAAGAATTCCTACTGGCTGATCGACTGTATGTCCATATGGCGCAAGCCTTATACAATCGGAAACGTGGCCTCGTTCATCAAGTACAATCTGCCTCCTACGTCGGCTCCGCTGAATCCTCTTTTACGCAACGTGCTTATTGGAAAATTCGCCATTTCATGGTGCCCGTGTCGTTCTGGATGGAGCCTTTAACGGAAAAAGTTTGTCCGCCTTCCGCCGCTACACACGGAGTTTTCGTGTTTCAGAAGAGTATATGAGCGCAAGTCGTTTGTGCGCCGCTCGTGCATCTCACTACTCAATTGGTCTCTAAAGGAAGTTTTGCAAATGAAGCGAAAGGCGAAAGGGGCAGGCGTGAATTCTTAGAATCGTCTTTCTGAAGAAACCTTACATCGCACATCGCACGCGTTCTAGCAAAGTTGTTGTCGGTAAACTCTTTGCACTAGTATGCTCTCCACTTAAACTAGAGAGTGCCGACGAGCACATCTCTCGGAGAGTTGTCGCGGCAGACAAAACAGAAGCTAATGCTTACAGTACTTTTGCATGTTCTCATTACCAGCATTTCATTAATTGGGTTAATTCAGGCTTCGTTCAACTCGATTCCAGCCGGAATCCCTCCCCAGGATCAAAGGCTAACGGCGAATGTATCTGAGGTTATTTCAATTCGATACGTTTCTACATTAGGTAGTGATATGAATGATGGACTGTCACTGAGAACAGCAAAGCATACAGTCTACGGCGCATTCATTTCACTCCCAGGTGGCGGCAGGACCGCCGCAGGGAGTGGCACGGTGTATGTAAGTTCGAACTCCTCGGCAAATCCGACGCGTGACGCCGGTATCTGGCTCCTGGGACCAAATGATCCGAATTATCTGCACCCACCGGCGGGGTGGCTGCAATGCAACGGCTGCTCTATAAATGTAATCGGAATGGGCGATGCACCTGGTGGGCCCAATGGGCATAAACCTCGCGCGCACCTAGTTGGCGGAGGGAATACCGATCGTAACCACCCGGGTATCTGGATTTCGGGCATAAATAGCCCGATCTACATCGCTAATTTTGAGATTCAGTATCCAGGCCGCGCCGTTATCATCGCCGAATGCTCGAATAACGATCGAACCGGGAAGTGTGGAGTCCAGAGTTTGATCTTAGATAACGTAAGTTCGCAAGTACTTCAGACCCCATCAAATGGACCCTGTACCGACATTGTTAGTAACGTTTTTTGGGTTTGGCTACGTGACTATGGCTGCTCTGGAAATGCATACGTTGCTAGAGGAGCTCCCAAATCAGATAACTCAGCGGCGATTCTGATTGATGCTTCGGCGGGCCAGGGAAGCGGCTTAATCTACATCACGGACGCTAACCTGGCTGGCGGAGGTATTAAAGTCAAGGGAGGGACAAATGGGGCCGGACTTTACGCACGCAACGTGATACAGGAAGGTAACTTTGCGAAACCCCTCCCACCCACTGTGTGGTTCACAAGTTGGTGTACGAATAGCAATTGCGATTCAATCCTAGATAACATCCAAATGGCAGATAATGGCGGAACGGGCAGTGTTATCGAGGTAGACGGGACAACAGGCCCGGGCCCAACGGTCTTAAACAGTAGCTTCGTTTCAGGTCCAGCCGTGGTAATAAATCCAGACGTGGCTGCCATTTCTACGCTAAGCCCTCTCTGGCAAAGGCAAGTAGGATTTTTTAATAACTATGTTGTTGGTCAATCTGATGTTGCTCGCCGCATCACCGGATTAGTTCCAGCACGCTTCGCCAATCGAGCGAACACGAATTCCATAGATTGGAGATATACAAACTACGCTGGAACTCAGACCTTGAGACATGGGCTGAGCGATCCCTTTGGGGGCACTGCTGCCGCGTCTGTCGCGTCGAGTTCGTCTCATCAGGAAAATCTCTCACTGGGTTCGTGCTCCCCCTACACGCCAACGACAGGGGACTGGATCGTGGTTGGCGTTTGGGGCGTTGGGATGTCCCCAGGCACGCAGACGATTACAGCCTCATGTTATGGCTACCCGTTTCCGGTCGTAAAGACCACATATACGAACCCAGGACGAGAAACGGGTGACGGTCAGTGGCAGTATCAATGGCAGGCGTACAAAGTTTCCGGTGGCACTGCCACCATGGTAGGCGCAAACATCCTATTTAGCGATAGTCTCAAACCGACGATATACGGACCGTCTCTCTTTATAATCCCGGCCGGTTCTCTATCTGACAACGAAGTGCTTGAGTTCGCGTCGACAATGAACTCAGTCGACTCTAAGTGCCACGTCGGACAAATCTGCAATGTAGCCGGCCATCCACTTGTGGCATCGTCCTACGGGACTCTTTCAAATTGTAGTTCAGTAGAATCCCCTGCCAAATGTGGTTCTGCACCTGTGGGT
>Ga0209275_10000329_pt1 | contig 17803 bp, 15 predicted proteins | sample HubBroMetageREF2_FD_188344 | JGI IMG/M metagenome (GOLD analysis project Ga0209275, IMG submission 188344) | Reference soil microbial communities from the Hubbard Brook experimental Forest, New Hampshire, USA - Hubbard Brook CCASE Soil... | ecosystem: Environmental > Terrestrial > Soil >... | reverse complement strand
GGTGCCCTGCCCGGCGATGATGTCCGGGTCGTTGTAGGGCGGCACCAGTACCTGGCCGGTGGTCGCGGCGATCCTCTCGGCAAGGAGCCGACGCTCCTCACTCCCCGGTGGGCAGGGAACGATGGTTGCCCCCTCGAGTGCGATCGCGCCAGCCTTCGGGCCAGGCGCGTCCGTCGGCACCACGATCGTCGCTTTGGTCCCGCACAGCCGGGCCGCCCGGGCTACAGCGATCCCATGGTTGCCGCTGGAGTAGGCCACGACGCCGCGCGTCCGGCCCTCCGGCGGCAGCCGCTTCAGCTTGGTAACCGCGCCGCGAATCTTGAACGAGCCCGTGGGCTGGAGGCTTTCCAGCTTGAGCCAGGTCTTTCCACGCCAGCGGACGACGGGGGAACTTCTGACGCTCTCGGGCAGTGCCGCGGCCGCCTCCTCGATGGACGCCAGCGTCACCAGCTGCATCGGCCCGGGCGAGGACACCACGCCGCTAGCCATAGCTTTCTCCCAGCGCGGAGCGGGCCAGCGTCCAGATAGCGCCGAGGCACCGGTACCACGTCGCCGTGTCATGGGAGCTGTAGCGGACGGATCGTGATCCTGTTATGTGCACGTCCGGGATGGCAGAAGCGGCTTGGGCACAGTTCTCGCTGCTGAACTCGATCTCGGCGCAGAGCTCGCCCGCCGGGCCGAGCGGTTCCACAGCGGCAACGTGCCCCCGCTCCAGTCCCTGCAGTGCCCGTTCGGCAGCCACGGACAGGTCCTGCCGGACCGCGGTCGTCGGCCGGAGCCGGGCCGTGAAACGGGTCAGCGCTCCCTTAGTGATCACTAGTTCTGCACTCGGGGCGTAACGGGCCGCCTCCTCGCAGGCCGCCTCGTCACCGGACACCATCAGTACCGGAACGGCGAAGAAGGCGGCCAGATGGGCGTTAATCGTTCCTTCGCCAGCAGGCTCCCCGTTTACACGCAGCGTGTGGATCCCGGCTGTCATGAACGCATGGCTGAGTACGCCGCCGGAGCCGGCCGTGCCGTGATAGCCGAGGAACACCGCGCCGTGTACTCCGCCGTCGATACCTTCCAGCATGCCGAAGCGTCGTGATCGACCCCTGATCAGAGTGGCGCGCGGATCGATGCGGCCGGTCTCCAGGTTGCTGCCGTTGCCGTGCGCGTCGGTGACGACGACCTCGTCAGCTCCGTGCTCAAGCAGGGCGGCTACAACGGCGTTGACGTCCTCGGTCCAGCAGTCCCTGGCGCCTGCCCATGCCCCGGTGCCTGGCACCACGTCCTCGGGCGTCGCCACGCCGGTGGCACCTTCCATGTCTGCAGAGATCAGAATGCTGACGGGCATGCCTAGGCCCCGCCGTGGCGGTCGAACCAGCGTGGCCCCATGGCGTTCTCGAAGGCCGCCCAGTCGATCAGCCGGCCCGCCGCGATCGTGTAGCGCACCTCCCGGAGCGCAGCGAGGTCATGGGTGGGATCACCGTCATCGACCACGATCAGGTCCGCCAGGTATCCCGGCGCGATCTCGCCTAGGCGGTCCAGACCAAGCAGGGTGGCGTTGCCCTTTGTGGCCGCCTGGAGCACCGCTGGCGGATCGATTTCCAGGGCGTCCGAAACCGTCGTGAGTTCCTGGTGGAAATTCTCGATCGGCAGGAACATGCTGGTGTCGGAGCCGACGGCCCACTTCACGCCGCGCTGGGCGGCTCGCCGGAAGGTCCCGACCTTGTGCTCGTAGAGCAATGCGGCGCGCTCCCGCAGGTGCGGCCACTGTGTGCTTCCGGCAAGGGTCTTATACACGTTGAGCGTCGGCACCAGGAACGCACCACGCTCCGCCAGCAGGTCGCAGCATTCGTCGTCGAGGAAGGTCCCGTGCTCGATGGAGTACGCGCCTGCCTGGACTGCCCACTTGATCGACCGCGCCGGGTGTGCGTGCGCGGCCACCCGCCGGCCTGCCAGGCCTGCCTCGTCGACGATGGCGCCGATCTCCTCGGCGGTGTACTGGCTGGCATCGGGTGATTCGTCCTCCCGGGCCGCTCCGCCGCTGCACATCACCTTGATCAGGTCCGCTCCGGCCAGGAATTGCTCGCGGACTGCGCGCCGCACTTCGTCGGGACCGTCCGCAGCCCGGCCCTTCGGATGACCATGCCCGCCGGTGATCGTCAGGTAAGTTCCTGCGCACAGCATCCGCGGACCCAGCGCACGGCCGGCCCGGATGGCATCCCGCAGTGCTATGTCGGCCTGGCGATAGCTGCCGAGTTCCCGCACAGTTGTGAGGCCGGCGCGCAGCGCCCGCAGTGCCTGAAAGCCTGACCGGACGCCTTGGCCCGCCTCCCGGTCCTCGACAACACCCTCGTAACCATGCGTGAGATGCGTGTGGGCATCGATGAGGCCCGGCAGCACCGCCTTCCCAGCGAGCTCGACGACCTGTGCTGATGCCGGAACGGCGAGCTGCGCGCCTACCTCACTGATGCTGTCCTGCTCGATCAGCACGTCCGCTGCCCTGAGCGTGCCGTCGGAGCCAAAAACCCGGCCGCCGCGAAGCAAGAGCTTTGCTGCACACACCAGCCACCACCGACCCTAACTGCAGGGGAATGCGGCCTGGTCAGCACCGCCTGCTGCTGGGCAAACCTGGCCGAAGGTTGGTGAGACGGTACTAGTGTTTCAGAATCAGGGTCAATACATGAAGCAAAAATTTCAGTCCGCAGGCATCCAGCATGTGGCAGCCGTTGCCGAAGCCGGGCGGCTGCGCAGGCTGGCGGCAGTCGCGGGCGCGAGATCGTTGCGTGCGGTCAGCAGGAGCCAGGTGGCCACGCCGGTCGGACTTGCCCGGAGGGGTTGCCTTGGGAAGCGGCGGGACGCGGTTAGGGGATTCCAGCGCTGGCCAGCTACTGGAATCCCCGGCCGGGTCACCGCTGGAGGAGGGGCTCTGCCTTGGCCGAAGCGGCCGCGGGAACGGGGGAGCGGAGCGGGCCGGAACGCAGCAGCGTGCCGCAGATCACCGCGCCGGCGCCGAAGATGGCCGCCGCGACCCAGAACCCGGTGGTGTAGCCGTGGATGAGTGACATCTCGGTCAGCGACGGCGCCGGGTGCCCGTGCGCCAGGGTGGCCGGGCTCAGGTGACTGGTCAGGTACTGCGCAACCGCGCCGGCGAAGATCGTGTTGAGCAGGGACGTGCCGATCGAGCCGCCGACCTGCTGGCCGGTGTTGAGCGTGGCCGAGGCCGCGCCCGTGTCCTGCGGCGCCACACCGAACGTCCCGGTGTTCATCGACGGCGCGATCGTGAAGCCGAAGCCAAGCCCGGCCACCACTAGTGGGCCGAGCACCGCCGTGGCGTAGCTCGAGTGAACGCCGATCCTGGTCAGCCACACCAGGCTGCCCGCGGCCAGCAGCATGCCGGCGGTGACCAGCGGCTTGGGGCCGAGCCGGGGGAGCAGCACCACGTTGGACAGGTTTGCGGCCACCACCACCATCGCGATCACGGGCAGGAACGCGACGCCGCTGACCACTGGGGAGTAGCCAAGGGTCTGCTGCATGTAATAGGTGAGGAACAGGAAGATGCCGAACATGCCCGCGCCGGCGATGAGCACGGCCAGGTAGGCGCCGCCGCGGTTGCGGTCGAGCACCACCCGGGGCGGCAGCAGCGGGCTGGCCGTGCGGGTCTGCCAGAACGCGAACCCGGCCAGCAGCGCCACGCCAGCCGCCAGGAAGCCGTAGGTGGACGGCGTGCTCCAGTTGTGGTTCGCGGCGTTGGAGAACCCGTAGACAAGGCAGAACATCGATGCTGAGACGGCCACGGCGCCGGGCAGATCCAGCCGCGGCCTGGTGCCGATGCGCTGGCGCCTGAGCAGCAGCACCGCTCCGATCACTGCGAGCCCGGCGAAGAACAGGTTCACGTACAGGCACCAGCGCCAGGACAGGTACTCGGTCAGGATGCCGCCGAGCACCAGGCCGATCGCGCCGCCGGCGCCGACGATCGCGCCGTAGACGCCGAACGCCTTGCCGCGTTCCTTCGGGTCGCTGAACGTCGTGGACAGGATGGACAGCGCCGCGGGCGCGAGCAGCGCGCCGAACGCGCCCTGGGTGGCCCGGGCTGCGACCAGCATGCCGAAGCTGGTGGCCGCGCCGCCGGCGGCCGAGGCGGCGGCGAAGCCCAGCGCCCCGGCCAGGAACGTGATCTTGCGCCCGATCAGGTCGCCGAGCCGCCCGCCGAGCAGCAGCAGGCTGCCGAACGCCAGCGCGTAGGCGGTGACCACCCACTGCCGGTCCGCGGTGCTGAAGCCCAGGGCCCGCTGCGCGGACGGCAGCGCGATGTTCACGATCGCGGTGTCCAGCACGACCATGAGCTGGGCGAGGCCGACGGTGCCCAGGATCAGCCACCGGCGCCGGTCGGGAGGTGCCTGGATGATTGCGGAGGATGTTGTTTCCATACCGGCGATGCTGCCGACCTGGCGGCCCGCAGTCGTCGTGCACAGGAAGCGACTTTTGCCTGATCAGCGGGGATGCCCTTGGCTGCCGGTGTACCACGCTGGGAGTAGCCGACAATAGCTACCGGGGGCGGATGCGCACACTACGATCCCAGGTCGGGCTGGAGAAGGTGGGGCAGTAATGGCGTTCGCCGCAATGCCGGCAACCGCGGCCTGGTCGCACCGGGACGCGCGCTCGGGCTTCGAGGTCGTCTACTTCGAACGGCTCGGTACCGGCCACCAGATCGACGGCTGCACCACGGCCGTCGAGGATGGACAGACCTGGTTCGTCGAATACGGCATCACGCTGGACGTGGGCTGGATCACCCGCAGAGCGCACGTGACCAGCCGGTCGGCGTCCGGGCGGCGGTCGGTGCTGCTGGAGGCCGACGGCGCGGGCCACTGGCTGATGGGCGGCGAGGCGGCACCCCACCTGGACGGCTGCCTCGATGTGGACCTGGAATCGTCCGCCATGACCAACGCCCTGCCGGTACACCGCATGGCGCAGCCCGTCGGCGGCCGGGCCGCCGCGCCGGCGGCCTACGTCCGCGCTGCTGACGCCTCCGTCGAACGCCTGGAACAGGAATACCTGCGTACCACCGATCAGGGCGGGCACCAGTGCTACGACTACACCGCGCCCGCATTCGAGTTCGCCTGCCGCCTGGTCTACGACGAGTCCGGCCTCGTCCTGACCTACCCCGGAATCGCCGTCCGCGCCGCCTGAACGGATGCAACCGCGATAGCAGCACCCGGGCAGGGCATGAGATCATCCCGAACTATGCGTAAAGACCTGCGGGAATCCACTGAGTATGCAGCGGTCGCCGAGTATCTGCGGCGGCTGCACGAGCCGGCTTTCGGCAGTCCGCACCGTCTCACCGACCTTGTCGCGACACCTGACGCCAGCCGCGTCGTGGTGACCGGATCGGTCTATGACGAACTCGAAGGACTGCCGCGCACGGCCCTGTACGAGGTCCGGGACGGCGAGCTGCGCGCGCTGACCTCCGGTGGCGGGTCTGCCAAGGCGGGCAGGCTTGCTCCGGACGGGTCATGCCTGGCCTTCCTGTCCGACCGGGCCAAGGCTGAGGTGTTCCAGCTCTACCTGCTGGGCGACGGGCAGCTCGGCGAGGCCCGGCCAGCGCCGGCAGTTCCCGGCACGGTCGAGTTTCTCGCGTGGTCACCGGACGGCACCCGGATCCTGCTCGGGGTCGCCGGGCTCGGAGCGGAGATGGCCGACGCGCAGGGATCGGGAACGGCTGGCTCGAGCGAGTCCGGGCTGCCGGCCTGGTACCCGGAGGTCGAGGCCGGGACGCCAGAGGATGCCTGGCGCAGCCTGTGGCTCTACACCCGGGCATCCGGCGAGCTTGCCCGGGTCTCTCCCGAGGGGCTGAACGTCTGGGAGGCGGCTTGGTCCGGCCCCGGGCATGTGCTGGCCATCACCAGTGACCAGCCCGGCGAGGACGACTGGTACTCCGCGGTGCTCAGCCGGCTCGACATCTCGACTGGTGAGGTGACCGAACTGCTGCGCAGTGACGTCCAGCTCGGGCTGCCTGCCGGGACGCCGGATGGAAACAGGGCCGCCGTGGTGGAGGCCGCCTGCAGCGACCGGTGGATCGTGGCGGGTGACCTCATCTTGCTGGACCTGGTCGCCGGCACCAGATGCGCGGTAGACACCGCCGGGACAGATGTCACCGCCGTCGAGTGGATCGACGGGACGCGGATCGGCTACTTCGGCCAGCGCCACCTGGACAGCGTGGCCGGAACCGCCGACGCCGGTCAGGGACCCTTGCCGGAGACGATCATCGCCAAGGATCTGGCCGCGTCCGCGCAGTCGTGGGCGAGCTGGTTCTACCCGGCCGGAGCGTTCACCTCCGACGGCCAGGTCGTTGTGATCAGGGACGACTACGACGTTCCGCAGCAGATCGCGATCGTTGGCAGCGGCGCCGACCAGGTGCTGGCCTCGCTGGCCCATGCCGGGACCGAGTACATCCGATCGGTCGCGGGCTGCGCGGCGAACGTCGCCTGGAACGCACCCGACGGGACAGAGATCGAAGGAGTCCTGTGCACGCCCGCGGGCGACGGGCCGTTCCCGCTGGTCCTGGACGTCCACGGCGGGCCGATCGGCGCCTATCAGCGGAGCTGGATGATGGGCAGCAACGCGGTACCGCTGCTGGTCTCCCGCGGATATGCCGTCCTGCTCCCGAACCCGCGTGGCAGCTCCGGGCGCGGCCAGGAGTTCGCCGCCGCGGTCGTCGGCGACATGGGCGGGGCGGACACCCACGACTACCTGTCCGGAATCGACGCCATGATCGAGCGCGGGATCGCCGATCCGGCGCGTATCGGCACGATGGGCGTCAGCTATGGCGGGTTCATGTCGGCCTGGCTGGTCACCCAGGACCAGAGGTTCAAGGCCGCCGTGGCCGGCTCGCCAGTGACCGAGTGGTACAGCTTCACGTTCACGACCAACATCCCCCGCTGGGGACTGTGGTTCCTGGACAACGCCGATCCGGAGGAAGCCGGCAGCCAGGTGCACACACGCAGCCCGGTCATGCACGCGAGCAAGGCCAGGACGCCGACCCTGCTCACGGCCGGCGCGAAGGACCGGTGCACGCCCGCCGGCCAGGCCAGGGAGTTCTACCAGGCACTGATCCGTCACGGCGTCGACTCAGAACTGGTGATCTACCCCGGTGAAGGACACGGCGTCCGCCAGTTCCCGGCCGTCACCGACTACCTGACCCGGCTTGTGACCTGGTTCGAGAAGTACATGCCGGCCTGATCAGCTCTTGCTCCACTGCGTCGCACATAGTAGAACGAACTGATGGGAAGACCGGCACTCGTCGTCGTGCTTTATGTGCTCGCCCTGGTGGGCGTCGTGGTCGGCGTGGACGTCCTATTCCTCCGGCACTACCTTGTGGCGCGGCTGATAGTAAACGTTGGAATCGTGCTGGTATTCGGGGCGTTCTATTTCAGGTTCCTGAAGCGTCCATGAATACAGCCGCGGCAACGCGGCTCAGCCCGGGGCCGCTGTAGCCGGTGGCGGGACCCGCGTGGGCGTCAACGTCCAGGTCGACATCGTTACCTCGGACCAGCGGCACGAGCGTCGCCCGAACATCGACGAAGTGCGCTCGGCGTCAATCGTGGTGCGCACACGCCGGGCGGCCAGAAACCAGATGCCGAGCGCGGCGAGCAAGGCGCCGCCGATGACCACGGTGACCGCCCCCTTGCCCGCCCTGAGCCCAGGCTAAATCCAGCCAATCCTTCGCAGAACGGCCCGCAAACAGCCAGGCAGCTGGATACGGGGATAACGTCGCCAGCTTCTACGCCTCCGACGGCGGCGGCATCCCGACTACCTGACCGGCTCGTGACCCGGTTCGGGAGGCAAATGCCAGCGTGATCAGCGCCCGCCGCGGGGGGCCGCGTCTGCGCGGCGGCCAGTGCTGGCCTATATGTGCGGCGCAGGGCGAGGGCGACGATGAACGGCCACGTGATCTGGACCGAGGAGGTCAGGCGCTCGGCCAGGCCAAGGACGCTGCCGCTCTGGGTTTCGATGACGAGCCAGCCGAGCAGGGCAATGGACACGGCCGTCACGGTGGCAGCGCCGCGAATGCTCAAGATCAGCGGCCGCGGTGATCCGCGGCGGCCGGTGAAGGCGGGCCAGACCGCGATGGTGACCTCGCCCAGTGAAGTCCACGCGAGGTGCTGCGGAGTCGAGCCGACGACGGGTTCAGGGGATACCGCGATGCCGATGCTGGACAGGCCCGCGACGACCAGCAGGATGCGTGCGGGCAGCCGAACCCCGGTCAGGCCCGCAGCGGCGACGAAGTTACAGCAGCCGACGAGGAACAGGGCGCTGGTCATGATCCACCGGTCGGTTCCGGCGTGACCTGCCAGCACGCTCACCGTCTCGTGAATGGGGCTGTAGGAGGCCGACTGGAACGCGCCCGCGACCAGCCAGCCTGCGGTGAGCAGGACGGGCGACAGCCCGGCCGATACGACCGCCCACCGGGGAACCGGGCGGCGCGAGCGCACCAGCCCGATCGTCAAAGCATGCACATCCATGGCCTTCTCAATCGGATCGCGGGGTCTGGACGACACCAACTGAGGTCACCTGTTGCATACAGCGTATAGCCGCGCGTCACAATCGTCGATTTTTTAGATCGCGATGGCAGCCTCCCGAGCCACGAGCGCTCGCCTTGTGCCGGTCCCTTCGGGAGCGTCTGGTGGAGGTACCGTGGGGGCAGGTGCGGTTGGTGCCGGGCAGGCCCTGACCGTGGCCCGTTGCTCTAGACCCTGGTGACGTATGCCTGCGGGCGGTGTGCTCGCAGGACACCCAGGAGGGCAGAGCGACGGATACCACCGCACCCGGTTTTCTTGCCCCGCCGCCCGGCCGTTCGGTTGCTGCGCCAGGGCGTGGTGGCGGCGTTGATCCGTCGGCGGCCCGTTTCCGTGCGCTGGCGGTGCAGGTGCGGGCGATGGGGCTGCTGGAGCGCCGGGCTGGCTACTACCGGGCCAAGATCACCCTGACCCTCGCCGCGTATGCCGGCGGCTGGGCCCTGTTCGTGCTGGCCGGCAACTCCTGGACCGCGCTGGCCGTCGCCCCGCTGCTGGGCATGATCTTCACCCAGCTCGGCTTCATCGGCCACGACGCCGGGCACAACCAGGTCTGCTCCACCCGCGCACGCAACCGCGTCCTCGGCCTGGCCGTCGGCAACGCGCTGATCGGGCTGAGCTTCGGCTGGTGGGTCCCCAAGCACAACGCCCACCACGCCCACCCCAACGAGATAGGCCGCGACCCCGACATCGGCGAAGCCGCCCCCCTCACCCCCGGCGACCGGCCCGGCCCGATCGCCTCATGGCTGGCCCGCTGGCAAGCACCCCTGTTCTTCCCCCTCATGCTGCTGCGCAGCAGCGGCATGCACGTCCTGGGCATCAAACGGCTGTGCCAGCGCCGCGACCACACCTGCGCCACCGAAGCCGCCCTGCTGCTCCTGCACGCCGCGGTGTACCTGACCCTCGTGCTGACGGTGCTGTCCCCGCTCAAAGCACTCGCGTTCATCGCCATCCAGCAAGCGGTGTTCTCGGTGTACCTGGGCATCAGCTTCGCACCCAACCACAAAGCCATGCCGATCATCGAACCCGCAACCGGCGCCAGCTTCGCCCGCCGCCAGGTCACCACCGCCCGCAACATCACCGGCGGCCCGCTGGTCACCTTCATGCTCGGCGGCCTCAACCGCCAGATCGAGCACCACCTGTTCCCCTCCATGCCCCGCCCCAACCTGCCCCGCGTCCAGGCCCTCGTCCGCGACTTCTGCACCACCACCAACCTCGGCTACAGCGAAGAAAACATCATCGAATCATTCCGCCAGATCATCCACCACCTCAGCGACACCGCAACAACCGCCACCCCCCGTCCTGACTGAACCTGCCGTGGCCTCTTAAGCCAATTCAGGTCAGCGGCTGCCTTGGGGAGCGAGGTCGTAGCGGGCGGTCAGCACCAGCCAGGTTGCCACGCCGGTGACCAGGGCGGGAGCCGTCGGGTGCGGGCCCGCGGCGGCGATAGCGGCCGCGCTGGCCGCCGTCCTCGCGCTCCGGGTGGGTGGCGCGTGTGTTGTAAATCAACGTGATCGCCAGCGCGCTAATCCACAGTGAAAGGGTTGCGGCCAGGAGCCGCTCGGCTAGTCCCGCGGGGCCCGAATTCGAGAACACCACCAGCAGGACAAAGCAGATTGGGCCGATGACACGGGCAGCCATCATCACCGGCTTCAGTCGTCGCCACTCAGGCAGAGCTTTCAGCCGCCGCCATAGCGGAAATGGAGTGGCCACCAGGACGAGGAACGCGATGGTGGCCACGACGGCGTCGGTCATGCCTCCGGGGCTGTGGAGCTGGGCGTGGGCGGTGCACCCGGCGGCGATGCGCTGGCAGGGAATCAGAGGGAAGGAGTTGCCGATCGCCAGCCCGGCAACGGCCAGCATCCAGGGCGCGTAAGCGGCGACCCTGCCTGCCCGGGCGAGCGCCGGCCGCAGGCCGAACACGGCGAAGCCGAAGGTGCCCAGGCCGCCAACCGCGAAACAGGCGATGGGGAACCAGGCGTGCGGCGCCGTGGCGGCCTGCAGGTCGCTGATGGAGTTCTTGATCGAGCTGTACCCGGGCCGCTGCCAGGTGTCAGCGATCAGCCAGCCGGCCAAGAAGGCGACCTGTGCGATGGCTCCCACGGCTCCCCAGGCCAACAGGTGCCTGGCTGTGCCGGTCTCAGCCTCGGGTATGGCCACTCCCGGGTTCATGACTGCCTCCAGTTCCGGCGCAGCCATCGATTACATCTGCAACAAATTGATTGCGTCTATCAACTATATTAACATGCTTTCATGGCTCCAGACAGAAGCGACGTGCAGTCGATGGTGATTGCCCTGTTCACCCTCATCGGCAGCATGGACCGGGCCGCCCGCCAGAGCGCAGACGCGAGCACGCTGAGCCTGCTGCAGGCGGTCGCCAGCCGAGACGCGATTCGCCCCTCCGAGATCGCCGACCTCCAGCACGTTCATCGGTCGCTCGTCACCCGGCAGGTCCGGGACCTAGAGGACAAGGGGTATGCGCAGGTCACAGCGGACCCAGCTGACGGGCGATCGTGCCTGGTGACCCTCACGCCGGCCGGGGCTGACGAGATGGCTCGTCTCCGCCAGGTCGGCGTGGATCGCTTCGCCACGTTCGTGGCCGGCTGGGAGCCCGAGGAAGTGCGGACCCTGACGGCGCTGCTCGAGAAACTTCAATCGTCCAAGGCCGCGACTGCTACGCAGCAGCAGCGGCCGGGCCGTCGTCGATGGGCCCGGCAGGACACGTGACTCGGGCGCCCGACACCGGCCCCCCGTCCGCCGGTGCGTCGCGCAAGTCAGCGTCTGTCGGGTGGGGCGAGGTCGTGGCGGGCGGTCAGTACCAGCCAGGTTGCGACGCCGGTGACGAGGGCGGGAGCGGCAGGGTGCGGGCCTGCAGCGAACATGGCGGCCGCGGCGGCGGCCACCGCGATCAGGATCCGCAGGGCGAGCCGTGCCGGGCGTCCCTGACGGACCCGGGCCCACAGATGCCGGCCAGCAGGAAGGGCCTGAACGGGACGCCCGCCTCTGCCTGTGGCCACCATCGGGCCAGCCTGCAGGTCGGCCAGAACCTCGCCGCGGCCGAACCGGGTGCGCAGTGCCGTGTAGGCGGCGGCGGCATCGGCGAACCGCTCCGGGTCGCCGCCGTCCTCGCGGTCCGGGTGGGTGGCGCTGGCGGCTCTGCGCCACGCGGCGTGCACCTCGTCATCGGTCAGGTCGGCCCGGGGCTCCAGCCCCAGCACGCGGAACGGGCCGTCGGCTGGCTGGCGGGTCATGGGGCTGGCTCCGCGCCAAACGCCTCGTCCAGCAGCGAACTGGCATCCGGCAGCCGGTGTGACGCCGTGGTCGGTTTGGCCGTGACAACCGGTTTGGCCAGGGTGGGCTCTGCGTGCGCAGTAGCCGGGGTGACCGCAGTGGCCGGGGTGACCGCAGTGGGCGGGGTGACCGCAGTGGCCGGTCCGACCGCGGCGGGCGCCGTTACCAGCCGCTTCACCTGGACGTAGGTGACGCCGCCACGGAAGATGTACGCCGCCTGGCCGACGTCGAGCGCGCGGATCAGGTCCGGGTCGACGACCGGGTCCAGCGCCATCCGTGACGTTCCCCGGTGGCTCCAGACCGGGGTCCTGCCGGTCAGGTGGCGCGTGGTCTCGGTGACCCTGCGGGTTCCGGCCAGGGCGGCGGCCGGCTCGGGATGCGGGGTGCGCAGCAGCCAGATCCCCCCGTCGGCGGTCGCGGCGATCCGGTACCGCTCGTCCTCCCCGGCAGCCAGACCTTCCCACGACTGCGCGGATACCTGAACCGCCAGACCCAGCGAGCGGGCCCGCTCGTAAAGCTGCCACACCGGGAGCCTGCGGGACACGGCGCTGAACTCGTCGACCGCGAGCAGGATCTCCCGGTCCTGGCTGCCGGACGCGGCATAGCTGGCCAGGATGTCGACGATCGCGCGGGCCTGCGCCTCGGCCACGCTGATCTCGGCGGTGCCCTCGAGGATGCAGTACCAGGCGTCCGCGTCGCCGAAGCCCCCGGGCCCGTCGAGACCGCCGCCGAGGCGGCGCAGCAGGGTGCGGAACCGCAGCGCGATGTCGCCGGCCTGCCGGGCCGCCGACCGGATCAGCGCCAGCTCGGCCTCGTGCTCGCCGGATGAGTACGCGCCCGTGAGCCAGCCGGAATCGAGCCGGGCGAGGAAGTCGGCCGCGCTCGCCGGCGGTCCGCCCGGTGCCTCGACCGCGAGCGCGACCACAGCCTCCATGACGTCGGCGTAAAAGGCGGCTGCGCCGGTCCCGTGCTCGATCAGGTCGACCAGCGTAGTGGTGAGCTGTGCCGGGGGCAGGGCCCACAGCGACAGGCTGGCCTCGTCCGGCCAGATGGCCGTGGACCTCGCCCCGGCCAGGCGCATCACCCGCCGGGCCCGGTCGGCGATCCGCCGTGCGTCCGCCCCGCCCTTGCAGTCCAGCACCACGAGCAGCGGCAGCCTGCCCTGCCCGGCCGCGTGCCGGCGCAGCGCGGTGGCCATGAACCCGGCCCACAGCCGGAGCAGCAGCGTGGTCTTGCCGGTGCCGGTGGTCCCGATCACGACCTGATGCGACCGCATCCGCGAATACGGGATGCTCGCGATCGGCCCGCCTCGGTGATTGACAGCCCTGATCACCGCACCGGCCACCAGGCTTCCGTTCCGGGTGGTCAGCGGGATCGCGCCGGGCGCGGCGATCCTGGCCCGCGCGCTGCGGGCCTGATGGCGCCATTGCCGCAGGTCAAAGGAGACTGCCGCGTCCGGGGAGAGCCCGGCGGTCCCGGTGCGCATGGAGCGGATCCGGTAGGCCCAGGCCAGGCCGCCAGCGGCGAGGCCGACCGGGATCGCGACCGGCGCGATCGCCGCCACGGCGGCGGCGGAGCCCGGGTGGGCGCCGTGCCACAGAGACAGCCAGGCGTGGTACGGCGCGGCAGCGACGGCCGAGGCTGAGCGGGTGGCGATGGCCGTGGCCGCGAGCCAGACGGCAACCATCGGCAGGCACCACAGCGCCGCCCGGTAGAGCCGGGCCGGCGGCCAGCCGCGCAGCCAGGCGAGCGCGGCGCCGATGGCGGCGACCAGCGTTGCCGGGGCGGCGGCGATGATCAGCGCCGCGATAATGGCGATCCGGAGCACACGGCCGATGGCGCGCAACGCCGCGCGGACCGCGATCAGGCTGAGCCAGCGCCTTATCACGGGGCTGCGCCGTGGTGGCTGAGCCAGCGCCTTATCACGGGGCCGCGCCGCGGTGGAGGGGTGGTGTGGCGGCCGGAGGGAGCGCCGTGGCGGAGCGGGCCCGCGCGGCCTTGTGCCGGGCCGGCGCGGGCATCGCGGCGCCCGGCGGCAGCAGGCGGATCTCGATCCGCGCGCCGGAACTGCCGAGCGCCTCCCGCGCCCTGGCCACGGTGCGCCGGGCCGCCGGCGCGCAGAGGTAGATCACGCGTGCGTGCCGCGGTGGCCCGGCCGCCACAATCTCGGCCGCCGGGCAGCCGTAGTCGCCGGTCCTGGTCAGCAGCTGCCGCATGATCGCCACGGTCCGGCTCGTCGTCTTCGGGGTCAGCTCGGCCTCGATGGCCCAGCACTCGCCGGCCCACGCCACCGCGGTGCCGTCCGGCCAGTGCACTTCGCCATCGGGGATGTGCTGTCGTAACCCGACCCGGCCGCCCATTCTGGCCCGCAGCCGCCGTTCGCTGCGCCAGTAACCGGCGCCCGCCGCGTACGCGGGCGCCGCCTCGAGCGCCAGCCGGACCGCGGTCACGGCCCTGATGTGCGCGAGCCTGCTTAACGCCGGCGGGGCCGCGGCGTACGGCAGCCCGCACGTGGCCAGGCCCGCCCTGGTCACCCACGTCCACGGGCCGCCCGGCCCGAGCCGGGCCGATTCCGCGTACCGCTGGCCGCGCCAGCGGGCGGCAACCGAGCGGGCGCGTGCCTCGCCGACCCCGAGCACCGCGGCGAGGTGGTCGAGCTGAAGGCCGTACATCTCGGCGGCGAACAGCAGCCCGGCGGCATCGCGACCGGGCTGGCGCTCCGCTGCGCCTTGTGCCGGGCTCACGCTCATATCACATCATGTCCGCATTGCAGGGGTGCGGATCTGCGGGGACACGCGACGTGGCGGAAGAGTGCTGGCGCTGAGTGCGGTCGTGGGGCACAATGGAGACGCTGCGGTAGTGGCTAGCGCACGCCTGCCTTGCTGGCGGGGCCGAGGTCGTTGGGGAAGACGAACCTCGTCCGTCTGGCAGGGAGGTCAGGTGTCCGTTCGTAGCGTGCTTCAAGTCCACTCCGCGCCCCCGGCGTTGTGCCCGCACATCGAGTGGGCAGTGGCCGGGATTCTTGGCGTGCCCGTCAGGCTGTCCTGGGTTGACCAGCCTGCCTCACCCGGAACGCTCCGTGCTGAGCTGGACTGGCAGGGCAAGCCGGGGGAGTCGGCGGCCATCACCTCGGCGCTCGCGGCCTGGAACCGGCTGCGGTTCGAGGTGACCGAGGAAGCGAGCCCAGGGTGCGACGCGGTGCGTTACAGCTATACGCCGTCGCTCGGCACGTTCTCCGCCGTCACCTCGGCATGCGGCGACGTCCTGGTGCCCGAGGCCCGGCTGCGCGCCGCGATGACGCTCGCTGCGGCCGGCAGGCCGGCCAGGGCCGACGGCGGGCAGCCGGACGGCCAGGACGTGGACAGCCTGGTGGACCTGCACGGGCCGCGGCATCCCGCGCTGGGTGGCTCGCTGGAGGACGAACTCGCGCTGCTGCTGGGCCAGCCGTGGGACCACGAGCTGGAGCCGTTCCGGCACGCGGCCGATGGCGCTCCGGTGCGCTGGCTGCACGCCACCGGCTGAGATCTCGCTCACCTCGCGCCAGCCGCATCCCTGCCGCGGCGCCGCGTCGACACCCGCGGGGGCATCCCCGCGGGTGTTTTGACTTTGCGGCTTTGATTTTGCTTTCGGGTGTTTTGACTTTGGGTACTTTAGTTTGAAGGGTTTTGATTTCGGGGGATTCGCGGGCGCATTCCCGCGCGGGGGCAAATACCAAGAACCGCTCGATTTGCGGCGAGCAGCACGAACCAGGCTATCCTGGCGAACCCTGGCAACTAGCCCTTTGACCTGCGGGTATGCTCGGCAAACGTTCGCAGCAACTTGGTGGTTCATCTTTGCGAACCGCTTGACACCCAACTGGGTAGTTGTTTGACTCGCTGCAATTCATTACGACCTGTTTAACGCCGGTCGAAATCCGCTCGACTTCCGCGCGAGGGAGAAGCAATGAGAGTGTTAGCGCACACCGATTCGGTGATCTTCGCTGGCTGACGCCAAGCATTGCTGCTCCCGCCAACCCCTCCCCGCCCCCAGCTAACCCCCCTGGCTGGACCCCCGTTATCCAAGAGCCGTGACTGTTGCAGGTCACGTCGTGGTGGAGGGCCGCAATCGTAGAGCAGTGACGCGTCCAGTCGGCACCTGGTCTGTCCACGTTGGGGGGCAAACCAACCAAGGAGGCCCAGCACGATGACGCTGGCCAGTCACATCACGGACGAGCAACTCGACTTCGAGCAGGACGTGATCCCCTATATGCGCAAGCTCTACCCGGCGGCGCTCCGCATGACCCGCAACCCGAGCGACGCGGAGGATCTGCTCCAGGAGACCTTTGCCCGGGCGTACGCCGCGTTCCACCAGTTCCGGCCGGGCACGAACCTGAGCGCCTGGCTGTACCGCATCCTGGCGAACACGTTCATCAACACCCGCAGGAAGGTTGGGCGCGAGCCGGCCCAGTCGCTGTTCAGCGAGCTCGGTGACATGCAGGTGCCCGAGAACCTGCTTGCCCAGTCCGCGGCCCCGTCCGCCGAGGAGGAGGCGCTGAGCCGGCTGGCCGACTCCGAGGTGTTCCGCGCGCTGCGCGAGCTGCCGGAGGGCTTCAGCACCACGATCTACCTGGCCGATGTCGAGGGCTACCCGTACAAGGAGATCGCCGAGATCATGGGGACGCCGATCGGCACGGTCATGTCGCGCCTGCACCGCGGCCGCGAGCAGCTCAGGGAGCGGCTCGTCGCGCACGCGCACGGCCGGGACGACGCTGACACGCCGCAGCGGGCCCCGCGCCGCAGGCGCTCGTCGCGCTGGCGCGCCCCCCGTCCGCGCCAGGCTCACCTCCCGCAAGCCCGGCCCGCGTTCGGGGCGATGCCGCTGGCCGAGCCGCAGGCATCCTGAGCTGCCGCCCGGTCCCGAGGGCCCGACCCCGGGACCGGGCGGCGACCAATGCGGTGCCGCACGTTAGCGTGGCGGCAGGCGGCCGCCGGCCGGACGGGAGCGCAGCGTGACGGTGCAGAAGATCATCATCGACTGCGATCCAGGCATCGACGACGCCCTCGCGCTGGCGTTCGCGGCCGGCCACCCGGATCTCGACCTCCGCGGGATCACGACCGTGGCCGGAAACGTCGGGCTGGACAAGACCACAGCGAACGCGCTGCGGGTGCGCGACTTCACCGGTCTGACGGACGTCCCGGTGGTGGCGGGCTGCCCCGGCCCGCTGCTACGGCCGCCGCTGCACGCGCGGGATGTGCACGGAGACTCCGGGCTCGGCGCGGCCAGCATCCCGGCGGCGGCGTCCGGTCCGGCCGACGGGCACGCGGTTGACTTCCTGGCCGGCGCGACGGCCGCCGATCCCGGCCAGATCACCTTGATCGCGATCGGCCCGCTGACCAACGTCGCGCTCGCGCTGCGGCGCTACCCGGAGCTTGTCTCCCAGGTCAGAAACCTCGTGATCATGGGCGGTTCCGCCGGGCGCGGGAACGTGACGCCAGCCGCCGAGTTCAACATCGCCGCGGATCCCGAGGCCGCCGCGATCGTGTTCGGCGCGGGGTGGACCGTGACCATGGTCGGCCTCGACGTGACCCTGCAGGCCCGGGCCACCGCCGCGGTCCGGGACCGGATGCGCGGGCTCGGCAGGCTCGCGGACGAGCTGCTGCTGCCCAGCCTGGCCGGGTACCGCAACGTCAGCCGCGGGCCGGGGTCCGAGCCGGCCGACGGGTCGGCCGTGCACGACGTGTGCGCCGTGGCCAGCGTGGCCGCACCGGAGCTGCTGACCTGCCTGCCCGCGCGGGTGGAGGTGGAGACGGCCGGCCGGTGGACGTCGGGCATGACCGTCACCGACTTCAACGCAGCGGACGGCGCGTGCAACGCCCGGGTGGCCGTGGCGATCGACGCCGATGCGTTCTGGGACCTGGTCCTCGACGCCTACGCCCGGGTTGCGGCGAAGCTCGGCGCGGCCGGGGTCACGCCGC
>Ga0209275_10000328_pt1 | contig 17816 bp, 16 predicted proteins | sample HubBroMetageREF2_FD_188344 | JGI IMG/M metagenome (GOLD analysis project Ga0209275, IMG submission 188344) | Reference soil microbial communities from the Hubbard Brook experimental Forest, New Hampshire, USA - Hubbard Brook CCASE Soil... | ecosystem: Environmental > Terrestrial > Soil >... | reverse complement strand
TATACGCTACTGGTGCCTGGTTAGTCGCGTTTACCAGGAGCTACCGAGAATTTTCTCGGTTCTCCGTGTCGATTCGGCACCTTCTCGTTCGACTATCAGTAGAGCAGCAATTAAGCTCTGAACTTGAACGTCAGAACAACTCAACCCGAAAGGACAAACAAAATGCGATTCATGGTCATCGTCACGTGCTCCGAAAACGAAGGCGCACTCCCGTCAGACCAGTTCATGGCCGACATGAACAAATTCAACGACGAGCTCTTAGAAGCCGGAGTCTTGATAGGTTACGACGGTCTTCACCCCTCGTCCAAAGGCGCCCGCGCCCACTTCTCCGGCAAGAACCGCCCCACCGTGGTTGATGGACCCTTCGTCGAAAGCAAGGAACTGATCGCCTCATTCTGGTTCTGGCAGGTCAAGTCTCTCGAAGAGGCCATCGAGTGGGTCAAGCGATGCCCCAATGAAGGCGAGACCGACATAGAGATCCGCCAGGTCTTCGAGCCCGAAGAGTTCGCACCTGCCTTCAGCGACGAAGAAATTCAGAAGGAAAAACAGTTCCGCGCTCGAATGGCAGCGAACGCAGCCAAGAAATAGTCCCAGTTGCACTGTTCAAACTGGTGTGATCGGTACCCGATTAGGCTTAGATGTTGGTCAGAGATGACAAAAAACACGGTTAACGAGACAGAGCGGATGGTTGTCACTAGAGTTTTTCGTGGTCAAACCGATGGAAACGAAGAAAGACAAGTGAGCGGCGGCGACAGGCCTCTGCCCGCTGAAGGACGGCCTTGCGTGAAAAGGCTGATTCTCAGGAGGAAAACGATGCGAAATAAGAAGTTTAGAGCAATCGCAATCAAAAGCTTCGCGCTGCTTGTTGTGCTCGGTACGGCGTACCAAGCGATGGCACAGGATGCCAAGCCAACTTATCCGAGCATGGCACCGATCGAACAGTACCTCATGACGGATCGGGATGCGGAAATAGCCCTTGCGCGCAGCGCGGCACCGGAGTCCATCTCAGGCGATGCAGAGGTCCTGGTTCTTGGACGTCATGGTTTCGAAACGGCGGTCAAAGGCAAAAACGGTTTCGTGTGTGTCGTGGAGCGTTCGTGGACTTCCGCAGCTGATGCTGACTTTTGGAATCCGAAAGTGCGGACCCCGATATGTTACAACGCAGCAGCCGCACGCTCCGTCCTTGTCCGCAACACTAAGAGGACCGACTTGATCCTGGCGGGACGCACGAAGGATCAGGTGGACGAGATCATCGTGGCCGCCGTCGACAAAAAAGAACTGCCTGCGATGGAGCTCGGGGCGATGTGCTACATGATGTCGAAGCAAGGAGTCGGTGGCGACGACACCGTCGAACACGGGCCTTCCCACCTCATGTTTTACTTTCCGCAGACCGACCCTGCAATCTGGGGAGCGGGTCTGCCGGGCTCTCCCATCCTTGGTTTAACCGACACCCGAGAGCACGTGACTACGTTCGTGATTGCCGTGCAACGCTGGTCAGACGGAACAGAAGCTCGCTAAGCCGAAAACAGTCACCTCGAAAGGCGTCATTATTATCAATTACGAGCGTGCACGCGAGGAACGAGCCTCAGCCGTTCTGCCGAGCCTGCGGTACATATGCGGCTCTGTGTGACCCAACCCGCCGGGCGATGATCGAACGACTCTCCCGTGGGCCTGCCTCTGTGCATGGATTGACGGAACCGTTTGCACTCTCGCAGCAGATGATTAACATTGGTCGCTGAGCGCATTTTACCGAACGCAACATCAATCATGAAAATGCGCTAGTGTTTCCGATTCAATTTCACTTGCCTGATAAGTCGTGCCGGCTCAAACGGTCGATGCAACAATCGTGTCGGAGAGGTCCAAGAATGGACTGGGTTCCAGTAAGTAAGGAAAAATTTGAAGGTATTCTGGCGGAAGAGCGTGCGGCGCTGAGACCTGAAGTGATGTGGCTCTACGAACAGTACGCTGTTATTCCGTTCCAGCTGCCATGTATTCGGGACGAGAACTCTGTAACCGAATATGTATTTGTGCTCGCGAAAAAAGAGGAGCGGCTACTTTACTACGATGATGTTGAAGAGGACTTTGGCGTTGCGACTCCGGATGGAGACGGGGTACTGAGGACCTGGGGTAACTACGGTCCACTTGTCAGAGCAGTTCTCGTTCTGGACGAAGATTCGACTGATGGCTAGTACCCACTTCTACGATAACTGCGTTAGGACGTAGCCGCCCGGCGGCGGACGCTTCGCGTGAGGTAGAGGAGCGTTGGTTGCTCTATGGTTTGTGAGGTAAGTGTGGGTCACAGGAGGTTTCCCTATGACCCATTTGCGAAAAATGATGCTGGAAGAGCTCCAGCGTCGTAATTATTCTGAAAATACCACACGCTGCTACATTCGCACAGTCGAAGATTTTGCTCGACGATTCAACTGTTCCCCGGATCGCTTAGGTCCTCGACACATTCGCGAATATCAAGCTGAGCTATTCGAGAAGCACAAGTTGTCGCCGAGCAGCGTCGCGGTCCGTTTGGCAGCCTTAAGGTTCTTTTACTGTAAGACGCTCAGGAGAGCCTGGAGCATCGCTGACACTCCGTATCCGAAAGGGGCCCGTCACCTTCCAGCAATCCTCAGCCAGGAAGAAGTTGCTCAACTCATTCAGGCCGCCAGCACTTCCTTCCATCGCACCCTGCTGATGACGCTCTACGCCACCGGAGTACGACGCGCTGAATTGACACACCTGAAAGTCAACGACATCGATAGCAAACGCATGGTGATTCACGTCCAGGGCGGCAAGGGACGCAAAGACCGGGATGTGATGCTCAGCCCAAAACTGCTCGAGGCACTGCGGGAGCACTGGCGCGGATTACGGCACAAGCCAAGCGCATGGCTGTTTCCAGGCAACCGTTGGCATAGCGGTGATACCCCGATCACCACCAAGGTGGTGTGGAACGCTTGCAAGGAAGCCGCCCAGCGAGCGGGCCTCCAGAAAGATGTTCATCCGCACACGCTTCGTCACTGTTTTGCGACGCATCTACTCGAGGATGGTGCGGACGTGCGCACCATTCAAATCCTGTTAGGTCATAACGATCTGAAAGAGACGGCCCGCTATCTGCATCTCTCCCAACGTCACCTGCATGCGGCCTCGAGTCCGTTGGATTCGCTGCCGCTCGAAGGCCGTTCGCCGCAGGAAGAGTAGATGGCCCGGCCACCACTCGAGGTGGCCGATCTGATCCGCGCCGCGGGAGATGGGTTCCTCGAACGAAATCGCCACTGGCTCCGGTGGAAGCACATCAAAGTGTTGCTGGCCATTCAGCGATGTCGTACCGCCGCACTCGGCGGCCATCTCGACGAGTGCACCCGTTGCGGGTATCGTGCCACCATCTCGTATAACAGCTGCCGCAATCGCCACTGCCCGAAGTGTCAGATCGCTGCGCGGGAACGCTGGATCGCTGCGCGTCGACGAGAGCTTCTCCCGACCCGCTATCTGCACGTGGTCTTCACACTGCCCCATCGCTTGGCCCCACTGGTGCTGCAGAACAAGAAAGTCCTCTACGGCCTCCTGTTCCGCACCAGTGCGGAAACCCTTCTCGAAGTGGCACGCAATCCGAGACACCTCGGCGCAGAGATTGGCTTCTTCAGCGTGTTGCATACCTGGAGCCAAAAACTCAACATTCATCCGCACGTTCATTGTGTCGTTCCGGCCGGCGGCCTCTCGCCCGATCACACCCGCTGGGTTCGTTCGCGAGACAACTACTTTCTTCCCAAGGAAGTGCTGCGTGAAGTTTTTCGCGACAAGTTCGCCGACGCTCTTGAGCAGGCCTTCCAGAATGGCCAGCTCAACTTCCAGGGAGACCTGAATCTTCTTGCGCAACCCAAGATCTTCGCCGCCTGGCTGCGGCCACTCTACCGACAAGACTGGGTGGTCTACTTGAAACGTCCCTTCGGTGGCCCCGAATATGTGCTGCACTATCTGGGCCGCTACACTCACCGTGTGGCCATCTCCAACCATCGCCTGGTCTCCCTCACCGATGGCCAAGTCACTTTTCGCTGGCGTGATTCTGCTCACCACAACGAACAGAAGTTGCTGCCCCTATCGCTCAATGAATTCTTGTGCCGCTTCTTACTGCACATCCTTCCAAAAGGCTTCGTGCGCATCCGTAACTTCGGCTTTTTGGCCAACCGCAAACGCGCCACGCTCCTGCCTCTTTGCTTTCAGTTGTTGGGTTCGGAACAACAGCCGCAAGCCGAACAACACGCCTCTTCCACCGAAGACTGTCTTTGGCGCTGCCCTAAATGCGGTGGACCGATGAAGGTCATCGAAAGGCTCACCGCCGCCGAAATCCAACTTCGTTCTCCACCACGGGTCAGCGTTGCGGCATGAGACTACTCTCTCCAACTCCAAAGCTCTGCGTCCTTCCGGCTGCTCCGTATCTTTGTGGCTCGCCGTCAAACCGATCCCTTCTTCCAGCCTCTTCGACCACAGTCTTCGCGATACTCTTTCGCCGTAGCAAATTTCCGCGCGCACGGTCTCATGTGTCGTGCCCTGCGGCACAGTCTTGCCGCGGCATAACGCCGCTCCTTCCCGCGATTGAATTTGCATAGCGCCCGCGTCCACCGCAACCACGACCGGCCACGTCCAAACGGCTTTACCGGACGCGCGCAGAACTTCCCGCCTCCGTTCACTTCTCACCGAGAACGCGCATCCGGTAAAGCGCTAGCGTTAATCAGGAACCGAGCCGAAAAAATTGTATCGAACGGAATCCCAACGCATCCCATGCATGATCATAGCTACGAATATCCGCTTCCCTTATTTAAGGAGAAGTATTATCCCGGCGACTTTATGCCTGCATTATTTCAGACGAAGTCGAGAGGTCGTCAATGAGCAACATAGAAGTAGAACAGAAGAGCTATGAGATGCCCCCGCGAGAGGGGATCAGCATCGCGCATTTTCTCACCGTCGCCGACGTCGAACGATCGGCTCGCTACTACGAAAAAGTCTTCGGCGCCCGCATTCTGACCATGGGCGACGGCAATGCGCCTCCGTACCTTCAGCTTGCGAATATCTGGATGATTCTGAACGTGGGCGGCGGGCCGACCCCGGACAAGCCGACCGTAAACGTTCCATCGATCGGCCTGATCGTTGCCGGCGACGTTGTGTACAACCAATGCCGGATGTACGTCGGCGACTCCACCCCAGAGACCCGAAAAAATTGGATCGCGGCGCTAGACCGGTTAGCGGCGCTGAACCCGGCGATTGTTGTCGCCGGTCACAAGAAGCCTGGCGTGCCCGACGCTCCCTCGGCGATCCAAGACACCAAGCGTTACCTGCAGGACTTCGATCGGGTTCAGAAAACCGCGACGTCCGACCAGGAGTTGTTCGATCAGATGACCGAGCTATACCCCCATTGGGTAGCCAATCAGTCTTGGCTGATGTTCGGATTCCCGGGAGCATAACTCACATCAACCGCGGTGGCCCGTCCTTGCGCAGTTTGGAGGAAAGAGCTAGCTCATATTCAGGAGAACAGAATTCGATTTCAAAGAGGAGAACAAAATGACAACAGGAAAAGTCTTAGTGCTAGTCTCGAGCGGTCACGGCTTGCCATTGAAAGACGGCAAGGTTTATACCGGCGCTGGCTACTATCTCAACGAACTGACGGTTCCGGTTCGCGCCCTGATGAACGAAGGCTACGAAATCACTTTCGCCAACCCCAAAGGCAACACGCCGCAAATGGACGTCCATTCAGCTGTCGCCGATTTCTTCGGCGGGGACGAGGCTAGGCTTCAGGACTATCTAAAATTCCGCGACACCCTGACTGGGCTCAAAAATCCAACTCGTATCTCCGATGTCATCGCATCGGGCCTGGATCGATATGACGCTGTTTTCGTCCCCGGCGGCCATGGCCCGATGATGGACCTGCTCGATGATCCCGACGCTGGCACCGTGCTGAGACACTTTCATAAAACATCCAAGCCCACGGCAGTGCTCTGTCATGGCCCGATTTCACTTCTCGCGGCGCTTCCGAATTCGACGGAGGTGGTCGCCGCGCTGTCGGCGGTCGATGCGGCTGGAGCACACGCAAAGGCTCAAGGCTGGATCTATTCTGGATATAAGATGACCATCTTTTCGACGACAGAAGAGCAGCAGCGGGAGCCGCTTGAGATTGGTGGCAAGGTTCTCTTCTACCCGGACTTCGCCTTGCGTACGGCGGGCGGTGACGTAAGTGTGGTCGCTCCATGGAAGAGCTACGTCCTTCAAGATCGCGAGTTGATCTCAGGTCAGAACCCGTTCTCGGACGAAGCGCTTCTGAAACTTCTTCTGCTGGCACTCGATGGGAAGAAGAAGTCGGTTTCAGCGTGATAAGAATCGGACAGAGCACCGATCTCACGTACGGTTAACGCTTGGGCGGATCGGATGCCGGCGCTTTGCCTTGATCAGTCACTCGCACAGACATCGCGGCATCACTGGCGGACCTGTCTCGAAAGTCAACATTGATGTTTTACATTCTCGGCACGAAAGGAGGTTTCTATGTCTCAAAAAGCCAGAGCGGTAAAGCCTGCCGCGCAAAGCGGCGTCCGTAGTTACCAACCTGGACAGGAAGTATTCAAAGCCATCCTGTCCGAAGATATTGATTGGAAACCGTTCCCGGCGTTCCCGCCCTCCATACGGCTTGCCGTCGTCGTCGGGCAGCCCTCGGAGCCCGGCCCTTACACTATCCGGGTCAAGGTGCCCCGTGGCGAGAAGCTGATGCCTCACAAGCACCTGGAGGACCGAGTCTACACCGTGATTTCTGGCGTCTTTTATATCGGGTTGGGTGATGAATTCGACGCGAATAAGTTGGAAGCCTATCCGCCCGGCGCCGTGGTCATTCTCCCTGGCAACACTCCCCATTTCCACTGGGCGAAATCCGGCGAGTACGTCACGCAAGTAACCGCAATGGGGCCACTCGGCCTGGAGTACATTGATGCGAAAGACGATCCTCGGAAGAAGAATGCTTAGAAAGTGTTAAGTCCCCGGAAGAAAAGTGGCACATCGTGCAGAAAGGCATCAAGAGCGGGAACGTCTCGGAGACGTGTCGGCGTCACGGGATTGCTCCGAATCTATTCTATCGCTGGAAGGATGAAGCGGAGCAAGGAGCGAAGGCTGCGCTTGGGAGGAGAAGCGCTGCCGCGGCCACCAAACCATCTGTTTATGAAAATCTTTCCGTCAAGCTGATTGGATAGTTTCGCGCCGCAAGGCACCACTCTTGATAGAATCTGGCTCGGTGCTAACCATCCTTCAATGCTCAATCAATTGGGAAGCTTGGACTGCGATTGGGACTGTCTCACTCGCGGTCATCGCTGGTGTCTCTGCACTTTACGCCAAACAACAACTGAACGATTTCCGTAGAGAATCGAGAATCGCGCACCTTATTTCGCTCGTGGACCAGTTCGAGCGTGAGCCTATGGCAGGCACCCGCCGAATGCTGGGTGCGAAGCGAGCCCCGGGTGGCGTCCTAGTCCCACTCGATTTGAACAATCCGCCACCAGAACTCCACGACGTAATGAATTTCTTCGAACACATGGGTTATCTGCTGGAAGGTGGGTATCTCAACATTGAGGACGTTTCGGTCGAATTCCATTACTGGATTCTCCATGTGTGGGCTGACGCCAGAAAACTCATCAAGAGTGAGCAGGCCGAGAATGCAATTTACTATGAGTTCTTCGAGAAGATGGTGAATCGCCTGCTTGAGTACGACCGGCCACGAACCGGTGCGCTTCAGTTGCCCACCGATACAGAAATCGAAGACATTTACGCCGAAGAATCGCACCTGCCAATCGGCAGTCCGATACCTCGCGCGAAGAGGTCAAAGCGTCGTTCCAGCGGCTAGAGCACAATCAATGGAATGGCAACGTCCAGCATACGGAACCTCTATCGCTACGAGCCGATGGTATAGGCGATATCCTGCTAACCCACACCAAGTACCACCCACTCGCAAATCGCACGCTAGGACCGGACGATTCCATACGAGCAACTAGGTTTAGCGCCCGGGAAGCACGGGTAATCGGATATCTGGCTACTAGTACTTTGCTTCTCCAGCTAGAAGCTGAAAGCCTTGTCCACCACCGCACGCACATGCGGTGCGTGAGACTCAGACCCGGCCAAGTAAAGCTGGGTGGTCTTCAGGTCTTTGTGACCCAGCCACGTCTTCAGGTCATTGAGCGAAGCGCCAAGCTGGTGCAGCTTCGTGGCGTAAGTTTTCCTGAAGTTGTGAAGCTTGAACTTCTCACACACTGGGGCAGTCTTGCACATGCGTGGCTTCTGGTCTGTCAGCGCATTCCTGAGTTTTTCAACGCAGTGGCCACAGTTCAGCCCTGCCCGTTTTGCGACAGCCTTCAGGTATCTCAGGAAGTGACCGTTGGGTCTGCACTTGGTGTTGGGAAAAATGAGCGTGCAGTCTGGGTCAGCAGTCTTGCGGTGCTCCTTGAGCAGCTTCACCAGTTCAGTGGGAATGGGAATTGGGCGGGATTCGTGATTCTTTGGAGTGAAGCCCCACTTGGTCTTTTTGACCACGGTGTGCGTGTGTTGCTGCCAATCTATGTCTGACCACTCTGCGTGCTGCACTTCCTGTTCACGGCACCCGGTGCCAAGGAAGAATTTGAAGATGACTTGCTCTTCCTCATCCATCACTGCAAAGAGCTTGCGCAGTTCATCATCAGAGTACGCACGCGGTGGGTCTTGCTCCGGGTCTGGGGCATTTTTCCTGTTCGGCCTGATGGCGCTGCCAGCGTGCGCCAGCATCTGTGCCACCGTCACGAAACGATTGTGCAGAGTCTTGGCTGTGTAGCCTTCCTTCAGCGTGATGTCTTGGAAGTTGCTGAGCACGGCAGCGTCAACGTCTTCCACGTACTTCACACGCGGTGGCAGGGATTCAACGAAGTGGTCTAGGTCTTTCGTGTACTTCTGCACCGTCTTCTTTTTCTTGCCTGACTTGGATGCCAGATACTTGTCAACGGCCTTCTGCACGGGTGTCTTGCCGTTGTGCTGCTCAGCTTCAGGCACCACGATGCCACGCAGAGCGGCATTGAGCGCAGCAAGGTGCCTTTCACGGTCACGCTGTGCGTCTTCATAGGTGCTGCCTTCCGGCAAGCCCTTGCGCTGCTGTTGCCCGTTCGCATCGGTGAAGCGCAGATAGAAGCGGCAGTCTTTGACATTCGGCCCACGTTTTACAGTGTGAAAGCCCCAGTTGCCTTGTGAATCTTTCATTCTGACTATGATTGAGACTTGCGCCACCCAGCGTCTTTTGCCCAATTTGTGCCTTCTCCCTGTGAAGTAATTAGGGTCTTAACTTGGCACATGCTAGGCACAAAGAGCAATGGTGCGTCCGTACACTGCGTTTATATTGGCTTTTTGTGTGTTCTAAAAGTTATGGCGGAGAGGGTGGGATTCGAACCCACGGTAGGGGTTAACCTACACACGCTTTCCAAGCGTGCGCCTTAAACCGCTCGGCCACCTCTCCAGGATGCGGTCAGCCTTCCTACTTTAGCAGAAACGTAGAAGATGCGCATTTTGCGAGAGTGGCTTTTGCGCGATGCGGAGTCTCAAGTACACTAGTAAAGATGTCCCGCACTACTCCGGGATCGTCTAATTGGTAGGACACCAGCCTTTGGAGCTGGCTATCCTGGTTCGAGTCCAGGTCCCGGAGCCATCTGTTTTCCCCACGCAGCCTGGCAGTTCCCTAGCGCTTTAAAATCCGACAAAAATACGAAGTTAAACGTTGTGGCGTGAATTGGTGTAATACGAATTCTTCAGACTCAGGCTAGTCACGCAATCTTTTGTCGAACTACTCGAATTCACTCTAGCTGCGATGCGAGAGAATTTCATCGACCGCGCGCAGACCCTGATCAATCGCCACGTCGGTGTAGGCATTCGCGCCCGCATCGGAATTCGCAATGGTGATGCGGCCGAATGGCTTCCGACCCAAAACCCATGGCTGCTCACCATCCTTCCACGCGGGATCAAACAGCGCATTCGGCGTATAGGCGTAACCGTGCGCCCAACGATTCACGGTGATACCCGAAATGTCATTCGCCGGGTCAAACCCTGCTCCGCCGAGCATACGGCCCAACTGATCGCGAATATTCCGCTCGAATTGCGCAAACGGCGTCTGCAAAAGTTCCGCGCGACCCGTGCGATTCTGGTCCTTCATCGGCAATCCCGGTTTGCAGGGCGTGCGCAACATAAAAAGCACCGCGGGTTCGTCGGGCTTGCTGGGAAATTCGTATTTGCCAAGATTCACCGGAAAATCGAGTGTGGTGTAAGTGTGATAGCTCGCCGGCGCCACAATTTGCCGAATGCCAAGTTTCGCGAACGAATTCCAATTGCGCAGCGCAACGTGGGTGTAGACCAGCGGCGCCTTCACCAGATACGAGAGCGACTCTTTCTGCGATTCGGGCAGTTCCGGACATAAATAAGGAATCATGGTGTTGTAACAGGCCAGCACGCAATACTTCCCTTTTACGGTTTGCAGTCTGCCGCCGCGCATGTAGGTAACTTGAACTTCTTTCGCGGATTCCTTGGCTCCCACATGCCCGGCGTTAACGACCGTGCTGTTCAGTCGAATGCGCACGGCGTTTTCCGCCACATCCAGCTTGCTGTAGTCCGCCTTCGCGGTCACCACATCTTCCATGGTGCTGCCGGGAATCGCGCCGGGAACCATTGAACGCACCATCAAGCGCACCACAGAGGCGTTGCCATCTGGAAAATGGAAAATATATGGCTCCTCTTTTTCGCGAGCTGGCAACCCCAAGCCATCAAATCCCGCATAGGTAAACGAACCATAATCGTCCCCCGCTTCATAGCAAGAGAACGCCGGCACCGCTTCGATCCCCACGCAAAACAAGTCGTGCGTGAGAGTCTGGAAAAACGGCAGCGCCTCAGGTGTGAGATTGCAATACTTAGTGAGATATTCGGCATAACTAATCTTCTGCAGTTTGGCGACTTTCTGATCGACGGAAATCCCCGCCAGATAATCGACTTTCTGGTCGTAAACGCGGGCAATATCTTTGCGCACTGCGTCGGAAAGCGGTGCCTTGGCCAAAAACTCGGGCCATGGAGTGGTATTCATGCCAGTTAACAGTCGATCTTCGGCGAAAGTTTCCTTGTCGAAAAAAGCAGCGGTGCCCAGTTTGGCGTAGAGCTTGCGGTCGTACGCCTTATAGAATTTCTGCGTGTCAACTCCTATTTCCTTAATCAGCGCCTTGGATTGCGCGCTGTAACTTCCCGGACTTTCCAGTGATTGCGTGCCGCCGTAGCTGAGCACCATTCGACCGCCGGTCTGAAATTCGTTGCGCTTGGCGTGCCCTCCAAAATCGTCATGGTTATCGAGGATGAGAATTTTGACGTTCCTTCCGGCGCGCTTGCGGTAGGAATACGCAGCGGCAAGGCCGCTGATGCCGCCCCCAACCACTATGAGATCGTACGATTCACCTACGTCAGTAGGCTCTCCGATAGCATCGGCGCTTTCGCCATCACGCAACCGGTGCGCATACGTGAACGTCCCGTCATGATTTCCGCGCATGCCCATCTTGGCTGGCGGATAGTAATCAGGCTGCTTCTCTGGAGCAGTTTCGTCGAAAATGGCGGCCGCCAGCAGTCGCTCAGCGTTCAACGAGCCGCCTAGCAAAGTTGTGCCGGCGCCAATCGCCACGCCATTCAGAAAATCGCGCCGCGCAATCTCGCGCGTCATTCCCAACTCTTTATCCTTTTTCTGTTCGTCCATTCTCAGCAGCCTCGGGTTCCCCAAAGCGCGTAGTATATCGCGGCGCTCACCAGCTTTACACATTTTCAGCAAGCTTTAGCCAAAACGGAAAAGTAAGAGCGGCGGCCGAGCAGTTCTATTTCTGCCGCTACGCTGTTAACTTGTAACCAGAGAACGGAGAGCACGTGGCGTTGGTCGAACCCGTCGAAGAAAATCTGGAAAAGGAAACTGGCAGGCTCGAAGCCTTCAGCGATGGCGTATTCGCAATCGCCATCACGCTTTTGGTTCTCGATCTGAAAGTGCCGCCCATTCCCACGGCTGGCGGAACGATGCAGGGGCTGCGCGTCAATTTATGGCAGCAGTGGCCCAACTACTTTTCGCTGGCCACCAGCTTTTTCACCATTCTGATTATGTGGATGCATCACCATGCGATCTTTAAGCACGTGCGGCGCACCGACGCCTGGTTGCACTTCGTGAACGGCCTCCTGTTGTTGCTAATCACCTTTGTTCCCTACCCAACAGCGGTCGTGGCTCTCTATCTGAAGACGCCCGCGGCACCGATGGCGGTTGCCTTTTATGCCGGCGCATTTGTGATGATTGCCATCGCCTTCAATCTTTTGCTAATGGCTGCGTTTCGCAAAAAATTATTGGCGCGTTCCGTGCCTGCGGAATTTGTCGCCCGGACCCGGCAAAGCTATCTGGCAGGCCCGCCAGCTTATTTCATGGCCATGATCACAGCGTTCTACAGTGTGCGGGTATCGCTGACTATCTGCACGTTGTTGTGGATTTTCTGGGCAACTACGGTGACGAAAAATACTCGCGCATAACTCGCCCGTCGCGCTCAGTGGTAGGTGGTGACTAATTCGCCGTTCACGATCCGCAGGTCTGAAATATCCGGGGGCAAGCGCAACTTCTCCCGATTTTCCGGCGAGTCCATCATGTGCTGCACCGCGGATTCCAGCGCCGATTGCGGAATTGGTAGCGAGCCGATCTGCCCGCTCACCGGCACAAATTTCAGGTAGCCGTCGGCAGCGCCTAATTTTCCTTGTAGTTCCAGCGTCATGTCTTTGCCATGAATATCAAAGACCACGTACGCTTTCACCAGATCACCTTCCATCTGTACTTTCACGTCGCGCACATTCGAACGCATCTGTTCGATGTCGCCAGCGGAAGGAACGTCATTGCCACTGGATGCGGCAACTGGAGCGCCGTTCGGTGTGCCACTGACGATGCCAACCTGGGGCAGCGCTGCGGACTGTTCCGGGCTCTTTCCCAGCGCTTGGGCCAGCCGTGAAGCCAAGAGCGAATTCAGTTCGGTTTCATCGAGCCGAACGGTTGCGGGCTCGCCCTTCGACACCGATTGCTCGGCTTGTTGCACTTTTTCTTCAGCGCGAGCCGCGGCTTGCGGCGTGGTTTGCACTTGCGGCGGCGGCGATTTGCGCAGCACCAGAATAAGGGTAATAAATCCCGCCAAATACGTCGACCAACGCACAATCCGAAAAACGAGCCGCCACTTGCTCATCGTGTCGGGAGCAGCAGAGTTCGGTGTGCTTTCGTTTAAGGTACTCACAGAGTCTTGCCGTGCACCTTTCAACGTAACCCGCCGAACCGTTAGTAGCAATAAACACACGGCAGTAAACAGCCAATTCGGCACCTGTACCTTCTGCCAGCCTGTGGGATACTCGCGAAGCGACGGAGAATAATACTTGGCGACGGATCCCACACTCCTTGAAGCAGCAAACCTCAGCGCCTCAAAGCGTTTGCCCGCATATTTAGCGCTTGTTACCGGGATTGTTTGCATCGGATGGTCCGCAATTCTGGTCCGCTGGACCGACATTCCCGGCCCAGCTTCGGCGTTCTACCGCATGCTGCTGCCCGCGCTGCTCCTGCTGCCAACATTTTTCTTCGATCGCCATCGTCAACGCGTCAGCGGACGCAACATCGGAATCATCGCGCTGGGCGGATTATTTTTCGCGCTGGATTTAGCGTTCTACAACACCTCCATCCTCCGCACCTCTGCAGCGAATGCCACTCTGCTTGGCAACAACACGCCCATTGTGGTGGGACTGCTGACCTGGCTCATCTTCGGGCGCAGACCGAAATTTTCGTTCTGGCTAGGACTGCTGCTCGCGGTGGGCGGCTCGCTGGTTATTCTCTGGGCGGATTTGCGGCGCCACGCGCATTTCGGCGTGGGAGATTTGATGGCATTGGCGGCAGCCGCGTGTTTTGCCGTTTATCTGATCGCCACCGAACAGGTGCGAACCACCACCAGCACTATCGTGTTCCTGCGATTGGCAATGATTTCCAGCACGCTGGCGCTGCTGGTGATCAATCTTTCGTTGGGAATTTCGCTGCGCGTCACCAGCGGCCGCACCTGGCTGGCGCTGATCGCACTGGGACTCATTTCGCAACTCGCCGGCTATCTTGCGCTCACTTACGCTCTGGGACATTTGCCGGCAACCATTACATCGGTTAGTTTGCTTTCGCAGGGGCCACTGACCGCAGTAATGGCAGCCGTACTGCTCAACGAACCAGTGTCCATGGCCCAAATTGTTGGCGGAGTGCTAGTGCTGGGTGGCGTGGGCTTGGCGCATCGCGAGAAACATCCGGAAGAAGAAGCCAACGTCTAGAATTTTCATGTTAATTCGCGACAGCGAAATTTCCACCTTAGAAATCGCAACAGTCCCAGCCTATTCCAGCGCAAGTATTTCGATTTTGTTACCTGAGGAACCCTTCAAGTACACCGAGCGGGTGCCGTCGCGATGTTTTGAGGTTCACCGTAGGCCGCTGAATCACCCAGCAAGGCAAAATGCGGCGGATGCTGCTCCGAGAGCACAAACGGCAGCCGGATATTCGCAAATTCCACCAGCGCCCACGATTCGTCCTGGCAGCTCACTTTGCAATCAAAGTGCTTCGTGTACCAGTCAACGGTCTCTTCCACGTTAGAAACAGCCACAGCCACGTGATGCATGGTGTCGAGCTCTGCTTGCGTTTGCACATTTGCAATAAATCAATCTCCACGTCTGGATCACAACCCAATTGCCCGCTTCCCGGCTGGTCAGCAATACATCCTCACCTTTCCAGTGTACTCGTTCTCTTTCCATTACTTCCGCGGCGGCAAATTGCTATTTTCCTCTCACGCAAGAATTAGGCCCTACTTTGACTCGGCAATCTGGTCACGCCCGCTCGTGCCAACGATCGAAACAATTCCGCCATCAAGCTTGCCCGTATCCGGCCTGTAGAGGAAACTTATTGGCGATTAGCAGTCCGCCGCCCGGCGAACTTCTGAGAGGCCGTCCCCATGCGTATTTCGTTGCTGGCTATTGCCCTGTTTTGGTGCACCCTTCCATGCCCGGCGCAACAAACAGATCCCACACTAAAACTCACCACGCACACGACGTCGCAAACCAGCGCCGCCCAACAGCCTCAGCCACAATCTCGCCCGCGCCTTGGCGTAGCGCTCGAAGGTGGAGGCGCACTGGGCCTGGCGCACATCGGCGTCTTGAAATGGTTCGAAGAACATCACATCCCCATCGATTATCTTGCCGGCACCAGCATGGGTGGACTGGTTGGCGGCCTCTACGCCACTGGCAAATCCGCCGACGACCTGGGAAATATTGTCAAGAAAGCGGATTGGCAGCTACTCCTCGGCGGCCAAGTTCCCTACCAAGATCTTGCTTTCCGCCGCAAAGAAGACGCCCGCGACGTTGCCAACTCGATTGTCATTGGCCTGCGTCACGGCGCCTCTCTGCCCGCTGGGCTAAACAGCGGCCAGCAAATTAACCTGCTGATCGATCGCGAAATTCTCCCGTATTCCTCGATTCCCTCCTTTAACGACTTGCCTATTCCCTTTCGCTGCGTCTCCACAGAATTAATCTCCGGCAAACCCTATGTTTTTCACGATGGCTCTCTCTCCAACGCCATGCGCGCCACCATGTCCATTCCCGGCGTATTTGCCCCAGTGCGCGAAGGCGACAAGATTTTTGTGGATGGCGGCCTGGTAGACAATCTGCCCACTGACGTCGTGAAAAATATGGGCGCTGACGTAGTGATTGCCGTGCACCTGCAGATCTCTTCCGCCTCCGCCAAGGAAATTCAGTCCGCCTTCGGCGTAATCGGCCGCACCGTGGAACTGGTCATCGCGGAAACCGAAATTCGCGGGATGGCCGGCGCGGATCTACTCATCAAAGCCAACGTCGAAGATTATTCCTCGATGGACTACAACAAAGCCGAAGATCTGATCAAAAGCGGCTATCAAGCGGCCGAAGCCAAAGCGCAGATTCTGAAAGTCTACGAATTAGACGATGCCGCCTGGGCGGAATATCAGCAAACCAAACAGATGCGTCGCCGCGATTCCGTTCCCGCTCCGCAGTTTGTGCGCGTCGAGGGCGTCGATGCCGCCGGAACCAAAGGCATTGAAGAATTCCTTCACGAGTTAATCGGCAAGCCGCTCAACACCGCCAAGCTCGACAACATGCTCACCCGCCTCACCGGCGTGGGCCGCTACGACAGCATCAGCTATCAGAGTGTTCGCGAGGATGGCCGGGATGGACTACTCATCACCGTACAGGAGAAGACCTACGCGCCACCGCAAATCCAGCCTTCGTTCGTCGTAGATGGCACACAAACTGACGATGTCACCTTTACTCTTGGTGCCCGCCTTACCTTTATGGACATCGCCGGCTACCGCTCCGAGTGGCGCACGGATCTGCAGTTCGGCCAAACTTACGGAATCCAGACTGAGCTTTACCGGCCCTTTGCCAAGTCCTACAAATGGTTCGTGGCCCCATTTGTGGACGCCTCCCAAAACACATTCTTGATTTATTCCAAGAACAATCCAAGAGCCGACTATCGCCTCGACCGGGTGCTCGCCGGCGGCGATCTGGGCTATAGCTTTAGTCGCTTCAGTGAACTGCGCGTTGGCTATGGCCTTGGCTATTACGACGCCACGCTCCGCCTCGGAACTCCGGACTTCGCCTCGGCCAACGGCCGTGTGGGAGCTCTCCACTCCCGCTATATCCTGGATCACACCAACGAAGCGGTGATTCCCTCCCAAGGTTATTACCTGCGTGCGAATTTTCAGTGGGTAGACACCGCCCCCGATGCCTCGCAAGCCTTCCCGTCGTTGGTTTTGAACGCGCAGTTTTTCCAGCCCATCTCGCCAAAAGGAATTATTTATCTGGTTGCTGAAGGGGGAAGCACATTCGGCGTGCAGAATACCGGCGTCCCGCAGTTCTTCCTGGGCGGCGTTGGACGGCTAAGCGCCTACGGCTTGAATGAACTCATGGGTAATCAATACTTTGTGGTTCGTCCCGGATACCGGCACAAAGTCTTTACTCTCTCGCCGTTTGCCGGCAAACAGGTGTACTTCTCCACGTTTGCCGAGGTCGGAAAAATGTATCGCGACCCGCTCGGCGCTCCCCGACTCTCGGGTGACGTGGCGGCAGGCATGCTCGCGGAAACGGTGATTGGCCCGGTTTTCATTGGCGGCAGCGTGGGTGATACCGGCCACCAAAAGTGGTTCTTCCAGTTAGGGCGTGTTTTCTAAACGTTCATACCCCAGTCACACTTCACAGATATAAGAGTCTCTCCGGAAGCGTTCCCCACCTGGATATTCACCGACGCTTGCTCCTGAAAGGAATCATCATGGCCACAGCCACCGCGCCACCGCCCATCGCTGAACCTCCCTCCTCTACCCACGTAATTCACGCTAAGTTGAATCGCAGCCCTGGCCGCATTGGCACGTTGATATTTGGCTTGGTGTTGATCGGCGGCCTGATCTTCATTGGAACCAGCATTTCCCACGACCTTGAGGGAGTAACCTTGGGTTCCTCGTGGCCCTACGTTTTGCTGGGCATCGCGCTGCTCGTGGCACTAGGTTTCGAATTTGTGAACGGTTTTCACGATACCGCGAACGCGGTGGCCACGGTAATCTACACCCACTCACTCGATCCAAACATTGCGGTGGTATGGTCCGGCTTCTGGAATTTCCTTGGCGTCGTCACCTCTACGGGCGCGGTGGCTTTCGGCATCGTCTCCCTACTGCCGGTCGAATTGATTCTGCAAGTTGGCGGCAGCGCCGGGT
>Ga0209275_10000324_pt1 | contig 17907 bp, 15 predicted proteins | sample HubBroMetageREF2_FD_188344 | JGI IMG/M metagenome (GOLD analysis project Ga0209275, IMG submission 188344) | Reference soil microbial communities from the Hubbard Brook experimental Forest, New Hampshire, USA - Hubbard Brook CCASE Soil... | ecosystem: Environmental > Terrestrial > Soil >... | reverse complement strand
GGGTGTCTACGGGCGATCGCGGCGACTTTTAGCTGCTATGCCGGAAAAAGTCGCCACGATCATGAAGCGGTGGGCGGTTGAAGGGGGGTCGTCCCCCCTACCGGTAGCACTGTAAGCTTGGCGGAGATGGGCACGCGGCATTCGCAGACTCGGCACGCGCCAGCGATCCGGACCTGCGTAGGTTGCGGAGCCCGCGCCGTCAAGTCCGACTTGCTCCGCTTGGTGGCTGCCGGGAACGAGATCGTTCCCGACGCGCCAGCGCGGAGACCGGGCCGGGGTGCGTACCTGCATCCCAGCCAGGGATGCTTTGAAAAAGCGCAGCGCCGCCGGGCGTTCGCGCGGGCACTGCGCCTGTCTGGAACGTTCGAGACTGGCGCGGTCGTCGAGTATCTTGGGCAGGCACGGCCGGTTCTGCCGGTTGATGTCCGGACGAACGGCGGTGACTGGCATCGCGAGCCGGGCGAGCTGGCCGAGGGTGGACGTAGGGCCGTGGCGACACGGCCCGGGAAAGCAGGCTGAGATTGCGATGAGCGACCGATGAGCATGCGGCGATGAACAGCAGACGCTGACGCCGGACGGAGCACGCGCTGCCCCGACCGGCTGACGGGTCCGGCGAGTCCGGACCGAGTAGAGGGAGCGCAGTGGCGAAGGTCCGGGTGTACGAGCTCGCTAAGGAGTTCGGTGTAGAGAGCAAGGCCGTGATGGCCAAGCTCCAGGAAATGGGCGAGTTCGTGCGATCGGCGTCCTCGACGATCGAGGCGCCGGTTGTCCGCAGGCTCAAGGAAGCATTCGCGGCCCAGCAGCCGAAGCAGGCGCGGGCCAGCCAGGTGACAGATGGCCGTTCGGTGGCGGCCCCGGCCGCGCCGGTGGTTGCATCGGCCGATGACGGGCACGGCGCTACCAACGGCCGCAGCCCAGCCGCGCCGGTCGCGCCTGTCGCGCCGGCGGCCGAGGCCAGGCCCGCACCGGCAGCTGCCGAGCCGGCCAGCCCTGCCGCAACGGCGCCAGCCGCGGACCGGGGCGCAGACGGGTCTCCGGGTCAGCCGCCGGTTCCGTTCCCGCAGCCCCAGGCGGAAGCACCCGCTGCGGCGACCGAGAGCGCGCCCAGTGCGCAGCAGCCGGCGGCCGACGGTTCCGATACATCGCCGCGTAGTGCTCCGAGGGCGGATGCGCCGCGCCCGGGTCCCGGTGCGCCGAGGCCAGGTGGCGCGCCCCGGCCGTCCGGCGGCGTGCCAGGCCCGCCCCGGCCGGGTCCCCGGCCGGGCAACAACCCGTTCAGCTCGACGGCGACCGGCATGGGATCAGCCCCGCGCGGTCCGAGGCCGGGTCAGCAAGCTGGCAGTCCGGCGGCCTTTGCCGGTCAGCCAGGCACCAGCCAGGGCCCCAGGCCAGCTGGCGGCCCAGGTAGCGGGCCTCGCCCGGGCGGCCCGCGGGTGCCCGGGCGCTCCGGTCCCGGTGGGCCCGGCGACGGTCCGCGGCCGGGCGGCCCGCGGCCGGGCGGGCCCCGTCCCAGCCCCAGCAGCATGCCGCCCCGGCCGGTCGGCGGTGGCCGCGGACCCGGCGGCGGCTACGCCGGGTCGGGCGGCTCAGGCGGGCCGGGAGGAGCAGGCGGCCGTAGCGGCCCCGGCACGGGCACCAGGCCCGGCGGCGGCGGCCGTGGCGGCCCCGGCGGCGGCCCGGGAGGGCCGCGTGGCGGTGGTGGCGGCGGTGCCGGCGGCGGCCAGCGGCCCGGCGGCGGCGGCGGAGGCGTCGGCCCCGCCCGTCCCGGTGGCGGCGGCCGCGGCCGGAGCGGCACCCAGGGCGCGTTCGGGCGGCCCGGTGGCCGGCCGGCCCGTGCCCGGAGGTCGAGGAAGCAGCGCCGCCAGGAGTTCGACAACATGCAGGCGCCGGCGATCGGCGGCGTGTCGATCCCGCGCGGGAACGGCCAGGTCATCCGGCTCTCGCGGGGTGCGTCGCTGAGCGACTTCGCCGACAAGATCGGCGTGAACCCGGCATCGCTGGTCCAGGTGCTGTTCCACCTGGGCGAGATGGTGACCGCGACCCAGTCGGTGAACGACGAGACGCTCCAGCTGCTCGGCGCCGAGCTCAACTACAACGTTCAGGTGGTCTCCCCCGAGGAAGAGGACAAGGAGCTGCTCGAGGCGTTCGACATCGAGTTCGGCGAGGACGAGGGCGACGAGGGCGACCTGGTGGCCCGCCCGCCGGTAGTGACCGTGATGGGCCATGTCGACCACGGCAAGACCAAGCTGCTCGACGCGATCAGGCGCACGAACGTTGTCGCCCACGAGGCCGGCGGCATCACCCAGCACATCGGCGCGTACCAGGCCAATGCCAAGGTCGACGGCCAGGAGCGGAGAATCACCTTCATCGACACTCCGGGTCACGAGGCCTTCACCGCCATGCGCGCCCGCGGCGCCGAGACGACCGACCTGGTCGTGCTCGTGGTCGCGGCGGACGACGGCGTGAAGCCGCAGACCACCGAGGCGCTGAACCACGCCCAGGCGGCCGGCGTGCCGATCGTCGTGGCGGTCAACAAGATCGACAAGGAGGGCGCCGACCCGGCGCGGGTGCGGGCTCAGCTCACCGAGTACGGGCTGGTGGCCGAGGAGTTCGGCGGCCAGAACCTGTTCGTTGACGTCTCTGCCCGCGAGGGCACCGGCATCGACGACCTGCTCGAGGCGATCGTGCTGACCGCAGACGCCGAGCTGGACCTGCGCGCCAACCCCGACCAGCAGGCTCAGGGCGTCGCGATCGAGGCCGAGCTCGACAAGGGCCGCGGGCCGGTCGCCACCGTGCTCGTGCAGCGCGGGACGCTCAGGATCGGTGACTCGATCGTCTGCGGCGAGGCGTTCGGCCGGGTCCGGGCCATGCTCGACGAGAACCGCGACACGGTCAGCGAGGCACCGCCGTCCCGGCCAGTGCAGGTACTCGGTCTTACCGCGGTGCCCAACGCCGGCGACAACTTCCTGGTGGTGGACGACGACCGGGTCGCCCGGCAGATCGCCGAGCGGCGTGAGGCCAGGGAGCGCAGCGCGATGTTCGCGCAGCGGCGGCCGCGGGTCACCCTGGAGGACCTGGAGTCGGCGCTCAAGTCCGGCGAGCGGGAAGAGCTGCTGCTCATCATCAAGGGCGACGTGTCCGGTTCGGTCGAGGCGCTCGAAGATGCCCTGCTCCAGCTCGACGTCGGCGAGGAGGTCGTCCTGCGGGTCATCGGCCGTGGCGTCGGCGCGATCACCCAGGACGACGTCAACCTGGCCATCGCCTCCGAGGCCGTGATCATCGGCTTCAACGTCCGCCCGGCGGGCCGGGCCGGTGAACTCGCCCAGCGCGAGGGCGTGGACATCCGCTACTACTCGGTGATCTACCAGGCCATCGAGGAAGTCGAGGCCGCGCTCAAGGGCATGCTGAAGCCGATCTTCGAGGAAGCCCAGCTCGGCACCGCCGAGGTGCGGGAGGTCTTCCGGGTGCCCAGGGTCGGCAACGTGGCGGGTTGCATCGTCCGCTCCGGCACGATCACCCGGCACAGCAAGGCACGCCTGGTCCGCGACGGCGTCGTGGTCTCGGAGAGCCTCAGCATCGAGTCGCTGCGCCGGTTCAAGGACGATGCCACCGAGGTCCGCGAGGGCTTCGAGTGCGGTATCGGCCTCGGCTACAACGACGTTCGCGTCAATGACGTGATCGAGACGTTCGAGATGCGGGAGAAGCCCAGGGCCTGACACAAATCCCAGCAGCCCGTCGGCGAAGGAGCCACCGTGTACGTGGGCGCCCTGACGTTGGACGTGTTGCTTGGCGACGTGCGCTCGCTGAAGCAGAAGCGCTCGGCGGTCCGGCCGCTGATCGCCGACGTCACCCGGCGCTTCCCGGGCGCATCAGTGGCCGAGACCGGGCACCTCGACCTGCACCGGCGGGCGGAGATTGGCGTGGCGGTGGCGGCCTCGACGGCGGCGCGGGCCGCCGAGGTTCTCGACGCGTGCGAGCGTTTCGTCGCGGGCCGACCAGACATCGAGCTGCTGTCCGCGAGGCAGCGGCTGTTCAGCGAGGAGGAGTGAGCCAGCCATGGTGGACACGGGCCGGGCGCGCAGGCTGGGCGAGGCGATCGCGCAGATCGTCGCCGAGATGCTGGAGCGCCGGATCAAGGACCCGAGGCTCGGCTTCGTCACGGTGACCGCGGCCCGGGTGACCGGCGACCTGCGCGAGGCGACGGTGTTCTACACGGTCTACGGCTCCGAGGAGGAACGCGTCGCGTCGGCCGCCGCGCTGGCCAGCGCGACCGGCCTGATCCGGTCCGAGGTCGGCAGGCAGACCGGCGTGAAGCACACGCCCTCGATCACCTTCGAGCAGGACACGGTGCCCGACACGGCGCGCAACATCGAGGAGCTCGTGGCCCGCGCGCGCGACGCCGATGCGCAGGTCGCGGCCGCCCGGGTGGGCGCCGAGCCGGCCGGCGACCCGGATCCATACCGGGTTCGCCCGGAGCCGGACGGTGATGACGAAGCCGACGCAGTGAACGGGGAGGTGGGCGCGGGTCGCGCCGACGAGAACGGGGTGAACCGCGACGGGGGCGCGGGCGGCGTCGGCCCGCTCGGCCGTTACCCGGCGCTCTAGACGATTACCCGGCGGCCGGCGACGGCAGCGCGAGATACTCACGGTCGTGACGACCGAGCAAGCGGGCATCGAGGAAGAGTGGGCGCGGGCCGTCAAGGCGCTAGAGGGAGCCACCGAGGTCTGCCTGGCCTGCCACATCCGCCCGGACGGGGACGCGCTCGGCTCGATGCTCGCGGTCGCGCACGCCCTGCGCGCACGCTGCCGGGCGCCGGGGGCGTCGCGGTCTGCGCCGGTCTCGGTCGTCGCCTCGTTTGGCGACCTGCCGTTCGAGATCCCGCGCATCCTTAACTTCCTCCCCGGCACTGATCTGCTAAGCCCGCCGGATGTGTTTCCCGAGCGGCCCCAGGTCATGGTGACCTTCGACGCGGCCAGCCCGGACCGGCTCGGCCTGCTAGAGGCGAGCGCCGCGGCGGCCGGCGAGCTGATCGTCCTCGACCATCACGCCTCCAACACCCGGTTCGGCACCGTGAACCTGATCGACGACGCGGCCGCGGCAACCGCGGTGCTTGCGTCCGAGCTGGTCAGCAGGCTTGGCGTGACGCTATCCCGGGACATCGCGCTCGGCCTGTACGCGGGTCTCGTCACCGACACCGGCTCGTTCAAGTACTCGAACACGTCCGTTGGCGTGCACGAACTGGCCGCGCGGCTGCTGCAGACCGGCATCGAGCCCGGAGCGGTGGCGCACGAACTCTGGGATCGCAGCCCATTCGGGTTCCTTGGCCTGCTTTCCGCCGTACTCGGGCGGGCGCGGCTCGAGCCGGAGGCCGTGGCCGGCCATGGCCTGGTGTGGACGACGGTCACCCGCGATGACCGGGCGGCACACGGGCTGCCGTACGAGGCGGCCGAATCAGTGATCGACGTCGTACGCCGGACCGACGAGGCCGACGTGGCGGTCGTGCTGAAGGAGGACGACGACGGGTGCTGGCAGGTGTCCGCCAGGTCCAAGGGCCAGGCCGACGTCGCCGCCGCCTGCGTCGCGCTGGGCGGCGGGGGCCACCGGCTCGCGGCCGGCTTCACCGGCCACGGCGCGGCCGCGGACGTGATGACCGCGCTGCGCCGCCAGCTCGCGATCGTGTCCGCCCCGGCTGGCGGGCGGTGACGAAGCAGGGTAGGGGGCTTGGGGAGGTGGCCAGCGGCCTGGTCATCGTCGACAAGCCACGGGGGCTCACCTCGCACGACGTTGTGGCGCGGATCCGCCGCCTGGCCGGCACCCGCCGCGTCGGGCATGCCGGCACGCTGGACCCGATGGCCACCGGGGTGCTCGTGATCGGGGTGGAGAAGGCCACCAGGCTGCTCGGCCATCTCGCGCTGAGCGAGAAGGAGTACTCGGCCACGATCCGGCTGGGCCAGGCGACCGACACCGACGATGCCGAGGGCCAGGTGATCGCCGAGACCTCGGCGGCCCGGGTCTCGGAGGCGTCGCTCGAAGCCGCCGTGGCCGCGCTGACCGGCGAGATCGAGCAGATCCCCCCCGGGTACAGCGCGATCAAGGTGGGCGGGAAGCGTGCCTACCGGCTGGCCAGGGAGGGCGCAGCCCCCGAGCTCGCGGCCCGGACAGTCACCGTGACGGCCTTCGACGTCCTGGCCGTTCGCCGCGCCGGCGATCTGCTCGACGCCGACGTCACGGTCACGTGCTCCAGCGGGACCTACATCCGGGCCCTGGCCCGCGACCTTGGCCGGGCGCTCGGCGTTGGCGGGCACCTCACCGCGCTGCGCCGGACGCGCGTCGGGCCTTACGAGATCTCCGCGGCGGCCACCCTTGATCAGCTCGCCGCCACATTCGCGGTGATCCCGCTGGACGAGGCGGCTGGCGTCGCGTTCCGGCCGGTGCATCTCACCGGTGATCAGGCCCGCTCGGTCGCGCACGGGGGCAGGATCGCGATCGCCGAGCTCGACTGGCCGGGCGGGCCACCGGGGCCGGTCGCCGCGTTCGCCCCGGACGGCTCGCTGATCGCGCTGCTCACCGACCAGGCCGGCCAGGCCAGGCCGCTCGCCGTCTTCGTCCCGTGACCGCCGCGCAGCGGGCGGTCGCCGCACATGGCAGGCTTGGAGGGTCAGGCCGACGCGACCGGGGGAGGAACCGTACATGCAGCGCTGGGAGGGCCTGGACGAAGTGCCCGATGGCTGGGGCCCCTCCGTGGTCACCATCGGGGTCTTCGATGGCGTGCACCGGGGGCATCAGGCCGTCGTGCGCCGGGCCGCGGAGATCGCCGCGGGGCTCGGGCGGCCGGTGGTGGTGGTCACCTTCGACCCGCACCCTGATGACGTGGTGCGGCCCGGCTCGCACCCGCCGCTGCTGTGCAGCGCCAGGCGGCGCGCCGAACTGCTGGCCGGGCTCGGCGTCGACGCGGTGTGCGTACTGCCGTTCACCCGCGAGCTCTCGCAGCTTGGGCCGGACGAGTTCGTCCGCGCCGTGCTCGTCGACCGGCTGCACGCCGCGCGGGTCGTGGTGGGCGAGGACTTCCGGTTCGGCTACCGGGCGGCGGGCGACGTCGCGCTGCTCGCGGAGCTAGGCGAGAAGTACGACTTCACGGCCGAGGGGGTGCCGCTGCTCGCCGACGACGGCGTCCGGATCTCGTCAAGCGGGATCAGGGCCCAGCTCGCGGCCGGTGACGTGATAGGCGCCGAACGCGACCTGGGGCGGCCGCACCGGGTGGAGGGCGTCGTGGTGCGGGGCCATCAGCGGGGCCGGGCGCTCGGCTTCCCGACCGCCAACCTGGAGACGATCCCGCACACCGCGATCCCCGCCGACGGCATCTACGCGGGCTTCCTCACCAGCCTGGACTCCTCAGGGCGGGAGCTCGAGCGGTGGCCCGCCGCGATCTCTGTCGGCACCAACCCAACCTTCGACGGGCAGGAACGCAGCGTCGAGGCGTATGCCCTGGATCGCGACGACCTGGACCTGTACGGGGTGCACGTGGCCGTGGACTTCATCGCCAGGCTCCGCGGCATGGAACGCTTCGACTCGGTCGACGACCTGGTGGCTCAGATGCACCTGGACGCCGACGCCGCCCGCCTGGTCTGCACGGGCGGGTAGCGACAGCCGGGGTTTGCGACAGCCGGGGTTTGCGACAGCCGGGGTTTGCGACAGCCGGGGTTTGCGACAGCCGGGGTTTGCGACAGCCGGGGTTTGCGACAGCCGGGGTTTGCGACTCAGTGTCCGACTGCGGGCGTGATGGGACGCTCGGCGTGATACCCTAAAGAGTCGGTCGGTGTATCCGGCCAGGTTAGCTGCGCCCTCATGCGGCTGACCTTCTGGGAAAGCAGGCACGCTTTTCATGGTGTGACGTGCACCCAGGCACATCCTGCCCCGAGCGGTCTGGCGACCATTCCACCGGGGCGCCCAGCGATCACATGACGAAGGAGCAACGTGCCGCTAGAGACCACGGTGAAGAAGGAGATCATCGCCGGGCACGCGACCACTGAGGGTGACACCGGCTCGCCGGAGGTCCAAGTCGCACTGCTGACACGGCGGATTCAGGATCTGACTGAGCACCTGAAGGTGCACAAGCACGATCACCACAGCCGCCGCGGGCTGTTGCTGCTGGTCGGCCGCAGACGGCGGCTGCTGCAGTACCTGTCCCGGAAGGACATCACCCGCTACCGCGAGCTGATCGAGAAGCTCGGCTTGCGCAGGTAGGTTGTGGCAAACCGCCCGCTGGGCTCCGCGCCCGGCGGGCGTACAAGTGAATAAGAACGAAAGACAAGAAACAGAACGACGTCCCGCGGCCCCGGCCCAGAGCGCTCAGAGCGCCCAAAGCGCCGGTCCTCGGTAGTGGTTCTCGGGCCAAGGGAGAAGCGCCCGCGCCAAGCGGCGCCCGCTCACCCGGGCCGAGGACTTCGATCGAAGACCGGCCGACCGCCGGCCCGGCCAGGCAGTCGGTGCGTGCTCACTGGTGGGCGGGCAACGCGGGACCTCACAAAGGAGGTCTCACCCGTGACTGGAATCCAGGAGGGTGTGCATACCGCCGAGGTCACTATCGACAACGGCGCATTCGGAGTACACAAGATCCGCTTCGAGACCGGGCGGCTGGCGAAGCTCGCCGCAGGCTCGGCCGTCGTCTATCTCGACGACGAAACCATGGTGCTGTCCGCGACCACCGCGTCCAAGCACCCCAAGGAAGGCCTCGACTTCTTCCCGCTCACGGTTGACGTCGAGGAGAAGATGTACGCGGTGGGCCGGATTCCCGGCTCGTTCTTCCGCCGGGAGGGCCGCCCGTCCGAGGACGCGATCCTCACCTGCCGGCTGATCGACCGGCCGCTGCGGCCAACGTTCACGCACGGGCTGCGCAATGAGGTCCAGATCGTCGAGACGATCCTGGCCCTGCATCCCGACGCCCTCTACGACGTGGTCGCGATCAACGCGGCCTCACTCTCCACCCAGCTGTCCGGCCTGCCGTTCTCCGGGCCGATCGGCGGCGTCCGGGTCGCCCTGATCAAGGGCCAGTGGGTCGGCTTCCCGACCTACTCCCAGCTCGAGGACGCCACGTTCGACATGGTCGTGGCCGGCCGGGTGCTCGACGACGGCGATGTGGCGATCATGATGGTGGAGGCCGAGTCCACCTCGAGCACGCTGCGCTTGCTCGCCGACTCCGGCAGCGGCGCCGTGGCGCCGACCGAGGACACGGTGGCCGCCGGGCTGGAGGCCGCCAAGCCGTTCATCAAGGCCCTGTGCGAGGCGCAGCAGCAGGTGGCGGCCGTCGCGGCGAAGGAGGTCCAGGAGTTCCCGGTCTTCATCGACTACCAGCAGGACGTCTACGACGCGCTGGCTGGCGAGGTCTCCGACGACCTGGCCAAGGCGCTCACGATCGCGAGCAAGCAGGACCGCGATGCGGAGACCGACCGGGTCAAGGCCCTGGCGACCGAGCGCCTCGGCGGCCAGTTCGAGGGCCGCGAGAAGGAGATCAGTGGCGCGTTCCGGTCGCTGACCAAGAAGCTGGTCCGGGAGCGGATCATCCGCGACGGCCTGCGGATCGACGGCCGCGGCCTGGCCGACATCCGGCAGCTGTCGGCCGAGGCGGGCGTGCTGCCCCGGGTGCACGGCTCGGCCCTGTTCGAGCGCGGCGAGACCCAGGTCCTCGGCGTCACCACGCTGAACATGCTCCGGATGGAGCAGATGATTGACACGCTCAACCCGGAGCGCACCAAGCGCTACATGCACAACTACAACATGCCGCCGTACTCGACCGGCGAGACCGGCCGGGTCGGTTCGCCCAAGCGCCGTGAGATCGGCCACGGCGCGCTGGCCGAGCGGGCGCTGATCCCGGTGCTGCCCACCCGCGAGGAGTTCCCGTACGCGATCCGGCAGGTGTCCGAGGCCATCGGCTCCAACGGCTCCACCTCGATGGGCTCGGTCTGCGCTTCCTCGATGTCGCTGCTCGACGCGGGCGTGCCGCTGAAGGACATGGTGGCGGGCATAGCGATGGGCTTGATCCACGAGGGCGGCGACTACGTCACGCTGACCGACATCCTCGGCGCCGAGGACGCGTTCGGCGACATGGACTTCAAGGTCGCCGGCACCAAGGACGTGATCACCGCGCTGCAGCTCGACACCAAGCTGGACGGCATCCCCGCCTCGGTGCTCGCGGCCGCGCTCAAGCAGGCCCGCGGCGCCCGGCTGACCATCCTCGAGGTGATGCGTGAGGCGATCGACACGCCGGCCGAGATGAGCCCGTTCGCGCCGCGGATCATCACGGTCAAGGTGCCGGTCGACAAGATCGGCGAGGTGATCGGCCCGAAGGGCAAGATGATCAACTCCATCCAGGAGGACACCGGCGCCGAGATCACCATCGAGGACGACGGCACGATCTACATCGGCGCCACCGACGGCACGTCGGCCGAGGCTGCACGGACGGCGATCAACGCGATCGCCAACCCGCACATCCCCGAGGTCGGGGAGCGGTTCCTGGGCACGGTCGTGAAGACGACCACGTTCGGCGCATTCGTCTCGCTGCTGCCCGGCCGGGACGGACTGCTGCACATCACCCAGATCCGCAAGCTGCACGGCGGGGCGAGGATCGAGAACGTCGACGACGTCATCTCGGTCGGCGACAAGATCCAGGTCGAGATCCGCGATGTGGACGACCGGGGCAAGCTGTCGCTGGTCCCGGTCGAGGTCGTCGAGCGTGAGGCGGCCGGGGAGGATCTCGGCGGCGGTGACGACCACCGCTCGCGCGACGCCGACCGTGGTGAGCACCGGGACCGGGGCGACCGGGGCGGTGACCGCCCCCGAGGCGATCACTACCGCACCCGGGAGCGCCACCGCGGGCCGCGCAACTCATGACCGCGGATACAGGGCAGCCGCCGGCAGGCGGCGACTCGCAGGTCGTCGGCACCGTCCTTCCCGGCGGCCTGCGGGTGATCACCGAGTCGCTGCCCGCCGTGCGCTCGGTGGCTTTCGGGATCTGGGCGGGCGTCGGGTCGCGGGATGAGGATCTCGCCCACGCCGGCGCCACGCACTACCTTGAGCACCTGCTGTTCAAGGGGACATCCCGGCGCAGCGCGCTGGACATCTCGGCGGAGATGGACGCGGTCGGCGGCGAGCTGAACGCGTTCACCGCCAAGGAGTACACGTGCTACTACGCGCGAGTGCTCGACGCCGACCTGCCGCTGGCGATCGACGTGCTGGCCGACATGGTGACCAACTCGCTGATCGAGGAGAAGGAGGTCGACGCCGAGCGCGGCGTGATCCTCGAAGAGATCGCGATGAACGAGGACGATCCGTCGGACACCGTGCACGAGGCCTTCGCGGCCCAGCTGTTCGGTGACTCCCCGATGGGCCGCCCGATTCTCGGCAGCGTCGACTCGATCAACTCGATTACCCGCACCCAGATCGCTGAGCACTATGCGGCGCGCTACAAGCCGGAGAACCTCGTGGTCGCAGCCGCGGGCAGCCTGGAGCACGAGCAGGTGGTCGAGCTGACCCGGGCCGCGTTCGGGTCGGCGCTCTCCGGGTCCGCCCAGCCGCTGCCGCCGCGGCTGCTCGCGCCCGGCCCGGCCGAGGCCGCGGCCGGAACCGGCGTCCGGCTCGTGTCGCGGGGCATCGAGCAGGCGAACCTCGTGCTCGGCTGCGGCGGGCTGTCGCGGACGGACGAGCGCAGGTTTGCGCTTGGCGTGCTGAACGCCGCGCTGGGCGGCGGCATGTCGTCCCGGCTGTTCCAGGAGGTGCGCGAGAAGCGCGGCCTGGCCTACTCGGTGTACAGCTTCAGCTCGCAGCACGCCGACTCCGGGATCTGGGGCGTCTACGCGGGCTGCTTGCCGGCCAAGGCCGACGAGGTGCTGTCGATATGCCGGGACGAGATCGCCAAGGTGATCTCTGGCGGGCTGACCGACGACGAGCTCGACCGCGGCAAGGGCCAGCTGCGTGGGTCGATCGTGCTCGGCCTGGAGGACCCGTCGTCGCGCATGAGCAGGCTGGGCAAGTCCGAGCTCGTCTACCCGCGGCTGGAGCCGGTTGACGAGATCCTGGCGGCCATCGACGCGGTGACCCACGACGACGTGCGCGAGGTTGCCGCCAGCGTGCTGGCCCAGCCCAAGGCGCTCGCCGTGGTCGGGCCGTTCGACGACGCGGACGCGTTTGCCGCGTCGCTCGGCTGATCAGCGAGAGGCGCAGCGCAACACCGGGTGCACGGCGAGCGGAGGGCACGATGATCAAGGTCGGGGTGCTCGGCGCCAAGGGGCGCATGGGGTCTGAGGTGAGCCGGACGGTCGAGGTCGCACCCGACCTGGAGCTGGCCGCCGCCGTGGACGTCGGTGACGCGCGCGATCCGCTGGCCGGCTGCGACGTGATCGTGGACTTCACCCACCCGGGCGCGGTCATGGACAACCTGCGCTGGTGCCTGGAGCACGGCCGCAGCGTCGTCGTGGGGACCTCGGGGTTCGCCGAGGCCAGGCTGGCCGAGGTGCGGGACTGGCTCGGCGAGTCCCCGTCCGCCCGGGCGCTGATCGTGCCGAACTTCTCCATCGGCGCCGTGCTGATGATGTACTTCGCCGCAAAAGCGGCGCCGTTCTTCGAGTCGGCCGAGATCATCGAGCTGCATCACGCCGCGAAGGCCGACGCGCCGTCGGGGACGGCAACGCGGACCGCTTCCCTGATCGCCGAAGCGAGGACCGGTGGCGATCTCGGGCCGTCCCCGGACGCCACCGTGTCCGAAGTCGCTGGTGCGCGAGGCGCGACCCTGGACGGGGTGCGGGTGCACTCGGTGCGGCTGGCCGGGCTGCTGGCGCACCAGGAGGTGCTGCTCGGCGGGCACGGCGAGGTCCTGACCATCAGGCACGACTCCATGGACCGGTCGTCGTTCATGCCCGGGGTGCTGCTGGCTGTGCGCGGAGTCGGGTCGCTGCCGCCGGGGCTGACCGTCGGCCTCGACGGGATGCTCGGCCTGGCCTGAGAAGGGGTAAGCCAGCGTTAGGGTTAAGACGCGGGCAAGCTGGCTTACAAAGGGGGAAGCTGGCGGATGAAGGTAATTCTCAATGTGATCTGGCTCGTGCTCTGCGGGCTGTGGATGTCGATCGCCTACGTAATTGCCGGGCTGATCTGTTTCGTCCTGATCATCACGATTCCGTTCGGCATCGCGGCATTCAGGATCGCGGGCTATGTTCTCTGGCCGTTCGGCCGGACGATCGAGCCACGCCGGAGCGCCGGGGTCGGCTCCATGATCGGCAACATCATCTGGATCGTGCTGTTCGGCTGGTGGCTCGCGATCGGGCACCTGGTGACCGGCGTGGCCCTGTGCCTGACGATCATTGGCATCCCGCTCGGGCTGGCGAACTTCAAGATCATTCCGATCACGCTGCTTCCGCTCGGCGTCCAGATCGTCCCGACCGACCGTCCGTTCACCAGGGTGGCCTGACGACCGGCCGATCCCGGTGGGCTGGCTGGGCCGTGCGCGCTAGCGCACGTGGCGGAGCGGCCCGTTCTTGGCATAGCGTCGCGGTATGTGCCGGAGCATAAAGACCCTGCGTGAGCCCTATACCGAGAACGTCACCGAGGCGGACGTGCGCGCCGCAGCGCTGCAGTACGTCAGGAAGGTGAGCGGATTCCGCCGCCCGGCTAAGCACAACGCCGAGGCATTCGACCACGCCGTAGACGCGATCGCCGGAGCCACGCTCACCCTCCTCGACCAGCTCGAGCTGCGCTCGGGCGGCGCGTCCCACGCGGCCAGCGCCTGACCGCTCGGGCGGCCCTCAGCGGTGTCAGGAGCGGCGGAGCAGCCGCATCGGCAGGCCGCGGCCAGGCCGGAGCGTGACGTTGGCGCTGGGAGCCGGGATCCCGCGCACCGTCAGCTCCAGCCGGTACCGCCGGGCGATGGTCGCCAGCACCAGTACGGTCTCAAGCTCGGCAAATGACGCGCCCACGCACGCCCTCCGCCCGCCGCCGAACGGGATGTACGCATAACGGTGCGCGGGCTGCCCGTTGCCGGGTGCCGCCTCGCCATCCGCCAGGAACCGGCGCGGGTCGAACCCGGCCGGGTCGGGCCAGAAGTCCGGGTGCCGGTGGATCAGGTACGGCGGAATCGCCACCAGGCTCCCGGCCGGAACCTCCGTGCCGGCCACCTCATCGTCGGCCAGCGCGTCTCGCTCGATGGTCCAGGCGGGCGGGTAGAGCCGCATCGCCTCGGACACGACCGCGCGCGTCCACGTCAGCTTGTCCGCATCCCCGGCCTCGGGGTCACGATCACCGAGCACGGAGTCGACCTCGGCTTCGAGCTGCTGCCTGGCCGACGGATACGCGGACAGCAGGGCCAGGGTCCAGGACATCGTGTTCGCCGTCGTCTCGTGGCCCGCCAGCATGAACGTGGCCACCTCGTCGCAGATCTCGGCGTCGGTGAGCGGCGAGCCATCCGGGGTGCGGGCCGCCAGCAGCACGTCGAGCAGGTCTCTGGATCCGGCCGGGCCGGCCGGATCCGGGTCTGGCGCGGCGGCGCGGCGCCCAGACACGATGCGCCCCACCGGGCCCTCGATACCCTCGGGCGTGCGGCCGGCGCGGCGGGCGACCACCTTCAGCGCGCGGGTTGACCGCGGACCCCACGCCAGCGGGACGAACGTGGCGAGCATCGCTACGCGCTGCCCGGCGTCCATCGCCCGGCCCAGCTGGCCGGCCTCGCCGCTCAGGTCGGAGCCGAACAGTGCCCGGCCCACGATGTCCAGCGTCACCGCGCTCATCTGCGCGGCGACGTTGAGCAGCGTCCCGTCGGGAAGCCTGTCCCAGCGGGCCGTCAGCCGCTGTGCGGCGTCCGTCATCGCCGGGCCGAAGGTAGCCACGTGGCGCCGCGAGAACAGCGGCTGGATCAGCCTCCTGTGCTGCCGCCAGCGGTCACCCTCGCTGGTCAGCAGCCCGTCTCCGATCAGCGCCCGCAGCGGCCGGTAGGTGAATGCCTTGACGTAGTTGTCCTGATTGGCGGCCAGCACGTGCTCGGCGTGTTCCGGCCTGCTCAGCAGGTAGAACCCGCTCCCGGGCGAGTAGGAGAACCGGACCGTGTCGCCGTACCTGGCGGCCAGCCGCACGTAGCCGCCGAGCGGGTCTCGGGCCAGGGACGCGAGGACGGCGGCCACCTGCCTGCCGCGCGGCCCGGGCACCGCATACCGGGAGGATCGTGCCTTCATTTCCCCATATTGCGCCTCGGGCCGGGACCTGGCGACGGCTGCCTGGCCGCCAGGACGCTGGCCAGCACGCTCGGGGCCCGCTCGGCGTACCTGGCCGGGTACTGGTGCGCCATTGCGAGCGTCCAGACCGCGCCCTCGAGAGCCCGCGCCCAGTCGAACCAGGCAAGCTCGCCGGGCCCGGGCAGCGGCTCCCCGGTCAGGTTCGCGTAAGCCGCGAGCGCGGTCGCCGCGTCGTCCGCGCCCTGGCCGCGGACCAGCACGGCGAGGTCGAACGCGCGCGGGCCGCGGCAGGTCTCCTCCAGATCCGTCCACAGCCAGCCAGCGGGCGTCCAGAGCAGGTTGCCCGGGTGAGCGTCCCCGTGCAGGACCACCTCGGGCCCGTCGAGCCCGTCGGGGCCGTCGAGCGCGGCGAGGATCTCCGCGTGCCGATCGCGCAGCGCGGTCAGCACACCGGGCTCGAGCACGTGGTCCCGCTCCAGTGCCGCCAGAGCGTCACTGATCTGCGCCCGCAACGTCGCCAGCACCGGCAGCTCACCGGGAAAGTCCGCCGTGGCCATGTGCAGCCTGGCTAGCGCCACGCCGAACTCGGCCGGCGCCGGACGCTCTGGCGAGGGCGGCACGAACGTCCACAGGCTCACCGCGAGACCGTCGCGCCAGTGCGGCCCCGGGTCGGTGAGCGCGGTCGGCGGCACAACCGGACCGCCGTTCGCCGCCGCGTATCCGGCCACAGCGACCTCCCGGGCCAGCCATTGGAACGGCTCGCTGCGCGTCCATGCTGTCAGCGTGGCCACCCGGGCCACGACCGGCGCCGGGCGCAGGTGCACCAGCACGTTGCCCCGGCTGGACAGGACCTCCGGATCGCCGGCGGGGAGCCCGCGCTCGCGCGCGACGCCGATCGCGGCGGCCAGGCCGGCCCGGGTCATCTCCGCGAACCGGTCACCGCTGTCGCCAGGCATCAGCCAAGTATCCAGGCCGCCCGCCCGATCCCGGGAAGGGTTATCGGGCGGCCCGCTGGTTCCGCCAGGTGTCCAGGCCGGCCACGCGATCCGGTAAGGGTTATCGGGTCGCCCGCTGGTTTCCGCCGGGTGTCCAGGTCGGCCGCGCGATCCGGTAAGGCTTATCGGGTCGCCCGCGGGCGTTATGGTTGCGATGTGATTTCGGCAGGGCAGTTTGCGGGGTTCGCGGCCGCTGCGGTGGTGCTGATTGTCATCCCCGGGCCCGGCGTCCTGTTCGTGGTCGGCCGGGCCCTGGCGCATGGCCGCAGCACGGCGCTGGCGTCTGTGGCGGGGCATTCCGCCGGGAACTACGTGCTGGCGGTGTGCGTGGCCTTCGGCATCGGGGCGATCGTCGAGCGCTCGGCGGCCGTCTTCACCGTGATCCGGCTGGCCGGGGCCGTCTACCTGGTCTGGCTCGGCATCATGGCGTTCCGCAGGCGCGGCTCGCTGGCCCGCGTGCTCACCGAGGCCGCCGAGCCCCGTGGCGGCGTGCAGTCGGTGCGCGAGGGCTTCCTCGTCGGGGTCACGAACCCGAAGGGCGTGATCTTGTTCGCCGCCGTGCTGCCGCAGTTCGTCGACCGGGCGGCCGGGCACGTGACGGCCCAGATGCTGATTCTCAGCACGATGGCCGTGCTGATCGGCATGGCCTCGGACATCTGCTACGGGATGGCCGCGAGCACCGTGCGGTCGTGGTTCGCCAGGTCCCCGAGGCGGCTGGGGCTGGTCGGCGGCGTCGGCGGGCTCGCGATGATCGGGCTCGGTGTCACGCTCGCCGCCACCGGCGGCCGCAGAAACTAACCGCACCCACCACATTCCGCGCAAATAAAAACGGCGCTCGCCGCCACGCTAACGGTGTCGTGGGCCCGGGACCCACCACACTTTTGAGCCTCGGGAGCCGCCCGGGTTCAGGCGGTGCGAGCCTGGCTGGCTGGCTCCAGGCCGAGCTCGGCGACGGACGTCTCGCGCATCTTGAACTTCTGCACCTTCCCGGTCACGGTCATCGGGAACTCCTGGGTGAACCGTACGTACCGCGGCACCTTGTAGTGCGCGATCTTGCCGACGCAGAACGCGCGGACGTCCTCCTCGGCCAGCCCGGAGCCGGGACGCAGCCTCACCCAGGCGCACAGCTCCTCCCCGTACTTCTCGTCCGGCACCCCGATCACCTGGACGTCCTCGATCTCCGGGTGGGTGTAGAGGAACTCCTCGACCTCGCGCGGGTAGACGTTCTCGCCGCCGCGGATGACCATGTCCTTGATCCGGCCGACGATGTTCAGGTAACCCGCCGCGTCGATGACGGCGAGGTCACCGGTGTGCATCCAGCGGCCGGCGTCGATCGCTTCGGCGGTCTTCTCCGGCTCGTTCCAGTAGCCGAGCATGACCGAGTAGCCCCTGGTGCACATCTCGCCTGGCTCGCCGCGCGGCAGGACCAGGCCGTTGTCCGGATTGATGATCTTGACCTCGACGTGCGGGTGCACTCGGCCGACCGTGGACACCCGCCGTTCCATGTCGTCGTCCGCGGTGGTCTGGGCGGACACCGGCGAGGTCTCCGTCATCCCGTAGGCGATCGTGACCTCGGCCATGTGCATCTCGCTGACCACGCGCTTCATCACCTCGACCGGGCAGGGCGAGCCCGCCATGATCCCGGTACGAAGCGAAGTCAAGTCGTAATCCCCAAAGTCGGGCAGGGCGAGCTCCGCGATGA
>Ga0209275_10000323_pt1 | contig 17931 bp, 14 predicted proteins | sample HubBroMetageREF2_FD_188344 | JGI IMG/M metagenome (GOLD analysis project Ga0209275, IMG submission 188344) | Reference soil microbial communities from the Hubbard Brook experimental Forest, New Hampshire, USA - Hubbard Brook CCASE Soil... | ecosystem: Environmental > Terrestrial > Soil >... | reverse complement strand
TGGCAGGAGACCGAGGCAGGGTTCGGCGGGCCGGGCACGCCGATCGCGGAACTCGCCCTCCGCTACCTGCACGATGGCCTGGCCGACCCGCGCCCGGCCCGGCTCATGCTGTGGCGCGGCCTCGACCCTGACGATGACCAGCCCCCGGATGACAGCTCGGTTCTCGAGGACCTGGCCAGCATGCGGCAGCGGCAGGCCTCCGGCGAGCTGACCGCCGACCTCGACGCACGGTTTCTGCGGCTGGCCCTGATGGCCGTGGTCATGGCGCCGATGATGATGCCGCACCTGACCGAGAAGATCTTCGGCCTGGCGCCCGGTTCGCCGGAGTTCGAGGAGCTCTACGGCGACCAGCTGCGCCGGCTGCTGCAGCAGCTCGCCGGGCGCAGCGAGTAACCTGCGCTTTGCGATGGAAGATCACCAGAAGGCCAGCGAGCTGGCGACCGCCGACCCGCCGCCGGGCCCCCGGGTGCCCGTGGCCGGCATGGTGGGGGCCGGGCAGCTCGCCCGCATGACCTGCCAGGCGGCGGTGGGCCTTGGCATCGGCTTCCGCGTGCTCGCAGGGGCGCCCGACGAGAGCGCCGCGCAGGTGTGCGCCGGGACCCAGCTCGGCGACTACCGCTCGCTCGACGACCTGCTCGCGTTCGGCGGCGGCTGCGACGTCGTCACCTTCGATCACGAGCACGTGCCGGAGCCGTACCTGATCGCCCTGGAGCGGGCCGGGCTGAAGGTGCGCCCCGGCCCGGGCGCGCTCCGCTACGCCCAGGACAAGCGGGCCATGCGGGAGCGCATCAGCGAGCTTGGCATCGCCTGCCCGCGGTCCGCCACCGTGGCCAGCCTGGACGATGTGCTCAACTTCGCCGGCCGGTCGGGCTGGCCCGTCGTGCTCAAGGCGGTCACCGGCGGGTACGACGGCAAGGGCGTGTGGGTGTGCGGCAGCCCCGATGAGGCCGCCGTCGTGGTCGCCCACGGGCTCGACCTGCTGGCCGAGGAATACGTCGCGTTCGAGCGCGAGCTCGCCGTGCTCGTGGCCCGCTCGCCCAGCGGCCAGGCGGCCGTCTACCCGGTCGTGCAGACCATCCAGCGGGACGGGATCTGCCGCGAGGTGCTCGCGCCGGCCCCCGGGCTCGCCGAGGAGACGGCGCTCGCCGCGGAGCAGCTGGGGCTGACCATAGCCGCGGGAATCGGCGTCACCGGGATGCTCGCGGTTGAGCTGTTCGAGACTCCGGCAGGCCTGCTGGTCAACGAGCTCGCGATGCGTCCGCACAACAGCGGCCACTGGACCATCGAGGGAGCACGGACCTCCCAGTTCGAGCAGCACCTGCGCGCCGTACTCGACCTGCCGCTGGGTGCGCCGACGGCGGCGGCGCCGCACGTGGTCATGGCCAACGTGCTCGGCGGCGACGACCCCGACCTGTACGGGCGCCTGGTGCACGTGATGGCGGCCGACCCCGGCGTCAAGGTCCATCTCTACGGCAAGGCGGTCCGGCCGGGGCGCAAGATCGGTCACGTCACCGCGCTGGGCGACGACGTCGAGGACCTGCGTGACCGGGCCAGGCGCGCTGCCAGCTACCTGCGCCACGGCACCGAGCAAGAGCAGCCGGACGGGTAAGGAGACAGGCATGGACGGCCGGCCGCTGGTGGGCGTTGTGATGGGCAGTGATTCCGACTGGCCGGTGATGGAGGCCGCGGTCACCGCGCTGTCCGAGTTCGGCGTCCCTTGGGAGGCCGACGTGGTGTCCGCGCACCGGATGCCGCACGAGATGCTCAGCTACGGCACCGAGGCAGCGGGCCGGGGGCTCCGGGTGATCATCGCGGGCGCCGGGGGCGCGGCGCACCTGCCCGGCATGCTCGCCGCCGTGACGCCGCTCCCGGTGATCGGCGTCCCGGTTCCGCTGGCGTACCTCGACGGCATGGACTCGCTGCTGTCCGTGGTCCAGATGCCGGCCGGGGTCCCGGTCGCCACGGTGGCCGTCGGCGGCGCCCGCAACGCGGGCCTGCTCGCGGTCCGGATACTGAGCACCGCCGACGAGGACCTGCGCGCCCAGATGCTGGGCTTCCAGGAGAACCTCCGCGCGACGGCCCAGGCCAAGGGCGCGGCCCTGCGCGCCAAGCTCGGTGAGCAATAGCGAGCCCTGACTGTCGCGCCGACTCTGCCAGCATGATCGATGAACCAAAAGACGGCCTATAGGCCGTCGAACGGTTCATTCACGGGCTGGCTGGGGCGGGTTTCCGGCAGCCCGGTCCCGGCGGCCACCGTCGTCGTTGCGGATGGTGCTGGTGGGTCAGGAGGTATCGCTCGGGTCCGTGCAGATCAGGCCCCAGGGGCGGCCGCTGACCCGGGTCAGCACGAGCGTCGCCCGGCCCGGCCCGCGCAGGCCTAGCCGGCGATGGATCTGCGGCACGTCCCCGGCCAGGCCCCGGCGCCGGATGTCGGCAGCGCCGATGCCGAGCTCGCGCAGCCTGCGCGCGAAGTTCCGCTCATGCCACGGCGCCGATTCCAGGACCCGCAGCGTGCGAGCGAACGGGCTGCGATGCTCCCGGTCGTCGGACAGGAACGCGATAGCGGGGTCGATCTTCCACGCGCCCAGCAGTCGGGCAAGGTCCTGCACCAGCCCGGCGCGCGTGACCGCCGGGCTGGGATCGAACAGGAACGCGCCGGGCTCGGCGATGGGCACATCGTCGGCAGGCGCCGTGGCCGGGACGCCAGCGCCGGCGCGGGCGGCCTCCGGCGCCGCGGCGAGCGTGTCGCCGGACGGCAGCACCGTGGCCCGGGTCGCGGCTGTCGCCAGGGCCGGGGACCACAGCAGAGCCTCCTTCAGGTCCCGGCCGACCGCGACGAACTCGGCCTCCCAGCCCGCCGGGACAAGCTCGCGAGGCAGCCCGGGCGCGGCCTTGATCCCGACCGCGGCGACGCGTCCGGCCAGGCCCAGGCACCAGCCGAGCGGCGGCTCGCTGCGCCCCGCCGCCAGGCGCCGGCCGCCGGCCCGGCGGGCAGGGTCGATGAACGCCGCGTGCACTCCGGACAGGGGCAGGTCGCGCACGTCGGCCCGCACGGCGGCCAGCCGGCCCGCGGCGCCGTAGACGCCCGCGTTGTGCCGGGCGAACGCCAGGCTGACCGGGTCGAGGTCCACGGCCAGCACCGGGCACCGGGAACCCAGGGCAATCAGGTTGCCGCCGATACCGCAGCACAGGTCGGCCACCAGCCCGTCCGCCGGGTAGCGCGCCGCGGCGTGAGCCGAGGTGACCTCGGAGGACGCCTGCTCGAGGCCGGCCCGGGTGAACAGCATCTCCTCGGCCCGGCTGAACTTGGCCAGCGCGGCGACCCGCAGTTCCTGCTGGGTCAGCGCCGCCGCCACCAGGTCGGGCGGGTACCGGCCGCGCAGCGCCTGGGCAAGCTCCAGCGCGCGATCCGGATCGACCCGCTCCCCGGCCAGCCGGTCCAGCAATTCGCGCCCGTCCGGGGACAGCAGGGCCATCATCACGCCCGTTCCACCTCCAGACCGGCCCCGGGGCCACGCGTAACAGCCCAATGAGTGTGGACCCTTTAAATCCTCGCCGCGACCGGCCAAGAACCCGTCAGCCCCAGGTCTGCCGATGAAAAGGGTCTAGTTGGACGGCCTACTATCGAGGTCATGAGCCTCGATTTTCCCGCCTTCGCCCTCTCGCCCGAGCACGAAGCCCTGCGCGAGTCGGTGCGCGCCCTGGCCGACGAGAAGATCGCCCCCAACGCCGCCAAGGTCGACCAGTATGCCGAGTTCCCGCAGGAAGCGCACGATGCGCTGGTCAAGGCCGACCTCCACGCGATCCATATACCCGAGGCCTATGGCGGCGCGGGCGGCGACGCCATCGCGACCGCGATCGTGATCGAGGAGGTCGCGCGGGCCTGCGCTTCCTCGTCGCTGATTCCCGCGGTCAACAAGCTGGGCACGGTGCCGCTGCTGCTCGCCGCGTCCGAGGACGTCAAGCAGCGCTACCTGCCGCCGGTCGCGCGCGGCGAGGCGATGTTCTCGTACGCCCTGTCCGAGCCCGAGGCAGGCTCCGACGCGGCGGCGATGAAGACCCGCGCGGTCCGCGACGGCGATGGCTACGTGCTGAACGGGGTCAAGCGCTGGATCACCAACGCGGGCGTCTCCCGGTTCTACACGGTGATGGCGGTGACCGACCCTGCCGCCGGCCCGGCCGGGATCTCGGCGTTCGTGGTGGAGTCCGGCGACGAGGGGTTCTCGTTCGGCGCGCCCGAGCACAAGCTCGGGATCAAGGGCTCGCCGACGCGGGAGCTGTACTTCGACAACTGCGCGATCCCGGCGAACCGGCTGATCGGCGAGGAGGGCAGCGGCTTCCGCACCGCGCTGGCGACGCTAGACCACACCAGGATCACGATCGCTGCCCAGGCGCTCGGGATCGCCCAGGGCGCGCTTGACTACGCCGCCGGGTACGTGAAGGAGCGGCGGCAGTTCGGCAAGCCGGTCGCCGAGTTCCAGGGCGTGCAATTCATGGTGGCCGACATGGCGATGAAGCTTGAGGCTGCCCGCCAGCTGACCTACGCCGCGGCGGCCAGGTCGGAACGCGCGATGTCCGGCGAGCCAGCCCCGGACCTCACGTTCATGTCCTCGGCCTGCAAGTGCTTCGCTTCGGACGTCGCGATGGAGGTGACCACCGACGCGGTCCAGTTGCTGGGCGGATACGGCTACGTCAGTGACTACCCGGTCGAGCGGATGATGCGGGACGCAAAGATCACCCAGATCTACGAGGGCACCAACCAGATCCAGCGCGTTGTCATGGCCCGCCAGCTCCTCAAGGACTGAATTCAGGCCGTCGACGCGTCGGTCTTGTCCCGTCTGGCCCAGTAGCGCAGCCAGAGCAAGCCGAAAACGGGAAGGACAAGCGGGACGAAGCCGTAGCCGATGCCATAGTCGGACCACACGGTGGCATCGGGGAAAGAGGCTGGGTCCAGGACGCTCCAGGTGCCGACCGCCAGCACACCGACGAGCTCGACCGAGCACGACACGACGGCGATCCGGCGGGCCGTCGGACTGCCGGCGGTGAGGGTGACTGTGGCGATGATGTAGACCACGCCGGCGAAGGCCGACAGCACGTAGGCGACCGGGGCATGGTGGAACTTCGTCGCGATCTGCACCGCGGCACGCGAGGAAGCGGCGAGCGCGAAGAGGCCGTAGATGGCGACCAGCAGCCGGCCCGGGCCGGTCCTGGTCGAGGTCGGCTGCGATGCCGAGGGTTCGGGCAGTGCTTTCGGCTCAGACATGGATAACCGGCCAGATCTGATGCAGCCGGACCATCAGCACGGCCGCGACCAGCCCGGCCACGGCGGCCACCGCCGGGCCCCACCGTGACCGTTCCAGCGCCCCCCAGAACGCCGCGGCCACCGGGATGAGCGGGATCCCGATCAGGTATCCGATGAGTACCGCGAGATCGGCCGGGTGCCCGCCGCTGATCAGCCGGGCCACGATCATGCCGACCAGGACCAGAAGCAGGATCTCAAGCACGCCGAGCGCACCGAGCAAGATAGCGCCCATTCGCCGGTTGAGGGCGGTCAGCAGCAGCGAATACCCGGCGAGGGCAAGACCCGCGACGATGATCGTCGTGGGGAGGGCACCGTTCACGGCCGCAAATTTACTACGTTTCGTAGTACCCGGCGCCGTCCCGACAGTGCGGGCTCACGGCGGGATGGCGCCGAATCCGTGCGGCACCAGCAGCAGAGCCCCGGGATGCCGCGGCAGACTTCCGCTAAGAGCAGCGAGGCCAGCGGGTGACCTCGTGAGTCACCTGCGTCAGCCGACGCGCACAGTAGTTCCCTGATCACAATGATGTGTTTTGCTCGGTTTGGTGTGCGCGATGTGATCGGCTTTGCAGTGGGACAGGGCGGGCCATACCTGCGCGCGCTAGGGGTGTTAGCTGTGGGCGAGGAGACAGAGCCGAACCTGTTCCCGGACGCGGAAGGCGACGCGACTCCGGGAGGCTCCACGCCGCCCGGCACCGGGCTTCCCAAACGTCGGCCGAGATTAAGCACTGGGCCCATCCAGCATCCGCTGCCCGATCTCTCCGAGGAGGAGGCGGCGAAGATCGCGCGCAAGCTTGCCGACGAGCGGGCCAGACTGGACGAGCAGTCGGCCCGCGGCCTTCCCGATAAATCTGCCCCAGCCAGCCCGCCTCCCCCGCCGGCGCCGCACGCTTTCCTCCCGGCCCAGCGGCGCGCCAAATTAATGACCAGCCGCCTGTCGTCGGAGCCCCCGTGGCAGGGCCCGGCGGCCGAGCCTTCATGGCACGTTCTCGGAACCATGGTCGGGTTGCTGCCCGAGGAGGAGGGCGATGCCCTCGGCCTGATGTCCCTGGATGACCGTCAGCTTGGCGGGCCGGCCGCGGAGACCGAGGCCAGGGCGGACGAGTCCGGGACCGATCTGGCGCTGGCAGATCCGGCGCCCACCGGCGTCGAGCCTGCTGACGCCGAGCACGTTGCGGACGCGGTGGCGCAGCCCACCGAGGCCGGCGACGCGCTGGAGGTGTCCACAGACCCCGCGATTGCGTCCGTTCGGGACACGTTCGCGATCGTGGGGGCCGCGGGCGACGACGCGGCCGCCTACTTCTACGGCTGGCTGTTCGCTGGTCATCCTGAGCTTCGCGCGCTGTTCCCGACCGCGATGAACGAGCAGCGGGACCGCCTGTTCCGTGCCCTCGGCCGGATCGTGCGGAGCCTCAGCAGCCCAGAGGAACTGGCGGCATATCTCACGCAGCTCGGCAGGGACCACCGCAAGTACTCGGTGGAGCCCGAGATGTACGACGCGGTCGGGGATGCGCTCATGGCAACGCTGCGCGCCTACGCAGGGCCGGCGTTCACCCCGGCCGCCAAGGAGGCGTGGGCACAGGCCTACCAGGCGGCGTCGTCGCTGATGATCGACTCCGCCAACTCCGACAGCCTGAACGCGCCGCCATTCTGGACGGCCGAGGTCGTCGGCAACGAGCAGCGCAGGCCAGATATATCCATCCTGACTGTCGCTTCGTATCTGCCGCTGCCGTATGAACCTGGCCAGCACCTCACGGTGCAGACGCCGCGCTGGCCAAAGGTCTGGCGGCCCTACTCGATGGCGTGCCGGCCGCGCGAGGACGGCTTGTTGGCCTTCCATATCAAGGCGGTCCCCGGCGGCTGGGTCAGCAACGCGCTGGTCCACCACACCGAACCGGGCACCGAACTCATCCTCGGCCCCGCGCTGGGCACGATGACGCTGCGCCAGGCCGGGGGCAGGGACCTGCTCTGCGTTGCGGGCGGCACCGGCCTGTCGCCCATCAAGGCCATCATCGAGCAGGCGATCAAGGAGTCAGCCGACTGTCCACGGCAGATCCACCTGTTCTACGGCGCGCGGACCAGGGAGGATCTGTATGACCTGCCGGAGTTGTGGCACTTGGCCGACGCTTACCAGGGGCTCCAGCTCACCCCGGTCACCTCGGACGACCCGGCCTTTGACGGGATGCAGGGCAACGTGGGCCGGGTGGCCGCCCGCTACATGCCGCACCGGGAGTGCGAGGCCTACGTCGCTGGGCCGCCCGCGATGGTCCGCGAGACCCTGGGTGTGCTGACGAAATCTGGCCTGCCGCGCGGGCGGATCCACTACGACGATGCACTGCTCGCCGACGACGAGCCGCCCGAGCCGAGCGAGCAGCCCGAGTAGTCCCTGGCCGGTCGGCGCCGGCAGTCGGTCGCTCCTGCACTCAGGCACCTGCTGGCATGCAGGGTGGTCGGTAGGTCGCCAAGGCGTTCAGCCTCCGCACGAGCACGCAGACAGCTTCATTAAATTGGAGGATCGGGATGACTGGGCTGGAGGTGGCGATGTGGCGGCACCGGCCGCAGGACGCAGCTCGAATCGACGCGAGCCTCGCGGATCCTGGTCAACTTATTGGGTTGACCGCGGAACACTCTGATGCCCCTGGCGCGGCACAATGCATCCTGACTCCCGAGAACTCAGTCCCCGAGAAGGCGGATGGTGAATGACCGCAACGGTCCCGGCACCGGCACAGTCCATCGACCGGAAGATCGCCGAGGAACTCGGCGTGCGCGAGCGGCAGGTTACCGCGGCCGTCGAACTGCTGGACGGCGGTGCGACCGTGCCGTTCATCGCGCGCTACCGCAAGGAGGCGACCGGCACGCTCGATGACGCCCAGCTGCGCACCCTTGAGGAGCGGCTGCGGTACCTGCGGGAACTGGAGGAGCGGCGCGCCGTCATCCTGGAGTCGGTCCGTTCCCAGGGCAAGCTGGATGAGGCGCTCGAAGCGCAGATCATGGCGGCCGATTCCAAGGCACGGCTCGAGGACATCTACCTCCCGTACCGGCCGAAGCGCCGGACCAAGGCCCAGATCGCGCGCGAGGCCGGGCTCGAGCCGCTGGCCGACAGCCTGCTCGCCGAGCCTGGGCTCGATCCGCAGCAGGCGGCCGCGCCGTACGTGGACGCCGCGAAGGGCGTGCCCGACGCGGCGGCCGCGCTGGACGGCGCGCGTGCGATCCTCTCCGAGCGGTTTGCCGAGGATGCCGACCTCATCGGCGTGCTCCGGGAGCGGATGTGGTCGCACGGCCAGCTCGTCTCGCGGGTGCGGGACGGCAAGCAGGAAGCCGGTGCCAAGTTCGCCGATTACTTCGAGTTCGCCGAGGCGTTCACCCGGCTCCGCTCGCACCGGATTCTGGCCATGTTCCGCGGCGAGAACGAGGAGGTCCTCGACCTTGACATGGACGCGGCGGAGGTGGTCCCGGACGACCCGGCGCCGGCCGCCACCGGCGGAGCCTTCAGCGATTATGAGGCGCTGATCGCGGAGCACTTTGGCATCCCCGGCGAGGGCGGGCCGGGCGGTGGCCGGACCGGGCCCGCTGGGCGCTGGCTCGCGGACACGGTCCGCTGGGCGTGGCGGACCCGAATCCAGATCCGTCTCGGCGTGGACCTGCGGATGCGGCTGTGGCAGAGCGCGGAAGAGGATGCCGTCGGCGTGTTCGCCGCCAACTTGCGGGACCTGCTGCTGGCGGCTCCTGCCGGGGCGCGGGCCACGATGGGCCTCGATCCGGGGTTCCGGACCGGCGTGAAGGTTGCCGTGGTCGACGCCACCGGCAAGGCGGTCGCAACGGAGACGATCTACCCACATGAGCTGAAGCGGTCGGCCGACGCCGGCCCGCGGCCGTCGAAGCCGGGAGCGGGCTGGTCGGCGTCGCTCGCCGTCCTCGGCCGGCTGGCGGCGGCGCACCAGGTCGAGCTCATCGCGATCGGCAACGGCACGGCGTCGCGGGAGACCGACCGGCTCGCCGCGGAGTTGCTGCGTGCGCACCCCGAGCTGAAACTGACCAAGATCGTGGTCTCCGAGGCCGGAGCGTCGGTGTACTCGGCGTCCGAGTACGCGTCGCGGGAACTGCCGGGCATGGACGTCTCGCTTCGCGGCGCGGTGTCGATCGCCCGCCGGCTGCAGGATCCGCTGGCCGAACTGGTCAAGATCGACCCTAAGTCCATCGGGGTCGGCCAGTACCAGCACGACGTGTCCGAGGGGAAGCTGTCGCGCTCGCTGGACGCCGTGGTCGAGGACTGCGTGAACGCGGTCGGCGTTGACGTGAACACCGCCTCCGTGCCGCTGCTGGCGCGGGTGTCCGGCATCGGGGACGGACTGGCGGCCGCGATCGTGGCGCAGCGGGACTCCTCCGGGCGTTTCCGCAACCGCAAGGCGCTCACCAAGGTTCCCAGGCTGGGCCCCAAGGCGTTCGAGCAGTGCGCCGGGTTCCTGCGCATCAACGGCGGCGACGACCCGCTGGACGCCTCGAGCGTGCACCCGGAGGCTTACCCAGTGGTACGCCGCATCCTGGCGGCGGCCGGGACCACGATGCCGCAGCTGATCGGGAACACCGCGGTGCTGCGTTCGGTGCGGCCCGAGGAGTTCATTGACGAGCGCTTCGGCCTGCCGACCGTCAGCGACATCCTCGGCGAGCTGGAGAAGCCCGGGCGTGACCCGCGCCCGGCGTTCACGACCGCGACGTTTGCCGAGGATGTGCAGACACTCCAGGACCTGGCACCCGGGATGGTCCTGGAGGGCGTCGTCACCAACGTCGCGGCGTTCGGCGCGTTCGTCGACATCGGCGTGCACCAGGACGGCCTCGTGCACGTCTCGGCGATGTCCCGGAACTACGTCTCAGACCCGCGCGAGGTGACCAGGTCCGGCGACGTCGTGCGCGTCAAGGTGCTGGGTGTCGACGTCGCCCGCAAGCGCATCTCGCTCACGCTGCGCCTCGATGACGAGCCTGCCGACCGGGGCCGGGAGTCCCGCCCGCCAAAGCCGGGGCCGCAGCCAGGACCCGGCCGGCCGGCGGGATCAGGCCGCGGCAAGCCGTCGCCGGGCCGGGGACGCGACGGCCGCGACCGGGCCGCCCAGGGCGGCGACGGCGCGATGGCCGAGGCGCTGCGCCGGGCGGGTCTGGCCGGCGGCGACGGCGAGGATCGCCGCCCGCGCTGAAGCTCAGACAGCGGTGAACGCCGTTGGCCATGGCGGATCCAGTGGTCTGAATTGCGCCCATAATGGTCGTTAGGTGGATCTACTGGCGGAGGCGGCACCGTGACCGACCGCCCAGCGCAGGGAGCTCGCGCCAGCAGCGGCGGCGGCCCGATGAGGACGACGTTACGGGCGCTGCTCGCGCTCGGCCTGCTGGCCGGTTTCTACCTGCTGGTCTTCAGCGTCGTGGCGATCGATCTCGGTCTGCTGGCCGGGTTGGCCGCGTCGCCCACCTCGGCCGGGGTGACCCGGGTGCTCGGCGTGCCGGGCAACGCGTTCGGGCCGGCCATATTCAGCGTCCCGCTGCTGATCGCGGTCTTCTACGGGGTGTTCCGGGTCAGCGGGCGGGCCACGCTCATTGCCTGGTCGGTGCCGGTCACCCCGGACCAGGCCCCCGGGCTGTGGGCGGCCGTCGAGACTCTGGCCGGGCAGGTCGGCACCCCGGCGCCCACGGAGATCCGGCTGATCAGTGACGCCAACGCGATGGTGGCCGAGGAGTCGTATCTGCTCGGCTTGGTTCCCGGCCGGCGTCGGCTGCTGTATGTCGGCGCGCCGCTGCTGGCCGGGATGACCGCCGACGAGCTGCGCGCCGTGCTGTGCCACGAGCTCGGCCACTACGCTCGCAAGCACACCCGGCTCGCCGCGCTCGTGTACCGGAGCACGGCGTCGCTCAGAGCGACCCTCGGCCAGCTCCGCCAGCAACGGGCTGTCCGGTCCCGGCCACGCTTCCAGGCGGATTACACCTGGCTGCTGCTGATCCCGCTGAGCCTGTACGCGCGGCTGTACTACCGGCTGTCACGTGCGGTGAGCCGCCGGCAGGAGCTCGAGGCCGACGCCGCCGCTGCCGCCATCGCGGGCCCGGCGGTGACCGCCGACGCGCTGCGTGCCGTGCACGCGATCGGCGTCTGCTGGGAGGTGTTCCGCACCGAGGTGGTTGCCCCGATGCGGCGGAGCGGCCGGATGCCGGACGACGCGTTCAGCGCCTTCGGCGCGATGCTCGCCGATCCGCTGTTCGAGCCGAAGCTGGCCGGCCTCCGGGAATCCATGCCCGAGCACCCGCCCAGCCGCCTGGACACCCACCCGAGCTTCGCGACCCGCCTCGACCTTCTCAGCAAGATGCCCGCGGTGCCCATCGCCCGAAGCTCTGGGCCGGCCGACGGCCTGCTCGCCGACCGCGCCAGGCTCTTTGAACGCGTCGGCCGCGCGCTGTCGCCCGACGGAGCCGAACTGCTGCCGTGGCGGCAGTGGCTGGATCTGGTGGCGCAGACGCGCGCCACCGGGCCGGCCCGGTTGCTGCGCCGGGCGGTGGCACGGCTACCCGGTGCCAGGGACCGCCGGCCGCTCGCCGCGGTGCTCAACCTGCTGGAGACCGGCCAGCCCGCCAGATCGCCGCCGAGCTCGTCGGCCTGGTGGAGTCACCGGTGCCGCCGAAGGCTGCGCAGGCGCCGCCGCCGGCCGACGGAACGGATCCGGCGGCCGTGCACCGCGGCGAGGCTCTGCTGCTGAGCGGGATGTTCAGCCTGGTGGGCCACGCGCTGGTCGCGATCAGGGCCGCGACCTGGCAGCTGTCCCTGGACGGGGAGTGCTCGCTGGTGGCCCGCGACATTACCAGCGAGGAGCTGACGGAACTGCTCGCCGCGGCCGTATCCCGCCCCTCCGACGTGTCCAGGCTGCGGTTGCACCTGGCCGCCCTCGGCGTGGACGTCAGGACCCCGCTCGAGCTGGGCGATACGCAGGCGCCGTCGGCCACCGCACGCGCGACGGCGCAGGCCACCGCGCGCGCGACGGCGCAGGCCGCCACGCCCAAGCGGCGCCCGTACCCGGTCCAGACGGTGGCCGTCGCCGTGATCGTGATCGTGATCCTCGGGATCATCGGCATCGCGTCCAGGAGCCCGACCGCCCTGCCGGGCGCCACACCGCAGGATCCGTACGTGTACACACCGCCTGCGTACCAGACCCAGCCGCCGATCACGTTGCCGACCGAGCCGGTGCCGGTCCCCGGGGCCAGCCCCACGCCGAACGGACGGCTGATCCCGGTCATCCCGATCCCGACCGGGTACTCCTCGATCGTCGTCCGGCCCGGCGACACGCTGACGTCCATCGCGTCCGGCTGCGGCAGCACGGTCGCGGCTCTCCAGGCGCTCAACCACCTCGGCTCGTCCACCACGATCTACGCGGGCGAGCGACTCAAGGTCTTCACGCTCAGCCTCGGCCTGGGCACCTGCCACTAGGCCGGCGTTGCTTCCGTCCCGGCCGGGCCCTGCGGGCCGCATCAGCCAGGCAGCGGCTTCTCCATGTAGATGCGCCGGTAGCCGCCCTCGGCGCGGCGGTCGACCTCGGTGTAGCCGAGCCGGGCATAGATGGCCTGGTTCTCGGTCATCGCCTCGTGGGTCACCAGCGCCATCCGGGTGAACCCGCTGCGGGCGGCCTCCTGCTCGGCGAACTCCATCAGAGCGCGGCCAAGCCCGCGGCCCTGGGCACCGGGATGTATGGCGATGTTCTCGACGAGCAAGTGGCCCTCGCGGGGATACAGGGTGATCACGGCCATGACGGGGGAGCCGGCCACCCAGGTCGTGCCGTCCTCGACGGACGGCCCGTAGTCGCGAAACATGGGGGCGGGCCGCTTGTCCATCCGGGTCAGGTACTTGGCGTAGGCGGCGTCGATGATCGCCTTGATCGCCGGCAGGTCTGCGGCGGTCGCACGACGCAGGCCGGGCGGCCCGGACGCGGTGTCGGGTGAGGCGGGCACGAGCCGACCTTACAAGTCGCCCGGCCCGGCGACCGTTACGCCGTCACGGCCAGGGCCGGACCGTCACGTCACGGGCCAGGGCGAGCGCCGCGGCCAGCCCGGGTGAACTGCCGGTTCCGCCGATCCCGAGCGTCGATGCCGCTCCCGCCGCGCAGCCCAGCGCCAGCGCGTCCGGCGGGTCGCTGCCGCGCAGCAGCCCAGCGAGCAGGCCGGCGTTGAAGCAGTCCCCGGCGCCGGTCGCGTCCACCGGCGACACCGGTGGAGGGGTCGCCAGATATTGCCGGCTTCCGCCGGCGTAAAGGGCTCCGCGCGCGCCGAGCTTGACCGCTATCGCGCCCCCGGTCCTGGTGAGAAAGGCCACCGCGTCAGGCAGCGTCGCGGCCCCGGCCATCCGCAGCGCCTCCGCCTCGTTGGGCAGCAGCAGGTCCGTCTCGGCGAGCACATCGGGGAAGAAACTGGCACCCCAGGCGCCGGACGGATCCCAGTTGGTGTCCAGCGACGTGGACGCGCCGGCCGCGCGCGCCGCCGCCAGCAGCGCCGGAAGGCCCGGCCCGAGGGTCTGCTCCAGCAGGAAGTAGCTGCTCACGTGGACGTGCCGGGCGCGTGAGAGCAAGTCGGGGGGCACATCCGCCGTGGTCAGCGTCGGGATGGCGCCTTCGGCGGTGAGGATGGCCCGGTCCTCGCCCCGGGACAGTGCGACGGTCATGCCGGTTGGCAGCTGCGCGCGGACGGCGACGCCGCCGGTGTCGACGCCCGCCCTGGCGAGCTCGGCGAGCATGAAGTTCCCGGCGGCGTCGTCGCCGATCGCGGCGGCCAGCGCGACCCGCAGGCCGAGCCTCGCGGCGGCGATCGCGGTGATCGAGGCCGACCCGCCGACCACCAGGGCCATGGTGTCGACCAGCTTCTCCTGCTGCCCGAAGGCGGGCGTCACGTCGTCGCCCAGTACCAGGACGTCCGGGTTGCAGTCGCCGATCAGGAGGAGGTCGAAGGCGCGCTGGCCCGCCGGGGCCGGACGGGGGCGGACCGGCCAGACGGCCGCCGGGTTCGGCTCACTCGCCACTGGCCGGTGCTCCCGGGTGCCCCTCGCCCACCAGCGTGACGAGCACCCCGGCATCGGTCAGCGCGCTGACCGCGTCGGCGTCGGCGGAGGCGTCGGTGATGAGCTCGCTGACGGCGCCGACCTCACAGATCCGGGCGAACGCGACCTTGCCGATCTTGGAACTGTCCGCCACCACCACGACGCGCCTGGCGCACCCGAGCATGACCGCGTTGGTGTGCGCCTCCACCTCGTGGTGCGTGGTGCAGCCGGCCCGGGCGTCGATGCCATCCACGCCGATGAAGGCCACGTTGAGATTGAGGCCGGTCAGGCTGGCCTCCGCGATCGGCCCCGACAGCTCATAGGACTGGCTGCGGGCCACGCCGCCGGTGGTGATCAGCTTGATGCCGGGCCTGACCGCCAGCTCCGAGGCGATGTTCAGGGCATTGGTCACGATCGTGAGCTTCTGCCGGTCGGCCAGCGCCCTCGCGACCTCGGTGGCGGTCGTTCCGCCGGTCAGGCCGACCGCCATCCCCTCGGTAACCTGCGCCGCTGCCTCGCGCGCGATCCGCCGCTTCTCCTCCGCGTAGCGCACGCCCTTGTACCGCAGCGGCAGCTCGTAGGAGACGGCGTGGGCGGTCGCCCCGCCATGCGTGCGTGCCAGCAGGCGCTGCTGTTCCAGGATCACCAGGTCCCTGCGGATGGTCGCGGGCGACGCGTCCAGGTCATCGGCCAGGTCGGCGACCGCGACCGACCCGCCATCGGCGAGCCGTTCCAGGATCGCGCTCAGCCGCGCAGCTCTGTGCATAGCAAAAGAGCATATCGGTGCAGGTTGGGTTGCTTGGCTGCGATCGGCTGCGGGCAGCCGCAGGCCACAGACGTGGTCACTGTTGCACGATTGATGCTTGATAGTGCAAATGCAGGCTTGCTTCTATGAGTGAATCCACTCTAGATTGACGGAATATGAGCGTAAACGATCGCCTTCGGGTGGCCGTGACCGCGCTCGGGGTCGTGCCTGCCAGCGCGCCTGCCCGAAAGAGGGAACCGATGAAGAGTCTTGGCACCGTCAGCAGACGGGCGGGAGCGCTCGTCCTCAGCGTTGGCCTGGTCACGCTCGCCGCCGCCTGCGGCTCCAGCGGCAGCAGCAGCGGCAGCAGCGCCAGCTCCAGCTCGTCGAAATCGATCACCGTCGCCGTGGCCTACCCGTCTCCGCCGAAGGCCCTGCTCGCCCAGTTCACCAAGCAGACCGGCATCAAGGTCACCTGGGTGAACATCGGCTGGGACGACCTGCAGACGAAGATCGCCGCCGCCGCGTCCGCCAACACCTACTTCGCCGATGCCGCGGACGTCGACTGGTCCAAGGTCGGGGAGTACCAGCGGACCGGCTGGTTCTACCCGCTGAACAAGTACTTCGACGTGGCCAGCCTCAAGTCAGACATGCCCCAGATCAACACGTTCGTCTCGAACAACGACCTGATGGGAATGCCGTTCGACTCGTCGTTCCTGGTCACCACCGTGAACACGAAGGACTTCGGCAAGGCGGGCATCACCACGATGCCGACGACGATCTCCGAGTTCACCGCGGACCTGAAGAAGGTCGGCACAGCGAACAACATGGCCAGCCCGCTCGACCTGCATCTCGCCACCGCCGAGGGCCTGTCGACCTGCTGGTACCAGATCACGTCGGCGTTCGGCGGCCAGGTCCTGACCTCTAAGGACGCCCCGGCGTTCACGTCGCCGAGTTCGCCCGGCTACCAGGCCATGGCGTGGATGGTCAACGCGTACAAGAGCGGCCTGGTGCCCAAGGGCAACATCAACGAGACCGACTACCAGGGATTCACCACCGAGATGGCGAGGAACCGGGTCGCCGCGGAGATGTGCGACTACTCCGGCAGCGTCGCCTCCATCTACCAGGTGCCGTCGACGTCCAGCGTGGTGAACGACACCGAGTACATCCCGACGCCGGGGGCCAATGGCGTGGGCGGGAACGTCGCCAACCCGGACGGCATCGGCATCCCGAAGACGGCCAAGAACGTGGCCGGCGCGGTGAAGTTCATCAAGTGGTTCACGGCAACCGAGAACCAGGGCACCTGGGCCGGGCTGCAGGGAGCCAAGGACGTGGTGAGCACGTTCCCGCTGCCGGCCAGGCTGTCCAGCTTCGACCTCATGGTCAAGGCGGGCAACATCTCCCAGGCATCGCAGCTGGACACCATTCTCAAGGCGCACGCCAAGGCGCCGTTCCCGAACGGGGCGCCGCCGTGGTACGTGCAGTTCAGCGCCTCCGTGCAGACCAACATTCACGAGGCGGCCGCCGGGCAGGAGACCACGGCGCAGGCGGTCAGCGCGATAGCCAGCGAGGTCAACCAGCTCAAGTCCTCGGGCTGAGCGAGCCGACGCCACGGGCGCATCGCGATCGCGTCGCCCCGGTGAGCACGACGCAGTAGGGAGGCGTGAGTTTGAGCGCGGCGCGCCGCGGCAGGCTGCTGCCTTACCTTCTGCTCTCGCCGCTGGTCGTGTTCATCGGGGCGCTGTCGTTCGTCCCGACCGCCGACACCACGGTCGAGGCGTTCTTCCGGGTGATGCCGCTGGACCCGCCGGACAAGTTCATCGGCCTCGGCAACTTCCGCGCGCTGTTCGCGGACTCGGCCATCACCACGTCGTGGATCAACACCGCGGCCTACGTGGTCATCGGCGTGGTGGCTTCGGTAGTGCTCGGCACGGCGATCGCGGTCGCGCTGAAGCAGCGTTTCCGGCTGCGCGGGGTCGTGCTGGCCCTGGTGATCCTGCCGTGGGCGCTGCCCGCGGTGGTCGAGGCCGTCATCTGGAACTGGATCTACAACCCGACCTTCGGGGTCATGAACAGCGCGCTGCACTCCGCCCACCTGATCGGCGGCTACCACGTATGGCTCGGCCTCGACCGGTGGCTGACAATCGGCCTGATCGAGATCGTGCAGGTCTGGCAGATCACGCCGCTGTCCGCGCTGATCATCCTGGCGGCGCTGCAGGCGATCCCGACCGACCTGTACGAGGCCGCGCGGGTGGACGGCGCCGGGGCGCTGCAGGCGTTCCGGCGCATCTCGCTGCCGCTGATCCGGCCCGCGCTGGCCGTCTGCGCGGTCGAGGCGCTGGTGCTGTCGCTGAACATCTTCGACCAGGTCTACATCCTGAACGGGATCGCGCCGCTCGGCTCCTCGGTGATGCTGCAGACGTACGTCACCACGTTCGAGAACCTCAACTTCGGCGGCGGGTACGCGCTGTCGCTGCTGGTGACGCTGGCCACCGCGGTGGCATCGATGGGCATGCTCGCGCTGCTCTACCGCAGGACGGAGGCCGCGTGATGGCGGTCGGCGGAGGCGAGCGGACCACCCGCGCTGTGACCCGGGTGGCGGGCAGCCCGGCGGGCCGGGCGCTGTCGCGCAGGCCTGCCCGCCTGCTCGGTCGCACCGTCGCGATCCTCGTCATCCTGCTGTGGTCGCTGTTCCCCCTCTACTGGGCGCTCAACACCAGCCTGAGCACGCTGTCGGGGGCGGACAGCACACCCGCGCACTACTTCCCCTCGCCGCTGGTCGGCGCCAGCTACCGCGCGGTGTTCGGGATCGGCAGCTCGGCCTACGGCATCTCG
>Ga0209275_10000322_pt1 | contig 17951 bp, 16 predicted proteins | sample HubBroMetageREF2_FD_188344 | JGI IMG/M metagenome (GOLD analysis project Ga0209275, IMG submission 188344) | Reference soil microbial communities from the Hubbard Brook experimental Forest, New Hampshire, USA - Hubbard Brook CCASE Soil... | ecosystem: Environmental > Terrestrial > Soil >... | reverse complement strand
CCAGCGCAGCATGCCGGGTGACATCATCTTGGCAATCCCAGTAGCGATGGGAGGCAGGCCGAAGGCATCAATCGTGAGGCCATCGCGCTGTTCCTGGACCGAGCTCCATTTCGTGCGGACCCAACGCTCGCTGCCATGCTGAACATCTGGATCGGAATAAATTTCCGCATTTGCGGCAGAACTAATTTCGGCGATCTTTTTTCGATCGGCTTCGGCAGTGAAAAGGAATAGCTTTACATCCATGTAGCCCTCCGCCAGATGCTGGAGTGCGTCCATGAAATCAGGCGAGATCGCTCGGTGCGGATCGTAAGGACCACGATTGGTGTGTCGCAGCGGGATGGCGCTGTAGAGCTCGTTTTCCTCGCGTTTCCCAGATGCGAGACTCACGCGGGCCAGGAGTTGTGTATTGGGTTCGGCGGGAATCGGTCCAAGTTTTCCCCGAAAGAACTCTGGCGTGGCTGCGTAACCGTTGGCAGGCGCGGCCAGCAGCATATTCTCCAGAGCGCAACCCATGCCGATATGCTCTTCGCGCAGATAGGGATCGAGCGCGCCGACGTTCCTTTGAGCGTCAATGTGCAGCTCGATTGCAGAATCGGTGATCTTGAAAAGCCAGGGCTGCGTGTTATGAGGACTGGCGGCCAGAATCGCGGCGCGCACCAGCGCGAGCGGAACATCACTTCCAGAGCTGCGCCAGTCCTTCCACGGCTCGTAAGCCGGCCCCTCGCCGACGCTGAAAACTCCTTGATCGCAGACACGCCAGACGCCCCCGCCCAAGACGGCGACGGTTGCGATTCCTGTCCCTTTTAGAAAGACTCTTCGCCGCACGATGAGCCTCCGCAGACGTTCAGCCCTGATAGTCCACTGCTACGATGCGCTCGGAATTGGAACAAATGCAAAAATTCGTTCCGCGCGCGAGCAACAGCAGCCGCTGCGAGATTACTGAACTGGATTGTTGTAGCCGGCGTCCCGGGGGTCGATCGGTTTGCGGCCGGAAAATCCTTCGTCCTGGCGGTGGTAGAAACGGATGCGATCTTCGCCCAGTTTCCAGCAGAGATACACTTCCTCGTCGTCAATGCGCGCGGGAAAATCCAGCAGACCCACTTCCAGATCTTTCACCACGCAGCCGGTTTCCTGAATCTGGTCCAGCGCGGACTGCACGGATTCTTCCAGGCGATTGCGTTCCAGGCGCGTCTTGGCTGCGCTTTCGTACGCGACGGCCAGGCCGCCGGAGCGCTGAATGCGTTCGGCGAGCGAATTGATCTGCTCGTCCACGTCCATCATCTTGCGGCGTGATTCCATCGCTTCAATCAGCAGAGGCTCGAGCTGCGAACGCAGCCGCTCAGCCTCCGTCAGCGAGAAATATTTGGATTCCTCATCCGCCATGCTTTGTTGCTCCCAAGACTGATGTGCGATCAGCCGCCAATATAGACCATCGTGCGCGAGGGCGGCACAAAATCCGGCTCGTTGATGCGGTGGCTTTTTTCTTTCGTTTGTACCATGGCCGCAATCGCGTCGCCGATTTCGCGGTCGCCCATGCCGCTGCGCAGCAAACTCTTCACATCGTGATCTTCCTTGCTGAAGAGGCAGGTACGCAATTTTCCATCGGCGGTGAGGCGGATGCGCGAGCAGTGACCGCAGAAGGGCTGCGTCACCGGCGCGATCAATCCGATTTCGCCGCCGCCGTCCGCGAAGCGGTATCTCCGCGCGGTCTCGCTGCGTTCGTGCACCACCGGAATCAGCGGCCAGCGCGCCGCGATGCGCCGATGCACTTCCGCCGCGGGCACCACCATACCGCGCGTCCATGCGCGGTCCGCGTCCAGCGGCATGAATTCGATGAAGCGCATCACGATATCTTTTTCGCGCGCGAATTCGGCGAAGGCTTCCACTTCGTCGTCGTTCAGGCCGCGCACCAGCACCGCATTCACTTTCACGGGACGCAGCGGAGATGCTTGCGCCGCCTCGATTCCCGCCAGCACTTGATCGAACGTTTTGGTGCGCGTCACCTTCTCGAATTTTTCGCGATTCAGCGAATCCAGGCTGATGTTGATGCGGTTCAGGCCCGCCGCCACCAGTTGGTCGCAGCGTTCGGCGAGCAAGTGGCCGTTGGTGGTCATCGAAAGGTCCTGCACGCCGATGGCTTTCAGCCGCGCCACGAAATCTTCCACGCCGGAACGCACCAGCGGCTCGCCGCCCGTCACGCGCACTTTACGGATGCCCATGCCAACCAGAATGCGCACCAGCCGCTCGAACTCATCCCATTCCAGCAGCGCGTGTTCCGCCATGTGATTTTCGGGGTCCGCCGAACGGCAATACACGCAACGAAAATTGCAGCGGTCCGTCACCGACACTCGCAGGTCGGTGATTTGGCGCCCGAATTTATCGGTCAGTGGCATTCTTCCTTTAGATGCTGCCAAGAATAAAATAGCCCAATCCGATTTCGGAATTGGGCGAGGATGCCAGCGGCGCAGCGCGCTCGAATAACCGCGCTCGCTGGATGCTCTCCTTTCCATGTCCGGGAGGAGCAGGCGTTTCCGCCCATTCCCTCATCTCCTAAAAATACTAGGAGCATCGCCCTCACGCCCTGGGTTGTCTCTCCGTTAGGCCGAGTGGGTCGGAGTTATCAGAGCCGATGATACGCCTCTGTTCGTACGGGGGCAAACAATCGCAACCTTGGGAAATGGCGAAGCGACGGAGAACTATACGTCAAGCTAGTTAAGTGTCCATTGGGGCGAAAAATATTCAATGAGTAAACACACTGATGCCGGGTGTACAATATTGAACAGGTTCTCCCGACGTGTTCCTTTATGGTTGCCATGGTCGCTTTTGAACCATTTCCTGGGTTCAGCCCTCCAAGGGCTAGCTCTCGTTAATCCGGCCGAGATTCTATGTCTGCAGTCTCACGAGATCGCGGCAAGCAGATTGTGCCGCCCGCGACGCTGAACGGATCGGCAAGTAGAAGGCTGCCCTTGCGTATCCTGTTTGTTAACAGGGACGTAGCGGACGTAGAACTCTGCATGCAGGAGCTGAAGAGAGCCCACTTTAAGGTTAGCTCCGACGTGGTCGTCACCCCGGACCAGTTTGCCACGCGCCTGAAGGCAAAATTCTACGACGTGGTGCTGGCCGAATACCCCTCCCCTAATTGGCAAGGACCGCACGAACTCGAATTGCTGCGCCTGCAGGAACAGCAAATTCCCTGCATTTTCCTGATTGACACCACGCAACCCGAAACCGCGGCGGGGCTCATCAGCAGTGGCGCTGCCGATTGCGTTGGCATGGATCACCTCGGGCATCTTCCAGTAGCCGTACGTCGAGCGCTCAGTGAGAATCATCTGCGCGAAGAGCGCGATCGCACCGAAAGAAGGCTGCGTCATTCGGAAGCACGTTACCGCGCCCTGGTGGGAAACCTCGCTTATGGAATTTGCCGCTGCAACGTCAGAGGTAAGTTCCTCGACGTCAATCCGGCGCTGGCGACGATGCTGGGTTATGCGTCCCGCGATGAACTGTTGGCAGTAAACCTGGCAGCCGACGTCCTATGTGATCCCGCGAAACGCGCACAATTGCTGGGACATTCCGCGTTGCACCACGACGCCGATCCCTTGGAGACTGATTGGAAGCGGAAGGACGGCGCTACGCTGAAAGTTCGGCTTAGCGGGCGCGAGGTGAAGAACGCAGGCGAGACGGAGAGCTACGAGATCATTGTTGAGAACGTTACGCAACAGCGCAAGCTTGAAGATCATTTGCGCCAGCAAGCCGCCAAGGATGCGCTCACGGGTCTCGCCAACTACCGCCGTCTGGTGGAAACCGTTGACAGTGAAATCAAGCGCTCGGAGCGCACCGCGCGTGAGTTCGCGCTGCTGTTCCTCGATTTGGACGGATTGAAACAGATCAACGATCGTTTCGGACACCTGGTGGGCAGTCAAGCTCTGTGCAGGCTGGCCGATGTGTTGTGCATCTGCAGCCGCAAGGTCGATACCGCGGCGCGCTTTGGCGGGGATGAATTTGCGCTGGTGCTGCCCGAAACCGGACGAGTGCCGGCCAACCTGGTGGCTCGGCGCATTTGCGACAGTCTTGCGGACGACGGCCGGGAGCCCAAGCTATCGGTCAGCATCGGTGTTGCGATTTATCCCAAGGATGGCCAAAACGTGGATTCACTTCTGGGCGAAGCGGACGCTGCATTGTACGAAATGAAAACCAGAACCCGCGGCCCGAATGCGAACACGCAAGCGAAGACCGCCGGACTTCGCCCCAAAGCGGCGGCAGGTGGCAAGACGCACTTGGCGACTCCATGAAACACGAATCCAAAGTAATCAGCATCCAGCGCGCTTTCTCTCTCCGGTTGGACCCAGTTTTGACTGGTGAAGAGGCAATCGTGCTGCGCGCTCTTGCCGGTGGACTCACCGACCGGCAGGTGTGCGACCAACTTCGTATGAGTCCGGACACTTATCTGCGCATGATGCGCGACATGCGCGAAAAAATCGGTCAGTCGGATAACGTTTCTCTCATTGCCTGGGCGAAGGATCGGATCCGAGGCGTTGACCAACGGATCGACACGGCCAAAGGGCGCGCACGCATTGGGTGAATTGGTCTGACTCCCGCAGAACGAAGCGCTCCCTGCCACATCACGACCAATCCTCCCGTCGTGTCATTTCCTTGGCGCGAATACGGTCTGCCATGTGGTCCGGTCGCCCCTGTTGCCCGGCCCGGTACATGACCGGAAAGCCCCGCCCACGCCCGCGCTTCGCGGCGCAGCGAATATGGTAAAGTTGCGGACCGATGCGCATCTTCGTACTGGGAGTGGGCGGCGCCGGCTCCTTGCTTGCTCAATTGCTCGCGCGCCAGGGACACACGGTCTGGTGCGGCGATCGCGACCCGGACCGCGCGCGGAAATTTCTGGGCAAGAAGAGCGCAATTGAAGTGGTGGAAGCGAACGCGCGCAATCTATGGTCCATTGTACGGGCGGCTCGCGGCTGCAACTTGCTGGTGAACGCCTCGCCCGCTGTATTCAACGAAATCATTCTACGGGCGGCGCTGCGCCTGCGCGCGCATTACCTGGATCTGAATTCGCACCTCAATCGCAATCCCTTCAAGCCGGAACAATTCCGATTTCGCAAGCGCTTCGAGACGAAAAATCGCGCGGCGTTGATTTGCACGGGCGCGGCGCCGGGGCTCACGAATCTGCTCGCCAAGCGGGGCTCGGAATTGCTGGACAGCGTGGAGTCCGTGCAGATTCGACTGTACGAGAGCACCGAGAGCAAGGATCCGGTTTCCACATGGTCGCCGGAAGCGATGTACGACGAAGCGATTTCCAGCCCGCGGGTCTATCGTCACGGGCGCTTTTCTCTGGCGAAGCGCTTCGCGGACCGCGAAAAATTCCGTTTCCCTCCGCCCGTCGGCGAGACCACCGTGTACCTGGCCGCGCAGGATGAAGTCTGCATGCTGCCTTACGTGGTTCCCATGCGCGACATGGACGCCAAAATCGGCGGCAACGATTTCGATCGTTTATTCCGTTGGTATCGCCAGGGACGCTTGAACCGCTCGCAGGGAATCGTGCGCAAGCGCTTCCCGAAAACTCTGACGCCCAAAGGTGTGGCGGGAATGATTCGTCGCGGCGTGCTGGAAAATGCGCGCTTCGCCGCGGCTGTGCTGGTGCGCGGTGTGAAGGACGATCAACCGCTACTGCTGCGCTACGACGCGAGCTTTCCCACGCTGTTCCAGATTCGCCAGCGCGGATTAATTTCTACGCCCATCGCGTACGCCACGGCACATCTTGCGGCAATCTTCATCCGGCATTTTCCGCGCGATATGGCCGGCGTGTTCGGCCCGTCGGAACTGCCCATCGAAACGCGCCGCTCGATCCTGGCCGAAGCCCGCTCCCGCGATTTCCGCGTAGCATTCAAAATGACCCGCCTGAAGCAAACCGAAGACGAGGAATAGCAAACGGGGAGTCTAGTACGGCGTCGCGAGCGGCTTCAGCAATCCGAAATCTGTCAGGCCGTTCACTACAAACTGCACGGCGAGCGCCACCAGAAGCAAACCCATCAGCCGCATCAAAATGCGTATGCCGGTCTCGCCGAGATATTTGCGCACGCCGTCGGCGCCCGCCAGGATCATGAATGAAATGAACGACGTCAGCAGAATCGTCGCGTAAATTACGGCGTGCTGCCACAGCGAATGCGATTCGCCCACCAGCACCATCACCGTGGAAATCGCGCCGGGACCCGCCAGCATCGGCATTCCCAGCGGAATAATGCTCGCGTCCTGCTTTTCCGCGCCTTCCTGCTGCTCTTCGGCCGTCGCTTTCGTGCCGGACTGCTTGGCCTGCAGCATGTCCAGGCCAATCCCCATCAGAATAATTCCGCCGGCGATTTTGAACGCCGGCAAAGTGATGCCGAACATCTTGAAAATCAGGCTGCCCGCCAGTGCAAACGAGCACAGCACGATCGCGCAAGTGAATGCCGAACGCCGCGCCACGGCTCGCCGTTCCGGTGCCGTGGAATCCGCGGTAACTGCCAGAAACAAAGGAATCACGGCAAACGGGTCCACCAGAAAAAATACTGAGGTAATCGCCAGCAGCGCGAATTCGAGTACGACTTTGATAGAGTCAGCCATGGATTTCAGCGCGCAACCGCCGCGCCTGAGTCACAGTAACATTTTCGCACAAAGCTAAGCTGTGGAAAAATCCAGCGGAAGCATTTGTAGTTCGTCCAGGCTGGTGCGGCGGAAAGCCACAACTCAATGAAAGTAGATCAGCAGACGGAGAAACCTAAAATTTCATTCGTAGCGCAACGCCACCATGGGATCCACGCGCATTGCACGCCGCGCGGGGATGTAGCACGCCGTTAGCGCGACGAGCGTCAGCAGCGCGGCCACCCCGGCGAACGTGAGCGGATCGTTCGCGCTTACTCCGTAAAGCTGGCTGGCCATCAGCCGCGTCAATCCCAACGCCGCCGCCAATCCAATCGCCACGCCCCGCAGCGCCACGCGCATTCCGTGGCCCAGCACCAGACGCAGCACGTCGCCGCGTTGTGCACCGAGGGCCATGCGAATGCCAATTTCCTGCGTGCGCTGACCGGTGACGTAGGAAATCACGCCGAATATTCCCACCGCGGACAGCACCAGCGCGAGCGCGGCGAAGACGCCCAGAAGAATCATGGTGAACCGCTGCGCCGCTATCGAACCGGAAACAACTTTCGACATGGGCTGGAATTCGTAGAGCACCTGGCGGCTATCGTATTTCTGCGACGCCGCCCGCAGCGATTCGCTCACGGCCTGCGGCGTTCCAGCGGCGCGCACGACGAACGTGGAGGCGCGGCCGACCAGCGGCAGCACGCGATCGGGCAGTTGCGATATCGCAAAATAAATCTGGCCGCGCTGATCGAGAATTCCGGTCGCGCCCAGCCCCGCGTGTTTCACGTGACTCACTACGCCGACAATTTCGGCGCCTTCGACGTCAATGATCGCGATGTTGAGCCGTTTGCCAATGGGATTTTCACCGGGAAAAATCGACCGCGCAAAGCCATCATCAACTACAACGACGAAGGGGGTCGTCTCTGTGTCCTGCGCGCTGAGAAATCGCCCGCGCTGGAGCGGAATCCCCATCACTTTCAGGTAATCGGGAGCGGCGGCGTACCACTGCGCGCGCGTCATTTCCTTCGCGGAAGCAGGTTTCGCTTGGCCGGTAATCCAGAACCCGACGAGCGAATCGCCGGTGAGCGGCAGCGCGCCGACCAATGGCGACGCGGCTGCGACACCCGGAACATCCTCAAATCGCGCGGTGATCTCGCGATAAGTTTCGCGAATGTGCGCGGGCGTAGTGATGCGCGCGGCCGAAGGCGATACGCCGAACTCCATCACATGCCGCGGATCAAAACCAGGATTCACATTCGCGAGACCGACGAGGCTGCGGACCATCAGTCCGGCGCCGGCGAGCAGCACGACGGCCAGCGCCATTTCGACAGCCACGAAAACATTTTGCGTGCGCAAGCGAGTTCCGCTGGAACCGCGTCCGCCCTCTTTCAGACTCTCGTGCAAATCAGGCTGCGAAGTTTTCAGCGCCGGCACCACGCCGAACGCGATGCCCACGAGAATCGAAATGGCCAGTGTGAAAAAAAGCACGCGGCCATCGAGCCCGATCTCGTCCGTGCGCGGCAGAGCCTCGGGAATCACCGCGAGCGCCGCCTTCGTGGCCCACGCGGCAAATTGCAGGCCCAGCGCGCCACCCGCGGACGCGATTAGCAGACTTTCCGTGATTAATTGCCGCATGATGCGCCGCCGCGTCGCACCCAACGCCACGCGAATCGCAAATTCCCGCGTGCGCGCCGCCGAACGCGCCAGCAGCAGATTGGCGACGTTCGCGCAGGCAATCAGCAGCACGAAACCAACCGCGCCCAGCAACATGAACAGCGTCGGGCCGATGTCACCGATGATGTCATCCTTCAGCGGATTCACGAAGATGCCCGTGCCTTTGTTTGCGTCGGGATACTCCGCGGCAAGATTGCGCGCCACCGAATCCATATCGGCGCGCGCCTGCGCCAGCCTCACTCCCGGCTTCATTCTGGCGATTCCCACCGTGCCCAGGCTGGCGCGCCGATCGCGGAAAGGCTCCTCGTTGAATTGTCCCAGCGGCGTGAACACGTCGGCGGTAGTGTAAATCGGCGATTTTTCCGGCACCACGCCGACGATTGTGCAGTTCCGCCCGTCCACGGTGACCGTCTTGCCCAGAACGTCGGGCGACGATGCAAACCTGCGATGCCACAGGCCGTCGCCAATCAGCGCCACGCAGCCAGCGCCGACCTGGTCTTCTTCGGGACGAAACGAGCGGCCCAATAGAGGTTTCACGCCGAGCAAATCGAAAAAGTTCGCGGAAATTTTTACACCGTCCACGCGTTCGGGCTCGCCCGCGCCGGTGACGACCAAGTTGTCCTGCAGATATGCGCCGACGGAGGAAAATGCCGTGCTCTGTTTCTGCCAGTCCAAAAAATTCAAATATGGAATCGAGCTGTGCTGTCCAGGCGTGCGGTCCCACCACAATCCCACCAGCTGATTTGCCTGCGGGTACGGCAGTGGATTCAGCAGCACACCGTTGACGACGGAAAACAGCGCCGTGTTGACGCCGATGCCCAGAGCCAAGGTCAAAATCGCGACGACGGTGAAGCCCGGGGATTTGCGCAGCGTGCGCGCGCCATAGCGCACGTCTTGCAGCACATTCTCCAGCCACGTCCACGCCCATTGATCGTGCGTCACGTCTTGTATCACTCCCGAGTTGCCGAGTTCCCGGCGCGCAGCTTCTACGGCCTGCGCGGAAGATTCTCCGCGCGCCTCGCGATCGCGCGCGGCCATCCGCAGATGCGCGGCGATTTCTTCATGCAGCTCTTTGTTGCGCTGCTCGCGCCCGCCCCACAAAACTTTCATGCCTAGTTTCCCGTGCAGATCCCGTCGGCGCTCTCATTCATAACGCAAAGCCACCATGGGATCCACGCGCATCGCGCGCCGCGCCGGCAGGAAGCACGCCGCGAGCGCTACGAACATCAACAGCAACGCCACCACGCCGTACGTCAGCGGATCCGTCGCCTGCACGCCGAACAATAATTTGCTCATCAGCCGCGTCAACATCAGCCCGCCCGCGATCCCAATCGCCACTCCCGCCAGCGCCAGCTTCGCGCCCTGCCCCACCACCAGCAGCAGCACTTCCTGCCGCCGCGCGCCCAACGCCACGCGGATGCCGATTTCGCGCGTACGCTGCGCCACAGAATAGGAGATCACACCGTAAATTCCAACCGCGCCGAGCAGCAGTGCGAGCGCAGCGAACACCGCAAAAAGTGCGGAAGTCGACCGCGGTTCAGCCATCGCCTCCCCCACCCAACTTTTCAGCGGGCTGATCTGGCTCACCGGCACGTCGTGGTTCAGGCTCGCGACAGTATTCTTCAAGTCGCCGGCGATTTGCACTTGGTCTCCGGCCGTCTCGATCACCAGCGTCATTTCCGCGGGCGGCGCGTCGGCGCCACTTCCGCGAATTGCATGTGGGCCGTACGGCGTGTAGATGACGCCGTCAATCCAGTCGGCGGAATTCTGCGTGATCGTAAATTCGCGCACATCGCCCACCACTCCGACTACTGTTCGCCACTGCTGCTCCCACTTCGGTCGGAAATGCTCTCCCACCGCATCTTGCCCCGGCCAGAAATGTTCCGCGGTGGTTTTGCTCACGATCACTACGGCCTGCGCGTCTGGCGCTGCGTCCACTTCGGTGAACGCGCGCCCGCGCAACACGGGAATATTCATGATCTGCAGATAATCCGGCGTGACAACTTTTTCCCAGAACATTGGGACTTTCGCGCCATCCGGAGTGGGGTGAGCTTCAATCACGCCGGGGAATATTTCCGCCCCGCCGCCCAGCGGCAAACCATTCACCGCCGCTACATTCTTTACTCCCGGCAGCGCGCGCGTGCGCTGCAGCAATTCGTCGTAGAAAGCCAGGCAGCGGCCCGGAACCGCGCAGAACATTTCATTCGGCGTGATTCGTGCCGTCACCACGCGCTCGGAACGAAATCCCGGACTGGTGCCGGAAAGTATCCACAAACTTTTCACGAGCAGGCCCGCCGCGATCACCAGAATCATCGAGACGGCCACTTCGCCCACGACGAGCATTTTGCTCGCGCGATGATTTCCGCCGCTCGCGCTGCGTTGTCCGCCGGATTTCAGCGTCGTGGTCATGTCCACTTTCGAAGCGCCTAGCGCCGGAACCAAGCCGAAACTCACGCCGGTCAAAATCGCCAGCACCGCCGTGAATGCCAGTACTTGCCCATCCAGCGCGACATCCGCGAGGCGCGGCGTGTCCGGAGGCAGCGTCGCTTTCAGAATCGAGAGTCCACCGACCGCAACGCACATCCCTAACGCGCCGCCCAGCAGAGCGAGCAGCACGCTTTCGGTGATTAGTTGCCGCAGAATCCGCCAGCGACTCGCTCCCAGAGCCACGCGCACCGCGACTTCTCTTTCGCGCGTAGTGGCGCGCGCCAGCAGCAGGTTCGCGACGTTCGCGCAGGCGATCAGCAGCAACAAACTCACCGCGCCGAGCAGAATCAGCAGCTTTCCCCGAGCATCGCCGACGATCGCTTCTTCCAGCGAAACAATGCTCGAGTTCACAAACGAATTGACCGGCATTCGCCACGCGTATGCCGCCAGCACGATTGGCCGCATCGTTTTCAATTCGGCGCGCGCCTGTTCCAACGTCGCGCCTGGACGCAGCCGCCCGATAAGCTGCATATAACTGTCGCCCCAATAATTGCCGGTGTTTCGCGGGTCGAGGTCAAGCGGAACCCACAGTTCCGTCTTGGGCGACGGCAAACGAAAATCCGCGGGCATCACGCCTACAATTTCGCGGTCTTCTCCTTCGAGCGTGATCCGCCGGCCGACAATATTCGGATCGGCCTGGAACCGCTGCTCCCACAGCGCGCGGCTCAGAATCACGACGCGATCCTTGTCCGGCTGGTCTTCTCCGTCGTGAAAAGTTCTGCCCATCGCGGGTTGCGCGCCGAGCATGGAGAAGAAATCCGCGGACACGGAATTTCCGATCAGCCGTACGGGATCGCCCGTCCCAGTCAGATTGAATTCCTTGTTATCGGAAACTCCCACCAGTTGCATGGTGTGGCTTTGCTGGCGCATCACCACCAGTGGGCCTTTGGGATAGTAAGTCGTCGTTCCTACCAACTTCTCAGGCTGCGCGTAAGGCAACGGCCGCAGCAGCACTCCATTCACCAAACTGAAAATTGCGGTGTTCGCTCCGATGCCGAGCGCCAGCGTTAGCACCGCGATGATCGTGAACCCCGGATTTTTCAGAAGCGTGCGCGCGCCATAGCGCAGATCTTGCAGCAGAGCTTCCAGCCACGTCCACGCCCACTGATCGTGCGTCACGTCTTGAATCACTGCGGCGTTGCCAAGCTCTCGCTGCGCTGTGACACCCGCCTGGTCGCGAGATTCACCGCGCGCTTCGCGATCCCGCGCCGCCATCTGCAAGTGGCTGGCGATTTCGTCGTTCAATTCTTTCTTGCGCTTCTCTCCATCGCCCCATGGGAGTTTCATGCTTCGCTCTCCTCGCCGGCCGGCCCCAGAATCCCCGCGATCGCCTGCGAAATCTGCGCCCAGCGCGACCGTTCAGACGCCAGCTTCTTTTTCCCCGCCGCGCTCAGCCGGTAGACGCGCACGCGCTGGTTGTTTTCTGAAACTTTCCACTCCGCTGCGATCAGTCTCTGTCGCTCCAGCCGGTGTAGCGCCGGGTACAACGAGCCGGTATCCACCTGCAGGATGTCGCCGGAGTTCGCGCGAATGGCGAGCGCGATCCCGTAGCCGTGCTGCGCTCCCCAGCGCAGCGTCTGCAAAATCAGCAAGTCCAGCGTCCCCTGCAACAGCTCGATGCGGTTCTGATACCGTTGTTTCATGGCTTCCCTCGGGTGTAGTACGCCTACACCCTGGCTGTAGACACACTACACCCCGCCGCGCTGCAATTGCTGTGCCGATTGTTCGGGAGTGAAACTGCTTGCAGCCAAAGCTCTTAGTGGAATTGCTCGTGGCATATCGCTGTGAACTGCTGCCCGATTCCGGGACGCCCCGTCGCCAAATCGAACGCTCGTTCGGCGCACACTCGGCAGGGACTGCCTCTTGAGGTAGAATCCCGGCGGCGAAATTAGCCGGCAAGCAGGGGGGGACCATGAGATTGCGAAGTTCGTGGCGCACAGTGCTGCAGGGAATCTTGATGTTTGCTCTAACCGCCGGCGCACTGCACGCTCAACAAACTCCGTCATATCGCTTCGCGGTATCGTTCCCCGGCGCGCAAAGTACCGAACCGCTCGATGGCCGCCTGCTGCTGATTCTCTCCACCGATCCCTCCGAGGAACCGCGCTTGCAAATCAGCAATTCCGTGCGCACACAGATGATCTTCGGCCTCGATGTGGACGCGCTCAAGCCCGGCCAATCCGTCACGCTCGACGACGCCGCGTTCGGATATCCCGTGCGCTATTTGCACGACGTTCCTCCGGGTGACTATTTCGTGCAAGTAGTCCTGCACAAATACGAAACTTTTCATCGCGCCGACGGCCACACCGTAAGACTTCCCATGGACCGCGGCGAAGGCCAGCACTGGCAACTCGCGCCCGGCAACCTATATTCCACGCCGCGAAAAATCACGCTGCGCGCCGGCGGCGACCCCCCTTTCATCGTGCTCGACCAGGTCATCCCGCCGATCCCCGATCCGAAAGACACGCCCTACATCCGCCACATCAAGATTCAAAGCGCGCTGCTCACTAAATTCTGGGGACGCCCGATGTTCCTCAGCGCGAACGTCCTGGTCCCGGAGGGATTCGAAGCACACCCCAACGCGCATTTTCCGCTGATGATTTTCGAGGATCATTTCAACGACGACTTCCACAACCTCCGCACCACTCCGCCCGACCCGGACTTGAAACCCGATTACAGCGAACGTTTCCACATTTCCGGCTACAACAGAATCCAGCAGGAAGAAGCCTACAAATTTTATCAACAGTGGATTGCGCCGAAATTTCCGCGCTTCCTGGTCGCGCAGATCAATCACGCCAATCCTTATTACGACGATTCTTACGCCGTGAATTCCGCGAACCTGGGGCCCTATGGCGACGCCATCGAAACCGAACTGATTCCGGCGATTGAAAAAACTTTCCGCGGCATCGGACAAGGTTGGGCGCGTTTCGTTTACGGCGGTTCCACCGGCGGATGGGAATCGCTCGCCGTGCAGATGTTTTATCCGGACCATTACAATGGCGCGTTCGTCGCCTGCCCCGATCCAGTGGATTTTCGCGCCTTCACCAACATCAATTTGTATTCCGATAAAAATATGTTCTTCGTCGCAGGCCCGCACATGCGAGTGGAACAGCCCGGCGAACGCGATTATCTGGGCCGCGCGCTCACCACCAGCAAGCAGATCAATCAATACGAGCTGGCGCTAGGCTCGCACGGGCGTTCGGGCGAGCAGTTCGATATTTGGCAGGCGGTGTACGGCCCGGTGGGCAGTGACGGCTACCCGCAGACTATTTTTAATAAGGAAACGGGCGAGATCGATCCCGCGACCGCCGCCTATTGGAAGGAACATTACGACCTGAGCGCGATCCTGCAGAAAAATTGGTCCACACTCGGACCAAAACTTGTCGGCAAGATTCACGTGTACGTCGGCAGCGCCGACACTTATTTTCTGAACGACGCGGTTTACTACCTCGAGGACGTTTTGAACGCCACCACGAATCCACCGTACGGCGGCGAAGTTAAATACGGAGACCGCGCCGAACATTGCTGGAACGGCGACCCCAACCTGCCCAATTATCTTTCGCGCCTGCACTACAACACGATGTATCTGCCGAAGATCCTCGAACGGATCGAGAAAACCGCGCCCGCTGGCGCAGATTTGACTTCGTGGCGCTATTAGAAGCTTGTTTGCGACGTACGATTTATCGATTGCGAATTGATAGCGGTGAGCTGCTGATTACAGAAGCGGCCGCAGGCTTGGATGCTTCCGGTGTAGACGGCTTCTGCGCTTTTGTGGATGAAGACGCTGACGCAGCCACAACGGGTGCAGTTTTCCTAGTTTCCCAAGCCTTACGAAGCTTTTCGCGTTGCGCGAGCACGTAGGTCTTGGCCTCGTCAAAACTGCGATACACACGCCGCCCCTTGATCATGTTGCACGAACGGCAGCACGCCACCAGGTTGCGTTCATCCTTCTTGCCTCTGCGAGCACGCGGAACAACGAAATCAACCGACATCGCCAATGCATTTTCGAAACTGGCTGCTCCATCGAGACCGCAATACTGGCAGCGATACTGATCGCGTTCCAAAATGCGCAGGCCCTCTTCCTTGGTAACTGGCCTTTCCACCAAACGAAGGGTCATCAGGTCTAATGGCATGGAACACCTCCCGAATCGGAAACCTTTCGGCGAGATGCTTAACGCGGATTTCCGACGCCGTTGCCCAGACCATACGGCAGCGCGTGTGCCAGTGTCAAGATTACAACGTAGGAGAAAGCTCGCCGCGAACCGCAGTGGCCAATCGTGCATCCGAAAAACACATCCACAGTTTCCGCGTTAATCGGGCGTTACCACTTTAAACTACATGCGATGTGCCGGCCACAAGTCGTGTGACCACCGCGCCCGACAACAACGTCGTCCAACTCAGAAAACAGATCAAGCGAATTTCCAATTTTGAGCGAGTCGAACTGGAATTGCCGATGGATTTGCGCAAAACCGAAAATTTCGAGCTGAAGCCCATAGCGACCACTGGACCGGTCCTTAACGTGACGTTCCCGAAAGAGCTGGCCGCGTGCCAGGCGAAATAATTGCCAAACACATGACAGTGCCGAACGGTGTCGCGTTACCGGACGTGCCGGATTTGTGCGTCGATCGAAATTTCGACGCTAGATGCCCCGTTCGAGACACCGCACACCACGGCTGCATTCATACTGGGTCAACTCTGAGGGAGAAAATCCCGCATAGCTTGGCTGATCGGGTTCGAATGCGCCCGCAGCCGCGTCAATTGTTGACGTAATCTGTCAACATCGAGTCCGGCGGACTGGCACACCAGCGGGAAATCTGAGCGGTCTTGGAACAAATATTCTTCGGCGATTCGTTTATAGCGCAGAGGTCCGGAAATCCATTCTTGAATTGTGCTCACGATTACGGCTTGCCAGAGTCGCTTTTCTACTTGTGCATCTTGTTCGGTGGTTGCGGTTGTAAAGAGGTGTGGCATTTTGGTTCCCCCAGGGTCCCCGTGGTGAATTGCATCTTACAAATGCCTGCAGAGCATTGCGTCGGCCAAGCCGCGAAGCAAAATCGGCATACTTGTGGATTTGTGCTGTTTTGGTCATGAGCGAACGTCCGGGAAACACAGGACTTATTTCCCACCACAAAAATTACAGCAAAAACCCGATTCCCCCTTCCCGCACACTGCAAACCGTCGAGGAAATTCTCCCTGGTGACGGCAAGATTTTCACCGTGGTGGCACCCTCGCGAGCAGCTCGCGCCGCAGGATGTGTCGCTGATTTGGACTCCGCGGCCGGGTTTTAGCTAATAAGACCGGCGCGATTATTGATGAGTAGGCGAGAGGTAACGGTTGAAGAATGCCTGAGTTTCCAGCGCGAGCCGCCGATGGACAGCAGGTTCGAAGAACATGTGATCGCTGTCCAACCGCAAAAATTGCACTGTGGCGCCGGCTTTCACGAGCGCGTCATTTAGCTCTTCAGCCTGGCTGATGGGGACCATGTCGTCCCGCGTGCCGTGAATGATCAGAATCGGCGCATTGGATTTCGCGACGTGAAAAACAGGAGAAGCATCGCGCCACAGCTCCGGGTGCGTGGCGAAATCGGCGCCCAGAAAACTGGCTAGGAATTGCTTGGCGTCATTGTCCTTGCCGTTGGCGAAATCCGTAGGACCGCTGGCATCCACCACGGCCTGCACCTTGCTGGAATATTTCGCGAGCGCGGGATCAGAATTGTCGTGCGTCTCCATCATGCCTAGCAGTGTGGCGATTTGTGCGCCGGCCGAGTGGCCATAGGCGCCGATGTGATCGGCATCAACATTATATTTTGCGGAATTGGCGCGCAGCCAGCGCACCGCTCGCTGCACATCGTCCAATTGCGCCGGCCAGCGAGTCGCGTCGTCGTGAAACAGCCGGTAATCCACCGGCACGGCAACAAAACCAGCCAACGCCAGAAATTGCGCCAGCGCCCGCATTGTGGACTTATCGAAATTGGTCCAGCCCCCGCCGTGCACCAGCACCACGGCCGGGCGAGATTTCCCGCTGTTGTTGGCAGGCTCGAAAATGTCCAGGAGCAGCGTCTCGCCACCGGCCATACCGTAAGTGATGTTGCTATGGACCGGACCAGGAACAGTTGCGTCATGAGCTGACGCCGACGGCGTAGACGAGGATTGCTGCGCTCCCAACAGCTGAGCCACAGCAGCAATCAAAACCAAAAACGCGAAAATCATTTTTCGCATCATAGCAAATTATAACGCGCCGCCCCGGCAAGTGGTCAGTCTCCGATCGCTGCGCCAAGGAGGCAATCTCGCTGATTCCTGCTCTCGTGGCAATTCGTTGTGTCCCGCGCAGGGGAGGCGTACGATGTGCGAGACAGACTTCCGAATCACTAATTCCGGCTTGATCGAATTTTTCGGCCCAAATCAATTCAACGAGGAGGAGGCATGTTCATCGTGCGAGCGGGTTTGTTGATCACTTTCCTGTTGCTTCCTGCAGTCGCCGGCGCACAGACAAAGCAGCCTGCAAAAGAGACTCCTGCGCGGGCTTCAAGCGGCCCGATGATCGTCGAGCCCGGTTCGGAAAAATGGGGCGACGTACCAGCGGCGGCCATGGTTGGCACACCGTCTGTTGCAATCGGCGGCACATTGCGCGTTGCTGTCATCCAAGGCGATCCGATGACGGCGGGGCACACCTACACTCTGCGGATTTCGTGTACTGACGGAGCCAAGATCGCACCTCACTGGCATCCGACGACGGAGAACGTTACGGTGATCCGCGGCGTGGCCGCCGTAGGAATGGGATCGAAATGGGATGACGCGGCGCTCAAAGACGTACCCACCGGCGGGTATTTCGGGGCGGCGCCCCATATGGCGCATTTCGCGGAATGCAAGGGCGATACGATTCTGCAGGTCCACGGAGTCGCACCCTTCGTGCTCAATTTTGTCAGCCCCGATGAATCTCGGCCGGCAAAGTAGCCAATGCAGGTAGGCGGGACCTCGCTCGGCGAAAATGCGTGTTAGGTGCCAGCCATAGGCTAACTCCGGGTAAGTCACATGCTCGGAAAGTGCCAAATCGCCACGTCCCACCGTCTGTAAGATTTTCTGTTGAAAGTGGGGATAAAAAGAAAGAGGGTGTCTCCCAACAGCTCTGCCTAGCCGGGCAGAAAGGAGACACCCCATGTCATCTCA
>Ga0209275_10000321_pt1 | contig 17953 bp, 17 predicted proteins | sample HubBroMetageREF2_FD_188344 | JGI IMG/M metagenome (GOLD analysis project Ga0209275, IMG submission 188344) | Reference soil microbial communities from the Hubbard Brook experimental Forest, New Hampshire, USA - Hubbard Brook CCASE Soil... | ecosystem: Environmental > Terrestrial > Soil >... | reverse complement strand
GTTCTCTTACATTAAAGTTGCAGTGGAACGGGATTTTTCAACAAGCTGCTAGAAGCGTTGTTGAGAAGCGGTGACTGCAGCGCAGTGAATGGGGCAGCGGCGCAACTCAAAACACCCCAGAAGACAACCAAAAACAGCACTCAGAGGAGAAATTAATCATGCCAATTAAGAATCCAAAAGAACTATTTGTGACGATTCTGAGCCAGGTGCGAAACGGCACAGAGCGTTCGGCAGCGACTTACAAGGAGCTGAGCGAATTAGCACAGAATCCGGAAATACAGGAAGCCCTCGAGGCACGAGCCTTTGTGTCTCAGCAAACCCTGGCAAAGCTGGACGAGGCTTTCAGAATCATTGGGGAGAAACCTGTGAGCGTCACCGGACGGCTCCACGATGTCTTTGTAGAGGATTTCCGGAGGGAACTTGCGGAGATACAATCCCCGGAGGCGAGGCGGCTCTTCGTATTGGCAAAGGCCAATCACTTGAGCCACATGCGTACGGCTGAATATGTAACGTTGGTCGCGGCGGCCGATGTTTCCGGTCACCACGGCGTGGGTGTGCTGCTCGAGAGCTGCCTCGGCGACCATTTGGCCTTCGTCGAACGAACGAAGCGTCTAATCCATCACGCCATCGAAGCGAAGATCGCAGCGAGAGCTACAGGCTAAGCTGCTCAAGTCGTCGACGATGTCACGGAGAGTTCGCATGGTTCTGTTTTTCGTCGAGACAGGACCATGCGCGTCTTCCGGATTGGAATAGAAGCGTTTGCACTCGCTTTATGGTTCGGATTAGTCTGTTCCTGCCCGAGACTCTATTCTCGTCGGGGCCTATGGCTACCTCCTCCACCAGTGTAGTGGCCCCCACTGCACAAAAGACCGCGCTCGTAGTTGCTTCCGGCAGCGATAGCGATGAATTGCTTCTGAGTATTTTGACCACCGATGGTTGGAATATTCAACGCGCCGTTGACAATCAAGAAGCCCTCGCTCTCTCAAGGACAAATCCGTTCGACTTAATTATCACTTCAGGGAAAACCTCCGGTGCCGAAGATGTTGAACTTCTTCGCAAAATCAGAAGCGTTCGCCCTCACGTCCGTCTGATTATTCTCACCGATGAATGGACTTCCGGAGACGTTGTGGCTGCCATGCGTGAAGGCGCCTTCAGTTACTTCGCGGCTCCGTTCGAAGCTTCTGCGCTCACCGCATTGCTGCGTACGGCCATGGACGAGCCCTGTTGGGACGACGGCATTGAAATCCTTTCCGCCACGCCTAACTGGGTTCGATTGACGGCCAGATGTGATCTACTAACGGCAGATCGCCTGGTTCAATTCCTGCAGGGAGTCGGAGACATTCCCCAAGCTGAGAAAGCTGAGGTCATAACCGCATTCCGGGAAATTCTAGTCAACGCCATGGAACATGGCGCAGATTTCGATCCCAACCAGCACGTGGAAATCTCATTCATCCGTTCTCGTCGTGCAATAGCCTGCCGCGTCAAGGATCCTGGCCAGGGGTTCTCGCTCGAAGAGCTTCGCCACGCAGCCATCGGCAACTCGCCCGAGGATTTGTTCAGTCACATGGCGGTTCGTGAAGAAAGGGGGTTGCGGTCAGGGGGCTTTGGTATGCTGCTGGCAAAAAAACTCGTAGATGATCTGATCTACAACGAGAAGGGTAACGAGGTGGTCCTCGTCAAATACCTTGATCCAATTGCCTAGTTCTGAGCCAGGTGGAACTCGGCTGGGGAGACAGCGATGTCGGTATCTAAACCGGATCCTATGACGCAGCCCTGCACATGGCCGGCATCGAGAATTTCAACGTGATGCTTTACACTTCGGTGCTGCCGCCGGAGACAGTCGAGCTTTCGCACTTACCCGAAATCCACCATGGGTCGGTGCTAGAAGCAATCATCGCGATTCAGCACACCGATAAGCCGGGAACACGAATCACCGCTGGCTTTTGGCCAAGGTTCATCGCAATTCAAACGGCTCTTATTTGGGCAGTTTTGCCTGCGAGTATGCTGGCAACGGATCGGTTGAGGAAGCGGAAGCGAGTCTACGCCAAGCGATGCAGCAACTTTTTGCTCGGCGTTACCAGGCCAGACACTACCAACTTGAGTTTGGGAAATCGGTCGTTCGAACCTTCACGCCGGAAAAATCCCTTGGCACCATTCTTGTCGGCATCGGTTTCGCCAGTTACCTTGTGCCCCTACTAAATTCCGAAGTAGACGTTGTTCCTTCCCACAAAGACAAGTCGCACGTCAAATATGTGACCAGATGATTTCTCAACGTTTCTAGCGGAGTTGCGGAACGCAATACCCGTCCCGTGGCTGTAAACTGCAACTAAACGCAGATTCTTCCCCGGCTAGCTGCTCCCGCCGTTAGAAACTCAACGCCTGGCTCATGCCGTGGAAGCGAATTTCGATGAGCGTTCGCGACCCGTCCCTGTTCTTCTGGTACACGGTTGCATTCTCATTGAATTGGGCAGGCTGTTTCACCCATTTTCCCTGAAGGGTGACACTCGGGCCTTTATCACCTTCAATCTTCACAACAGCATCAGGGATATACGACTCCCAACTGATCACGCAATTCCCCGTGGGCAAACTTGTGCCGCCAACCCTCAGCGCGGCGGGTAACTGGAAATTGCGCGTTCCCCTTTCGAGCGACCGGGCTGTGAAGCCGAGCGACGCCAGATGCTTGTGAACCGCTTCGGCCTCTGCGTCGCTAAGATAAGGTCCAACAAGAACCTGATAAGATTTCCCCCGCCAACGATTCTTTTCAATGATCGCGGCAACAAAGCCCACTTGGGATAATTGGCGAGTCGCTTTGTCTGCCCACATTTTTTCTTTGAATTTTCCGACCTCCAGGTATTTCTCGGAATGTGTTCCCATTCCTTCCGCTTTGGATTCCTCTACTTTCGAGGGATCAACGTGCACGCCAGGGTGCATTGCCAATTCCATTTCCGGTGGTGGAGTCCGCCCCACGTTTGCCTTTGAATCTGAGGCCAGCGCGATCGTGCCAAACCCTGGCGGTGAAAAGCGGCTAGTCGTTGAACTTAACGTAGGAATATCCCATGGCTTGGGAACAATAAACTGTGCCCCTACGGGAGTGGAAGCATCGAGGCGGGGACCGGACGGGGTATGAGTGTCAGAATTCGGAGTTTCAAGTTTCACCCCATCGCGCTTGGTAGCAATCGGCATCGCTGGCGAGAGGAATCCCTCCTGTAGTGGGGTTCCATTCGACGGAGGGTCAACAGCCACGGTCTGTGGCACTGAGGGTGTCGGTTCTAATTCTAGCCACAGCGATTTTGGCCCTAGGTCAGCCAATTGCGGGTTATTTGCGCTGACCTGTGTTGGCGATATAGATTGCGCCCGGGTTCTTCCCCCCAGTTCTTCGCCAATTTGAATCAGCGAATTGCCTATATCTCGGGTATGGCTCAGCAGCAAAAATACGGCCACAACCAGGGCCGAAGCGACAACCCCGACCGCTAATCCGCTCGAGAATCCCGTCCGCAATCTTGCAAGTCGCAGATCCTGAATGAAAAGAGCAAGTTTCTGTGGAGAGTTTCGCGCGGCATCTGTGACCGATCGTTTCACACTTAAGAAGAGCGATTTACCTGGTGACGGTATCGCCGCGGCAGACTTTTCTTTTCTGATTACCGGCCCACACTGGCGGATCCAATCGCGAATCTGTTCGCGGTCCGCTGCGGGTAGGTTCGTGAATCTTACCCCTCCTTTTTTCCGCGTCTCGTCTATCCACGCCAGTTCGCTTCCCACTTCGATGAATCGCGAAACTCCTTTCGTTTGCACCCAATCCTTCCGTTCCATCCCTCCGTTACCGTTAGTTCCGGGCCTGCGGTAGGAAAACCAGAGACGAATCGTCTCCGTACGTTGAACGGGCCCAGGGGATTGAAAGCAAAGGCCTCCCTCGGAGATGTCCAGGATGATGCCACCGGTGTTTGGCTCGAGATTCACATAAGCGAGCTCTTTCAGCGTCATCCTCGGAACTCTGCGGCGTTCCGTCGTTACCATTGGCGTCACTCCCTTGGCACATGCCGGCTAGTCTTTGTCCGGACGCCGCCAGTAAGCACCAGCAAAAAGAGGATCGTCAGGCCAGATGCCGCTGGGTCACTGGGTCAGGGTCGATGGCGTACACACGGCAGCCGAATCTTGCTGGGTAGCGTTTTTTCCGGGCGGACTGGGAGGTAACTCACCTAACTAACACAAGACCCGGATTAGGTACCAAAGGCATTCCAGTGGGTCAATGGTACGCTGGTACTAAGGGAGTTAGTGGACGTTCAGATCGCGATGGAACTCGGCTCGGCTTTGCCCATCAAGCCTCTACTTCTTCTCGAAGTGGTTGCCGAAGTAAAAGACCCGGTGATGGGAGCCTTTCAGCTCCGCTGCATTAACCGTCAAATCCGCACGATCAAGGCGACGCACATCCGCAGGATGCACCTTCTCTTGGTCATTCACCCATCCATCGGCCGAGGCCAGTCCCGAAACCTCGGTCGTGAAACCATTAAGAGCATAGTGGGATGGAATCACGATCTTCGGATCATATTTCCCGACGATGGCATCCACCTCAACGCGCGTGAGTACTGACTCGATTGGCAGAATGAGCACGTCAACATTTGTCAAGTACTGATCGAGAGCGGGATTTGGCGTTGCACGATTGTCGCCCCAGATGGCGATCCGCAGCCCCCCGGTTTCAATGATCTGAATCGCGTTATCGAACGCCATCACGTTGTTTGGCGGACAAGTTTCTTCAGGCGGGTGTGCAGAGGCACCCCCCGGCTCATCCGCAGGCGCAGGTTCACATTTGTGCTTGTCGGCGAGGCCCGTTATTTCGATGTCGCCGAGCTTAAACTGCCCAACCAGACGTTCGAGCACCATCAGTCCGCTCGGTCTCTCGACAGCATCATGGTCGAAATGAGCGTGAGTGGAAAGAACTACATCGACCTGGATGGCGGGAAACTCGTTCAGGAACCACTTTGGGTATTGGCCTGTTGCGTCATTCCGCCAAGGATCGGTCAGAACCGTCAAACCGGCCGGCGATGTGATCTTGAATGCATCGTGTCCGTAGAACTCGATCTTGACGTCGCCTGGTCGAATAGGGTCTCCTCCCGCTTTCTGAACGGCGATCAGCGAATTATCATTCCACGCTGGCGAGGGAGCTGCGGACTTCCCAGACTGTTGCGCACGTGCGTCGCAGGTCAAGGCCAATAAGACAAACAAGACCATCGGGGCTAGCGTTTTGACACGCATATCATCCTCTCGTGTTTCACGGATGACTCTACCACCAGCCTCGATGCGTCGTCGCAGTCAATACATGACGCTCTTGTGCGGATTGTCCGCTACTCGGAAGTTGGCCAGAATGGGATTCTGGGATATGCAGCAGACGCCTGCTGACTACTCCACGACGAGCCTACACATCAAACTTATCGGGCGTTTATCAATCGGTTCGCGCCCTCATTTGGTCCAGCACTTGTTGCACGTTGAAGGATGCGGATTTCTGCCGCTGTGGGAATTCTTTGAAGGTCACGAGGAACTGTCCCACGATGGCCTGCGCTGGAACCATCACCCACAGCTTATCGCCATACCAACGTTCGTACATCTTTGCATCCGGTGTCACTTCGAAGGGGTCCTCGCGGAGGTTAACGACGAGTGGAACGGTGCGCGGTTTGGCAACATCGGCCCACCAGGAGTCCTTGGTTGCAAACGTGACTTTCCAATCGCCGTATCGAAACGCATTGAGGCTGCCGGAATCGTCGAAATAGAAAATTTCTTTGCGCTTGCCGAGCCCTTTGTCGGAGAGAAGGTCGGTCATATCGTAGGCGTCGAGATGAACTTTGAAAGTCCGGTCAACGCCTTTATATCCTGTGAGGAGCTGTCCTTTCACGTCGGGCACACCGGCTGCCGCAAGAAATGTCGGCGTCCAATCCTCGTGCGAGGCGATGTCGTTGATGATGGTGTTTGGCTTGATAACGCCGGGCCAGCGAGCTACGCAAGGGACACGAAATCCGCCGTCCCAAGTGGTGCCTTTTTCACCGCGGAAAGGCTCCGTACCGCCATCCGGCCACGAGAACTTTTCGGCGCCATTGTCGGAGGTCAGAACGACGATGGTGTTGTTCGCGATGCCGAGGTCATCGAGCTTCTTGAGAAGCTGGCCGACCACCCAATCGAGTTCCATCATTCCGTCTGCATACAAACCGTAACCGCTCTTGTTTTCCCACTGTGGACTCAGGCGGGTCCAGACGTGCATACGCGTGGTGTTGTGCCAGATAAAGAATGGCTTTCCACTTTTCGTGGATTTGTCCATGAAGTCCAGCGAGTACTGCAGCAGGTCTTCTTCGACCGTCTCCATGCGCTTGCGCGTCAGCGGACCGGTGTCTTCGCATTTCTGTTTGCCCCAAGCGCCGAAGCGTGGGTCAGCTGCCGCCGGGTTGTCGGAACTCAAAGCAACGCAACGCAGCACCCCGCGGGGACCGAACCTCTCGTGAAAGGCGGGATCCTTCGGGTAGTCCGGATCCTCCGGCTCTTCCTCGGAGTTCAGGTGGTACAGGTTTCCATAAAATTCATCGAAGCCGTGCACCGTGGGCAGAAATTCGTTTCGGTCACCGAGATGGTTTTTGCCAACTTGAGCCGTCGCGTATCCCAGCGGCTTCAGCAGATCGGCGATCGTCGGGTCTTCCTTCTGCAATCCGAGTGGTGATCCCGGCATTCCAACCGCCAAGAGACCCGTGCGAAAAGGATGTTGTCCGGTAATGAACGCAGCGCGGCCCGCGGTGCAGCTCTGCTGGGCGTAGTAATCCGTGAAGAGCGCCCCCTCGTTCGCGATACGATCAATGTTCGGCGTTCGACCGCCCATCATGCCGCGATGGTACGCGCTGATATTCCACACGCCCACGTCATCAGTCATGATCACCAGGATGTTGGGTTTTTTTCCCTGTGCTTGACTCGTTCCTGCTGCCCCAAGAAGCACGGTAGCAGCGGCCACTAAAGTAAGTCCGAATCCACTCAGCTTGCTTCGTCTCATAGTTTTCCTGTCCCTGTTTACAGCCCGTTTTCAGCAAACAACCAGACGTACTCGTGCGCATGAGGAATCTATAGACCTCGCCCTGGAACGGTAATTGTTAAAAGTGACAGTAGGAGACGAAACTTGTATGGAAGCAGTCTCAGGGAGTTTTTGGTTGTGGCGATTGCTGTTGCTGTTTTTTTGCTGCAGCTTGTTCCGCATCCGTGATTGCTTTGCGGAATTCCTGGACGGCGTTCACATTTGGCGGCCGCAGAGCATTCTTGGCCCGGTATGACCAGAGGGAAGCGCTGTGGGATTTGAAGGTATCTCCTCCCATATAAACCAGAAAACTGTCCTCGGATGGACCAACTTCCACGCCTTGTTGCGGCCTGCCGTTGGACGGCGATGAATCCGGATTATAGGAGCCATCTGCTGGTTGTCCCTGTTTTGCGCCGATTCGTATCTGGCTATCAGTTGTTTGAACGGTGACAGGCCGATTATCAATCGGCCCGCCGTCTATCGTAGGAGTGGCCGCCTTTTCCGTTCCTTTTTTCACGGCGATCACGATGTCAGCGCTCGATGTTTCCTGCACCAATCGAAAGCGTCCCCAGCTCAGTAGAGCCTTCTCCACCTCTTCACGGGCGTTACGATTTGCTGTGGGGTCATTCATCGGCTCGCCCGCGTCAGGCTCAATTATGACGACCGCTGTCTGGGCCTTGAGCAAAACTTCCGGCAACGCAGGTTTCTCTTTTTTCTTGGAGAAAGTCGCAAATGGCAGGAAGAAATATGCCAACGCCACGAGAATGCAAAGTTTGCGTGTCACGTGAGTCTCCTATCGGCCGGAGAGCTTGATTATATGCCCATAAACACGGAGGACAAAGCTGTGGTTCACTCACACACAGGCCAGACAAGACGCCGATGATCCGCTTGTGTACATCCAGTCCGATGTAATGGGGGAGCCTCCTTGGTGTTCTGGAATCAGCGAGCAGCTGAGTTCAGCTTTTCTACACCAAGCGCTCCTCCCTCGACCTATACATTCAAACTTGCCGCGCACTTAAGAGAGGAACTTGGGGAAAAAATGCCTTCCACAGCCTCATCGTTTGGCGTATTCACTGTATTATCTCAGCGAGTACGAATACGACTATATGACGCAGACCAAGATGCCTGACGGAGTCAAACTCGAATCAATTTTTCATCCATCAGATTTTTCCGAGGCCAGTGAAGTCGCCTTCGTTCACGCTCTGAAGATCGCATTGGTAGCTGGAGCCAAACTTACAATGCTCCATGTCGAGGCGAGTCCCGGTGCTGAATGGCAGGACTTCCCTGGCGTCCGCGACACACTCGAGCGATGGGGGCTCATCCCGAAAGGCAGTCCCAAGAGCGCGGTTGGGCAACTTGGCATCAAGGTCGCCAAAGTTCTCAGAATGAGCAAAGATCCGGTGAAAACCTGTCTTGGTTTTCTGAAAGAAAACCCCACGGATCTGATCGTGTTGGCGGTTCACCAGTACGAGGGACGCATGCGCTGGTTGGGGAAATCGGTGGGCGAGCCGATCGCGCGCGGAGCCGGACAAATAACGCTCTTCATCCCCCACGGCGTGGAGGGCTTCGTGTCGCGACAGGACGGCTCGATCTCGCTTCGGAACATCCTCGTCCCTGTCACTATCAAACCCCGCCCGCAACCGAGCGTGGAGTCCGCCGCCCGTTTGATCCGCAACCTAGTGTTGCCACCTGGCATGGTCACTTTGCTCCACGTCGGAACCACTGCCGAAATGCCCTCGCTAAAGCTCCCCATCGACACCGACTGGACCTGGAACAAGGTGGCCAAGGTCGGCGAACCGGCAGACGTCATCCTGCAGACTGCCATGGGACTTCGCACAGATCTGATCATCATGACAACCGATGGTCCTGATGGATTTCTCGATGCTCTGCGCGGGAGCACATCCGAGCGAGTGCTACGGAAGGCGCGTTGTCCTGTGGCTAGCCTGCCGGTGGGATCCATGTTGGGCTGAAGTAAGAGCGCGATTCGGTGGCAGAATTTCGTGCACGCGCTACATGCCGGATTCACATCCGGAAAACTGAATTGTGGAAAGAGGAAGCCAGCCCACCGACTAACCTCCCCTCCTTATCGCAGGTCCTTCTCACGCTGCGATAATGGCATTACGCCACCCGGCTGCGGGGCGCTAACTCACTTCCCCGGGCCGTGCAGTAGCGGATATGAAACTGGGCAGCCGGATGAAGGCAAATCAGTTGGGGCGGAGCGCGCCTTCGCTAGCAGCTCCAGTGACTCTTTCAAAGTGAGGCCGGACTCTAGCAAAAGGTGGACGTAGAACGGGTGAAACTCTTCTGCATAGTCTTTGCTTGTGGAAAGGATGCAATCGAGCGTTCGCGGTTTCACAATGTCACGGATGTCGATCAACTTGTCGAGGCGTTCGGGGATGTACTTGGACACGCCCTTGCGAATCTTGCGGTGTTTCATTTCCTTCTACTCTCTGCGCTCTTTCTGGGCGGAGAAGCTCCCTTAAATTGCAGCGGTATAAGCATCACATGCCGGATGGTTGCCGTCGTTGCCTGCACGCATTCCTGGGATTGCTCTAGCGCAATTTCGCATCTCGGTTGGTTAACAGGCTGGGTTCCGATTGTACAAACCCGAAACTTGCACGATTCTCCTAGCCTTAGTTGTTGTGTTTTGTTTTTCGGGCTTGGTACTGCGCTTGATGTTCCTTGCTGGACGCATTCATATCCACCACTAGCGCGAAATTGGCGCGTCGTGCCTGATGAACGTGGTTTCCGGAGAAGTGGTACTGGCTAGATTAGTTAGGATTGCGCGAATCTGCACGGCCGCGTTCGCAAATGATCTGCAATGTTTCCCGTTACTTCTTTTGTGGCTCGCTATGCTGCGTCTTTCCACGCTCGGATTTTCCAGAACGGATACCCGGAGAGAGACGCCGATGCCAGCAAAAAGAGCAGCGCGAGAAGTGTAACTCCTGGGACAACGGGCCAACGGCCTTCTACACAATCCATAACCGCGTCGAGCAATTGAACCATCGCGACTAGCAGCAGAAAGCTGTTCAGTGCCCGTCTTGCGCCCGTAAGAAGGGTGACAAGCAGCGCGATCGCCAACGAAAAATTGCGCGACGCAAGATAGCCAGCGTAGATGTGCACAGCGCCATTTATCTCGTCATGTGACGAAGCGAGCATCGCCGGACGAAAAAGCGCGATGCCAGCTCCTGCCGTCAGAAGAATTGCACCGAGAATCACAGTCGCTCTAGGAAACCAGCGAATCGTATCGTTCTCGCCGGGGAAACGAAGTTTCGCTTCAACACTTTCTGTACCCGGTTCAAATTCAGACACGGTTATCCTCCGGCTCAGCGAGAACGGCGCCCTTCCAATGAAATGCTCAACTACAGACCAGTACGGAAATTGCCTGGATTAAGTTACGCAGGACCCGAGCGATTCACAACAAACATCAGGTAGCTAGCCGTTTTCGACGCGTGCCTTTATATCCGCGTAAGCCGTATCGATGAGCCTGCTTAGCGCTGCGGCGTTTGTGGCCGTTCCCGGCCTCAGCTTCACATGACGCATGAATTTGCCGGTGCCTTGCAACAAGCGAGCCGGATCCGGCAGCGCTGCGCCGTGAAAGAACCCCACGTTTACGTGCGAGGCGAATACATTGACGTAGCCGAAGGGCGCATCTCCCAAACAGGCAACTGGACAGCCGTCATGCAATAGCTCTCGGACTTCGTCCCCGCACTTTCGCATCACCTCAAACCACTGACGCGCGATGGCTCCCAATTCACCTGCATGATCTCTGATCCATGCATCGATGGCGGGATCCCGCTCGACAGCGCCATTGAATCGCAGCAATTCTGTTTTCATCGTCGCTCGCTCTTCCCTTTTTCGGCGTCAATATTACATGATGCGGCGTTAACTGTCTGAGCCCACCCCACAAGCCAGGCACTTGAACGAGGGATCAGGACTTGCGGACTGTTGCTTAGGAATACCGACCGTCAACCGGCCTTACGAGGATTCGACGGACCCCATATTAATCGCACGGCACGTTCATACTTGCGGGCACCAATTAAATACAGGGCATCTTCATAATCACCGCCAAAGTCAACCCGCGTGATTTCGCTCAGCCGGTAAGTTTGTAGCCTGTCGTCCCAAGTCGCGTCAGGTCCTATCTCTAGAAGTGTCACACGACCCTTCGCAACGTCTACTACGCGACCAATCCAGCACGCAGCCCCATCAACCTTCTCTCGATGAATCGTCCCCAATGGGAAGGCGCGGCTAGCTGTCAACAACAGTTTCGCCAGATTATTGACAGCGACGGGAGGCTTTTTCGGGATTCGTTCGCCGCGCTTCTTCAGTACTGCTCGTGGAATCCAGCATATTTGTCGGGGACCTGCAATTTCCTTACGTCTGAGAAGCGAAAGCATTGAAAACCGTTGAATCGGATGCCATCGCTGACAAGCGCTAGGAGAAAAAACTGTGGTCCGATGTCGAGAACGTAGCCATCAACCGTCCCTCACTCCAAAGCACGCGCGAACCTGACGAGCAACTTTTTGCGAAGCGCAAGCGCCAATTGAGATTTGTTCTTTTTTTGCATGGGTGAGAGTCGCTCCAGCGCGAGTGTAGCGCTTGCAAGGCTTGTTGCCGAAATGAACCTGTAGCTCCTGTTAAACGAGGTGTTCTCAATAGCTCTTGCCACGGCCAACCTCGTTAGAGATACCGCACACACCGGACAAGCGGAGTCAAACGAAGTTCGGCATTGGGGAAGCACTCCCTTCCCCCTAATGCGCGATAGCCATCTTACTCGTGACGCACAACGCTTCCGGTCGTTGGGGATCAGCCGTGGGGCCAGGTCCTCCCTGTGGAAGTCGAACATCGCCTGGATATCTCCTGCCAGTGCGTCAAACGAGGAGTCGCCGATTCGTCCCGTCTGCCAGTTATCTTCAATGAATCGGATGATGGACGTCTGATCCGTTACGCCATGGTCCACATTCTGCTTGGCCCACGGAGAAACCAACAGGAATGGCAACCGCGTGCCGTACCCGCAGCGCGCCTGGTAACCTCCAGCGATTTTGTTCGGATTGCTTCCGCAGAGTCCCACGCCGGTCAGTGAATCCCTCGCGGTTTGCGATTGGTTGATGATCGGAGACATCACGTGGTCGTACCAGCCTCCGGAATCGTCCCATGCCAGCACCACTGCCGTTGTCTGCCAATCCGGAAACGCCTGGAGACGATTCACAAAGTCCACCACAAATTGCTGCTCCAGTAATGGATTCGAGTATCCGGCATTTCCATCCTGATAGGCAGGCGCCTTGATAAAGCTCACCGCCGGCAAATTCCCGGCATGGGCAGCATTCCAGAAATCCGGAATGTCGTATTGATGATTTGCCTGGTCACCTTGATGACCGATCAGCGCCACAGAGCTAGGCGGGAGATGATGCGGGTTTGCGGTCGAGAGGTAATACTGAAATGGCTGGTGATGCGGGATGTGATCTTTGCGCACGCCACCGTTGCTCGTCGTGTGGCTCTGGTTGCAATCACTGAAGCCACCTTCAAGCCAGCCCCAGGCGATGTTTTTGGCGTTCAGCAAATCGCCGATATTTTTTCCGCCCAAACCTACCTGATCGGGACTGCCACAATCGTCATAGAGTGGGTCGGCATCGCCAATCAACGTCCCATCGACCACGTCTCCCGAGATGTTGCCCAGCGAGGCGATCACCCCGTGGGTCTGGCCGGAAATTAAATTGACCGCGCCCAGTGATGACGGACCGAAGGTGGTGTTAAACGAATTGTCGCTCATCGCGAATTGTTGCGCATAGTTCCTTAGCGCCGTTACCGTGTTTCCGTCAAAGTAGTCCACCACCTGACTCAGTGGGCAGCCTGAGCTGGCGGTCTTTTCAGGGAACATGTCCATCAAGCCGTGGTCAAACGCGTTCTGCTCATCGGTGTAATCGTGCGAATCGCTGCATACGATTGCCTCGCTTGGGCTCGCTGCGGGTTCGAGGAATTTGGGTTGTCTGTTAACAGTCCCGCCGTCGAGAGGCCATTAACCCTCGGCGTATCCTGCCGCGCGTAGAACGGAGTCCTCGCCCGGTAAATTGGCGGCATGCGGGTAGCTTGCGAAATACCGATCGAAGGAACGGTTTTCCTGAAAAATCACCACGATGTGCTTGATCGGTGTGGTGGTAGGAACACCGTGGTTGCCGTCAGCGCTCAGCGGCAAGGTACAGAGCATGCCACAAAGAGCTAACGATACGACCTGTATCGCGAAACCGGTTCTAGTTCGCTGTTCGGACATATGGTTCTCCATTCGCTGTGAGTTTCCGCAACGTGGGAGGGTGCCGCTGCGCTGCACCATTTACATTTATTCGTTAGGGTGCGCGATGAACCGTTCAAAAATGTGTTGTAAACAGCGCGGCTGCCGTTTTCAGGCCAGAATAGGTTCGAGCGTATTGTTTTGCGCCCGTGAGTCATGCGCTTGCCATCGAATCCATCGTAAACTCAACATCTTATGGTCATGGACTCTGCCAGTCCGCAAGAGCAAGCGACGATCACCGTCCTGCGAACCGCACCGGACGATGTCCAACTGCGCGAGATTATTGTGAAGCTGGACGGGCAGTGCGTCGCTAAGCTGAAGTATGGCGAGAGTATTACGTTTCCGGTAACCCCGGAACATCACCGGCTGAAGGTGGACAATACCTTTAATTGGAAGACGATTGAGTTGGACCTCACGCCAGGAGAACATCGCAGATTCTTAACCAAGAGTCGCGCCGGCAGATTCAGCTGGTTTTTGATCGCATTTTTGGGCGCCGGCCCGATCTACGTCTCGATTGAACCCGAAGCAAAATAGAGTGAGTGCTGGATGGAAGTCGCGCCGCAACTAATAAATTACGGGGTCGCTGCAACTTTCGCGGCCGGCGGCTTGGCGTAATAGCCTTTGCGCGCGTAGACCTTTAAGCCTTTCTCGCCCGCGGAAATCTGGATCTTGCGATACTTGCCGTCCCAATTCTTATTTTCCGGATAGTAGCCCAGGCTGTACTGGTGATGCAGTTCGTCCGAGATCTCGTCCAGCGCATCTTCTAATTTCTCAATGCCACGCACTTCCAACATTCGCCCGCCAGTAGCCTCGGCTAATTTTTTCAGCAAGGGCTCTCCGCTGCTGTCCCGTTGGTAGATGTGCAGCACGTCGCAATTGTCCCGCTTCGAGCCGTCGTAAATCTGCAGCACGTAGGCGATCACGTCGTTTTCCAGCAACGCTTCCAGCGCGTCTGCCATCGTCGATTCACTCTTGGAATCGCCAGAGAGCGCCACCACCACGATCGCCTTGCGTCCCACCTCGCCTGCTAGGTAGCGGTGCGTCGAAACACGGATCGCGTCGTAAAGGTGCGACTCGCGGTTCGGGTCCAGCGGGTGCCGCCCATTAATTCCCACGGTTCCGCCACTCCAGACACCTGGCTCCGCCGCCGGATCTCTTTCCGGCAATCCAATCGCCGCTCCCTTTCCAATGGACTCGGCTGCCTCCCTCAGCAGCAACGGGTCCGACGTCGGCAACTGCACCGTTTCTACCCGCGATCCATAGCTCACCACGAAGCCCAGGTCCGTGGGGCGCACCACTCGCCTGAGGAACGTCTCCGAGGCACGTGCCTCTTCTCCCAGAATCGCAGACATATTCGAACCCGTATCCAGGAGCACGCCCACGTCAAGCACCACATCACTATGATGGGCAAAAAACTTTATGGCTTGCGGCTGGCCCTCTTCCGTCACACTGAAACTTTCTTGCCCCAGATCGCTGATCAGCCGCTTCTTGTCGTCACGCACCGTGAAGTACACCGAGACCAGATCCACATCGCTTCGCAACGCGCTTCCCTCAGCGCTTTTTTCCTGCCCCCAAGCCGCTCCAGTCCAACCCAGACCAGCCAACTCCAAGACCAGCACTGCCGCGGATACGCAAACTCGAATACCCATGAGTACGCTCCTTGCGCTTACACTGGACGTGCACAGTACGATGCCAGCGCCCGGCCTCAGAGTTGTCGCAGCACAATATCACTAGAGCACGGCTCGCCGTGCCCAGTGATGCATTTCCCTGACTGCCTGCGTGTGCCTCTACTCAAAACACGCGAATGGAAGTAATGGGTCTACCCAACCGCCAGGATTCTCTTAGTGCTTTTCGGGATGTCCTTGTGGAGGCGGCGCACTCTGGTGCGGCTGTTGATGCGTCTGAACCTTCTCCTGCTGCTGCACGTGTTTCTGCTCGAGTTGCTGCGTTTGCTGCGCGTGGCGCTGTTCCATTTGCTGTTTTTGCGCCTCGTTCGCATTCTTCTGCGTCATTTGCTGATGTTCCCGTTCCTGCTGTTGCTGCATCTTCTGGTGTTCCTGATTTTGTTTCGCAGCCAACTTGTCCTGCTGCTGTTGATACTTTTGGTCCGTGGTTGGATTTCCCGTACTCTTCGCCGTGTACTGGTGTGACTGAACTTCCGTCGCGTGGTTGTAGTTGGTGCGAGCTTCCGGTGGACGATTCGCGTTCACGTTGGCCGAACGTTCCGGACCTTTATAAGGTGCTCCGGCTTCCCGGGCCGGTACCGCGTTGCCGTGGAAGTCTCCCGGCCTTGCTGTCGCGGCGATCGGAGGCTTGCCATGATTGGAATTGGCGCGCAGTTCGGGGTTTGAACGCGCTTGTTGAATGTGCTCGTTTTGTGCAGCAACGGGTCCAACATGATGCTCCCGTCCATAGTTTTCTTCTTCTCTCGACGGCCGCTCGTTGATACCGCCGTTTCCGCCGTTGTAGCTGACCCGGTTTACAGTGACGTTTTCAATGCGAGTGTTATAGGTGTTGTGAATGACCGTCTCGTTCACGCGATTCACGTATGTGTTGTAGTAAAAACGATCATGATCCCAGCGGCCGCCTTCGTAGCCGTGTCCCCAATAGCCAAATCCATAATTAATGCCGCCATAAAATCCAACGTGCGGACCCCAATAGCCTTCGTGCCACAAAAAGGCGCTGCCGCCCCAACCCCAATATCCGGGAGTCCAAAGGAAGCCGGGTTGAGGAGCCAAGATCCAAGTCCCGGGCACCCAGTAATAATCGTCTCCATCCCATGCCCAATAACCGGGCGTCCAGATATAGCCTTCTGCGGGACAGATCGGCTGCTCATAAACGGGCAGCGCTGGAGGACCAAACGTTACGGAAATCCCAATTTGCGCAAAGGAGGCCGCAGAAAGAGCCAGCAAAATCACTGCGAATATCAACGACCGAATTACGACCATGGTCCGCATTCTGTTTCCTTCTGCCTGCTCATCCTTTTTGCCCACGTCAAACACCACTACAGGGCGCGGATCGAGAGGCCTGTTGCAATTATTGCCGTGCTCAGATTGCTGAATGTTGGCAACGTGACATTCAGCCGAGCGCAACAGTCTGCATCATATTAAACGCCGACCTCGGAATCCAGACTCTCAAAATCCCACAACCCGCCTTATCAGGCACTACCCTTTCACACTTCCAATTGACGCTATAAAATACAAAACTTTCAGCATCTGATCCCCAGCCACTTCCTGTTTTGCTGTCGCCTCAATCTCGTGTACAGTTTTCCGGACTTTAGGAGAATCCCCAATGCGCCCTCGCGTCTTCACACGCACCGTTCTGACTATCTTCGCGGCCTCTTGCTTTGCCTTCGCGAGCTCTACCTCCGCCCAAAACTCCGCGGGGCCGCAGCCTGTCCCTCTGCCCGCACCTGTTCCCGCCCCCGTCGACAAGCCTTATCCCGGCACAATTTCGCTTAGCGTCGACCTCACCAACGTCAACGACCGCGTGCTCAACGTGCACGAAACTATCCCCGTGAAATCCGCCGGACAAATAACCCTGCTCTATCCTCAATGGCTCCCCGGCACCCACTCGCCTTCCAATTCAATCGCCAACATGGCCGGCTTGGTGATCACCGCAAATGGCAAACCCGTTTTCTGGCTTCGCGATCGAGTCGACATGTGGGCTTTCCACATGGATGTTCCGGCTGGCGCCACGGCGCTGGATTTAACCTTTCAATATTTGGCTCCGATCAACCCGGAGCAGGGACGCATCTCCAACAAAATCGCCGATCTCACCTGGAACAGCGTTCTGCTCTATCCCGCAGGATACTTCGCGCGCCGCATTCCCTTTGCTGCCGAGCTGCGCTTACCTGAAGGCTGGCAGTTCGCCACGTCTCTCGACGTGAAATCGCAAAGCAGAAACCTCGTCCAGTTCAAAGACACACCTCTAAACACTTTGATCGATTCGCCGCTCTACGCCGGCATCAACTTTAAGCGCATCGATCTTTCGACCGGGCCAGACAATCCGGTTTACCTCGACGTTTTCTCCGATAAGCCCGAGCAGCTCGAAATCACCCCGGACGAACTCCAGTTCCATAAAAATCTCGTCGTCCAGGCACAAAAGCTTTTCAATTCTCGCCACTACGATCGCTACGATTTTCTTTTCTCGCTCAGCGACAGCGTCGGCGGCAAGGGACTCGAACATCATCAGTCCAGCGAAGACGGCACCCGCGCCAACTATTTTACGGATTGGCCCGCAGGCATCGCCGGCCGTGCCCTTTTGCCCCACGAATACACCCACTCCTGGAATGGTAAGTATCGTCGCCCCGCCGATTTGTGGACCGCGAATTTCAATGAGCCCATGCAGAACGATCTTCTTTGGGTCTACGAAGGCTTGACCGACTATTACGGCAATGTGCTCACCGCGCGTTCCGGCTTGCGCACCCTCACTGTAAAGGGAATGGGCGATACCTTCGGCGTCGGCAATAAGCCAAGCCGCACGACCCGGGTCTGTGACCGCCAAGCCTGCGGCGACGGAAGCTAGGGCAATAGCTTTCCAGCCTTGGTCGGATATAGAACCGGCAATGCTGTCGGCGTCGGCGAAAAGCCGATCCGCGCGGTCCGGGTCAGTGGCGGCCAACGCGC
>Ga0209275_10000319_pt1 | contig 18014 bp, 13 predicted proteins | sample HubBroMetageREF2_FD_188344 | JGI IMG/M metagenome (GOLD analysis project Ga0209275, IMG submission 188344) | Reference soil microbial communities from the Hubbard Brook experimental Forest, New Hampshire, USA - Hubbard Brook CCASE Soil... | ecosystem: Environmental > Terrestrial > Soil >... | reverse complement strand
AAAATCATTCAGGATCCGGAAATTCGCGTGACGGATGGCGAGAAGGCCACGTTGAAAATTGGGCAGCGCGTGCCGGTGGCGACGGGAAGCACGCAGGCGGCCACGGGAGTCGCTTCCTCAGCGGCCCTCAGCTCGCTGGTGAATACGCAGTTTACGTACATTGATGTGGGCGTGAACATCGAGGCGCAGCCGCGAGTGCACCCGGATGGCGACGTGAGCCTGAAGCTCGTGGTGGAAGTCTCGTCCGTGGCGAGCTTCCAGACGATCGGCGGAATCCAGGAGCCGGTGATCAGCCAGCGCAAGATCGAGCATGAGGTGCGGCTGAAAGATGGCGAAGTAAATATTCTGGGTGGCTTGATCGAACGCACGGATACGGACGACCTGAATGGGATACCGGGGGCGGCGGGTGTGCCGGGGCTGAAATATCTGTTCTCACAAGACAGCAAGGAAGTGGAGGACGACGAAGTGTTGATCGTGTTGACGCCGCATATCCTGCGATTCCCTAGCATCAACGCGGAGAATTTGCGGCGGCTGGCGGCGGGCACGGATTCGAATGTGCGAGTGTTTCGGCAAGGTTCCGGCGATGCGCAAACAAGCACTACGCCAAAGGAAAATTCCGGCGTGAATCCTAATGCGCCGACTTCGACGTTGCCGTCTGGTTTGCAGACTCTGGAGCAGCCGGCCCAACTTGCTGCGGCATATTCGATTGGCCCGGCCGCGAGTAACGGTGGCTCTGGTGCGCGGATTAGTTTTAATCCCGAGCGCGCGACGTTGCAGAGTGGCGATTCACAGGTCGTGGGAGTGTCTGTCGATGGCGTGAGCGACCTTTTTTCGATTCCGTTGATGCTGAAGTACGATCCCTCCGTGATACAGGTTGTGGAAGTGCGCGACGGAGGTTTTCTCTCTGGCGGCACGCAGGCCGTCGCAATGGTGCAGCGCATTGACGCGCAGAAGGGCGAAGTAATGATTTCGTGTGCGCGCGGACCGCATAAGCCCGGAGTGAATGGAAGCGGAACGATTCTGGGGTTGGTGCTGAAAGCGGTGGGCGCAGGCGAGGCGCGGATTCAGATTACGGAGGCGAGCCCGCAAGACTCCCAGCACCGGAGTATTCCGATTACTTCGGGAGAAGCTGTGATACGAGTGCGGTGACGCGTGAGGCGGTGCGCGCCCCATCCGTCGTATGCGAGAGGCGGATGGGGCGTTGTGCTGTGACGTTCGGCTTATTGCGGCTACTGCGCAGCCTTTTCTGCTTTCTTCCTGGGCTCGCCGGATGGCGCGGGCTTCCAGAACGTGGGATCGCCTTTGATCGTTTCCGGGCCTACGTAGCTGATGGCGGGATTCAGGGCGAAGAGATTGAGTTCGTCCTGGTCCACCGATTCTGCCATGAGGTTCTCGAGTTGCTTCATTCCATCTTTGCCCATCGCTTCGACAAATTTCGGCCCGTTGGCGAAATCGCTGTCGATTTGCGCGGCGGATTTCAGGGGAGTGATGTAGATGAAGTAGTGATTGGGGCCGCCGTATACGCGTTCGTACATGGCCCACTGCACGCCGGGAACTTTCGCGTAGGCGTCTTTCACCAGCTTCATGATGGTGGTCCAGTCTGCGTCGTGACCGGGCTTGACGTGGAACACGCCGATTTCAAAGTAGCGGTCGTGGGGGAGGTCGGTGCCGGGATTGAGGCTGTAGTCGTCTCGCAGGAAATAAATGCCGGTCTCGTAAGATTGCAGCAGATCGCCATCGGCGACTGCGGCGCGATCCAGAGCGGCGGAAAGCGTGGCATTCTTCTGCTCGGCGACCGCTTCCTTTTCCCAGTCGGCGAAGGAATCGTAGCCGGTGAAGAAGAGTGAACGGCTGGGGCCACTGACCGCATCCATGCCGAGGTAATACGTGGTGTCTTTCGCGGCGGCCATGGCGCGTATGAAAGCGCTCTCAGTTTTCTGGTGCGTGGCGCCGCTCTTGCCGGGTTTCAGGACTTCACGGTTGATGACCAGAATCTTCGGCGGCATGTTTGCGGTCGCGGCGCTTTCCTGCGCGGCGACAACAGTGGCGTCGAACGCGACGGCGGCGGCGAAACACAGACAGGTGCCGAGCAATAGATTTACAACTCTTTTCATTTTGTGCCGACCTCCTCGGCAGAGACACTTGAGCGGACTACTAGCATGGAAGGGCCGAACGGAAATCCCCGCACGGGAACGCGTAAATTGGCTGGGATCGGCGAAAGCCTACTCGGGCCGCTGCACGAAGTCAAGCGAGGGAACGCACGATACTATTCTTCGAAGAGGGCGTTGGCTTCGGCGAAGGACATGGTGCCCTCGAGGAGCGCGGTGTAGGTGCCGGATTGCTTTAGTTCTTGTGCGATGCGGCGAGTGAGGCCGAGCGTGGCGCGCATGATGCCGGAGCCCACGCTGACGCGGGCGACGCCTAGTTCGCGGAGGCGCGGGATCGTCGGCAGGTTCGCGCCGGCGAGAATGTTCAGCGGGAATTTCAGCGTTTCGACGACGCGGCGAATAATATTTTCGTCGGCGACGCCGGGGAGGAAGACGCAGTCGGCGCCGGCGCCGATGTAGGCTTGCAGGCGTTCGCAGACGCGATCGAAGCGCGTGGCAGGTTCGCCGATTTCCGCTAGATACACATCGGTGCGCGCGTTGATCACTACGTTGACGCCGAGGCCGTTGGCGATGCGGCGGACCATGGCAATTTTTTCGATTTGCGCGGGAATGGGCGCGAGCGACTGCGATTCCTGGTCCATGTCCTCGAGATTTAGGCCGACGGCGCCTGCTGCGACCAGGCCGGCTGCGGTTTTCGCGACGTCGCCATAGCCTGCCTCCAAATCCGCGGTGACGGGAAGCTGCACCGAATCGCTGATTTGGCCTACCGTGGCGAGCATCAAGTCCTGCGGGATACGTTCGCCATCGGAGTAGCCGAGCGAGAAAGCGATGCCGGCGCTGGTGGTGGCGATGGCGGGAAAACCAGTTTGCTCGAAGATGCGAGCGCTGGCGCAATCCCAGGCGTTGGGCAGGACCAGAATTTCCGGGCCGCGATGTAACGTGCGGAAGAATTCAGATTTTTCACTTTGCGTTTTCATGGGCACATTATATTCGAGCACGGCTGTGCGCGTGTGTTTGAATTGCCAAGGGGGATTTTTCGGCTCAAGCGAGCTGCCTGCGCGCCTGACTGACCGTACGCGCATTTGTCGCAGCCCGGCCGGAACCGGTATTTGCGGCGGCTTATTTTTGCGAATAGCGCCGGTTCCGTCGATGTTAATATTAGAGTTATATGAAGGCATCGCTACAATTTCCCATGCCGGAAGAACGGCAGCGGCGCGTGGAAAAGGCTTTATTTCGCGGGGGAAATCTCACGCTGGAAAATCCGGCGTACCTGCGTGTTTTGCGTTCGCTGCTGGATGCCCTGCTGGTTCCGGACCTGGCGCCGCGCGATTTGACCGTAGCGGCGCTGGGGATCAAGAGCCGGAGGGCCACGGCTCACGTGCTGGCGCGTCAACCGGGCGTGGCGGCGGGCTTGGAAGAGTATGCGTACCTGCTGCGGCATCGCGGGGTGAAGGTCACGTTGAAGAAAGCAGATGGCGACGTGTTTCAGACGGGCGATGTATTGCTGCGCGCCGAGGGTGGTGAAAATAAACTGCTGAGCCTGGAGCGCGTGGGCCTGAATTTATTGCAGCGCATGTGCGGGATTGCAACTGCGACACAGCGTTTGCAGGAACGCGCGCGGCGGCAATGCCCTGCCACACGAATTGTGGGCACGCGGAAAACTCCATGGGGGCTGCTCGACAAGCGCGCCATGCATCTGGGCGGTGGCGGCACGCATCGGCTGGGACTGGGCGACGGGATCGTGGTGAAGAACAATCATCTGGCGCTGCTGGCGCGCAAAGAAGAGTTGGCCGCGCCGCTGGCAGTGGAGAAAGCGTGGAAGTCGCGGCGCCGCGCGGCGTTCATTGAAGTGGAAGTGCGCAGCGAAGAAGGAGCGCTGGCCGCGGCGCGCGCGTTCAAACGATTGCAAGCCGAGGCTCCTTCGGCAACGCGCGAATATCCTTGTCTGGTGATGCTGGATAACCTGATGCCGGACGACGTGCGGCAGATTATCGTGGCGATGCGCCGAGAAAAAGTGTGGGAAGGCACGCTAGTCGAAGCCAGCGGCGGAATTTCGGAGTCGAATATGGAACTCTACGCCGCCGCGGAAGTGGATGCGATTTCGATCGGCGCGCTGACGCATTCGGCGCGCGCGCTGGATCTGAGCCAGCGAATTGCCTAGCTGTGCGGCCCGTGGCAGTGCAATTATTTTGGATGCGACTTCGCTAGTTCGGCGGATTGCGCGAACGCTTCCAGTGTGGCTTGGTGTGCTTTGTTGGCGTGTTCCATGGCTTGGCGGGAATGTTCGTTGCCCGTGAAGTGATCCTGCTTGCCGTGACTCGCGGCGGCGGCACGGTGGGCGTGCGCGGCCATTTCGTGGAATTCAGCGGCTCTCTGGTGCGAATCGTAGTTCATGATGGCTCCTTCTCCGGGTAAATACTTTCCAGCAATGGCTGATGCAACGTTAGCGCGTTGCGGTTTCGCTGTCCATCGCTGCGCGCCTGCGAAAGAACCTTGTCGTCAGAGAGCGGCGGCGTCGGCCACGGCTGACGCGCGGCACGGTCGCGTGCGCAACTCGGGATCAGTTGATGGAATTCCCGCCGGCCGCGGGAGTTCTGAGAACTTCCAACGCGATGATCGGAGTTGAGCCGCAGGGCAGGTTGGTGACGAAACGTAACGTGCCATCGCTGGCTTCGAACGCCAGGCCTGCTTGCGAGGAGCCTCCGCGATATTGGCCCCAGGAACGCGGGACCGTGGAAACACACTGCGAGTCGCCAAATTGCAGCGCGTTCGTGTTCGTGGGCGCAGGCGTCGTCATCGAAACGCTCGGCAGATTCGAGGCTGGTGCCGCGTGCGGCTTCCCTGCTCGAAGTGCGAGCGTGGCGCATCCCAAGATCGCGAGACTCGTTGCAGCAATCTTCCAAACTAGGTCTTTCATCGTGGCTCCTCCGGAAACTCGAGACGTAGTGTATCGCCGTCGGTGCGCGCATCACATCAGCGGACCATGAACTGTGAGGGAACTGCAAAACCGGCAGTTCAGGGGCTGAAGCCGTCCGTGCTTTGTTTGGCTAACGTAGTGGCTAAAGCCAGGGCCCACAAAGGTTCACTGCGAAATATCTTCGAGCGCGAGGCCGCGGGTGCGGGGGCCGAAGATGCCAATCGCGAGGATCACTACGGCCATGGCTGCGGCTATGAATGCGAAGACGCCGCGCGTGCCGTAATGACGCAGGAAGAATGCGATCAGGAAGCTGGTGAAGATGGCGCTGAGGCGGCTCCAGGAATAGACGAAGCCTACGGCTTGTGCCCGGATGCGCGTGGGGAATAATTCCGCCTGATAGGCATGGAAGGCGATGGACATGCAATTGTTCGCGCAGGTGAGCAGCACGCCGCAGGTGATGAGCCAGACGGGATCGCGTTGGCGCGCGAACAACACGCCGAAAATGGCGATGCACGAGGCGGTGAAGACGATTTGCCATTTGCGTTCGACGCGATCAGCGACGCGGTATGCAAGCAGCGGGCCGAGCGGGGCGCTGAGCGCGATGAGGAAAGAATATTGCAGACTGTTCGTCGTGGTGATGCCTGTTGCGATCAGCAGCGTGGGAACCCAGGAGGCGAACCCGTAGTAGCCGATGGTCTGAAAGAAATTGAAGACCATGAGCATCAGGGTTCGGCCGCGATACGGCGCGTGCGCGAGTTCGAGCAGACTGCCGCGGGGTTCTGTCGGACGCGTCGCGAACAGCGCGGTCTGTTTCGGGCGCGGCTCGTGCGATCCACGGGCCGCTTCCCTTTCCAGGTCGCGCTGGACGTGCGCTTCTATCGCGGCGGTGATGCGTTCGGCTTCTGCGAATCTTCCGCGCGCCATCAGCCAGCGGGGACTTTCCGGCAAGCCGCGGCGAATAAACCACACGAAAATCGCGCCGAGCGAACCGGCCAGGACAACCCAGCGCCATCCTTCCAGGCCGAACGCCTTTTGCGGCACAAGCCACCAGGAAAGCAGCGCGACCGCTGGCAGCGCAGTGAATCCGACAATCTGGCTGAGGGCGATAGCGCGGCCACGCAGTTGGCGCGGCATCAGCTCGGTGATGTAGGTGTCTATGGTGACGAGCTCGACGCCAATACCAACGCCCGCGACCACGCGCCACAACACAATTCCTTGCGCGGTCCGTTGGAAGGCCATCACGATGGTGGCGGCGGTGTACCACAGCAACGATGAAGTGAAAATCAAGCGGCGGCCGAAACGGTCGGCGGCGAATCCGAAGACCAGCGTGCCGATCAGGAGTCCCGCAAAGGTGGCGGCGACGAAACTGGCGAGACCGTTGAATCCGAAGAGCGCGGCGGCGGTGCTGGTGAAAAGGCCGCTGCGCACCAGGCCCGGACCGACGTAGGCGGTGAAAAATAAATCATAGTATTCGAACCAGCCGCCCAGCGAGAGCAGCAACACGAGCGACCAGATGTAGCGAGTAGCTGGAAGGCGCTCCAGCCGAATGCGAATGAGCAACGCGCGATGGCGGGCTTCATCGTCCGATGAACGAGTGGTGGAATCGCGAGGCGATGGCGGAGGCGCGGGCGGAGATGGAGGCGGTGGAGACGACGTCGGCATCGTCGTCAGCGTAAACGGTCGCGAGGGCTGACACAAGCGGACCTTTATGTGGGTATAAGGAGCATTTCCTAGGTGCTGGTGCGGCCGTACCGCGATCCAGCGGCGAAGGACCGAAGCCGGGTGATCCGAAGATAGCGGTTCGATTTGCTAAGGCAGTGCCCCGCGGAAAGGTGCAGGCTTATACATAAGGCACACGAGTGGCGGGGAAACCACTCGGTGTTGAGCGACTACTCGGAGGAAGGAAATAATGGGAGCGGAGAGCGCAGATGGGGCCCAGCCCTTAAAATTTTATTAATAAGGTTTCCCAACCTGCGCTCTCGTTCTCCCGTTGCGCATACTCGCGGAAACTTGCGCATACGGCCATACAGTAAATACCTTAATTTTGACCTAGGAAATCCTCGTGGTGGCGGCCTGGTGTGATGATCTGTCGCTTGGCGATCGCGGCGACCGCGGTGCTGGCTGCCGCGTCATGCAGAAGCGTGCTTCCCATCGCGCAAGCGGCCCGCCGCTCAGCGTACTTGCAGGCCTTGCTGTTGTGTGGGCGGCGGCACGATGCCATTAAGGCGCAGGTAATAGACGATTTGGCCGTAATGATCGGCGACGTGCCATACCGCGATCACCGCCATGCCCAGCTTGGTGTTCGGGCCACCGTAGCGGCCTTCGACGCGGTCCATGGCGTTCTTCTCGTTGATGGTGGCGAGAACTCTGTTGGCGTAATCGAAGGAATCGTGCAGGTACTTCAGCAGCTCGGCCTTGGTGGTCGCCGGCGCAGGGCCGCCCTTCTCGCAGCTGTCGGGAGGAGTCTTGCCTTCGATCTCGTTGAAGAAAGCGAAATTCGCGCAGGCGACGTGCTTCACCTGTTCGGCGAAGGAGCGCACGCCATTGAATTTCCCGCCCGGCGCGCTGGGGATGTAGGAATACTTTTCGGCAGGCATGGCTTCGGCGACGGAGAAAAATTGATCTTGTGTGTAGCTAAGAATTCCGCCGATGCTTGCGGCCGTGGTCTTGGGGATATCTTGCTGTTGTGCGCGCAAGGATACGGCGAGCATCACAAGGACCGCCAGCGCTCCGGCAAACGCCAGAACGGATCGTGCGACAAGGGATGACGATTTCATGGTGAGACCTCCGCAATCCATGCGAGAGAAAACCAAATGTTCGCTATGCCGAAACGGCGGCTGCGGACTTGAGCCAACGCTCCATCTGATCGTGGTCCACCAAACCCGCTTGCTGCATTACTGTGCGGCCAGCAGAGAGAACCACGAAGTTGGGGATGCTGCTGACCTGGAAGCGCCCTGCGACGTGCGGGTATTTTTCCGTATCCACTTTCAGCACGATCGCTTTGCCCGCCATGTTCGCAGCGGTGCGCGCGACTTCGGGCGCGGCCGCGACGCACGGTCTGCACCATCCAGCCCAGAAATCGACGAGCACCGGCACGGGGGCGTTCTGCACAATTTCATCGAATAATTGATCGTCTACCGCAATGGGTTCAGCGATGGGCGGCAAAGGAGATTTGCAGGCGCCGCAACGGCCCGTGCTGGCCAGAAATTTGGCTGGAATGCGGTTCTGCTTTCCGCAGTGGGTGCAGGCGCGAATGACAAGCAAGCGAGACCTCCGTTGATGCCGTTGCGACGTTGATCGTAGGATGCCACGAAGGAGGCGCAGGCTTCTGGAAATCTCACAGCGCCGAGCGGCGATGCGAGAGCGGTTCCCTTCCTGAGCGGAGCGGCGGGCGGTGGGTGAGGGATTGATGCAATTCTTGACTTTCGCTTTTTCTTCGCCTACACTTTCCGGCGTTGTGACCCCAACCACGCTAGTTACTTTGGAGGATTTATGGCACTGAACGAAGCGCTGCTACCCGAGTTTGACGCCGAAATGGCCAATACGCGCAAGACGCTGGAGCGCGTGCCGACGGACAAGTTTTCCTGGAAGCCGCACGAGAGGTCCGGAACGATGGGCTGGCTCGCGAATCACCTGGCGGACGTCCCGGAGTGGGCGGTGTACACGCTGCAGCAAGAGTCGCTGGACATGGCTCCCAACGGAGTTGCGCCCACCCCGCCTCCACCGCCCAAAACCACCAAGGAGCTGCTGGCCAAATTCGACAAGAATGTATCAGCCGCGCGCGCGTTGCTGACGAAAGCCAGCGATGCCGAGCTGCATAAGAATTGGTCGTTGCTCAGCAATGGCGCGACGATCATCGCCATGCCGCGCATTGAGTGCCTGCGCACGTGGGTGATGAATCATGGCATCCATCATCGCGCGCAATTGGGGGTGTATCTGCGGTTGAACAATCTCGCTGTGCCGGCGATTTACGGGCCGTCGGCGGATGAAGGCGCGATGTAGCTGTAGCGCAACACCTCCGATGAATCGCTTCCCTGCCGGCAACCGGCGGGCGGTGGAACTGTCTTTAATCTCCCGCGCTCGTGAGCGTACGCAGGAGGCAGGAAAGACGTTCCGCCGTCCGCCAGCGCTGCTGGTCGCGGTCGCCGGGCCTTAGTACGAAACCCGTAGGCCGGAACATCTGACAACTTCGGTACCAATGGCCCATTCCGTCGGCGCCGCCCTGCTCGCTATTCTCCAAGAGCGCCAATCACTCCCGGTGCAGGCAGGACCATGGGCCACAGGATCTCTTCGGCTTATCTTCGCTCGCTGGCGCACTCCAAACTGGGGCTGGCGAAGGCTCGCCTGCAGACCAAATTCCTTCTTTCGCTGACTTTGCTGATCGCAGCACTCACGTTTGCCACTTTGGCAGTGGTGCGCCATGCCGCCGAGGAACAGGTTCGTGCGGCGGTGGAGCAGGACGCGCGCAATTCCGTATCGACGTTTCACAATTTGCGCGCGGAACGCCAGATTCAGCTCGAGCGCAGCGCCGAATTGCTGGCCACACTGCCAGAGTTGAAGGCAATGATGGCTGACGACCAGGTTAGCGGCATTCAGGATGCCTCCGAACAGATGTGGCGTTCGGGCGACACCGAGCTTTTCGCGCTGGCGAGCTGGACCGGGAAAATCGTCGCGCTGCACACGTTGGTGCCTGGATTTTCGCGGGAGGCCGCCGAAACAGCGCTGGCCCATTCGGCCGGCTCCAAGGGATCAGGTGCATGGTGGTTTAGCGACGGACATCTGTACCAGGTTGCGGTGCGCCCGATTCAACTCGGCGGAACGTCGTCGCAAATGTATTTGGGCACAGTGATCGTCGGTCGCGAGATTGATTCGCGCGTGGCCGCCGACGTGGCCCGCATCGCGCTCTGCCAGGTAGCAATTCGCTATGGCGAGGAAGCGGTGGTCAGTTCCCTTTCCACGATGGACGACGCGATGGCGGCCAGCGGGCTGAAATCCGCCGCCAACAAAAACAAAATTGAAATCGGGGACAAGAGTTATCTGGTCAGCGCGGTGAATTTAACGCCCGGGTCTTCCCCTCCGCTTACGCTGACGGTGCTTAAGCCTTACGACGACGCCATGGCGTTCCTCACGCGGCTGAATCACACACTGCTGACGCTGGGATTCCTGGCGGTATTCGCGGGTGGCGCATTGGTCTTCCTGCTGTCGCGGACGTTCACGCAGCCGCTGGAGTCGCTGGTGCACGGCGTGCGCGCGCTGGAGCGCGGGGATTACGGGTACCCGCTTGGCCCGGACACCGGAGACGAAGTTTCGGAAGTGACTGCCGCGTTTGAGCGCATGCGCGGCACGCTGCAGAAAAACGACGAGCAGCGCGCTTCGCTGGAAAACCAGTTGCGGCAAGCGCAAAAAATGGAAGCGGTGGGCAGGCTGGCCGGCGGCGTGGCGCACGATTTCAATAACCTGCTGACGGTGATAAAGGGCCACAGCGATCTGCTGGAAATGAAGTTGGGAACGCTGAGCCCGGCGCAATCGAGCATCGCGCAAGTGCGGAAGGCCGCGGACCGCGCGACGGCGCTGACGCGGCAACTGCTAGCTTTCAGTCGCATGCAAGTGCTACAACCGCGCGTGCTGGACCTGAACTCGCTGATTTCCGATGTGGGCAAAATGTTGCCGATGCTGATCGGCGAAGAAATTGAGTACTCATTCCGCCCCGGCGATTCGCTGGCGCGCGTGAAAGCGGATCCGTCGCAGATCGAGCAGATCCTCGTGAATCTGGCGGTGAACGCGCACGACGCGATGCCCAAGGGCGGCAAGTTGACCATTACCACGCAAAATGTGCTGCTGGATGCGGCGTACGCGCGCAGCCATCCGCCGACCGTTGCGGGACGTTATGTGCTGTTGACCGTCGCGGACACCGGCTGCGGCATGGACGAACTGACCAAAGCGAAAGTGTTCGAGCCATTTTTCACGACCAAGGAACTAGGTAAAGGCACGGGGCTGGGCCTGGCGACCGTGTACGGCGTAGTAAAGCAGAGCGGCGGTTACATATGGGTGGATAGCGCGCCGAATCAGGGCACGCGCTTTGAGATTTTCCTGCCGCAGTGCGCGGCCGCGCCGCAGCTTCCTTCAGAAGATGAGCCTGCGGCCAAATATTCGCGCGGCGTGGGAACCGTGCTGCTGGCGGAAGACGAAGAAGGGGTTCGTGAACTGGCGAGCGAATTTCTGCGCTCGAGCGGATACCAAGTAATCGCGGGAAAGGACGGATTGGACGCGCTGGAGAAAGCGGAGCAGGAAACCGGCACGATCGATGCGCTGGTGACCGATGTGATCATGCCGCGCATGCGTGGCACCGAGTTGGCGCAGCGGCTGCGGCGCGCGCATCCACGCATAAAGATTGTGTACATGTCCGGATACCTGGAGCACAACTCCGACGAAGGCTTCATCGCGGATTGCGCGCATTTGCAAAAGCCCTTCTCGCGCGATTCGTTGCTGAAGAAAATGCGCGACGCGCTGGGCCAAGAACTGGAACAACCGCTGCAAACAATTTAGCCGATCTACCTGAAATTATTCCCGCGAACTGGCGTATATAGGAGTAGGGGGCGTGCGCATGGCACCCGTGCCGTTTGCCGGCCATTGGGGATACGACGCGATCTTTATTCTTACATATGCGGCGTGGCTGCTGTTCGAAATCGTGACTGGCAAGTCGCGAAAATCGGCCGATCCGACGAAGGCGCGGGACCGCGGTTCATTCCGGTTTCTGCTCGCGATGATCTGGGCGGGCCTGGCGCTGGCGTTTACGTTTTGCTTCGGTCTGCGGCAGGCGGCTATCCCCTGGATGCGCACCGAGCTCTTCTTCGTGGGAATCGCCCTGATGTGGGCGGGAATTGGATTCCGCTATTACGCGATGCGGGTGCTGGGGCGCTACTTCACGTTTCAAGTGGATGTGCATTCGGGACAGACGGTGATCGAGGCGGGGCCGTACCGCTACATCCGGCATCCTTCTTATACGGGCGCGTTGATCACCGTGATTGGGATCGGATTTGTGCTGGGGAATTGGGCGAGTTTGATTGCGGTGCTGGTGTGCGTATTAATCGGTTATGCGTACCGCATCCATGTGGAAGAAGCGGCGCTGGTCGTTGCGCTCGGCCAACCTTACAAGGATTACATGAGCCGTACTGCTCGGCTGGTGCCGTTCGTGCTCTAGCGCGCAGCAAAAAATGCGGATTTTCTTCCGTTTTGGATTCACCTTCGATTCGACTCTCGCACGGTCTCTCCGAATTTTAGATCGGGCTGCCTGTCAAACGCGAAATCAGCAGGTGGAAGAAGCGAGCGGGATCAACGGCGACCGCGACTTGCGCGTTGGGTTTGTACGGAATTTCCGCGGGCGAGGGTTCGGGCGCGCTGGTTTCCATCTGCGGCGATTTGCGCACGGGAGCGTGGCCGTCGTAGCCGATGGTTTGACCTGCGGTCCATTCACCGACGGTTTCCACTTCCACGTAATAGTCCTTCCGCGTGATCACGTCATGGTCAATCAGCGAGGCGACGGCTAGCGCATCGTGCAGCGCGATGTCGGTGACTTCCCCGCCGTGGCGCATGCGCTCGTAGGTGGCGCGCAGGATTTTTCCCGCGGCCTGGCTCACCGGATTGTTCGCGGCTTCCAGCTGCTTGATGTGCTGCTCGCTCACCAGGCATTTGCGGGTCACGTCGAGGCCGACCATGGTGAGCGGGATACCCGCATCAAAGACGATTCGGGCGGCTTCGGGATCCACGTACAAATTAAATTCGGCCGCCGGCGTCATGTTGCCGCCGGAAAGCGAGCCGCCCATGATGACGATCGCCGGAATCACGCTGGCGAGTGCGGGATCTGCGCGCAAGGCCAGCGCGACGTTGGTCAGAGGACCGACCGCGACGATGGTGATCTCGCCCGGATTCTCGCGCACAATGCGGCGAATGAGTTCGGGCGCGGTTTCGTGAACGGGTTTTGTTTTTGGCTCGGGAAAATCCACACCCGCCAGCCCGTTGACACCGTGAACATGCCCCGCCGTCGCCAGGCGCCGAAGCAGTGGCTGGCTTGCACCTGCCGCGACGGGAACATCCGTGCGTTCGGCAATTTCCACCAGGCGCAGCGCGTTGGGCAGAGTCAGGTCCAGCGGCACGTTGCCTGCGACGGGAGTGATAGCCTCGACTTTCAGTTCCGGCGAGCGCAGCGCGAGGAAGATGGCCATCGCGTCGTCGATGCCGGGATCCGTATCAATGATGATGCGGCGCGGCCTACCGAGAGCAGACGCGTACGCTGCTGACTTAGTCGCGCTGGCGCGTGCGGCGGATTCATGCGCGGACAAAGAGTGACTTCCCGCCAAGCCACCGATCGCGGCAGCCACGGCGAGGCCGGCGGAGTTCGCCAAAAACTCACGGCGGCTCCGGGCCGCTTTATCACGAGCGACCGATTCGCCGCCGCTTCCATTCTTCTCCAGGTCAATCCCCTGCCCCGACTTCTTGTCGCGATTCATGCCGAACTCGCCTCCCGTTGCGAATAGTGGTGCGGCCGGATTCTAGCCCGCCGCCGCCGCGATGCGGTAAGAGAAATTGCCTACGAAATGCTCCCGTCCTGGTGCATCGTATGCGACGATTGACGTGCGCGGACGGGGCGAGTAGACTTCTGTGCAAAAGTAACTGAGTTGTAACTGAACGGAGCACGTGGGTTCCGCACAGAGGCGGCGGGCAGGAGTAGCCGAATGGGTACTGTTGCGGGCAAGTGTACGACGCGCGGGGCAGCAGGTGGGCATGTAGTTCGCATGGCCTTCGTTTTAGCGTTGTGCGCGGATTTAGCCTGCGCCACGGCGTGGTTTGCACCCCCGTGCCAAGCGCAATCAACCGCGCCGCAGAACAATGCGACGCCGCCTGCAACGACCGACGATCCTCCTCCTTCTCTGATCAAACACCCAAAACCGGCACCGCCGCCGCAACCGACCGCGGCGTCTGCTCCGCAGTCTGGTTCAACGCCAGCGCCTGCAGAGCAAACTCCCGCGGCACCAGCTGGCGGCGCGCCAAGTCCGGCCGAGCAATCGGGCGCCACTGCTGCACCGTCAGCGGCGCAAAATCCCACGCCCGCGCAAGCCGCAATGCAGTCTACAACTGCCACGGCCGCTTCGCCAACTCCGGCTGGCGATACTTCGACTAACGCTGTCCAATCATCGAACAGCGGGCAATCATCCACCGGAGCACAATCGCCCGCGCCGCAACCTGCTGCGACGTCCTCGGCCTCGCCGGCATCAGTTGCGCCGGTTTCTGACGCCGCAGCTTCCGCTCCAGAAATCAACACGCGTACTACAACGGTGCCGCTGGAATCGCGGGTGAACTTGGTGCCGGTGCGCGTCGTGGTGCATGACTCAACCGGCCGCGCGGTGGAAAACTTGCACAAGGAAGATTTTCAAATCAAGCAAGACGGCCAATTACAGTTCATCACGCATTTCTCGACGGAGACGGCCGGAAGCACGGACAAACAGGTGGTGCGCGGAGAGGCTATCCCGTTGCCGACGGATTCGGCTTCAGTCACGGAGTCCGCGCCGGATGCATCGGGAAAACCCGTTGCGGCTGCTCCGGGCGCGCTCACTATGCCGACGCGGTTCGTCGCTCTGCTGTTCGACGATGTCCATCTCGACGTGGGCGACGTGGCGCGCACCAGGACCGCCGCCATGCGATTCATCGAAACGACGGTAAAACCCAACGAGCGCCTCGCGCTATACACGATATCCGGGCAGCACCAGGTGGATTTCACCGACGATCCCTCCGCTATCCGCGCCGCTCTCACCGCGCTGATGGCTAATCCAGTGGGGGCCTACGATCCGAAAACGCAGCAAGATTGCTTGCAAATGTCATATTACGAGGCAGATTTAATTGAGAATAAGGGCGACCAGCAAGCCGCCGCCGTGGCTTTATCCGACGCCATGGCGTGTGAGGCCTCTATGCCGGGGGGAAACGCCCAACAGGAAGCCGCACAGGCCGCCGCGTTGGTCGCCTCCACGGTGCAAATGGCTATTCAAGCGGGATACACAAATTCGCAGTACGCGGTGCGGCGTCTGCAGGAAGTGGTGCGCCGGGTCTCCGCGTTGCCCGGCCAGCGCAGCATTGTGCTGGTTTCTCCCGGGTTTCTTATGTCGACTCTGGAATACGAGGTGTCGGAGATCATCGACAAAGCGAACCATGCCAATGTATACATCAACACGCTGGACGCGCGCGGGCTGTATACGGTTGATCCGGTAGGCGACGTCACGCGGCGCCCCCAACCCCACTCCGACGCCGCCAGCATGGCCATCGACCTGCAATATCGCTCGGAGGAACAACGCGTGCAATCCGACGTGCTGTCCGATCTCGCCTACAGCACGGGCGGATTTTATTTTCGAAATAACAATGATCTGGATGCGGGCTTTCGCATGACCGCCGCCGAGCCGGAAGTTTCCTACTTGCTCGCGTTCGTTCCCGCGAATCTGAAGAATGACGGCAAGTTTCATGCTTTGAGCGTGAAGTTGACGACCAAGGAAAAATATAGCGTGCAGGCGCGGCGAGGATTTTTCGCTCCCAAGCGTGGCGTGACGCCGGAACAGCTGGCCAAACAGGACATCGAGGATGCTTTGTTCTCGCAGGAAGAGCAGCAGAGCGTGCCCATTCAGCTGCATCTGCAGTATTTCAAGTCCGATGCGAACAACGCGAAACTGTCCGTATTAACGCACGTGGACCTGAATCACGTAGACTTCGAGAAAGCGCAGGGGCGCAATTGGGACGACCTGACAATTGTGGCCGCGCTTTTCGATCGCAACGGCAATTTCATCACCGGCGAAGAGAAGACTCTGGAATTGCGATTGAAGGATGCGACTCTGGTGCGGCTGGACCAGACCGGTGTTACTGTGAAGACCAATTTTGACGTGAAGCCTGGTGGATATCTGGTGCGCCTGGTGGTACGCGATAGCAAGGCCGCGCAGCTTTCGGCGCGCAATGGCGTGGTGGAGATTCCTTAGACATTGACTGGGCACTCGTTGCAATCAACATGTTCGATGCAGGAAGGTGAAAAATGAACCGGCGACGCGTGGCGACTACTTTTATGACGCTGCTTTTGTTTTCTGCTGCCGGAGGACTTGGCTGGCGCGCTATTCAATCGCCAACGATCGTGCGCGCACAGCAGGCGGCGCCCGCGGCGGCGGCACAACAGCAGAGTCCACCGCAACAGGAAGCGACGCCAGCCACCGCGCCGCAGTCAGCGCCCGCGGCCGCCGCACCGCAAGCGCAAACCCCTGCTGGAGGCTCGATCAAGGCGGAAACCCGCGAAGTGCGCGTGGACGTGGTGGTGACGGACAAGAAGGGCAACTACATCCAGGACCTGACCACGAAGGATTTTCACGTTTTCGAGGACGACAAGCAGCAGCCCATCAATTCGTTTTCTTTTGGCGCGGACCCCAATGCGCCGATCGAAGCAAAACGCCATTATATGGTGCTGTTCTTCGACAATTCCTCGATGGAGCTGGGAGACCAACCGCAAGCGCGGGCTGCTGCTGGAAAGTTCATTGACGCGTACGCGGGGCCCGATCGCGTAATGGCGATCGTAAACTTTGGCGGTTCGATGCAATTCACGCAGAACTTTACGATGGACGCAAATCGGCTCAAACAGGCGGTCTCCGGCATTTCCGTGTCTTCCATCTCGCCGAATGCCAGTGCGTCCAATAGCTCCGGCGGCGCCAATGCCGGAAGTATGGGAGGAGCGCCCGCGAGCGCCGTGAATGCCGGGATGTCAACTTCGGGACTGCAGTCTGGCATGCCGAGTCTGGGGAATTCGGAAGGCAGTTTCGGCGCGTACACGTTGCTGCTTTCGCTGCGGCAACTGGCGAAGAGCCTCACACCAATTCCGGGCAGAAAGAGCTTGATCCTGTTTACAGCAGGATTCGAGCTCAACCCAGAGCGCTTTTCTGAATTGACTGCAACGATTGATGCGTGCAACAAGGCGAACGTCGCGGTGTATCCGCTGGATGTACGCGGCTTAGTCACAACGATGGGGCAAATGCTGCGCGATGGAACGCAACAGACTTGGGCCAGCGATGATGGTCAGGGATCGAGCTCTAACGCGGCAATGCAATCTTCTTCGCAGCCTGGATTTCAGCTCGCTGCATATCATCGGGCTCCTGCTGCGCTCGTTCTCGCGGCGCAACACGGTGGAGCAGGCGGTGGAGCAGGCGGTGGTGGACACGGCGGAGGTGGTGGCACCGGCGGCGGCACAGGAGGCGGTACCGGAGGTGGAGCTGGTGGCGGCACAGGTGGCGGAACCGGCGGTGGGACAGGCGGAGGTAAAGGCGGGGGTACCGGCGGCACCGGTGGCGGCACCGGCGGCGGAAAAGGCGGCACCGGGAGCGGCACGCCGGGAGGCATCAGCGGGTACAGCAATTCGCCTTACAATCAGGCGCGGCAGATTGTTCCGCAGTTTCCCCCGTCTGCGTCCACCAATCAGCAAGTGATGTACGCGCTGGCCAGCGGCACGGGTGGATTTCCCATCCTGAACACGAACGACTTGATGGCGGGTCTGGAGAAGATCGCACGCGAACAGAGCGAATATTACCTGTTGGGTTACACGCCCGCGGAGTCGCCAGCCGGAAGCTGCCACACTCTGAAAGTAAAAGTGGAACGCGGCGGGACGAATGTTCGCGCACGCAGCGGTTTCTGCAATATTGTTTCCAACGATGTGCTGGCCGGGAAACCCATCGAGAAGGAAATGGAATCGCGAGCGTCAGTTTCCGGAGCGACGCCTGGGAGTGCGGCGGCGAACGCAACGAGCGGCGCCGGCGCAGCTGGCGCGGGGTCGCTGGAAGCGCCGTTCTTTTACACTTCGCCGAACGAGGCGCGCGTGCATCTGGCGATGGAAGTTCCCACAGCTTCGATCGACTGCCCGAAGGTGAAGGGAAAATATCACGCGGACGTGAATGTGCTGGGCATCGCCTACCGTCCGGACG
>Ga0209275_10000315_pt1 | contig 18079 bp, 12 predicted proteins | sample HubBroMetageREF2_FD_188344 | JGI IMG/M metagenome (GOLD analysis project Ga0209275, IMG submission 188344) | Reference soil microbial communities from the Hubbard Brook experimental Forest, New Hampshire, USA - Hubbard Brook CCASE Soil... | ecosystem: Environmental > Terrestrial > Soil >... | reverse complement strand
AACGTGCCTGATGGCTTTCAGGGCCAAACCGAATTCCACGCAACGCTGAAGGGCCCTTTGAAGGACAAGTCCCAATTCGAGGCTCACCTTACAGTTCCCACGCTGAGCGCCAGCTACCAATCGCTGCAAATCGGCATCGGAAGCCCGATTCGTGCGGATTACTCGCATTCCATCGTGACACTTCAGCCTGCGGAAATTCGCGGCACCGGCACATCTCTTCGGTTGCAAGGCAGCATTCCCCTCGACGGAACAACCGCCCCCAACCTCACCGCGCAAGGCTCCGTAGACGTTCGTGTACTTCGTATTGTTGAGCCTGACGTGCGGAGCTCGGGAATCCTTTCTCTCGACATTCGCACAACTGGATCCGCGAAAAGCCCGGCAGTTCATGGGCAGGTCCATCTGGAAGACGTCTCTTTATCGACTCCCAGTACTCCCCTCGGCGTTGAGAAACTGAACGGAACCCTCGACATCATCAATGACCGGGTGCAGGTCTCCAGTCTTACAGGTCAGGTCGGAGGCGGCGAGGTGTCGCTGGGAGGCTCCATCGCTTACCGGCCAAACCTGCAATTCAACGTCGCCTTGCAAGGCAAATCGGTTCGTTTGCGTTACCCCGAGGGTCTCAGGACGTTGCTTGATAGCAACCTTGCATTCAGCGGTACGACGCAGGCCTCAACGTTGAGCGGGCGAGTGCTGATCGACAACTTGTCGTTTACGCCCGACTTCGACCTCGCGAAATTCAGTGACCAGTTCGGCGGGAGCACGGCACCTTCCCAACAGGGCTTTGCCGATACCGTCAGGCTCGTCTTTGCCGTGCAGTCGAAAGACAATCTCAGCGCGACCAGCTCGCAGGTGAGTGTGGAGGGACTGGTGAACTTGCAAGTGATCGGCACTGCCGCGAACCCAGTGATTATCGGAAGAACCAACCTGACCTCCGGTGAGCTCTTCTACCGCAGTGTTCGCTACCAGCTTCAACGCGGCATCATCACCTTCGACAATCCCAACGAAACTGAACCTGTGATGAATGTTTCTGTGACCACAACCGTGGAACAATACAACCTGACCCTCACCTTGCGAGGCCCCTTCGACAAGCTCACCACGTCGTATGTTTCTGATCCTCCATTGGCCACGGCCGACATTATCAACCTCATTGCACGCGGCAAGACCACACAGGAAGCGAACGCCGTCAGCCAGAGCACAGATTCGATGATTGCTTCGCAGGCCGCCAGCCAGGTCAGCAGTAGCGTGCAGAAACTCGCCGGCATCTCCAGCCTGCAGATCGATCCGCTCGTCGGCGGGAACAATCAGAGCCGCTCCGCTCGCGTTGCCATCCAACAACGCGTCACGAAGAATTTTCTCTTTACTTTTTCGACCGATGTCTCTCAACCCGGAAACGAGATGGTCCAAGGCGATTACCAGATCAACAAGCGTTGGTCGGTCAGCATGGCACGCGACCAGACTGGAGGGGTCTCCGTAAATGGTAGGTATCACACCAACTTCTGATGGCCGTCGGCGGCGAGTGGGCGATGCTCGCGGCGTGGAACCGTTCGGACCGCTACGACCAATTTCACCCCTTCGCAATTCGGTTCTCGGGATTGAGTGCGAGGGATACGTGGATCCAGTGTTTTTAGAAAATATCTACTGTTTTTTCGGTTCTTGTGCGCAACCTCTTGCAGAGTCTTCCCATCTCACTAACGCGCCGCTTCACCTGAGGGGCGTGCCATGCCATACGGCGATGTGAAACAGGTTCGAGGCGAACTCGTCGAGCTCATTGAGAAGCAAATCGAAACGCTGGCAAAAGAGACCTGCGATAGCCTCACCGCCACGGAATTGCGCGAATACGATGACCGAAAAAAGCGCATCGACGAATTGTACGACACACTCCACAACCTGGATTCCGCTGCATAGGAAGAAATTAATCACAAAGCGCTCGGCGGACGGCATGCGGAGGGATCGAGCCTGGCTCCTGAAACTTCACTGCCTCCAAACGCCACAGTTCTCCAGTTGGGAGGATCTACACGGGGACGACTTACTTGAGTCACGCCATCTCTTCCCGCCGGTCAAGGGTTGTTCGCATTTCTCCGGACGAAAGACTGCGGAAAGGCATAACCACCTCAACAAGTGTGCCCGGATTCGTATTGCTCAGTCGTACCTCTCCACCAAATTCCTTGACTCGTTGTCGCATACCTCCGATACCAACGCCGACGCTGTCAGGCCTGAACTCAGTAATCTCACGTCCAACTCCCTTGCCATCGTCACGCACGGCAATGGCTAACTGGCCGTCTCGCTGTGCCAGTGTAACCCAAACTTGGCGCGCTTTCGAATGCCGGAAAACGTTGGTCAGACACTCCTGAATGACGCGGAAGACTGCAGTCTCTAGGTCGGATGCAAGTCGAGGGAAGTCGAGGGGCTGTAGATCGAGCGAGTTTTCAATGCCACTGCGCTTTGTTAGCCCTTCCAAGTACCACCGAAGCGCCGAGACCAACCCCACTTCATCCAGCAATGGCGGATGGAGAAGATGAGACATACTTCGCACTTGCTGAATCGCGCGATCAACAATCGTCGTTGCCTCAGTCACTGATTCTCTAAATTGTATTGCGTTGTGCGCGAGGATACTTTCTAAGACCATCTTAGCCGCGACAAGCTCCTGCCCCAAGCCATCGTGCAACTCCCTCGCAATACGTCGCCGTTCCGCATCTTGCGTCGCAAGCAAACGACTGGAGAGCACGCGCAGCTCCCGATTCAACTCTCCTAGCTGCCACGTCTGGCGGTGCAGCTCAGCGAACAAGCGGACCTTTGCGCGCAAGAGTTCGGGGATAACCGGAACCGAGATGTAATCGACTCCTCCGCTTTCGTATCCTGCGAGACGGTCCCGATCCGTCAGGTGTAAAGCCGAGATAAAGATGATCGCGGTCTGTTGAAAGCGTGGATGCTGGCGAATCATCCCCGCCAATTCAAAACCGCCCAGTTCCGGCATGCTCACGTCCAATAACACGATGGCGATGTCGTTTTTCAGCAGCTCTTCCAGGGCTTCTTTCCCCGAAGTGGCCTTGATCAGATTCTCATCCAAGTCACTCAGTATTACCTCGTAACTGAGCAACTTGGCTGGTTGATCATCCACCATGAGGATGTTGACCTTTTTCTTCATACTCTCGCTTCGTGGTAGTCCTGAATACAGAACCATTGCCACAAGCCCGAACGCTGTTTAGTGTCATGAAACGTCGGGTAATCGAGGGACCTTACCCTCATGGCAATGGGAGCATATCACGGAGTTGCTGCCCTACTTAGCCCCCAACGTGGCGCTCGGGTTCCTCCTTCGTTGCTTCCGCGCAGTATACCCGCTCAATACCCTGACCAGCGCTGCCGCTGGCAAGTAGCAGCTCGGAACGGTTTTGTCACGTTTCGTGCGTCTACATTGAGTGATGTATCGAATAAAGAACCCCAATTTTCGATTCTTGGATATTCCGACTGCTGGGACGCTCGACCGGTGGAATCTCCCTCCATGGACCTGCCCTGAACATGCAAGATGTGGCTCACGGCGGGAGAAGCGCTATCCGAGGATCCTACCCTTGTCGTGTGTGCCTGCGACTGTGCTGGTGCAAGCTGCTCGGGTAAGGGCGCGACTCACAAGCAACTGCCCTTCCGAGATGAAATCCGAGACTCGTTCTTGTGTGAATCGCGCTCAGGAATCCAGTTTACTACCCTTTCTAATCACTAGTTCTAGAGGCGGCGCTGTATTGAGAGTGGGCCAGGCATCGTGACACCATTTCACGAAAGATGGAATTGCGTCGTAGGTGCAATGTGGACTCGGTGGAGGTGTGGCAAGCATACCGCTCTTCCTGAGCAGAAAGATTCTCTCTTCAACTTGCGGGTGACCGTAATGCCGACGTAAAATCGAACGCCGTCACAGAAGACAAAGGTGGTTTCTGACAGACATCGAAGGGACCGCCCTTAGGGTTGCTTGGCGTTTGCATGGGGCGGGGATTTCACGCTTGGACGTTGACGTTGTAGGCCGACGATTTCGCCTCTGAATCCGCGCAACCCGTAGCAGCAAAGCAACAGCGGGCAAACGAAGGATGATGGGCAAGAGGAAACAGAATGGCCATTCCCTCCATTCGTTCACTGTTGTTCGGCTCATTGTTGTTCGCAGTTGTGATGCTGGCACTACCCGCAGTATCGTTCGCGCAGATCGGCATATCGATTACGATCGGTCCGCCTGCGCTTCCCGTGTACGAGCAGCCGCCTTGCCCGGCCGAGGGTTATATCTGGACACCTGGGTATTGGGCCTACGATTACGACGACGGCGATTACTACTGGGTGCCAGGTACATGGGTGATGGTTCCGGAAGTCGGTCTGCTCTGGACCCCGGGCTACTGGGGTTGGGGCGGCGACAGATTTATTTTTTATGAGGGCTACTGGGGTCCGCACGTAGGTTTTTACGGGGGGGTCGTTTACGGATTCGGTTACTTCGGCGAAGGCTACGAAGGTGGACGTTGGGACAACGGACAGTTCTTCTACAACCGCTCAGTGAACAACGTGAACGTCACCAGCATCCACAACACCTATAACACCACCGTGATCAACAACACCACCGTGAACCGCGTCAGCTACAACGGCGGCAACGGTGGGATCAACGCGCGTCCAACGCCTGAACAAGAGGCTGCGGCACATGAGAAACATGTCCCGCCGGTCGCCGTTCAAACTCAACATGCGCAGGCTGCTCGCGCTAACCCACAGCTGCGTGCTTCCGTGAACCAGGGCAAGCCACCAGTCGCCGCTACTCCCAAGCCGGGAGCATTTAAGGACCCTGCAGTCGTGCCGGCCAAAGAGGCAGGAGCGCCTTACCATCCTCCGGCCAATCGTGCCGCGGGCCAGCCAACCGCCAATACGCCCGCTTCGCGTCCAGAGAACAACGTTCCTCGCCCCCCTACTCCGGGCCACGCTAAGGATCTTCAACCGCACGAACGCCCTGCTCCCCCAAACACGGGAGACCCTAAACTGGACCAGAAATACCAGCAACAGCAGGACAAGCTATACCAGAAGCAGGAACAGGAACACCAGAAACTCCAGCAGCAACAGGAACAGGAACACCAAGGGCTAGCGCAAAAGAACGCGGATGAAGCGAGGAAGCAGCAGGTAGAACAACAGCACCAGCAACAGACCCAACAAATGGAGCAAAAACACGCAGAGCAGCAGCAGCAATTGCAGACCAAACAGCAGCCAGCGCGCCCGAATGAGTCCAAGCCTCCGCAGGAGAAACCTTAATCGTTCATTGAGAGCGCCCGGGCCGGGGTATTTTCCAACCGGTTGATGCCTCGCCCGGGCGCAGGTTGTCGCTATGAGCTCAAACTTCGCGAAGTTTTGGGAATCCGCTCATCAGATGATGGACAGTTTCTTTACACGGCTTCCTTCTTTGATAGTGGGCATCATCGTCTTTCTCCTGTTCTACGTGCTCAGCATTGTTGTCAGCCGAGTGATACTTCGCACAACTCGCAAGTACCGCCGAAATCTGGGTGTGGTTTTCGCGCGTCTGACGGGAGCGGCAACGATCCTGCTTGGCTTCTTGGTTGCTTTCTCAGTCGTTGCCCCTTCCTTTCAGGCCGGCGATCTGATAAAGATCCTCGGCATCAGCGGCGTTGCCGTTGGATTCGCCTTTCAGAACATATTGCAGAATTTCCTTGCAGGCTTGTTGTTGTTTTGGGCCGAGCCATTTCGCGTCGGGGATGAGATCAAGTTGGACAACTACGGAGGCACTGTGGAAGAGATCCAGGCCAGGGCAACGATCATCGAGACATACGATGGAAGGAGAGTAGTGATCCCGCGACAAGTCGATGACATAAACTCTGCGGTTCGCCGCACACGCTACGAGCCCCTCGTCTCTGTCCGCGATCAAGACGGCGGCGTTGCTCTGCGGGGACTATCCCAAAAGAGCATCAGACGTGCTGAGGTATTTCATGCGAGAGCAAGCAGCCAAACCAGCGGATGAAATTCCGGTTACGTCCTCGGTTCCGCTGAGACTTCCGGGGGAGCAAGAGGCCCTTTTTCGCCAGGTTCTCATTCTGTTTGAGAAAGAACGACTGCCTTACGCGGTGTCTGGTGCATTTGCTTTACAGCAGCACACCGGAATCTGTCGCTTCACCAAAGACCTCGATGTTTTCTTGACCCCGCAAGACATGTCAGCAGCTTTGAAATATCTTCGGGAACACGGCTTTGAGTGTGAAATCTGCGATCCGATTTGGTTGGCCAAGGCGCGCCGCGACGATTTTTTTGTTGACCTGATTACCGGCATGAGCAATGCGGTAATCACCGTGGATCGCTCATGGATTGAACGGGCACATCCCGCCACAATCGTAGGGGTTAAGACCAACGTGCTGGCGCCCGAAGAGCTGCTGGCCTCGAAGCTTTTCGTCACCCGACGTGAGCGCTTCGATGGAGCGGACATCGCGCATGTAATCTACTGCTCGCGCGGAAAACTGGAGTGGAGTCGAGTGCTCGACCTGGCAGGTGAGCATTGGGAGATCGTACTCTGGGCACTCGTACTGTTTCGCTATATCTATCCCGCCCACAGCCGCTACGTTCCCCAGGCTGTGTGGCAAGAATTGCTCGCACGCTTTGCAAAGGAATTGCGCTCCCCGGACCCGAAAGCCCGGTTCCGCGGTAGCTTGATTGACGAGAAGATGTTTGCTATCGACGTAAAGGAATGGGGACTGGACGATTTGCTCAACGAATGCCGGGCACGGCATCCGAAAATCAGCGCTCCCCCGCACTCTTGTCCTTGATTGCTACGTCCTTCTTCGCCAAAGGAAGCACCGCCGATGAGAATAGCAGCCACTGCCGATTTGCACTTTGTGGCCTCAAGCCAAGCCGTTTTGCGCGATCAACTCAACAAGGTGCGAGATGAAGCAGATGTGTTGGTTCTTGCCGGGGATCTCACCAATTATGGCCAGCCAGCCGAAATGGAATCGCTGCTCAATGCCATCGTTCGGCTGCGGGTACCCACAGTGGCCGTCTTGGGAAATCACGATTACGAGAGCGGACTAGAACAGGAACTCATGCGCATGATGACTGCGGAGGGAATCAAGGTGCTCGACGGGAGCGCCTACGAGCGAGACGGTGTTGGCTTTGCTGGGACGAAAGGGTTTGTAGGCGGTTTCGGCCGGGGTGTTCTCACTGCTTTTGGAGAACCAGAAGTAAAGACTTTCGTACGGGCTTCGATCGACGAAGCGCTCAAGCTCGAGCGCGGTCTATCGCAGTTGCGCACTTCTAAGCGGGTAGTAGTGTTGCATTATTCTCCGATCGCCGAAACTGTGAACGGGGAACCGCGGGAAATCTTCCCCTTTCTCGGCACCTCGCGACTGGCGGAGGTGATAGACCGCCACGGCGCCGACCTCGTTGTACATGGCCACGCCCACCATGGAACTCTTGATGGCAAGACAACGGCCGGAGTGCCCGTGCGGAACGTCGCGATAACTCTGCTGCAGGCGCAGAATCCACCGGCCGTTTACCGGATACTTGACATCTAAGCATCGGGCAGCCTTCTGCACCGCCCTGAGACAAGACGACCAACTGGATCGACACAATGTTTCATGTACCAGGAATGCATACAAGAAGAATTGAACAGCACGGCGAACCTGTCTTCAGTGGGCAACTGCTGCTGTCTTACTGCAACGCGGAGTGTCGCGGGAAGACGCCCTTCTCGGAGAACGAGACCAGGCCGGCCCGCTTCCGAGAAAGCTCCTGCCAACACGCGGACTCGTGCCCCCAGCCCGCTTCCGGCGAGTCGAAGATGCATTCATTGCGTAGTGCGGCCTTGCCTAGAATCTCTGCCTTTGTATTTACGCAACAAGGAATTTGTGTACGAGGGCGAGGACATTGTCGGCAAATCCGACAATCCGAAACTCAAGAATGAAAGGCGTTCGACGAGGCCGGGAAATTCCTGGAACAGAATAAATTCCGGCGGGCTGCAGGCGCCGATGTCGGTAACGGGAACTGTGCGTTCAGGCTGCCCGAAGCGCCGGTCGCAAAGTCACACTGATAGTGCATGGAGATTCTTGGAATGCCAGCCATCGACCCTCCGTAACGCGTGGGGTCCCCGAATCCGTGTATGCACGAGCTGACCACAGCCCGCTGTATTTCGAATTATTATGAATGATTCATTACGAATTAGCTCTTTTGATTGCTTAGTACAGCCGGTGTCAGGTGAATTATTTCACTAACGAAGAACACCGGTAACTGGTTCTCTCACCGGATATTCGAGGAGGAGGAGGTCGGGACAGTTGAAATTGGACGTGCCTTGATTTGTTCCAGCGTCAGCAGTGCTACCGGAAAGTTCGCGAACAACTCTGATGCCCGAACAAATAAAGCTTGCCCAGACCTTTCCGGCATCACGCTTTCCAAAGTAAATGCGTTTTGGTAGCACGGCGTCTGGTTGGCAAACGGAAGTTCCACTCGCGTGTCGTTCCAGACCGTGGGATCAAGAGGCGAGGTGGCGCCGTCTGCGAGCAATTGTGCGCAAAGCCTTGGTACCGCCACGATCGCAACAGAGTTGCCATCTTGCCGCGCAAAGGCAATGAGATGGTTCGCCTTCTCACCATGAATGGAGAGAGGCAAGTAATCGCCCTCCTGAAACAGGACTGGGCGCTGCTTTCGCAGGGTCAGCGTCTTCCAGGTCAGGTACAGCTTAATTCGTCCGTCGCTCATGTTCTCGTTCAGTTGGCGGACCTTCGATTTCAGGTGGTCGCAAGACTTTTTGTACAAAGGCTGGAACTCCTGCAGAAGATGCTGGCGGCGCGCATAGTCGACCGGATGGCGGTTATCTGGATCTACCAGGCTGAAATTCCAGAGCTCGTTGCCTTGATAGATATCGGGCACACCCGGCGATGTAAGCTTGATCAGTGTTTGTGACAAGCTGTTGAACATACCTATGCGTGCGACCTGCTGCTGAAAGGGCACAAAGTCGGCTAGGAATTGGTCGGCCCCGCTAGATGTCAGGAGGGCCTTAACGAATTTAGTTACCGCTTCCTCATAAACAACATTGGGGTTTGCCCAACTGGTTTTTTCTTTAGCTTCTCTCACCGCCTTCAGCATGTACTGGGTGACTCGTTCGCAGAACGGCGGGTGAGTTGTGCGTTCTGCTTCGAGCGGCCAAGCACCGACGAGGGTTTGATACAACAGATACTCGTCGTTCCGCGACGGTGCCTCTACATCAGCCACCACACTTTTCTTGTCCAGGTTCAATTCTCGCCAGCGGCGCACTCTTTTCCGCCATAGGACCGGAATCTCGGAAAGCACGTTAATACGGGCTCGAACATCCTCGGAACGTTTTGTGTCGTGACTCGAAGTATCCAGCATGCTGTGAGGCCAGAGTTTGGCTTGCTCCTGAATCTTGCGATGAAAAACCTCCGTAGGCACACCAAATCTCCGTGGATCTCCCCCGACTTCGTTGAGTGAAATCAGGCGGTGATAGCGGTAAAAACTAGTATCCTCCATGCCTTTTGCCATCACGGCGCTCGTGAACTGCTGAAACTTCATGGCAAAGCGAATGGCCGCCTTCCTGAAAACTGCCCCTTGCCCTTCTAATCTGGGAGCGAGTAGCACATCACGAGCAAAATCGAATACACTGGCGTCCGACCCGGCGCTAAGGTGCTTGGCGCGTTCGACGGCTTGCTCGGTGTACGCTTGGTCCGCCTCTGAGAGGTGATCTTCAGAGATGTAAGTACGATAGACGGGAAAGCAAGCAACGATTCTACTGATGGCGTCACGCAAGCTGTTCACGGTGAAGTCACAAGTGTGACGATCGGAAAGCGCAATGCGGTTCAAAGCATTGGCCAGCACATTCAGTTCGCTGGCGAGGGCCGCATGCATGACGATCTTCTTGCTCCGGTAGAGTTGGTTGTCGAAGTTAATGGGACGCTCCACAAAATTCCGGTACATGCGGCTCATCCTGCCGGCGGCCGCTGGATCGATAAATAGACCATTTACCAGGTTCATGAAGTCATAACCAGTGGTCCCGTGGACTGGCCACTCCTTTGGCAATTGCTCGTCTCCGGTAAGGATTTTCTCGATCACCACGTATAAAGACTTCGAGCCGCAGCTCTTATCTGACGTATCAGAACCCCGCCATTGCAGCCGCTGGAAGTATTGCCCTGGGTCGTAAAGTCCATCGGGATGATCGATGCGCAGGCCATCAACTTTACCTTGCCGAACAAGCTCGAGCACAAAGCGATGAGTGATTTCAAATACCGCGTCGTTTTCCATGCGCAGGCCAGCCAGATCATTGATGTCAAAGAACCGGCGATAGTTGACGTCGTCCGCAGCTACGCGCCAATACGCCAGCCGATAGGCTTGGGCCTTGATGAGGTTGTGAAGATCATTGAAGCTCTTGGGATCGCTCGGCGTGCCATTTATGTGTTTAACGTTCTCGTCGATGAACTCAGTTGTTGGTGACGAATTTGTGCAAAGCGTTGCCAGCCGGCGCTTGTGGATCTCCTTGTCGCGCATACGTTCGGTGCGCTGCTCGGTTGCTGTTTCAGTCCGGGCGGGAAGGTGACTGAAAGCGGCGATTAAACTCTGGAGTTCCAGTAATTCACTATTCTCGGCTCCCAACTCTTCCGTCAGACGGTCTAGATCCAGTCCCAGAATGCGAGCATACTCACTGGGATTTACTGGAAACTTGTGCTGGTAATAAAAAATGCTGAATTCCCCTTTCTCTTTGTCGAAACTCAATTTCAGTTCGCCACGATCCAGCACAGTGCCGTATTGGTCTCCTAGAACCGGCACCAACATCTTGCCTTCTAGTTCATCTTTGAGTGGTTGCCAATCGATGTCGAAGAAATCCGCGTAGTTCGAGGCCTGACCGTTCTCCAGGACATCCATCCACCACACGTTGTCACTGCCCATGACGCCCATGTGGTTGGGCACAAGGTCAATAATCTGGCCCATGCCATTTTCGTGTAGTGCGCTCACGAAACGTTCGAGGTCTTCCCTACTTCCGATCTCAGGATTCAGTGTGTTGTGGTCGATGATGTCGTAACCGTGGGTGCTCCCTGGCCGCGCCTTTAAGTAAGGAGAGGCATAACAATGTGAAATACCTAACGCAGCGAGATACGGCACCAATTCGGCTGCTTGGACGAAAGTGAAATCGCGATTGAACTGCAGCCGATAAGTAGCGAGCGGAATGCGAGGCGAACTCATGAGTGGAGAAGCCAAGCCACGGACCAGGGCGGCATCTTTGTGTGTAGTTGTTTACGATCGAGTTCCGCTGTCATTGGGCTGGAATAAATGATCTGTCCGGGCGGACGTGCCGCGAGAGTCACGGGTACTGCGCTCAGATTTGCCGTCAGACCTAGAGTCTTAGCATCGCCAATGTGCCATTCAACCGTAAGTGCTCTGTTTTCACAAGCCGCGAAACTGGCGCATCCGCATCTAATGTTCTTCAGAAGAGGAACGATGGTTCTTTGCCTGAGCGCAAGCAGATCACGATAAAACTCTAACCAGCTTTGGTTGGGTGCCGCCTCCATGCTGCTCCAATCCAGCTTGGAGCGTACAAAAGTCTGCATGCTGTTGGGGTCGGGGATTCTTTTCCGTACATCGGGTGAACTAAACTGCGTGAAGCGTGCGAATTCAGCCCGTCTGCCCTCAGTCACCGCGGATGCCAATTCACCGCCGAAGTCACAAAAGAACAGGAATGGCGTCTTGGCACCAAATTCTTCTCCCATAAAGAGCAAAGGCGGAGAAGGCGCAAGCAGCAAAATCGCCATCGCAGCTTTTAGTGCCTGCTGGTCCGCGAGTTCCAGGATTCGTTCTCCAAACGCGCGGTTTCCCACCTGATCGTGATTCTGCAAGAACGAGACGAAAGAAGTCGGAGGCAAATCACGGCTGGGTTGACCGCGTACAACTCCATGGTAGGCGGATAGGTCACCTTGATATGCGAAGCCCTCGGCGAGACAACGACCTAACTGTCGAACTGGCTGTTGCGAATATTCGCGGTAATAACCGTCGCTCTCCCCGGTTATCAAGACGTGCAGGGCGTGGTGAATGTCATCGTTCCACTGGGCGTCATACCATCGGGGGCAACCTTGTCCGTCGCGTTTCAAATAGTGGGATTGGTTGTCGACATTTTCGAGCACCAGATGAACGAACCGTTTCGATCCAGACGTTTTCCTTACCGTTTCCGCTAACTCGGTCAGAATGTCGGGGACGGAGTCATCAACAATCGCATGCACTGCGTCGAACCGCAGTCCGTCAAAATGGTATTCTTCGAGCCAGTACAGAGAGTTGTGGATAAAGAAGTCCCGAACCACACGACTTCGCCCGCCGTCGAAGTTGATCGCGTCACCCCACAGCGTGCAGTGCCGATTGGTAAAAAATTCGGGTGAATAGGCATGGAGATAATTTCCCTCGGGGCCGAAGTGGTTATAAACCACATCAAGAAATATCATTAGCCCCTTCTGGTGGGCTGTCTCGACCAAGCGCTTCAGGTCTTCCGGCTGGCCGTACGAGCTATCAGGGGCGTATAGCAAGACACCGTCGTAACCCCAATTCCGAGTTCCTGGAAAATCCGAGACCGGCATCAATTCAAGTGCGGTAATTCCTAAGTCGACCAGGTAATCGAGCCGCCGTTGAACACCAGCAAAGGTACCTTCCGGTGTAAACGCGCCCACATGCAGCTCATAAACAACAGCTTCTTCCCAGGGCCTGCCATGCCAACTTTCGTCTCGCCATTCGAATGATGCAGGGTCGACGACCTGACTCGCACCGTGCACGTCTGACGGCTGAAAACGGGAAGCCGGATCCGGTACTTTCAATTGACCATCAATCTGGAAACGATAACCAGCACCAGCTGAGGCTTTGGTCGTGCAGAGCTCAAACCATCCTTCACTCTGCCTTGATAGGGATAGGGGACGCGATTCATCGGCTAGCACGATGTCGACGCTTTGCGCCTTCGGTGCCCAGAGCCGGAACCGAACTCCGCCATCCTCGCGGCACTCCGCGCCAAACGGCATTCGATGGTTACGCTTCATGCCTGCGGTCCTTACTGCGTACTTGATTTCTTTCGCGGTCTTCGAGCAGGACCAACGATCGCGCCTGTAACGGATAGCTCGTCGCCGGGTCATAGATTGTCGAGGCGCCATTCGTCGTCTGGCACGAGGTATCAATTAGAGTCACCCAACCCATTCCAGAAGCGACCGTGGGCAAGAAGAAAGGGACCTGTTCATGATGAGCATTCATCAAAAGCAAGAAATTGTCGTCTGTGATGGAATGTGCCCGCTCATCCTGCTCTCCAAGCCCCTCTCCGGAAAGGAAAACACCCACGGTGCGAGCCGATTCCTGCGCCCATTCTTCATCGGTCATCTCACGGCCATCGGGCATCAACCAGAGAATGTCCTTCACTCCCGCGCCCTTGATTGCGCGTCCCTGAAAGAAGTTTCGACGACGAAAGACAGGGTGGTTCTTGCGCAAAGCAATTACCCGTCGGACAAAAGTCAGTAGCCCTTGTTCGGCAGCACCCTCATTCCAGTTCATCCAACTGATCTCGTTGTCCTGGCAATACGCATTATTGTTTCCCTGCTGGCTGTGACCGATTGGGTCGCCGGCAAGGAGCATGGGCACACCCTGAGACAGCAACAAGGTAGCCATGAGATTCCGCTTCTGCTGATTTCGGAGCACCTTCACAGCCGGATCGTCCGTTGGCCCTTCAACTCCGCAATTCCAGCTCAGGTTGTTGTCGGCGCCGTCGCGATTTTGCTCGCCGTTGGCTTCGTTATGTTTTTGGTCGTAGCTGACCAGGTCCTGCAGTGTGAAACCATCGTGGGCGGTGACGAAGTTAATGCTTGCGTACGGCCGCCGCCCGCTGCGGGCATACAGGTCGCTGGAACCCGTGATGCGGTAGGCCAACTCTCCAATCTGTCCGCCATCACCTTTCCAATACGCTCTTACCACATCGCGATAACGATCATTCCACTCGGCCCAGCCCACGGGGAATTTGCCCACCTGATAGCCGCCCTCGCCCAGGTCCCACGGCTCGGCGATCAGTTTGACCTGAGATAGCACTGGATCCTGGTGAATGATGTCGAGGAATGCTCCAAGGCGATCGACCTCGTGGAGTTCGCGCGCCAGAGTCGCGGCCAGGTCAAAGCGGAACCCGTCCACGTGCATCTCCAGAACCCAATAGCGAAGACTGTCCATGATGAGCTGCAGAACCCGCGGATGGCGCATATTCAGAGTATTGCCGGTTCCCGTGTAATCCCTGTAGTAGCGAGGATTATCGGGGAGCGGCCGGTAATACACCGCATTGTCGATACCACGAAACGAAAGCGTTGGGCCAAGTTGGTTTCCCTCCGCGGTGTGGTTATAGACGACGTCCAGGATGACCTCGATGCCAGCGGAGTGCAGTGACTTTACCATCGTCTTGAATTCGTTGAGCGTCCCAGTCGCCGAATAGCGCGGCTCTGGCGCAAAAAAACCAATCGTGTTGTAGCCCCAATAATTGCGCAAACCTCTTGCGACCAGCTGGCGGTCGTCGATAAAACAGTGCACCGGCATCAATTCCACCGCGGTAATGCCCAGTCGCGTCAAGTGATCGATCACCGGCGCCGTCGCCAGACCGGCGTAAGTGCCGCGAAGCGCAGGTGGGACTTCGGGATGACGTATGGTGAAACCTTTCACGTGCATTTCATAAATCACGCTCTGATGCCAGGGAATACGCGGCGGACGATCTGTTCCCCACGTGAAGGAAGGATCCACGACAACACTCTTCAGCATGCCCGGAGCGCTGTCTCGACGGTCAAATGATAGGTCCTCCTGTTTGTGCCCGACCCTATATCCGAAATGTGAATCGCTCCACTTCAACTCACCATGAATCTGCTTGGCGTAGGGATCGAGCAATAGCTTGTGGTGGTTAAAACGTAACCCGTTCGCCGGGTCGTAAGGGCCATGCACCCGATAGCCATACAACAGGCCCGGACGAGCTTCCGGCAAGTAGCAGTGCCAAACCTGGTCCGTTTGCTCGCTCAGTGACACGCAGTGAAGTTCGCGGCGCCCACTCTTGTCAAACAAACACAAATCGACCTTCTCCGCATGTTCAGAGAAGATTGCAAAGTTAACACCCTCGCCATCCCATACGGCTCCCAATGGGTAGGGCTTCCCCGGCCAGACGATCGGCGCAGTTTGATTCAGCAATCGGAACCTCACACGAAACACTAGAGAGTGGTGCCACCCTTTGTCGCTAGCTTACAGGCATCCAGTTCCGCCCGCGATTGTAACTGAAGAGCGTCATCGATGATCTGGCCGTCTTCCCTCAGCAGGCCGAATCCGTGTAGAAAAGAAGCCTTGCCCTTCCCAAAGACATTTATGAAACTAGCTCTAAGCAGCATCGACAAGCTTCGAGACACTCTGCAACGGAATCCGGAGCCAGGACGGCCGGTTGTTGAGTTCATATCCCAGCTCATATACGGCCTTGGTGATGACGAAGGCATCCAATAGGACCGCAAGTTCTTCACGGCTCTGAGGAACGAAACAGGCAGAGCCTGAAGTTCTCAGATACGATTTCAGGAAAGTAGTAGAAACCCACGTTTGCCAATATTGCGCCCAGACATCCAAAGCATTGAGTCTTTCTTGCGTAACTTGTGGGCCCGTGATTTCTCCAAGAAGTGGCGCGTACGCCGCGTAGTGAAAAGAGCGCAGCATTCCAGCAACATCCTGCAAGGGAGAGTTTTTGTTTCGCCTCTCGCTCAAAGGCCGGGCGGGTTCTCCCTCGAAATCGATGATGACAAAGTCGTCGCCGGTGAAAAGGACTTGCCCCAGATGGTAGTCGCCGTGGATGCGAGTACGCATCGCGGAAATCTTGAACCCTTCCAGCAAGTGGACGCGCTGGCGTAGTCCTTCCTCGAGCTTCACGACTTTGCTGGCTTCTTCCCGTACGCCCTGCGACAGTCTCTCACTCTGCCGTCGAAGCGACTGAAATGTCCGGGCGATGAGATCGAGTGCGGATTTCACTAGCTCCCGCTGGTTCGCGCCCGTAAAGGGTTCCGGCGCAAAAGCAGGCTGGTCCCGGCTTGTGGACAAAGCAACATGAAGCTGGGCGGTTCTGACGCCGAGCAACCGAGCGGATTCAAGATAAGAGCCAATTCTTTGTTTTGCGCCAGGTGGAACCTCCCGCTCAGCCAGTGCCAGGATTGGGGCATGTGGCAACTTTCCGAGTCGAGTCCCGGCTGCGGATTGAGCCTGTTCATAGTATGCCGCGAGCGCCTTCAGAGTGTACTGCCATGCATCCCCGTGATTTGGAATGTACCCCTGGAGGATCCCCAGTGTGATTCGTTCCCCCTCATTGCTGACATACTCCAGATGGCCCGCCAGCAAGGGCACGTTTCTGAACTCAGTCCTCTCCGTCAGAAATGAGCCAATCTCGAGGTCAGGATTGAGACCTTCTTCCAAGCGGCGAAACAACTTGAGCACTAAGCGGTTGGCATAGACGACAGAGCTGTTGCTCTGTTCTGCTTTCATCAAAGATGGCGCCAGTGGACCCTGCGATGGCTCCCAGATAGAGCGAAGCGCAGCACCTGAAACCGCCCGAACTTCACCGCGAACACCAGGAAAGCGATCCCCTCGCGAAATTGCCCCCAGCAGAAAAGTTAGGAATGGCTGGTTAGAGAGTGCGTCATACAAAACAATCTTCCCTGAACTGCTTTCCCGATTGATTCTCAGGGATGGAGCAGGTTCTCCACCGGGGGATTGTTCCTCATCTACAGCAGCCAATGTTAGAGGAAGCGCATACATTTCTCCAAGCCCGGTTGCGTACTCGATGTGAATCAGAAAGAGGTAAACCAGTGGATCATTGGAGACAAGCGGCACCACATCCGATACTTCAACGGATTGAATCACTCTCGCCTTGCTACCGAACCAGCGACGCTGCGCTAGGAAGTCCGGGAGAATCGGCGGTAGACTCTTCCCAAAGGCCGCCAACAATTCATTCGTCGCGACTGAATTCGACATATTTTTGAGGGACCTTCTTCGCTAAATTTCCTTGTTGTTCCGTCACAGAAAATAATCGAAGTCGCGCTCAGTCCGCACGAGCCGCCGGATGCGGAAGATGTGCGCCGGCATCATTTGCGGATTGAGCTCGACGTAATTGTGAGTCCCATGCCAGAAGTAGCGGGCATTGGTCAGCAAATCATGCACTTGATACGGCTTGTGCGGATCGAGTTGGAACAACTCGATCGGCAAGTCAACCCAGCCAGACTGAGTGTGATGAGGGTCGAGGTTGACGACCACGACGATGATGTTGGCTAGATCTCCGGTCGTCTTGCTGTAAACAATCAGTTGATCGTTGTCAACCGGATGAAAGCGCAAACTCCAATCGCTTTGCAGAGCGGGATTTTCGCGACGTACGCGGTTCACACGTGCAATCAGGGTGCTAAGGCTATCTGGGTTATCAATATCCCAGTGCCGTATCTGGTACTTCTCAGAGTCTAAATATTCTTCGCTGCCCGGGCGAAGAGCCCGGTTCTCACAGAGCTCGAAGGCCGGTCCGTAGATTCCATAGCTCGCCCCCAGAGTTGCCGCCAGAATCAATCGCATCATGAAAGCGGGACGACCGCCGAATTGGAGGAATTCCGTAAGTATGTCCGGAGTGTTAGGCCAGAGGTTTGGGCGGAAATATTCACGTACCTCCGTCTGCGTGAGCTCGGTGAAATATTCCGTGAGTTCCGACTTTGTGTTCCGCCAGGCAAAATACGTATATGACTGCGTGAATCCCATCTGACTGAGCCGATACATCACCTTCGGACGCGTGAAAGCTTCGGAAAGAAATAGAACCTCAGGGTACTCGGTCTTTATGTCGGCAATTAGCCACTCCCAGAAATCAAAAGGCTTAGTGTGAGGGTTGTCCACGCGGTAGATACGGATGCCCTGTTCGATCCAGAACCCTACGACCCTTCGCAATTCCTCCCGTAGCTCGCGGTTGTGCTCATTTTCGAAATACAGCGGGTAGATGTCCTGGTACTTTTTAGGAGGGTTTTCGGCATACTGCACGCTGCCGTCCGGCCGCACGCGGAACCATTCCTTGTGTTCCAATACGTAGGGG
>Ga0209275_10000314_pt1 | contig 18082 bp, 15 predicted proteins | sample HubBroMetageREF2_FD_188344 | JGI IMG/M metagenome (GOLD analysis project Ga0209275, IMG submission 188344) | Reference soil microbial communities from the Hubbard Brook experimental Forest, New Hampshire, USA - Hubbard Brook CCASE Soil... | ecosystem: Environmental > Terrestrial > Soil >... | reverse complement strand
TCGCTGGCCGTTTTTTCTTCCCGACGGTAAGCATTTTCTTTATATCGCGCTTCACCATGATGCTTCCAAGTCGGCGAACAATACGCTCTTCTACGCATCGCTCGACGGCCGGGAAAATCGTCCGCTGTTCCGCTCTCAAACTAACGCCATTTACGCCGGCGGTTTTCTGTTGTTCGGGCGTGGCGACCAGTTGATGGCGCAACCCTTCAACCCTGCCTCTGGAACGCTGAGTGGCGAAGCCCAGAACGTGGCCAAGGGTGTGATGAACGATGCCAGCACCTGGCACATGGACGCCTCAGCCTCCAACGATGGCTTGCTGGTTTACGGCAGCGGCGCCTCCGGTGACCTGGAGTTAGTCTGGATGGATCGCAGCGGGAAGATCAGCACCATTGCCGACAAGCTCCCTGACTTGCAGAGTGCGGTCCTTTCCCCGCAAGGAGACCGCGTCGCCCTTCAGATGAACGCCGGTCAGACCGATATCTGGGTGTTCGACCTGACGCGCGGAGTCCGCACCAGACTGACCTTTGGACCGGTGGGAAATGTATCTCCCCTTTGGTCCCCCGATGGCAAATGGATCGCATACTCCTCCGCTCAGAACGGTCACTTTGCTATTTGCCGCAAGCCCTCCGACGGCAGCGGCGCGGAAGAGTGTTTGCTTAACGTTGAGCAGCAGCCCGGACTTCACGATTGGTCGCGCGACGGCAAGTTTCTGCTGTATTCGCTGCCCGTCCCGGGTGGCCCATTACGGCAGATATCAGCCTTGCCGCTTGCGGGAGAACGCAAGCCATCGCTGGTAGTGGAGCGGGGTGCTTATGGAAAGCTTTCTCCAGACGGCCGCTGGCTCGCCTACCAGTCGACCGAATCTGGCAGGGTGGAAGTTTACGTGATGCCCTTTGGCGGCGGGCAGGGTAAGTGGCAGATCTCGGCTGACGGCGGACAACAGCCGCGATGGAGCACGGACAGCAAAGAACTGTATTATATGGACGCGACTTACAGTCTTTTCTCGGTCCCGGTAACGAGTGCAGGCGGCGCGCTGCAATTCGGAGTTGCTCAGAAGCTCGTCGCCAATTGGTCCGCTCCCCAGGTCTTCTACGATGTCTCGCCAGACAGCAAGAAATTTCTTCTCGACCGGGTTGCACAACAGGTCAGCCAATCCGTCACCGTGGTCACGAACTTTACGGCGGGATTGAAGAAATAACGACCAGAAAACCGGTTACCTTCGTCACCTCGTCCGACCTGCGGTTACTCATAGGTTCTCTCTGCCCTGTGCTAACTTTTTCTTTGGCCCGACTCGGAATCCGGCGCGGCCGCAGGGTGCTGGCGCTGGAGGTGTGTGCATTCAGTCGCGGGGGGAGCTATTGGAAGCAGGTCAGGCGGTTCAACGTGAGATTCATGGCACGAAGTTCATCGTGGCGAGTGGCACGATGCAGCGCTTCATGGCCATGGTCGAACGCGTGGCAGGGCACACTGAGACTGTCCTGATCACGGGCGAAACCGGCAGCGGCAAGGAACTGATCGCCTGCAGCATCCACGAATTCTCCTACCGGAACGGCAAACCCTGGATCGACATCAACTGCGCCGCTTTGCCCGAGCACCTGGTCGAGAGCGAACTGTTTGGCTACGAAAAGGGAGCGTTCAGCGGGGCTGACAACTCCAAGCCCGGACTCTTCGAGCTAGCCGACAAGGGAACTCTGTTTCTAGATGAAATCGGCGAACTGCCATCCCATATTCAGGTCAAACTGCTGCGGGTGCTGGATGGTGCCGCATACTACCGTTTGGGTGGGCATCGGAAGATCACGGTGGATGTGCGGATCGTCGCAGCGACCAATCAGAATCTCGAAGCAGCCGTGCGCGAGGGACGTTTCCGCAAGGATCTTTTCCATCGCCTGAGCCAGTTTGAGTTGCGAGTTCCACCGCTGCGAGAGCGTCCGGAAGACGTGGTCGCACTGGGTGAGCATTTTTTGCGGCTCAAGTCGGCGGAGATGAAGTTCAATACCGAAGCTTTGCGCGCGCTTCAATCGCATTCCTGGCCGGGGAACGTCCGCGAACTGCGAAACATTGTTGCGAAAGTTGCAATGGCTGCATCGGGTCCGGAGATTGGTGAGGCCGATGTGCGTGCTGAACTTTCGGCGGAACAACAGAAGACCGCGATCCCTGTACCTTCGGGCGATCTCCAGGACATGGAGCGGCAGATGGTCATGAAGGCGCTTGAGAACACCGGCGGCCATCGGGCGAAAGCGGCCGAGCAATTGGGAATTTCGCGCAGAACCTTGAGCCGGAAGCTGGGCGAATACAAGATCACGGCGGCTCCCAGCGACAAGAGCCGGGCGCTGGGTACGCTCAGCCTGAAACAAAAGAAGTTTTTCCGGGCCAAAGTGAAACTTCCGGTAATGCTCAAAGACAGCCACGGGCAGGAAATTAGCGCCACGGCGGTGAATCTTAGCGTTGGTGGCATGGGTCTCGAAGGATTGCCCGATCCGCGGAGATCGGAAGGACTCATGAACATCAGCTTTGTCCTGCCTGACAGTCAAAACCGCATCGAAGCCAAAGTGCAAATCGTGTGGGCCGATCTTGAAGGACGGGCCGGAGCTACGTTCGTGGTGATCGATCCCGCGGTTTATAAGGAGCTGCAGGAGTGGACCAACCAGCGGATGAAAGAAGAAGGTTGGGAACTGCCTCTGTAGCGACGAAGGTTCGGCTCTCGGCGCCCTGCCGAGGCATCCTGTGAGGCCACCTGAAGGCTTCTAGTAAGATAGTTCTTGCGGATGCCTAAGAAGCTCTCCCATTACGATCGTTCCGGACGAGCGAGAATGGTCGACGTCTCGGCAAAATCCACTACCAAACGCGAAGCGGAGGCTAGCGCATTCGTGGTCTTGAAACCGAAAGTGCTCAATGCGTTGCCCAAGAATCCCAAGGGCGATGCCTTGGAGGTGGCGCGGCTGGCAGGAATCATGGCCGCGAAGCGAACTGCCGATCTGATTCCTATGTGCCATCCTTTGCCGCTTTCGCACGTTGATGTCGAAATGCACGTGTGCGAGAATGGCGTCGCGATTGCCTCAAAAGTTTCGACCACGGCGGTGACCGGCGTGGAGATGGAAGCCTTGATAGCTGCCAGTATCGCCGCGCTCACGGTTTACGATATGTTGAAGGGGCTGGACAAGGGCATTGAGATTCGCGAAATCGTGCTCGAGCGGAAATCTGGCGGCAAGAGTGGAGATTACCGCCGCGTCCGCAAAAAGACTTAGCGCGTTCCATGGCGAACAACGTAAGACTCCTGCTGGTGGATGACAATCCGATGGTGCTGGGGTTGCTGCGCGGAGCGCTCACTCCGCTCGCCAAGGTAACAACTGCGACTGACGCCGCCGACGCGCTCCTGAAAGCTGTCGACGATCCTCCCGACCTGCTGGTGTGCGACTATCGCATGCCGGGTATGGATGGGCGCCAGCTCATCGAAAAACTAAGAAGCCGCCCGCGGACCGCCGAAGCTGCGGTTATTCTGGTGGCGACCAAGACCGACATCAGCGAAAAGCTGAGCACGCCCGATCTTTCGGTCGACGATTTCGTCGAGAAACCATTCTTCCTGCGGGAAGCGACGCAGCGTATCAAGCGCGTAATCGATAAGATCGCGCTGGAAAAGATGGCCAAGACTGTTCCCTCGGATGGAGTGCTGCGCGGCAGCCTTTTGCAGATGAACGTCATCGATCTGGTGCAGTCGCTGGAAATGGGCCGCAAAAGCTGTGCCCTCACGCTCACCAACCAAGGCGACAAGTGCGACCTATACTTCAAAGAAGGCCAGGTCACGCACGCGACTTATGGCTCGCTGATTGGGGATCCGGCAGTGTTTAAGGTTTTACGCTGGACGGATGGGAATTTCGAAGTCAATTTCGAAGGCAAGACCACGCAGCAGACCACGCAGTTGAATACCCAGGGCTTGCTGATGGAAGGCCTGCGGCAGCTTGATGAGGCGCAGCGGGACGGCGGCGGTGGAAAAGTGGAAGAGGAGGAAGAAGATGTCCTCCTCGACTCCTGAAGGCTTGACTGCCGGAGCCGCGACTCCGGAGGCGATGACCGCAGCCGTTGTCACGGTCAGCGATTCCTGCGCCAGCGGCGATCGCGCGGATGTCTCCGGCCCGGCGGTTGGAGAGCTTCTCAGAAAAAGAAATTTTTCGGTTATTGGGACGGAAGTTGTTCCTGACGACCAATCCGCAATTCAAAAGGCGATTGCGTATTGGGTGCAGGAAGCACAACTCGTGGTCACGACTGGGGGAACCGGAATCGCGGAGCGCGATGTGACGCCTGAAGCCACGCGCGCGGTCTGTGAGCGCCTCATCGAAGGAGTTGCCGAACGCATGCGTTATGAAGGCGCGAAGAAAACGCCATTCACCGCCCTCAGCCGGGGAGTCTGTGGAGTGCGAGGAAAATCTTTGATCTTAAACTTACCGGGGAGTCCAGCCGGCGCAGTTGATTCACTCGCAGCCGTAGTTGATCTGCTGCCCCACGCCCTGCAGTTGTTAAGCGGAAACACAAAGCACGAATAATGCTTCGGCCTGTAGAGACGTAGCTAGCTACGTCTCCGGGGATCGTCAGCCCGCTTTCGCGTACACTTTTAGTCGCACATCTTGAAGACGATCAAGCACATCCTTTCCCGCTACACCGCGTTTCTGTGGGCATTGCTGAAGCCTCTGGGCGCGTGGGGCGTGCTAGTCGTGGCTACGCTCGACGGCGCCTTCATTGGCCTTCCCGTGGATGCGGTCGTGGCCGGCTATGTTTATCAGGATCACGCCCGATTTTTTCTCTACGCTCTTATGGCAGCCGCTGGGTCGACTCTGGGCAGCATCGTAATCTACGTGATCGGTTACAAGGGCGGGGAGGAACTGCTGCGCAAGCGGATCCCTCCGGCGCGCTTCGCGAAGATTCACGCGGCCTTCGACAAGCATCCCTTCTGGAGCCTCATGCTGCCTGCGATGCTTCCTCCACCAACGCCCTTCAAACTGTTCGTCTTGGCGGCAGCGGTTTCGGAGATGAGCTTCCTGCGCTTCCTGCTCGCTATCTTCTCCGGCCGCCTTGTGCGTTTCCTGCTGTTGGGCCTGCTGACCGTCAAATTCGGGCCTGATGTCGTCCACTTGTTCGGGACGGCTTGCCAGCAGCATTACTATTTGATCCTGGAAGCGATCATTGTGGGGTTGGTAATTTGGCTCGTGATGCGGAGAAAACGCAATCGCAGAGGACACTGAGGAATGACAGAGTCCGCCGAGAAAACTCCGCGTGCTCCGCGGATTCTCTCAGCGACCTCTGCGTTTTAGGTGTTACGCCGCTGCTGCGTGATCGCCGTGCCCCCGCAACAACCCGGACAGAGCCTGCAGCGCCACCGGCGTGGCGAACATCGCAGTTGTGAAGATCAGATCGCCTACGAGCGCGTGCCGGAAAAATGGCAAGCCCGCCGCATAAGACATCATCACCCCGCTCAAGTTCTTCGGATACATATCCAGCCACGCCCAAGACGTCAAATTGGTGATGAGAAAAAACGAAACCGAACTGGCCAGCGCGGCGCCAATCACCGGCACCCATTTGGTCTTTGTACCTAGCCTGGTGCCCAGCCAGATAACGGCGGCGTACCAAGCGAAAGTCACGTAATGGTCCCATGTGAATGGATACGAGTAAACCCACTTTGTGAGGACAACGTCCGACGCCGCCAGCAGCACGAATGGGACCCAGAGCTGGCGGCGCGGGCCTCGGGCTCCGAAGAACAAGAGCGACCCGGTCACCGGAGTAAACATCCACGGATGCGGCATGAACCGAACCGCGACTGCGAGCAGTACAAACAAGTAGGGCAGCATGATGAAATCACCTCAATAGCGTCTAGGAAGATTGTGTGCCCGTGAGACTGGCGGCGTCAAGTCAAAGAATTTGTCGCGGGACGCGGAAGCCACAAATCTTGAATCGCGGAGGTCGCTGAGAATATCGGCTAAAGTTCGCTGAATGAACCTAATCTATGGCGCGGCGCCTTGTGCGCCTGACGAAGTTTTATCACGCGGCGGCCCAAAGTTCTCTTTGACAACTTTCAAGTTACGATCCAGTTCGACGAATGCTCCGAGAACGCTTCGGCCCGGATGTCCGGGTTGCTGGAAGCGCAGGTCATGGAAGCGAACGATGTCACCCTGATCTTCTGGGAGAGGCTCCGTTTCCGTGACGGGATATTGCGCCCAGTCGAGATAAACGCGGCCGAGATAGGATCGCTTGGCTGCGAGCGTCACGGGGGTTTCCTCGGGCTTGTAGAGAATCTGCATATCGCCATTGGGATCGACCTCGGGAGCCGACGAATCGACCATGGTGGTGGCGAAGAAGTTTTGGGTTTCCACCACGCCAATCCATCGAAATGGAGTCCACCACAAAGGGAAGGCCGAGGCGCGGAGAGGATCGGAATTCTCGTAGGTGCGACTTTCAAGTGCATTTACCGCGCGCCGGTGCTCGTAATCCCGCACTCCCCACAGTGTGATGACACCAACCAGTGCCAGAATTGCACCCCAGCCGCCTGCGGGTTGTTTGCGGCGCACGCCGATCTCGCGATCAATGAAAGAAAAGAAAATGGGCAGCACGAGTCCGCAAACTAGCAGGAGCAAAATGATAGGTTCGACGATGAAGACGATGTCCCACGAGTACCACTTCTCGGAGAACGGCCAAAACGGACGTACGCCGTAGTCGTTGGTGTAATCAAGCAGAATGTGACTGAGCCCGGCGAGATATGCGAACCCGAACAGCAATCCCCAGCGGGGGGGCAAGTTCGGGTCGTTAAGCTTTCGTCCCCGCAATCGCCAAATCAAATAGACGAAGCCGACGACCACCGCCGATACCAGGGCGATGCCTAGGAACGAATGAGTGAAGCCACGGTGATGGGCGAAGCCAAAAACGCGGCCCTTGAACTCGCCGAGGACGTCCAAGTCTGGTGCTTCGGCGGCCAGTGTCACCGTAGCTGTGGCAAGAGCCGTCTTGCGATTGAGTCCGGCTCGTCCTATGCACGCGCCGGTCAGAAAGTGAGTAACGGGTTCCAAAGTTTGCCAGGCCTTGTTTCGTGGGTCTGAGTTTAGAGAGCATACATCACTCCATCGTCGGAGGTGTTAACCACGACGCCCTTAATTTGGCACCAGTAGAGTCACAGCATCAGGGACTAGGGATATTTTGGCAGGCAGCGTTCCCAATAATTCTCCGTCGGCTTCGATCAAGATGCGGGAGTCGCTTCCTGCGCCAGCAGACGACGCCAGATCACGGCAGATTGCCCCCGCAGCGTGAATCAATTCGATTCCCGGGACGTTCCACTTTGCCCCGAACAGTCCTCGCAATATGTATCGCAGATACGCGACGCGGCGCTGGGTGCGGAAGAGTACAAGACGCAGGTCGTCGCGTTCGAGAGATGCGCCCGGAGCGAGTTCGCGGAGCACTCCACCAAAATTCCTGATGCGGACTGCCAGCAATTGTGAAACTTCCGCCTGCTCTTCTCCGGCGATTTCCACCGCGAAGTTTCTCATCTTGTGAGTGAGCCACAGGTGCGCCGCCTTAGCGCAGTAGGCAACCATGCCGAAGCGTCGCTTGATCAGCGGATCTAGTCTGTAAAACACGTTTGCATCCACTCCGATGCCGACGATGAACGAGAAATATCGCGTGGCTCTCTCGCCGTTGAAATCCTGGTACTCGATTCGGCCAACGGCCACGCGGAGTGGCTTTGCGTTGAGAGCAGCCTGGGCAGCTTCCGCCGGAGAAAGCGGCAGTCGTAGATCGTGCGCCAGGCAATTTGCGGTACCCAGAGGAATAATAGCCAAGGCGGCGTTGGTGCCGACGATTCCCTGCAAGACGTCGTGAATCGTGCCGTCGCCGCCGCAGGCGAATATGGCGTCGCAGCCTTCGGCGATTGCCTGTCTGGTTTGCTCGGCCGCATCGGAGGCCGCGCGCGTGGGCGCGGCGGTGACTTCGACCCCGGCATTTCGCAGGACCGAGAGCGCCAATTCAACATCCGCCAGTCGATGCTCGAGGCTGCGGCCGGTGAGCGGATTGTAGAACAGCATGGCTTTGCGCATGAGGTCCAGAGTCTTTTTCGTTAGACGGGGCCCACCTGCACTTTTCCTCGGGCGCCCCACTCCCACATGCCGAACGTGGCTTTCTGCGGCAAGGGGTGGCCCACCTGCCGGGCGAGCATGCAGATCTGGCCGCGATGATGTGCATCGTGCGAAATTAGATAGCCGAAGAATCCGGCCACGTCAGGGCGGAATCCCTTTACTCGGCCATCGTTTTCCAAGGCAGACTTTAATACCGTGCTAAGAGCGGCGCGGCTCTGCTCGAGCGCTTTCATCGCCTGTGCCGGAGTCACGTTCGCACGATCCAGTTGGTCAGGAATCTTGCTGCCTTTAGCCGCGGCCTTGAGCCACATCACACGGACATTGTGGAGATGAGCCACGACAGCGGCGACGGTTCGTCCCTTGCCGTCGGGCGGTTCGGCGCGCCAGGCTTCCGCTGGCAAGTTCTCGATCATGTACTGATTGATGCGGTCGTTCGTGTCAAACGAAGTCAGCAGGGCTTGCGGCAGTGAGAAGTCGGCTAATGCGGCTTTGGGCATTTTGTTCTCCGAGTTCGCGTCAGCTTAAGCTTCATCGCGCTTGATTGCGTAGACGTAATGTAACAAATCCGCTTTGATAACTTCTTTTGAGATCGTCATGCCATTCTTCTCGGCTACGCGGCGCGAAGCAAGGTTCTCAGGGCGGATCAAAGAAATGAGCCGGTCGACCCCGAGATTCGCGAATCCGAAGTCGCGGCAGGCACGCGCAGCTTCGGTAGCGTATCCCCGACTCCATAGGTCCCGGCGCACGTGATAGCCGATTTCGATTTCGTCGACCGCGTCGACGTTCTGCCGCACCAGCCCACAGTCGCCAATCAGTTCGCGTGTGGATTTCAGAATCATGGCCCACAGTCCATGGCCGTCATTGGCGTAACGCGTGCGGTTGCGCTGGATCCAATCCGCGACCGCTGCACGGTCAAACGGCACAGGGTAATACCGCATCGTCTCGCGATCGGAGAGGATTGTGGCGAGAGCGTCGAGGTCTTCGTGTTGAAATTCCCGAAGCAAGAGCCGCTGGGTTTCGAGGACCGGCATGAGGACAGTCTAAAACAGCTCAAGGTGAGCCACGACTGAGACAAGGGTCCAGCCTGCGCTCGACTGGACGGCTGGGGCGCTGTCTCCACGCGATTCCTCTTATAATCTTTTGCGATGGCTACCGCGGCGAAAGAAAAAGGCATTGAAAAAAAGATTGAGGCGCTCCGCGATCAAATCCGGCACCACGAATACCGCTATTTCGTGCTCGACGATCCGGAGATCAGCGATGCCGAGTTCGATCAACTGATGAACCAGTTGAAGACGCTGGAAGCAGATCATCCCATGTTGATCACACCGGATTCTCCGACGCAACGCGTGGGCGGCAAACCGCGCGAGGGAGTAGTCAAGGCCGCTCACTCCTCGCCCATGCTCTCGTTGGACAATACCTACAACGTGGACGATCTGCGCAACTGGGAGCGCCGGGTTCACGAACTCAGCGGCCGTAAGGATATTGACTACGTGTGCGAGCTGAAGCTGGACGGCATGTCCTTGGCACTGCTCTATGAGAACGGAAGACTCGTGCGGGGCATTACGCGCGGGGACGGCACGGTTGGTGAAGATGTCACCTTGAATGTGCGCACGGTGCGCTCGATTCCGCTTTCGATTCCAAAAGAAAAGCTCAAGGCGGCAGGGATTCCCGCGCACTTCGAAGTGCGCGGGGAAATGCTTATGCCAATCGGGGCATTCAAGAAGATGAACCAGCAGCGCGAGGAAAAGGGACTCTCGTTGTTCGCCAATCCGCGCAATGCCACTGCCGGGACGGTTCGTCAACTTGAGCCCAGCATCGTTGCGCAGAGGCATCTCGACTATTTTGCGTACATCCTGCTGCGCGACGGACGAACTTTTATCGATCGCCAGTGGGAGACTTTGGACGCTCTCAGTGCTGCCGGCTTCAAGGTCAATCCCAGTCGAAAGCTGGCCAGGAGCGTCGACCAGGTCTTGGCATTTATCGAGCACGAGGAGTTAAAGCGGGAGAAACTTCCCTACGAAATCGATGGAATCGTCGTTAAGGTGGATCGCACCGCCCTGCAAGAGGAACTCGGTTTCACGGGGAAAGCGCCGCGGTGGGCGATCGCTTACAAGTACGCTGCCCGCGCGGGCATTACCCAGATTGAAGGCGTTCTGTGGCAAGTCGGCCGGACAGGAAAACTGACTCCTGTGGCGATGTTGAAGCCAGTGCCAATTGGCGGCACAACCGTCAGCCGCGCCACGCTCCATAATCCGGACGAGATCGAGCGACTGGGCGTGAAAATTGGCGATTGGGTTGAGGTCGAGCGCGGCGGCGACGTCATCCCCAAGGTCACGCGCGTTGTGGAGGATAAAGATCACCCGCGCGGCGACAAGTTAATCCATGTGCCGGAGAAATGCCCGGTATGCGATACGAAGGTTGTCCGTACGGAAGGCGAGGTGGATTATTTTTGCGTCAACGCCAACTGCCCAGCCAAACTGCGGGAAACCATTTTGCACTTTGCTTCACGTGGAGTGATGAATATTGACGGCATGGGAGAAGCGTTGGTCAATCAGCTCACAGATCGCGGGTTAGTCAAGAATGTTGCGGACATCTATAAGCTGACCAAAAACGATCTGCTTTCGCTCGAGCGAATGGGGGAGAAATCCGCGCAGAATATTCTGGCTGAAATCGAAGCCTCGAAGAAGCTGCCACTCGAGCGCGTGATCTACGGATTAGGGATTCGCTTCGTGGGCGAGCGCACGGCGCAGTTCCTCGCTGAACATCTTGGCTCAATGGACGCGCTCATGAACGCGAGCGAAGAAGAACTTCAGCAGGTGAATGAAGTCGGGCCACGGATCGCGCAAAGCATTGCCGAGTTCTTTCAGGAGCCGAGAAACCGTGAACTGATGGAACGGCTGGGCAAGGCCGGCTTGACGTTTGCGGGGGCAAAGAAAGAACGCGGAACGAAACTCGCTGGGAAGACGTTTGTGCTGACCGGCACGATGAACCTCCCCCGGGATCAAGTCAAAAAAGCGATCGAAGATGCTGGCGGGCGCGTATCCGGATCGGTCAGCAAGAAGACCGACTACGTAATCGCTGGGACGGATGCAGGTTCCAAACTCGACAAAGCGAAAGAGTTGGGAATCAGTGTGATCGGCGAACAGGATTTGGATGAGATTCTCGGGCGCTGAAACGGCTCACTAGCTGAAGCATTTCGCAAGCTTCTCTCTACAAAAACTTACAATTTATTGACATTCCTATGACAACCCTAAACTGACCTAGTCTTAATCTTCGTCAACTGCCGCTGCCGATCAGAACTAGAGGACTCGGGGGAGGACTCTGGTAAACCGATGATCTCATAACAGGGGAGGGGCGGAAGTTGAGAACTTTCTCTCCGTTGAGGCAGTTTCGTAGAGATGCGCATCGGCGCATAGGGAGCATCGCGACCTCCATTTGGTGTTGCGATTGTGCGCTTTTGCGTTTCCGGAGTCCATCCTGAGCGAGGTCTTTGCCCTTCGATTCTCGCTCAGGATGACACCGGCGATTCAAGAGCCGCTTTGATCCTCTCGTAGGTCATCTCCAGGGTTTCCGGCAAGATTCGCGTTTCCCCGACCACCGAAACAAAGTTCGCATCGGCTATCCAGCGCGGCAATACGTGCATGTGGATATGTCCGGCGACGCCGGCTCCGGCCGCTTTGCCGATGTTCATGCCGAGGTTCACTCCGTCCGGAGTGTAGAGCTGCCGCAGCACGCGTTCCATTCTCTGCGACAAATCCATCATTTCGTGAGCTGCGTCGGTGGGCAGTTTCTGCAATTCATCGAGATGCGCAAACGGCACAACCATCACATGCCCTGGGGTATAGGGGAATGTATTTAGCACGATGTAACAGGTTTGGCCGCGATGCACGATGCGGGCTTTGGCATCGTCGCCCAATTTAGGCAGGTCACAAAAAATGCAGCCCTTGGTCTTGTCACCGGCGGTGACATAGGCGTAGCGCCAGGGGGTCCAGAGATAATCCATCGCTGGGCAGAGTAGCAGATAGCGGCAATTTTCGGAACTTGGAGCTGTTGCCGTGGTTGTCGTGGAAAAGTGCGCTTGACGCGAATGATAGTTTGGCTAAGCCAGAATGCAGGGCGAGTTGCATGACTGCGGCATCTTCACTGCGTTTTCTGCCTTCTGATATGGGGCCCTTGCTGGATTGTCCGGGGTGCAATGTCGATTTCATCCGCCCCTGGAATTTTCAACGGTCGCGACCTTCCGTCCGTTTTTTCAGTCATTTGTGTGGGGAGTCCCGCACGGGGAGGACGCGTGCGCCCACATCGGCTTGACTAGGGCTGGTTGGACCCCATCGCGGTCAAGCGGGTGTCAATTGCCTCACGGTTCTTGTGCTGCATCTGCATGGTTTGTTGCAGTAACGCCCAATCGTTCTCGGCGTTCTGTTCGGAGACCTTGGGAGAACCTCCTTTTTTCAACTCTTCCCGAAGCCGCTGCACCAGAATCCATTCCGCCAGCTCGGGCGGCGCCGACGTAGTCAGGATGTTATTCCTGGAAAGTCCCTGGTTGACGGTTTCGTCGCCGAGCTTTAGTTCCAGCAACGGACCGCCAGAATTATCGAGCCCTGGCACCGAATCGGCCTGCAACTGATCCCACTTGGTTCCGTGCCAAGGATTGCCCTCCGCCATTGGACGCTTCAACGATTCCAGCCGCGCCTGATACGTGCGCCGTTGCTCCGCCGCCAGGGGCGGCTCCAACTCGCCGCTAGGGTCAAAGATCATCACATTGTGCGCGGGATTGAAGCGTGCGCCGTCCGCGGCCGCAACCACGAGGGCGCCGGTGATTACAGGATGGAATACGAGAAGCGGCAGCATGTACTTCTTCGCTCTGACCACGGACTCGACTACGCCGCGCACAGGTCCGCTGCGCCGAGTGTTGCCCGGAACCTGGGGAATCACGAAAGTTGAGAGATGCACCTCCGGGTGGTGTTCGCCGAAATGTGCCAATAACTGCGCGTCGTGTTTGGGGGTGGTAACTCCGAGATCGCCAATTACGCTGCGATGAAGCAATTTTGGATAGTAAAAGTTCACAAGATTGCGCGCGAAGTCCGCGCAATTATGGGTGATGAGATTAAACCGCATTCGGTTGGGCTCGGAGTTGTACTTGCGAATCAGGGCATCGTCCTGTTCTTCGGTCGTATCGATGTGGAAACCGTAGATGGCCCGGAGATAGCTCTCTCCGACCAATTCGACCCATCGCCCCGCAGGGGGCTCTCCGTCGGGGCCGTCGGGAGCGACGGACTCCAAGTGGGCAATCCGATATCTATTTCGCAGAAAGTCGACTAATTTGGTGTCGGCGGAGAGCGGAACATTCTCTGGTTTGTCGACCGCGTACAGATAAGGGATCAGCGGAATCGCGATCCAATCGCGCCCCGCAATGCCGTCGTAGCGGCTGATGACAACGCCGAACTCGTCCGGCGCGCAGCGGCGGAGTACCAGCGGCGAATCGGCACAAACCCGGGACAAGTAAACCGCTGCGTGACCGGTTCCGGCAAAGGCACTGTCGTAGCTATACGGCTCTTCCAGCAATAGGGTGACGTCGGCATGCGCATACGCTATCGCAAGCAAAAACAAGAGCAGCACAGATGCCGATTTCAACCGCGTAGCCATAATCCCTCAACTGTAGAAACACGACAACCGGAGCTTTGATGCTGTCTGAGATGGTCGAGTGGCCGCAGTATACAGGGGCTTTTGGCTCAAGCTTTAGTAACGAAAGAGGTTGTACTTCAAGGACCATTTTTCAGGAAACGAAATGGCCGAGGCCTCGTCTCAATTAGGACCTACATGATGACCGTTTTTAACATGGCTTTAATCCATCTCGATTATTCTGGCTTTGGGGTTTGACACTGTTTGCAAGCGGTTGCTATAGTCGAAGGGTTCCCTTTTGGACGCGGGTTCGCTTTTTGGCAACGTCCGACCGCTGGGATTGTTCAGGTCCGTCCGCCAGGGCGGGCTCCACACAACCTAAGACTCACGCCAGCAGTCCGCTAAAGCAGTTCCCGCATCCTTCGCGCACGCGCGAGTACACCAGAGAGGCGATAAACCTTGCTCGACGACAATACTTCCCCCAATCAGGATTCAGCAACCACAACGTTAACCGAGAACCCTGAGGGTTCGCCGGAAAGCTCGACCCTACAGGCGTCTGTTTCAGAAACGCCCCAACCGCAGCATCAGGACGAAAAACCCAGCAATGCCGGAGCCGAGGACTTTGCTTCAGCGCTGGAGAGCTTCACTACGGAAAGTGAAGAGGCGGTCCGCGACGACAAGGTTCTCAAAGGCACCGTGCTGAAACTCACCGGCACGCATGTCGTGGTGGATATCGGCGCCAAGTCCGAGGGTATGCTGCCCCTCTCTGAGGTATTGGATTTCGAGGGCAAGCCCAGGTTCCAGCCCGGTGACGAGATCGACGTCATGCGCGACAAGGGCGAAACCGAGGAAGGCTACATCAACCTCTCGCACCAGAAAGCGCAGAAGCTGCGCGCCTGGGAGGAGATTGAAAAGGCATACAACGAGAAGAAGTCGATTCGCGCAACCGTGGTGGAGCGCATTAAAGGCGGTCTGACGGTCGACATTATGGGGGCGAGTGCATTTCTCCCCGGCTCCCAGGCTGATCTGCGCCCGGCCCGCAATCTGGATGCGGTGAAGGGACAGACCCTCGAAGTCGCTATCATCAAGCTGAACAAAAAGCGCGGGAACATCGTGGTCTCACGCAAGCAGGTGCTGGAAGGCGAACAGAGTGAAAAGCGATCGAAGACTCTGGAGCACCTGGAAGAAGGGTCGATCCTGACCGGCGTAGTCAAGAATCTCACCGATTACGGAGCCTTTGTCGACCTCGGCGGCATCGACGGTCTGCTGCACATTACCGACATGTCCTGGGGCCGCCTCACGCATCCTCGCGACCTCGTCAACGTGGGCGATCAAATCCAGGTCAAGGTGCTGAAGTTCGACAAGGACAAGCAACGCGTGTCGCTGGGCTTCAAGCAGCTCACACCCGACCCGTGGCTGGATGCGGAACACCGCTATCCCGTGGGCGCGCACGTTGGCGGACGCGTCATCAGCGTCACCGATTACGGCGCATTTGTAGAGTTGGAACAGGGAATCGAAGGACTGGTACATGTCAGCGAGATGACCTGGTCCAAACGCATGAAGCATCCCTCGAAGTTGGTGAACGTCGGCGACCATGTGGACTGCGTCGTGCTGAATGTGCATCCGCAAGAGCGAAGGATTTCGCTGGGTATGCGGCAGCTTGCCACGAATCCGTGGGACGCACTGCATGAGAAGTATCCGGTTGGCGCGACCGTCGAAGGCCGGGTGCGAAACCTGACCGACTTCGGCGCATTCATCGAAATCGAAGACGGCATCGACGGTCTGGTTCACGTCAGCAATCTGAGCTGGACCAAACGAGTCAAACATCCGTCGGAAATTTTGAAAAAAGGCGATCGCCTGAAGGCCATTGTCTTAGCCATCGAGCCAGACAAGCGGCGCCTCTCGCTGGGCGTTAAGCAGCTTCAACCCGATGTCTGGGAGAGCTTCTTCGGCCAGCACAAGGTCGGCGACGTGCTGCACGGAAAGGTGCTGCGCGTGGCCAGCTTCGGTGCGTTCGTAGAAATCGCAGAAGGCATCGAAGGCCTCTGCCACAACTCGGAGGCGGTCGACGCCAACGGCCAACCCTTGACCCTTGAACCCGGACAGGAGCACGAATTCAAGATCATCAAGATGAATCAGGAAGAAAAGAAAGTCGGGCTCAGCATCAAGGCCGTCGGCGAGGAAGCTTCGCGCACGGAGGTCGAGGCGTACAAGCATCCAGTTTCGAGTACCGGCGGTTCCACCATTGGCGAATTGATGTCATGGAAGCGCGCCGGAAACGATAACAACTAACGATTAGTGTCGCCCGGGCGCTTTCGCCCGCGAAGGCCTCGAGGCCGCCAGCGATGGCGGCCTTTCTCATGCACTACTGCAGCAACCCGAACACTCCCACCCCGTTGGTGGTTCCCACGTAGACTTTGCCATTCGTAATCATCGGCGTGATGAACTTGTTTCCTGCCCCGAACCGATCTCTTCCTCCGGACGCCTGGTTGCTGTTGTATAACTCGCGCGAAAGATTGGTCGCATCGTAAGCGTGCAGGACCGCACTGCCCGCGTTCTCTGCGGCCCATAGGATCGCATTGTTCGTCCCGTTTGCAGAGATGCTCGGAGTTGCGCCCGGATAGCCGAAGGCGTTGCCAGTTTGCGAAGCGGGAGCTCCCGCGAGCTGAGCGTTGCTGATCGCAAAGGCCTTGATGTTATCCCCCACCGCCCCGTAGTAAACCGCGTTGTTGAAGTAAGCGGGCATGGAAAATACGGAACCAGATAAAGCGCTCTGGATTTCTTGGTAGATATTATTTTTGCTCGGATTAAACTTTCCCATCGCATCGCGATCGACTACATAGATATTCGAGTCCTTGCCCGCACCCACCGCGAGATGCCGGGTTTGACCCGAGCCGTCCGTGAGATCGGGCAGCAGCAGCGCTCCTCCTGATCCCAGATCCTCGTCAGAGCCATTCTCCGCGCCTTGATTAAACATTTCGAAATAGTCAGCAACCGCCAGCTTTTGGTTCGAGGTCGAGATCCTGAGGAAGGCATTTCCGAAATCGCCCTGGTTCGGAAATCCATTCGCGTCGAGTGCACTGTCGAACGTGCCATTGGCGTCCAGCAGAAAAATGTTTCCGGATGTGTCTGCAGCCAACCCAGCCCCGCTCATCCAGACAGATCCTTCATTGCCATTTGGAGTGAGGTTCAAAACGCTGACCTGCGCCAGCGTCGATTCGTCAAAACCCATAATCCAACCGGTATAGGGGCGAGCATCGCAATGGGAGGTCCATCCCGTGTATACCACGCCATTCAGCAGGAGCAGGCCAGCCCTTTCCGCATACTGTGCAGGGTCAAACACAACGTTCCCTCCTGAACTGTTGTCGCCCGTCCCGGGGAAGGAAGCCTGAATGTTGTGCGGGCCGCCAAACTCTTCCGCGCCGTTCGTCACATCCAGCGCGTGCAGTCGCTGATGGTAGTTTCCCGATCCGTCTTTCGACATTGCGACCACATAGATCGTGCCATGCGGGCCTGCTTTCGGATCAATGACCGGAGTTGAGGTCACGCCGATCTCTGGCGTGATTTGCCCGCAGCCGTGATCGTCGCTGGTGGTCTCGCCTGCCGCCAGTATCGAGACTTGCCAGAGAAGGGTTCCACTGTCTGCGTCGAAACCGTAAACGCTGCCGTGCTCCGTGGCCACATACAGAACGTTGTGCGTGCCTTGGTTGGGCATGGTTAGCTGTGTCAGATAGAGCGGCTGAGCATCCACTTTACCGTCCACACTGATGACAAATAGTTTTCCGAAACGCGAAGAGTTGACATTGCTGGTGGTTAGAGTGGTTTCGGTAAGATTCTGTCCGCTGCGCGCGGTGTCGTTGTGATAAGTCGTCACGTTGGTTCCGGTTGTGGGCGGTGGTGGTGGCGGCGAAGACTGTTTTGCTGGTGAGTTGCTATTGCAGCTGACGAGATGCAAGGTCAGGAGTGCAGTTCCAAGAATTAAAATGAGAGTGCTGAAACGAACTATCCCGGATTTCCAGGCAGGAGTGTTGAGCATTGGTTAAAGTCTTTTCGAGATCATCGCGTCAGACCAAGTCTCGAGCCCCACGACAACCAACGAAACACCTCACTTCGTATCAATCCGCAGAATGATATTTACGATCTTGCGGTCGTCAAATTGGCTTACTGTTTTGTTGTCGCTTTTTTGGCCCTTGTACTGGGCATAGACCTCGTAATCGATGTTTGGGGAAAGCTCTGGAAAGTGGTAAGCGCCATCAGTTCCGGTAATGTAACTTTTTACCGCGCGCGTCCGCATATTCGAGAGGTAAACGATAGCGTCCGGCAGCGGATTATCATGTCGATCGAGCACCTTG
>Ga0209275_10000313_pt1 | contig 18109 bp, 17 predicted proteins | sample HubBroMetageREF2_FD_188344 | JGI IMG/M metagenome (GOLD analysis project Ga0209275, IMG submission 188344) | Reference soil microbial communities from the Hubbard Brook experimental Forest, New Hampshire, USA - Hubbard Brook CCASE Soil... | ecosystem: Environmental > Terrestrial > Soil >... | reverse complement strand
CCTCCGGCAGCAATGCGAACAGCCCCTCCTGCGCCCAGCATCGCGGACACTTCTCGCGTGAGGGCGAACTCCGTTGCAATTGCAGGCGGAAGCCATCTCTCTGATACTGCTACAGAGGGGCGCCATTTAAGCTCTCGAGTCCCGGCGGCGCTATTGGAAATCCAGGTAGACCACAAGTTTGTCGACGCGAATTTCTCGATCTGGGTCGATGATCTGCTGACCTACACGCATTCTTTGGAAGGAACAGAAAAGAGACACTTGGTCATGTTTCACCAGGTCGAGGGCCATGAATTCCATGCCGTGCAAGTGCCGCCTGGAAAACATCTTGTCAAGGTGCAGGTCAGCCCCGGCGCTGGTCTCTCTGAGCAGGCGGGCACAATCGAGGGAAAGTTCGCCAGCGGCAAGGAAACGATGTTGCGGGTTAACTTCGATAACCGCGGCCAGATGAACCTGAGCTTGCAATAGCCGGAGAGGGCTCTTCCGGCGCGGGTTCCAGCGTGTATCCGGAATGGGCGGCGTCGTTGTGGAACATCTGCACAGTCTCCAGCGAGTAGTCGTGCAGGTCCTTGCCGATCAGGCTGACCTTTTTGAGCACGTCGGATGTGACAGTAATAATGTGGCAGCCGATTTCGTCAGCCTGGAAGATGTTCAGGAGCTCGCGTGGGCTGGCCCAGACCAGCTGCATCTTGGGTTCGGGCGCCATTAACTCCAGCGCGGATTTCATGAGCGGGAGGGGATCGCGGCCGGTGTCGGCAACTCGTCCGGCGAAGACGGAGATGTAGGACGGCGCGCCTCCGAGAAGAGCTTGCGCGATGTGGCGGACCTGATCGAGCGCGAGAACCGCGGTGGCGTTCACCTGAATGCCTTCGGCGCTCAAGCGGTGGATCAAGTTGTACATCGGCTCCCGGCGCGTATTTGTGACCGGAATCTTTACGTACACGTTCGCAGCCCAGCGGGCGATCTTGCGGGCCTGGCGCTCCATCTCGGTTTCGTCATCGGCAAATACTTCGAAGGAGATGGGACGGTCCGGAATCTGCTGGAGGATTTCACGCGCGAAGCGTTCATAGTCGGTGACGCCTGCCTTCCGCATCAGGGTTGGATTGGTGGTGAAACCCTTGATGTAGGGTTGCCGATAAAGCTCGAGCATGCTGGCCTTGTCGGCTCCGTCGGCGAAGATCTGAACGGTCAATTCAGACACGGACTTCATCTTTACTATTAGACTCCTTCAAGCTGGAGGAGATGATCCAGTCAGCGGCTTCGCGCAACGATCTGACGGTAGCTTCCGGAGGTTGCGCCGGCTTGCTCTCGCGGTAACCGTAGTCAATCAAAATGGCCTTGCAGCCTGCCGCGTGGCCGGCATCAATGTCACGCCAGCGATCGCCCACTATAAAGCTACGGGAAAGATCGATATGGTGCTTGCGCTGGGCCTCGAGCAACAGTCCGGGTTGAGGCTTGCGGCAAGCGCAACGATCCGCATCGTCATGATAGCAGACGAAGATATCGTCGATCGACAGCGAGGACGCGAGGGCTTGATGGATGGCCTCGATGGCAGCGCGGGTCTGGGTGCCACGCGCCACATCCGGCTGGTTGGTGACGACGAACAAATCGAATCCATGCGCCTTCAAGTCGAGTAGCGCCGACGCGACCCCGGGCAGGACCTCGAGTTCCTCCACTCCGGATGGAGGAAACGGTTTGCCATCGCGAACGACGGCACGATTGATGACGCCATCGCGGTCGAGGAAGACTGCCGGACGGAGTTGCTCATTGCCGTGGCTGGTTGACTCCCACTTGGTTTGCTGCTGCTTCACCCCCGGATGAGAAACCAGCAGATGCCACACCACGGCCTGAAACGCCTCTGCGTGCGGGGTGATGTGGGCGGGGTTGACGGTCGGAATAAGGATGCAAATGTCGGCTACCTTAGCAGTGTGGCCGCCATCGCGGCCGACGATGCCTAAGATCTTCGCGCCTACAGTCTTTGCGTATTGCAGAGCGGCAACCAGGTTGGGGCTGACATTCTTTTCGAGATCTCCGCCACCCACTGAAAACACGAGGATGAGATCGTTGGCGCACAGGCGGCTGACCCGGAGCCACGCCTCGAAGACGGTTGCCCAACCTTCGTCGTTGACGCGGGCTGTGAGTTCGGAAACATTGTCCGTGGGAGCGTAAGCCTCGATCCCCGCGATCTTGCGGAAGTCGTTCACGGCATGGGAAGCGTTGGCGGCGCTGCCTCCTACTCCGAGGATAAACAGGCGGCCACCGGAAGCCCGCGTCTGCACAAGCAATGAGGCGGCGTTTTCGATGCTGGCGGCGTCCAGGCGGTCGATTACTTCTTTGGCTTCTGCCAGAAACTGTTGCGCGAATGTATTCTTCGTGGTCATTACTTATACTTATTGCGCTTGCTTGATCAACACAGGGTGACTCCCCGCGCCGCCAGGAATTCGGCCGTCTCCTGCAACCCGGCCGGAGAACCGATCTCGTAGAAGCGCTCCCGCACTTCGAACGCTGCCAGTTGTTGGTGTTGCAGAAGGTTGGCATACAGCTCGGCAAGATCGATAGCTTTTCCGGCCGGCAAAGTTTGGAAGGCTTCCGCGCGAAAAACTCCGAGTCCGTAGTCGATGTACCGCATGCGGGGAGTGCGGTCGGTCTTGCTGTACGCGATAATTCTTCCTGACTCGAACTCGACGTTGCTGGTGTCCCATTTTCCTTCGTTGCGAAAAACCGTCATCATTCCCGACATGCCGCTGCTTCGCATAGAAGAGGATTCGAAGTGCCGGGCAATCGCAGCGTAGTCGCACGGAAGATAGGAATCACCGTACATAACAAAGAAAGGGTCGCCTAATTTGGGCAAGGCATTTCTGATGGCTCCGGCCGTGCCCAACAAGGCAGGCCCGTCCGATGAGTAGTCTACCTGAAGGCCCAGGGCAGCGCCGTCGCCGATGGCGCGCTGGATCAACTCTCCGAGGTGCGCAACACAGAATACGACGCGGCGGATGCCCTTCGACTGCAGCAGGCGGAGTTGATGAACAGCAAAGGGTTCGCCGTTCACTTCGAGCAGCGACTTCGGGACGGTTTCCGTCAAGGGCCGCAGGCGCGTAGCGAGGCCGCCGGCGAGAATCGCTACGGCGGGCAATGGATTCGGCGCTGGAGTCAACTCCGCATTCTCCTAGGAATGAGCCACCACCGTGGTTCCGGCGAAGTCGAACTGCATGCGGACTTCCCGAAGTCCAGCAGCTCTCATCACCGATCTGAGGCGAGTCTTCTCTTCCGTGTAGAACATGAGAAATCCGCCGCCACCGGCGCCGATCAATTTGCCGCCAAGCGCGCCGTTGGCTCTCGCGAGTTCATATAACTGATCGATTTCACTGCTGCTCATACCCGGAGACCGTTTTTTCTTGTGCTCCCAGTGCACGTTCATCAAGTCTGCAAACTTCTTTAAGTCCCCGGCCAACAATGCGTCGCGACTCTGCAAGCCCAATTGCTTGGTGAAGTGAAGATTCTCGAGCATTGCAGAGTTGTTCTGTTTGGTTCTTGAATCCTGGTCGCGGAGAATGTCGGATGCATTGCGCGAGCTTCCTGTAAAGAACAAAAGCAAGTTGTCTTCGAGGTTCGCGAGAGTTTCGGGCAGGATTTTCAGCGGTTCGACGAGCACGCGATCATCCGGCAGAAACTGGAAGCAAGTGATGCCGCCGAAAGCCGAGATGTACTGGTCCTGCTTGCCGATGGGTTCGTTGAGCAGCTGGAGTTCGATGTGACACGCCTGCTCCGCGAGGTCTCGAGGCGGCACGAAATCCCGCTTCAGCGTGTGTAGAGCACATAACAGAGCGGTGGTGAAGCTGCCGGAAGAGCCCATGCCGGTACCGGCCGGGATGTCGGAGAGGCTGACAATTTCAAGATACGGCCCGGTGACGCCGGTCAACTTCAGTGCCTCGCGGATGATGGGGTGCTGGATCTCCTCGACGCGCTCCACATCTTCGAACTTCGAGTACTTGACAATGATCCGCGGGCGAAACGCTTCGTTGATGGTGATGTAGACGTACCGGCTGATGGCGGCAGAGATGACAAAGCCGGTGTGCTGCCGGTAATAAGACGGGAGGTCGGTGCCACCGCCGCCGAGGCAGATTCTCAGCGGACTCCGGGTGATGATCATCGAGCGGACCCGCGTCGGGGGCAGGACGCGTTCGCAGGGGTCATCTTCGCAAGAATCATCCTTGAATCATATGCGAATCGGCTCTTGCAGGTCGAGCGCAGGAGCCGAGCTCGTTATTCCACGTCGTCATTGCAGATCAAAATCGGCCGTGCGGGTTTTGCTGGAGCCGCCCAACGAATCGATAGCCCGCAACTCCACGCGATAGGAGCCGGAGTCCAGCTGGGCAACCGGCAATTTGACTCCCATTGGAATCACCGGGACCCCGGCTGGTCCCTTGGGGAGCCGGTTGCGGAAATGAAATTTCTCCACTCCAGTCTTGCGTTCAACAACTCTTAGCTCAAATGCAATCTCTGGAGGATTCGGATCTTTCATGTGTGGTTCATAGAGTTCGGCGTAGATGGCGGCAGTGTCGGTTTTCTTGAACTGGTTGGATGCAGAGGGTGAAATCTGCATACCCTGCACCACCAAAGGAGTCCTGTCTTCGAGCAGCTGGCTGTCCAGATCCGTGGAGACCTCGGCAGCGCGGCGAACGTTGTTGCTGAGCGCCATCGCGCTCATGCTGAATTCCTGACCGAGGTAGGGGTCAATCGAGAGCGGCGCGTCGAGTTTGCCAAAACTCTCATTGCCGGAACTGAAGACGACTTTTAGTTTGTAATTGCCGGAGGCGATTCCAAACTGGTTTTCGTAGCGGAAGGGCTGCTTCTGGAATTCTTCCACTTGTTTCTTGTCGTCGAGGTCAACATTCACGGTGTCGCTGAAACGCGCGGCGATGGAAGCGTCCGGCTTGTATGCGATACCCAGGATGTTGACGGCGGCATGTTGTTTTCCTTTCACCTTCTCAAACTTCAACGCCGCCGAAGGAATCTCAATCGCCAGGTGGACCTGGGCGGTGTTAGGCGAGGTGTAGAAGAAAGGCAACTGCATCACAGCGGTAACGTTGCCCTGCATCTCGCTGCCGGCGCGCGCCTCCAGGTCTTTCTCGACGGCATTGCCGGCTAGAAGATCTGCTGGCCTTACGTTGCAATAGCCGCTGCGGGCGCGGACATTGGTGCCTCCGCGCTCCACTTTTACCTTCAACGTGTGGCAAGTTCCTTCGGGCGAGCCTGCGGGCTTGTATCCAAGCAGATAGTACTGGTTTTGATCCTTACCGATCTTTTGCAGACCGCCCAGCAAGTCGTTGGTATTCACGATGACAAATCCGCCGGTGCCGTCGGCGAGTTGATAGAGAACCTGCTGGTTGGTAGAAGCACTGGGAGGAAATTGGGGCACAATCTGCCTGGGCTGATTGTAGGGATTGTTTAGATTATTGTTCGGGCTCGTTCCGCCGGGCCTGCTTCCACCAGTGGTGCCGCCGCCGGTCGTCCCGCCGCCAGTCTTGCCACCGCCTCCCGTCCCACCTCCACCGGTTCCACCTCCACCGGTTCCGCCGCCGCCGTGACCGCCTCCTCCGCCAACTCCGCCACCACCACCACCTCCTCCTCCTCCTCCGCCATGTTGTTGTGGATCCAACTCAGCAAAGGCCGCCAACCTGGGCATTGGCTGAGAGTTCGTTCCCGAATAGTGAAATGCGGCGGGAACGTATGATCCGGATCGGGAATGGGTTGAAGGCGGCGCCAGACCGCTGTGAGGCGCCGTCATGTCTGGAGTCACGAGACCACGAACATCGATGGGATAGATAGCTACGTTCGCTTTATTGCAGGTATCGATGACCGCAGTGAGTTCCGACTCGTATTCGGGGTTCAAGGCAAAACCAGACGTCAGCATGACCAGGGACTTGCGGCCGGGCACGGTAGAAAGGTCCTTCGCCAGATTGCGCAGGGCGAGGAGAACGGTCTGGACGCCGAAGTCAGCTTCCGCATTCCCCAGCGATGGGCCCAGGGACGGAGTTGCGAGAGATGCCACCATTACCGGTGGCTGCGCGTTCGGCGAAACTGATGATCCCTTTAAGCCCGCCACGACTTGCTTCAGGCGCTCTGGATCGGCAGTGAAGTTCTGCGAGATGTGCACCGTGCCGCCAAACTCCGCAACGGCAATCAAATGGTCGGGACCGGCGTTCGCATCGATAAACTTGGCAGCTGCATCCCGGGCTCTGGCCTGGTCACCTATATCCATGGTGGAGTTATCAAAGAACAGGACGAGGTAGCGAGGCTTTGCAGCGCCGGAACCAGTGCTCTCCTCAAAAGAGAAACTTGTCACGGATTGCTCTTTGCCATCTTCCCAAACCTTGAAATCTTTTTGAACGAGGTCGCGGACGTATTCTCCTTTCTTATCGGTGACCACGGTATCGACGAGAACCAGGCGGGTCTCGGTGCGTATCACGCCGATGTCGGCCGTGTCGGCTGCGGCGGGCTGTTGGGCGTATGCCACGGAGTTCGAACCTGCTTCGAGAAACATCCAGCTAAGACAGATCAGGCTAATCAGAAGAACCGGCCGGCGATCGCGCATAACTCACCTCCAAAATGTCTGTTTAACGAATCTCCACGGTCCCGTTTTCTGCGGACATCAGTTGCCCTTCCGCGTCTCGTACGACCAGCCGCACCAGATAACTTCCCGGCTTTACGTCGAAGCTGCTCTTCAAGGTACGGCCGGAGTCCAGCTTGTGCTCTAGAGTCTCATCCTTCAAATGCATGGTGAGGATCTCTTCCGTGCCCTGAACGAGGTTTCCGTTGCGATTGAACACGGCGAACGCACATGTCAAGACGTTGTTATTGCGGCCATCGGCTTTTCGAAAGCGCAGACGCTTTATGTCGACGTGGGCGAGGATGACAAGCTTGGCATCCCCATCAGTCGTTTTGTAAAACTGCGTGTGCAGATTGACGGGAAGATTGTGTAACTCCTCCTGAGAATACATTGCGTCTACTATTTCCTGCTTCGCTTGCTCGTCAGGGCTGGTGAAGTTCTTGGGTGCGTAATAGCCGCGGCGGGCTTGCAACGTCAACTTTTGCGGACTCTTCAGGGTCACCTTCAATTCGTGAAAGCTGCCATCGAGCTTGAGGTTTTGCGGAACGAAGGCCAGCACGTAGGAATACTCAGGAGTGTCGGCAACACGGCGGAAGCCCTCGTCAAAATCGTTGTTGTTATGGAAGAAGACACCGCCAGTGCCGTCTGCGAGGACCGCGAGCAGGTCGTCCTGAGCAGAGGCGGCCTGGGTATCAATCAAGATCTTACCGCCCGAGGACGGGATCGATTGAGTCGGGTCTCCGAACGAGGGCGGGACGTACAGCCCGCGAGCATCGAGTGTGTTGACGACAACTTGCGAGCGCACGGCACGATCGATGATCTGAGTGTAGTCAAACTCCAGGTGCGGAGTGATGAATCCGGGAGAAACCAGGACGACGCTTCGCTGGCCGGGCATCCGGGATAGGTTGCGGACGACGTCGCTGAGTAAACCAAGAGAGATGCGGCTTTCGTGGTCCCCCGCGCTCAGTACGTTTGAGCTGGTGGCTTGTACTAACGCTGCGGCCAGAGCTGCCGCAGTTTGGGGCGTTTGGCCAGGATTGCACGGAAGTGCATCCTGAATAGCAACCTGCGTAGCCTGCGGATCGTTCTTGTTGAGGATCTGATCGGCCTCGTAGTAGCTGATATCTGGGCAATCGTGCCCAAAGCCGCGGGCGATGGGACGGGGCTGGAGACGAAGCAGGGTTGCGTGGAGCTGGACGCGATCGTCGGTGAAGTCGAGTGTGGTTTGGCCCGATGTGGTGAAGATGGCGGCACGATCCGTGGGCCGCAATGCTCCAAAGTGGCGCTCCGCGGCTTCCCGTACGCGGGCGAGGTCGCCGAATTCCAGGTGCACATCGTCGAACAGATAAACCACAAAACGCTCAGGCACAGCGGGCACGTTCCCGGTGTTGGAAGGAATGTCGTCTGAGTTTTCAGCCGACTGCTGACGCGCCTTCGCCGCCAGAGCTCCGGGCTGCTCGACTTCGAACTGGGTGATCATCTGTGGCTTGCCCTTGTCGAAGATCTGGAAATCCTCCTGGCGAAGATTCCCAATGGCGCGCCCCTGGGAGTCGCGAACCACGGCGCGCACCACGACCAACTTTACGTTGACCTTGAATGTGGCAGGTTCGTCGTGAGACGCAAGTTCCGCGGAGTTCTGCTTAGTCTCGGAGGCCTGCGTGGGGCTTGGAGAAGCAGCCGGCTGAGAAGTGTCCTGCGCGAGCGCGGGAGTGGGGCCGGCGAAAAAGCAGATCAAGGACAACAGAAAACAAGCAACCAGACTGCGGACGCAGAAGACGCCTGCCGCCACACCGCTGAGCGCAACGAGCCGCTTGGCTTCCGGGGAACTACTCATAAGACTCCAGCCATCGCCGGGGGAAGGCAGGGCGGACTCAGGCACCCACAGACAGGTCCTGCGGGCTACAAATGCTGCCAGCCACTATACACCTGTCCCCACTGGCTAGCGAGGTAATGGGATCGAAGCAAAAGTCCATGCTAGCTTCTACCATGGACGGGAAATGGTGAAATTCGACTGGACCGAGGGACCGCTGGCGGAAGGCCTACGCCTCTATGAGGCGGGCGAGTTCTTCACCGCACACGAGGCATGGGAGACTGTGTGGCTGGTTTTGCCCGAGCCGGAGAAAACTTTCCTGCAGGGATTGATTCAGGTAACTGCGGCGTTCCATCATCTGCAGCGCAACAATCCGCTGGGAACCACGCTCTTGTTGCAAGCTGCCTTGCGGAGGCTCGACCGCTATCCGGCATCTTTTGGCGGCATTTCGGTCGCGTTGCTCCGCGACGACATACGCGAGCGATTGCGAACGCTCGAAGCGGACGAGCTGGAATCGGGCGAATCGGCATCCCATCTGGTTTCGCCCCGCATACGACCGAGCTAGTACACGGCCGCAAAGCCAAAGAATCTTATTTTGCGGCGAGGAGGTTACGGAGCTTGCGAACGGCGCGGGGAGTCTCTGCTGCCGTTGTGTTGCCGAAGCCCAAGATGAAGCCAGGGCGCGCCACATTGCCCTGATAGCAGCGGGAAAGAGGCCAAAGCCAAAGATCCTGCCGGGCGGCTCGCTCGGCAAGCTCCTGATCACGGCTTCCGGGTTGCAGCGCGACCGCCAGATGCATACCTGCCTCGTCCCCGATCACCTCAACCATCGCCCCGAGTTCCTTCCTGATGCTATCGACCAGCACACTCCTTCGCTCGCTGTAGAGAACCCTCATCCTTCGAATGTGGCGCGCAAAATGGCCTTCGTCGATAAAGTCAGCGAGCACGTCCTGAAAGAAAGTGGGGGGACCCAGATCCATAGCACGGCGGATTCTGTGAAAACGGTCGACGAGGTCCAATGGAATCACGATATAGCCGAGGCGCAAAGAAGGAAATAAGACCTTGCTGAAGGTCCCGATGTAGATCACGCGAGCGCTGGTGTCGAGTCCCTGCAGCGAAGCGATCGGCATACTCTCGAAGCGATACTCGCTGTCATAGTCATCCTCGATAATCCACGATCCCGTGCTTTGGGCCCAGTCGAGCAGTTGCAGGCGGCGCGAGGCGCTCATGGTTACGCCGAGCGGAAACTGATGAGAGGGCGTCACAAACGCGGCCCTCGCCTTACGGCATCGATTGATGCCTGCGGAGACATCCAGACCTTCTTCGTCCACAGGAACGGGTACCAGACGACAGCCATTCAAGGTGAAGGCTTCCTGCGCCAGGCGATAACCAGGCTCCTCCACCCACACCGGGCTGCCCGGGTCGAGGAGAACGCGAGCCGAAATCTCGAGTGCCTGCTGCGAACCGCCGACGATCATGATCTGCTCCGCGTTGCAGTGCAGCGATCGCGCGGTTCTAAGATAATTCGCTACCGTTTCCCGAAGGGGTTTAGAGCCCATCTGGTCGCCGTAGTGAAACGACCCCGCGTCCAAACTTCTGCAACGACGCGTGACCAGGTTCGTCCAGATGTGAAGTGGAAATTGATCAAACGCAACATGCCCTACCCTGAAGGGCCCCGAGCCACGCAACCACGGGAGATTTTCAACACGCCGAAGGTTCAAAGAGCGGCGCGCAGTCGGCCGGAGGCTGGACCGTGCCGCTGCAAATCGCGCTTGGGCTGGTTTGCTCGATATGAACTGGTCCGGAAGCGAAGCGGAAACGACAGTCCCTGCCCCGACGCGGCTCTCGAAGTAGCCTTCAGCCAGGAGCTGTGCATGCGCGTTCAGAACGGGGAATCGCGAAATACGAAGCTCCGACGCAAGTACGCGGGTCGAGGGAATGCGCTGCCCCGGGCGCAGACTGCCATCGAGAATTGCTGCTCGATATGCGTCATAGACCTGCCGGTGCAGCGGCTTTGGCGCCTTCCGGTCCACGACAATTATTGGGAGGATTCCGGAAGGTACTCGCTTCATTTCGGCGGATCATAATGGCTATGTCAAACTCCCGTCAAGTGGATATGGACTCCGACCACTTTCGGATTCATTGTAAGACTGGGGCAAGCCTATGTCGTCCGTCGTTTCCGCCAGACCAAACTATGAACATTCGACTGCGGCCGTATCGCAGGCAGAGCAAGCAACGAGCCTTTTTGAGGCCTTGCCAGCGTTCCCTGCCCTTGCCGGGCGAGCGTGTGCGCGAATTGCCATCAAAGCCAAGGGCAGGATTCTTCTGATGGATGCGGCGGACCTTGTCGCGGTCGAGGCCCAGGGAAACTATGTTTTGCTACACCGCACGTTAACCTCGCATATGCTGCGGGAGTCCATCGTGGCGATGGAAGGAAAACTCAATCCATACGGATTTGTGCGGATTCATCGATCTGTACTAGTGAACGGCGCTTTGGTAGAAGAAATTCAGCCATCGTCCACGGGCGAGTACTTAATCCGCGTGAGTGGAGGAAGAGAGTACACAGCCACCCGCACTTACAAGAAGAATCTGCAACTCTTTGCGGATTCATGGATCGGCATGAGCGGTTTTGCCGCAGAGTAGACGCTGTCTGCATACTGCGGCGCGGTACTTGCGCCGCCACGCGAGTTGCTGCGGCGGAGATCGGCCAGTCGCGTTTCCAGCATGGGGCCAGGGGCGGTTTATTCGCGGGCACGTCCTGTTCCGCTGCAATCGGAGCACTTGGTGCGCAAGAACGCAACTCCCTGCTCTCCATTCACGGTTTGCACGATGAAACCTGTGCCCCCGCAAATCTGGCAGGCATCTTCGGCTGCTTCGTGCCCGAGAACATCACGCATCGGTTGCAAGAATTCAAAGCCGTGACGAAAGGTGCTTCGGTTCCGCACCACAGCACGGGCGATTGCGACGGTTATCGGCAGTTTGATCCTCAGCTCGACGGTCTCTCCGATTTTAAGTGCGACAGGTAGAATTGCAGCGATGCCGGACTCACCGATCTCCAGACTCAGTCCGGGCACGACTCCACTTTTCGAATAAACCATCACTTCGGTTTGTAACTTAAATCGCAGGTAACGCCGCGTGTTGCCTTCACTGCCTGGCTCGCTTTGCCGCTCCGCCGTTTGATCTTTTTCTGTGTCCCTGCCTATTATTTCGTTCTTCTCTCTGCTGTCAGTCACTGCACTGCTGTCCTATAAATTCACCTACTGAGCGTCCAAAGATACCGATGCTTCCGCACAAGAGTTTGTACGCCGTGAACCGTAAGTTATGAATTATCCCAACCCTGGATTAGCTCACTGCCATTATCGGGATGTGTTTGTTTCTTGACAGCTATTAGATGCAGGCGAATGGAGATTCGCTCCATTGCCGCAGTCCTCGCGCCCGCAAGATCACTTCCACCAGCCCCCGTTCTCCACCGATGGTGAACGTCAGACCACTTCGAATCTCGAATGGCGATATTTAGCTCGGTGATCCTCCGGATCCACCCGCGGGAACCGGTTCCGACCTCCCCCGCGCTGCGATCCTCAACCTTGCCGCTGGTTTACTAGCGGGGGCTCTTGCCGTACTGCTTGCAATACGACGAATTTGACGGTCTGTTCTGCTCTGTGTAATCCTCGTGGTGTTCTCAGGTGCCCCACAATGGGGGCTTAATAGGGAAGCTGGTGAAATCCCAGCGCGGTCCCGCCACTGTTACGAGGTACACCGTTTCGTAGTCCCACTCAGCTTTGATCGCTAGTAAAGAAGATCGCTGGGGAAGGTGAAACGGTTCACGGCGATAATGTTGTGACCTCGGAGCCAGGAAACCTGCCCGGGAACGGTGTGCGACTTGCCTGCGGAGAACAGGAAGCGTGCGAATCGTCTTTCGACCCTCTCGCCGCTCCAGTTCCAGAAGCAACTTCCGCATATAAGTCTGCCGCTAATCCACACAAGTGGGGTAGATTGCCATGAGTAGTATTGCCACTAAACGCGGTGATGGCGGCCAGACAGGTCTCGCCGGCGGCATCCGGGTTTCAAAATCAAGTCTAAGGGTCGAGGCTTACGGCACCGTCGACGAATTGAATGCTGCGATGGGTCTTGCCCGCGCCCTCTGTCAGGACGAAGACCTGCGAACGAGAACCGCGGCGATTCAAAAGGAACTGTTTCGCGTCGGCGCCGCGCTGGCTACGCCCACCGAGAGCGCCAAGGCGGACGTGCCGGTGACACCTGAGTTGGTGGACGCCCTCACCGAGCAAGTCCATCAGATCGAATCCATCGAAGGAGTTCTCTCCGACTGGTCCATCTCAGGAGAGCACACAGCCGCCGCCGCTTACGATGTGGCTCGAACTGTTTGCCGTAGGGCTGAGCGCAATGTTGTCCGGCTTGCCGAATCTGGAGAAGCAGTCGACCCAAATGTCTTGGCTTACCTGAATCGTTTATCCGATCTGCTTTGGTTGTTTGGACGCAAGCTGGAGTTCGATGCGGGAGTGAGCGGTTCCCTGCGGGCTGCTAATGGCAAGGCCGGCCCCCGCTGGTCGCGCGCCTGGTAACGATTCCAGAGAACTGATCCTATGCGTCGGTCCATACGAACGATCATTCCTCCTGTGCTGCTGATCTTGTTAGTAGTAGCGATTGCGAGAGCAGTGCACACCTACGCTTCTCCGCCGGGCGGACTTCAATTGCCCGCGTTGGAAAGAGAAGAGGGAGATGCGCGAGTTCGGATGGGCAAGTTGCAATACCCGAGAGAAGCCGTCGATAGCGACGAAGTCACGGTCGGCATCGCACGTCCCGCACACCGTATCGTTTCGCAGTATTGGTGCATCGACGAGTTCGTTTATTCAATCGTCCCGCCTCGGGATGTGGTTGCAGTGAGCCAAAGTGCTTACGCGGAAGAAATCAGCAACGTTATTCAGCTTGTACAGCAATTCAAGCCCGCCGTCGCGACCGATGTCGAACGTGTCGTCGCGCTCGATCCAGACCTAATGTTTGTCTCCAGAGAAGGTCGAGCCGACTACACAAGTCTCGCTCGGAGTTCCGGCGTACCGGTGTACCGCATGGAGACAAGTTTCGAAACTCTCGATCAGATCGAACAAAATATTCGGCTGGTTGGATATATGACCGGCCAAGATGAAAGCGCCGCCCACGAAGCTGCCCGGTTTCACGCGGCAATTGAGAAGGCAGTGTCAATGAAGCCGCCAGGGTCGGCGAAACCCCGCATCCTCGGCCTGGGTGGGCTCTACATCTACGGCAGCAAAACTTTATTTCAAGACGTAGTGACCAGACTTGGCGGTGTCAATGTCGGTGCTGAAAACGGACTTGTTGGTTATGACTCGGTGAACTTCGAGCAACTCGTTCGCTGGGATCCCGAGTGGATCATCGCAGGCGCAAAGACCGGGGATACGAAACAAGTTTTGGCTGCCCTGATGTCCGATTCCGCAATCTCTTTAACTCAAGCGGCACGAAACGGCCACATCGTCGTCCTCGACAACCGCGTATTCCTGCCAATGTCGCCTTACACTTCGATTTTTGTTCAGGCGATTGCCGACGCAATCTACGGGCGAGAGCCTGCGGGGGAGAAACCGTGAGCGCTGTCGCTCAGAGCAATCCACTAGCGAACGTGTCATCCCGATCACGCCTGCGTTTATCCATCTTTTACGGGTTTCTCCTGCCGATCGTCTTTGTGTCCCTTCTAGCTGGAGTAGGGATCGGCAGCACTCATATTTCCTGGTCTACGATTTTGCGCGTCGTCGAGTTTAAACTCCTCCCGCAAGCGTGGACATCGTCACTTCACCTCACCAAGGCGGACGAAGTGATCGTATGGTTGATTCGCGTGCCTCGAGTCATCGTGGCGTTCTTCGTTGGAGCGAGTCTCGCCGCGGCCGGCGTTCTATTGCAAGCCCTTTTCCGCAATCCGCTCGCCGAGCCCACCTTGATCGGTCCTGGTGCAGGGGCGGTTTTGGGAGGAGTCATCTCATTTGTGACTGGCTGGAGCGCGACTTCGGTTCTGTCACTCCCCCTTATGGCAATGCTCGGCGCCCTGCTCGCCCTTCTTATTGTTTACGCGATGGCGACTCGTGGAGGCGTAACACCAGTAGCCACACTGCTTCTGGCGGGGGTCGCAACCAGCGCCTTGTTGGGTGCGCTGGCGAGCTTGCTGCTTTCCGTGAACATTGTGAATTGGCAGATCGCGCAGGAGATTGTCTTTTGGATGATGGGCGGCCTGGATGCACGCACCTGGACCCACGTCTGGCTCTGTGCGCCCTTCGTCTTACTCGGTATTGCCGCATCTCTGCTTCAAACGCGCGATTTGGACCTTCTTCAATTGGGCGAAGAAACCGCGGCGTCATTCGGTGTCGATGTCGAATCGTCAAAGCGTATGTTGACGCTCACCGCAGCAATTCTGACTGGAGCCGCCGTGGCCGTTGCAGGACTGATCGGTTTTGTCGGGCTGTTGATTCCACATGCTGTGCGCCTGATTCTTGGCCCGTCAAATCGAACGCTGCTTCCCGCTAGTGCTCTGACTGGGGGAGCATTTCTGGTTCTCTGCGATCTGCTCGCACGCACGATTCACCCTCCGACGGAGATCCGACTGGGCGTTGTTACGGCACTTTGTGGCGGCCCGTTGTTCATTTATCTACTGCTTCGTCAATATCGCGGGGTGGCGAACTGATGAGCGTTGTCGAAGCGCGAAACGCGAGCGTGAAACGGGGAGGGCGAACAATTTTCGGACCAGCCTCGGTTCGTATAGGGCCCGGAGAAATGACTGCTCTCATCGGGCCGAACGGTAGTGGAAAGAGTACGCTCTTACGCTTGCTGGCAGGCCTGTGGCGTCCCGATGATGGAGAGATGCTGCTTGATGGCAAACCGATCCACAGCCTCGCCCGCAAAGAAATGGCCCGCCGCGTGGCTTTTGTTCCCCAGGAAACACAAATCGATTTCGCATTTACGGTGGGCGAGATCCTTGCAATGGGCCGTTACGCTCATCGCGGGCGGTTCTCCCCACAGTCCGAAGTCGATCGCGTTGCCATAAATTCAGCCGCAGCCTACTGCGACATCACTCACCTGATTGGTCGCGCGATTAACACTCTTTCAGGTGGAGAGCGGCAGCGCGTGTTGATTGCTCGTAGTCTGGTCGTCGAACCAGAATTCATCCTCCTGGACGAGCCGACAGCAAACCTTGATATTCACCACGCGCTGGATGTACTTCAATTGTGCCAATTCCTCTCGCGCAAAGGAAAGACCGTCATCGTTGCGACGCACGACTTCAATCTCGTGACGAGATACGCTTCTCGACTCATTCTTCTCCAAGGAGGGCTTCTAATCGCAGAAGGGTCGCAGGAGGAGGTCCTCGGCGCCGAGACGATTCGGGAAGTTTTTCACGTCGAAGCCGAAATGGTCCCGATGAAGACTGGCCGCCCCGTGTATGTGTTTCACCAACGCACCAGCTAACCGCTGACTGCTTTAATTGCATAGCGCACCCATCGACTTACAAGGGTGCGGTCTCGGGATTTGTGGATTTTTTGAAAAGAATGGCGGGGACGACGGGACTCGAACCCGCGGCCTCTGCCGTGACAGGGCAGCGTTCTAACCAACTGAACTACGTCCCCACTCGCCAAATCAACAAGATGCGAAATAACCAGTGTTTATGCGGCCTTGCGCCATTTGCATATCGTGCACCGGTTGCACTGGCTTGCCCAAAAGAGCGCGATTCCTGTCCGAACCGCCCCCAAACCGCCTCCAACTTTCGGGATTTCCATGCACTTCTGCCATTTCCAAAACAGCCAGCACAAAGAGCTCCCGGCGATCCAGAGTTCTGCCAATCCCTGCAAAACCCCCAGCAAAACTTTCGCAAATCTTTGTCACAGAAATATCCTAACAGCTTCTCGCAGAACACGAAAGACCACCTTCATTTTCCCGGCACGGACCGCACGAAATTCTCAAATTCGACCGCAACTATTCGGTGAAGGTTGAGCGTGTGTCCGCCCTTCGTACCGGTGACGTGTGCAGGTCGCAACTTTTGGCCGGAATGTTCAAGGAATGGATAGAGTACTGAACGCGACAAATGGCTTTCTGCTGTCGCTTGGTTGAGGGTTGGAACTATTGATGTGAATTCTCAGATTGAATGAGCGAGCGAAGACGCCCGGGACTCTGGCGAAGGCGTTCTTGAACGCTGCACTGAATGAGTTCTCCGAAGCATAGCCGACTCTCATTGCAATGTCGGACAGTGTGTCTCTTCCATTCTTCAGCGCATCTCGTGCGATCATCATGCGCCAGTGAATGAGGTACTTGCCCGGCGGTGATCCCGATGGTCGACTGCTTAGCGTAGACATTGTGGGCTATCTGCTTGGCTACGCAGATCATCTGCGAGTTTCACTCGAAAACAATCTTCGCCATCATAGCTTCCTGAACCCGTTCTGCTTTGCTGGAGACGATGACAACCTCGGCCCCCTGCGATGCCGCCTCTTCGGCGACTGCCAAACCGATTCCCGACGACCCACCTACGACGACCACCCGCTTATTCTCGAAACCGTTTTCTCGTGGCATTGAATTCTCCGTCTGCACAGTTCTGTCGACTTACAGAGCTACAGATGAGCAGACACATGCATGCGGATCATGCATAATAAACATCATGCCTATGCGTCTAGAGAAATTACGTCAGGCGGATCTGAATCTCCTGGTTACATTTGCTGCCATTGCCGAGGAGAAAAGCATCACCGCAGCAGCATCCCGCCTGTTCCTCAGTCAGCCCGCTGTGAGCCGGGCGCTGCAGCGGGCACGCGCGATGTTCGAAGATGACCTTCTGGTTCGATCGCCGCAAGGCTTCGAACTCACGTTGCGAGGTCGAAAGATTCTCGACGAGCTTGAGGGACTGCTACCAAGGATGGAGAATCTCGTTGCGCCAAGTCTGTTCGATCCGGCGCGAGAGAAAAGCCATTTCCGCATCTCAGGTCCAGATAACGTTTGTACAGTAGTGCTTCCGGGCTTGTGCCGGCAGTATGCGAACGGACGCTATCAAGTGCAGTTTGAATTCTGGCCTTGGCGGAGCGGCATCGCAGAACTCGTGGAACACGGGCAGATTGATCTTGTTCTCCATATTGATGATGGGCTCTTGCCCTCGCATTTTCAGTCGGAAAGGCTCTACCGGGAGGATTGGATTTGCGCCGTGGCGCGCGACAGCCATTTTGGCGACCGGCTACCACTGAAGCAATACCTGGGCGCGAGCCACATCGTGGTTGCCACCTATGAGGGGGTGCAAACAATTCCTGACAAGCTACTGGCGGCTGTCGGTGCAAAACGCAGTTCCTGTATTCGCGTGCCTTACTTTGGCGTGGCGCTGCAGTGTCTCCCCGGCACGGAACTGGTTCTAACGCTGACTAGTGGCATGACATCAGCTATCAAAAACGATCGCAGGTTACGACTCGTGAAGGCACCGCAGGAATTGCACGCGTTTCATTTCCTCATCGCGTGGCATCCTAGACTCAACACCGACCCGCGTCATGTATGGCTTCGTGGTGCGATGCGATCAACGGCCGCAGCTCTCGCCGTGTGAAGGGTTGGCGCGGGACCAGGTCACGTTCTCAGTCACCTCGCAGGGGAAGCCTTCTCAGACGTAGAAACTGTGGCCGTCGGTGAAGTTTCGCTTAAGGATGCTGTGCGGTTCG
>Ga0209275_10000308_pt1 | contig 18253 bp, 13 predicted proteins | sample HubBroMetageREF2_FD_188344 | JGI IMG/M metagenome (GOLD analysis project Ga0209275, IMG submission 188344) | Reference soil microbial communities from the Hubbard Brook experimental Forest, New Hampshire, USA - Hubbard Brook CCASE Soil... | ecosystem: Environmental > Terrestrial > Soil >... | reverse complement strand
TAGCATGACGCGGTGCAGACCAGCCGAACTGCATAACCTGAACATCGTTTCTCCCCTTCAAGAAGCGGCCGGACTCAGGTCAGGCTCGCACCCTTCGAGACAACCACAATTAGCATAGTTTGACGGTGCCGCGGACAGAAGCATCTCCCGCTGCACGTTAAGACAGCCTTAAATTACAGAAATTACTGACCCTCAACAGTCGCGCTTCGTGGGACTGTTGCCAGAATGGTCAGCCGTTCCGAATGAATTCCGCGTTCAGCAACGCGTTACCAAATCACCTTCAGAGCAAGCTGAATCTGCCTTGAAGTGGTAGACGTCGAATCCAGCAGACCTGAGGTTGGCCCCACGGGAGTTCCATCCCCATTAAATATCTGGTTGTTGGTTGTCGGCGGATTGAAATTGGCGCGATTGAGGACGTTGAAAGCTTCCACTCGAAATTGAATGTTGAAAGCATCAGAGATTCGTTCGATCCGGTTGTTCTTGAACAGGGACAGGTCGAAGTTGACCAAGCCTGGGCCAACGATGCTGTTGCGCCCAGCATTGCCCAGGAGGTTCGCGCAAGTGCCGGCGATGGGCGTACCGGCCAGAAGACCAAAGGGCTGACAGCGTCCCGCCAGGTCTGGAGTTTGAGCCGGAAGCGCAAAGCAATTCAGGTTCAGGTATTGGATACCGCCATGGACCGGGTTGCAACCGTGCACGATATCCGGAAAATCGAACGGGTCGGTGCTGTTGAGTCCGAGCGGATCCGGCGCGATGGTGGCGGTAAAAGGCATGCCGGTACTTGCCTGGAAGATCCCGCCGAACTCCCAGCCACTCGCGGCCCAGCTCAGCACACTGGAAAGCCCTTTAGGGTTCGGGAGGTCCCAGATGTAACTGAACACAAGGTTTTGTGTCTGGTTGAAGTCAGAAGGTCCGCGTCGAATAGCCGAGCTGAAAAAAGGCAGGCTAGAGAGGCCATTCCGAAATTGATCGCCATCGGTGGAGCCGGAAGCACTGTCAATGGTTCTCCCCCAAGTGTAAGAAACTTGCCCAGAGACGCCATGACTCAGTCTCTGTTGAACCTGGACTTGCATCGCATTGTAGTTAGCGTCGGAATTCCAGAGGGTCGCGGGTACGCGGCCAAAGTTCGGATTGATGGTCGGGAGTGGCGAGGCGGGAGGGAGGGGCTGCAAGGGCCAGAGATACCCTTCCGCGGTCAGGGTCATGGGCAACACAATCGAGGAATCATCCGTCTGCAACAAGTTATGCACGGCACGTGAGCCCACGTAAGCGATCATCCCAGTGGTGTTGGCTGCAAGCGCGCGTTGTATGTTGACGTTCCACTCCATTACGTAATTGCGTTTGGGATGCTGATCGATGTAAGCCGCGCGCTGCGACGTGGCGCTGGCCGAGAGGGTCTTGTATGCTGCGTCCGGGGACGACGCGGGACCGAACGACCCAGGGGCCAGATTCGAGCCGTTCACCGACTGGTAAAAAGGCACGGTTCCGTCTACCGTGTGTCGCAGATTCGCAGGAAAGATCTGCACATCGAACATTGAGAACCCGCCGCGGACGGCGGTTTTGCCATTGCCCGAGGGATCCCAGGAGAAGCCAATCCGGGGTTCAAGATCACGAAGTGAAGGATTCGCGAACAAAGGCGAACGCACGATCACGGCAGGGGCGGTGAGACTTGGCAGACTGGCCAGCTTACCGTTGATTTCGTTGGGCACGGTAGCCATCTCATAGCGCAGTCCCAAGTTGAGCGTCAGATTGGGGAGCAGGTGCATGTCATCCTGCAGGTAAGCCCCAAAGAGTGTTTCTCGAATCCTTCGTGGCGACACCACACCGGGCGCATCGGCAATCAGAGACTGGGGGATGTTCTGGAGAAAGTCGGAAAGAGAATTAAACTCGAAGTCTCCACCCGGCTGCGAGGGGGTGGATTGATTGTCGATGATTCGCTCCACGTTTGCGCCGAATTTCAGGCTGTGGATTCCCTTAGTAAGAAATACGTTGTCATAGATTTGCCACGAGTTCCAGTTGTACTCCGCGGGAGCCTGCGTACTCACGCCCCCGGTGAAAAACGTCAGTCCCGGTACGCCGATAAACCCCACCGTGTCTCCCGGCACGTATCCAAGGCTAACGTCCGCTGCGAGTGGATTGATCGCCTGGCTGCCTGACGGGGCAGCGGCAAACTCACGGTGATAGCCCAGCCGGAAGGAATTCATCAGCGAGGATCGGAAGACATGGTTCTCTTCCAGGCTAACCAACTGCCGTCGAGTCCGAGCGAAGATGAGTTTATTATTAAATTCGTCGTTCTGCGAAGACGGAGCATTATCGAACATATAGACGCCCGACAGGTTGTCCTGGTCCGAGAATTTATGATCGACTCGGGTCGTAAAGTAATTTTCGGTCGTAATTGCGGATCCGGCAAAGCTGTAGATCCCTACGTCCCCGGAGACCGGGCCGTTGGGCAGAGGGTAAAAAGCCAGATAAGGCTTTACCAGTGCATTCACGGTTATGTTGCCACTGCTCAATTGGCCATTGCGAGCGGCGAGCGACGGTACGGTGTCGAGCATGCTTAAACCGAGCGACTGTCGCAGCCCCTCGTAGTCACCGAAGATAAACGTCTTGTCCTTCTGGATGGGGCCTCCCGCGGACGCCCCGAATTGGTTGCGATGGAAGGGGGCGATGGTGGGCCCGTCAAAGTAGTTCCGCGCATCGAGGGCGCTGTTGCGCAGGAACTCATAGGCGCTTCCATGGAAATAGTTGGTGCCGGAACGGTTGATAGCGCTGATCACGCCGCCCGACGTCCTCCCATACTCGGCCGATTGATTCACGGTTAAAACGTTGAACTCCGCGACTGCATCCGCTCCCAGGTTGCCGCCCAGGATGCTGCCGGGAGCCTGGTTGGTGTAGTCATTGATGCTGATCCCGTTCAAAAGATAATTATTCTGCTGGGGACGTCCTCCGCTAATGGACAACTCGACTCCCAGTCCACGGCCCAGCCGGTCGGTGCTGGAAACGGGTGCGATGTCACGTATGGTCGAAACGCCCGGCTGCAGAGTCGCCAAATCCGTCCACGATCGACCATTGAGAGGTAATTCGACGATGGTCTTTGAGTCCTCGACCCCGCTGATCGTAGACGACGTCAGTTGCAGGTCGGACGACACTGCCGTGACTTCTATGGTTTCGTTGATGGTTCCTATCTTCATTGCAAAGTTGAGCGCTTGCTGCGACCCGACATCCACCTTAATACCGTTCTGGATGGCGGTTTGAAATCCCAGCGCCGAGACTCTGGCCTCATAGTCTCCTGGCAGTAGATTCGGCGCACTGAAAATCCCCTGTGAATTCGTCGTGATCGTAGTGCCCACCGCGGTCGCTATATTCTTGAGGGAGACCTTTGCGTTTGGGATGGCCGCACCGGAGACGTCGGTGACTCGGCCGGTGATCGTCCCTCCGACCACTTGCCCATAGAGAGGGCCGGAGCAAAGAACGGTCAGCAGTAGGGTCAGGACTGCCGCAAAGCAAACTGCAGATTTCATTGAATCGATCTTGGACGCCATTGACCACCTCCTGAAGCGGTGCCAGCTAGAAGTTGGATTGAACTGTCTCGATAGATACCCCGGGTCTGCGAAACATTTGACCTGTGGCTTTCCTTGCGGCCCCAAAGTATAGACCAGAAAACCAGCCATGCAACAAGAAAAAATGAACTTGTTCTATATTTCGCGACATTTTTCGTGACGCTGCATACCTCGCGTTATGACACCAACGTGGAATCGATCTCCTCAAGCCGCCGCTTTTTTGGCTCGACTCCGAACTTGAGGACGACGAATATTTGCACGATCAGAAGCGCGATCAGAAAACCGAGAACGCCCTTGACGCGGTAGGATCTGAACAGAGCGACGACGATAAAGGGCGTTAGGATCGTCGCCCCGCGCCCGAAGGTGTTGCAGATTCCCGCTGCCCGCATACGAACCTCGGTCGGAAACAGCTCCGGTATATAAATTGCAAAAAGTACCGCGACCAGGACATAGATGGGAATCATGAGCAAGAAACCCACGATCAGCAAAACGGCAGGGTCTTTGACAAAGGGATAAACGCTGCCTACCAAAATCGTCAGCAGCGAAGCGCCTATGATGGTTGGCTTGCGCCCCCACGAATCGGCCGTGAACGCACCCAGCGCCGTCCCGAGCGGCGCCCCCAGGGAAATGATCAGGGAGTAGCTGAGCGACGACGCAATGCTGAGTCCCTCCTGGACAAAGAATGTCGGCAGCCAGGTGACAAATCCAAAAATTAACGTGTTGACCACGATTAGAGCAGTGGCGCCCACAATCATGCGCGGCAAAAGCACAGGGTTGAGAAGCGAACCCAATTCGCGCGAGTGGATCTTAGAGAGAGCAGGCACTTGCTCCGGAAGGGGAGCGTGATGGATCGACACTTCGCGTTCGATGGCCCTAAGAATGGCATCCGCCTCTTCCGTCCGACCGACTGATTCCAGCCAACGCGGTGACTCCGGCAGCGCCTTTCGCAAGTACCAGACGACCATCGCCCCCAGCCCGCCGAGCACGAACATGATACGCCAACCGAAATGGGGGATAAGAATGGTTCCCAGGAGTCCAGTGACTGGCAAGCCGCTCACCACAAAAACCGAGACGATGCCCAGCCATTTCCCCCGGGCTTGCGGGGGAACGAACTCGGTCATAGTCGCGTACCCCACCACGTTCTCGGCGCCCAGTCCCACTCCCATCACAAAGCGCAACAAGATCAGCACCAGCATGGACGGCGAAAAGGCTGCCGCGATGGAGGCGAGACCGAAGATTGCGAGGTTCGCTTGATAGGTAAAGCGCCGCCCGTATCGGTCGCCGAGGAAGCCCGTGAAGAATGCTCCCAACATCATTCCCAGAAATGTGACGGAGACGAACTCGGCGTTCTGACCCATCGTCGAGAAGCCGCTCTTGAGTGTCGCACCGAGGACGGCCCCGGCTACGTAGATGTCAAAGCCGTCGAAAAACATTCCAATGCCGATGAGCCACAAAATTCGACGGTGGAACGAGGAAATCGGGAGCCGATCAAGACGCGCGCCTGCGTTCGCCGTGGCAGCCAGTTCACTTCTCCCTTGCGAGCACGGTCAGGCTGCTCACGGTCAAAGCTTCGATCGCCAGACGGCAATTCTGGGCAAAGTTGTTCTGTTGGGCGGTCTGGAAAAATTCCTTGCACCGCCGCACTGCGGTCGGATCGAGCTGAAGAATGCGCTCGACAACGGCATCGGCCTCCTCAGACAAACGATCAGCTGAACAAACTTGCGAGATGAGACCGATCTGCAAAGCAGCTTGCGGCGCGATGGGATCTCCAAAAAGTACAAGCGGAAACGTAAAACGCGGCAACGCGTACTCACCCAGATAGGCCATGATTGCTGCGGGAGGGAGGCCGGAACGCATCTCAGGAAACTTCAGGCTGGCACGCTCAGCGACCAGGACGAAGTCACACAAGATCGCGAGCCCGAAACCGAAGCCAAAGGCGTCGCCCTGCACTTCCGCGATGCTGATCAAAGGCGAAGTTCGCAGCGAACGCTTGACCTCGATGATGCGAGCGGCTTCACTGCGGATCGCCTCGACGTCCCGGCCCGCGCGCTCTCGTCCCGTGCAGAATACCTTGCCACGAGAACGAATGCGCAGTACTCGCGCGCTGTTGCGAGATGTTTCTTCCTGCAGCGTGGCCAACATCGCATCAAACATCGCTCCGGTGACCAGATTACCGTGGTCAGCATTGTCCAGAGTAAAGGTCAGAACATCTCCGGTCCGCTCAATTACCAGTCCAGGGACGGCGGGATTAGACAAGTGGAGAGTTTTCTCAGGTGACACGCCGCCACGGTATACAGAAACTCACCCACTGTCAACAACCGCAGCAAAGACTTACAGTAAAGAAGTGCCCCAACGGAGAACATGCGTTACTCGCTGGTCGCGAGCCGCGTATATTAGCAATGCGAGTCGGACACAATACGTTGAAAGTCACCATTGTCTTAGAAGACCGCCCGGAAAGAAAATGGTAATCAGAAGCGTCTCGGCGGAAGCGCTACAATTCAAACCGCTCCTGACCCGCAACCAGGTGCGTAGCTTCTGGGCCGCGTGGGGAGGGTGGACCATGGACGGAATGGACTCTTTCATCTATTCCCTCGTTCTGGTTCCGGCTTTACGCGATCTGTTGCCCAGGTCCGGGATCCCCGCCACCACAGCCAACATTGGCTACTACGGCGGACTCCTCTTCGCCCTTTTCATGATTGGGTGGGGGATGGCTTTGTTTTGGGGGCCCATCGCCGACCGCTTCGGACGCGTGCGAACCATGATGTTCAGCATCAGCTGCTTCTCTTTGTTCACCCTGCTGGCCGCATTCGCCACTGGTATCTGGAGCCTCGCGATCTTCAGGTTATTGGCTGGGGTCGGCATCGGCGGAGAATGGTCGATCGGAGCGTCCCTCGTCTCCGAAGATTGGCCCGAGGAGCGCCGAACCATGGGTGGCGCTTTGATGCATACCGGTTACTACGTTGGGCTTTTTTTGGCTGCCTTGGCTAACTACTTCATTGGCAGCCGCTTCGGTTGGAGATACATGTTCGTCGTGGGCGGAACGCCGGCGCTCCTTGTAGCTCTCATACGCAACAATGTCCAGGAGCCGCTTCGCTGGGAGAACAAACGGCAGCAGCTCGGCAAAAATTGGAGGATGCACCACGCCTTCTTCGAGCTTTTTTCCCGTCGATACCGCCGCCGGACAATTTTCAATTCGATTTATCTGATGGTGTCCCTCATCGGCTTGTGGGCGGGATCCGTCTATGTGCCAGCGGCGATGACCTACGTCGCGACCAGAGCCGGCCGGACAGCAATGGAAGCAGCGAGACTCGCCTCTTATGCTACGGCGCTGCTCGGAATCGCAACTGTCCTTGGGGCCCTGATCGTCCCCTGGCTTGCTGAACGGCTGGGCCGCAGGTTGACCCTTGGCCTTTTCTATAGCGTCATGCTTTGCTCAGTCTCGACGGCGTTTGGACGTGTGTTTTACATGCAACGAGACGCAGTCGGGTGGTTCATGGCGTTCGCTTTCTTGCTTGGCCTGGGAGGAGCGAACTTTGTCGTTTACTCGTTCTGGTTACCCGAACAGTACACGACGGAATGCCGCGCTAGCGCATTCGCCTTCACTACCAATATCGGACGCTTCGCAGCGGCCGGCTTCACTTTTCTCGTGGGCGCAGGAGTTCGTCATTTTCAAACTCTTGGCACGCCCGTCGCTCTCACGGCCTTGGCTTTCGTCGTAGGGCTCCTGCTTTTGCCTTTCGGCGAGGAGACAAAGGGCAAGCCGTTACCTGCCTGAGGCGAGATCTTTATAAACATGAAGCTGCGCAGAGCGCCTAGGGAATGAAGCTCACGTACAATGCTGCTGCGCACGAAGGAGTTCAAGAATTGGGAAATCCTGGCAATGAACGAGAATCTCACTCAGAACACGCTAAGGTTAAACCTGATCCTAATCGCACGCGTGGCATGGCGCGTGGCCTGACATTGTTAACCATACGTCGCAACGGGGAATACCGGCTCGGCGTCAAAACTAACAAAGGCATACTGGATGCGCCACGGGCAGCGGATCTTTTGCACTTGCACGCTCCGGCCACAATGGACGATCTGCTTCAGCATGAAGACGGCCCCAGCCTGAATGCTGTGGTGAGTGCTGCTCTGGAATCCGGTGCCGTGCATACGGCCTTTGTCAACGAAGACAGCATTGAATACGGACCAGTGGTCACCCGTCCGGAAAAGATTGTGTGCGTAGGTCTCAACTATCGGCGGCACGCCAAAGAAGTCAATATGGCGATCCCGGTACAACCGGTGCTTTTCAATAAGTACAATAATTCACTCAGCGCCCATCGCAGTGCCATCAAGTTGCCGGTCGAGGTTGCCAAGAAATTTGATTACGAAACCGAACTGGTGATCATTGTAGGCAGAAACGCAAAGAACGTCAGCGAGGGGGATGCGCTTTCGTACGTAGCCGGTTATTGCACGGGCAATGACTTCAGCGCGAGGGACCTGCAGTTCGACACCGGTGGTCAATGGATGGTGGGAAAAACTCCCGATCAGTTTGCTCCCTTGGGTCCGTATCTGTTGACCGCCGACCAAGTTAATCCAGACCAACTTAAAATTGAGTGTCGAGTCAACGGAGAAACTCGACAGTCTTCGAACACTGAGGATTTCATATTTACCAGCGCACAGATTGTCAGCTATATTTCCCAGCACATGACGCTTAAGGCCGGGGACATAATTTTCACGGGGACTCCAGAAGGCGTAATTCTAGGCCATCCTAAGGACAAGCAGGTTTGGCTCAAGGTTGGCGACAAAATCGCCTGCAGCGTGGAGAAACTGGGCGAGCTAGAGTTCGAATTGATCTGAGTCTTCTGGACTGTAATGCAGGCACGATGTATAGTAACCTGCATTTCTGAACTTGTTCTTTTTTCCCGCAATCAAATAAACTGAGTGTCACCCTCGGGAGATTTGGCCAATGGATACGAGTTTCATAGGCAAGCCACATGAATGGGATCCTCGCCGCGTCTACAGCCAGACCGGCGCAGACTGGCAATACCGCGTCGACTTCGACCGGCTGCGCAAAGATCGGTTGCAGCGCGTGAAGGAACAGATGAACGCTCGTGACCTGGGCGCTTTGGTTCTGTTCGCGGGCGCCAATATTCGCTATGTCACCGGTTCCTATCAAGGCAATTGGAAATACAACATCAACATCCGCTACGCGGTGCTACCGAACGGCGCTGAGCCCGTTCTTTTCGAGACTGCAGGATCAGACCTGCACTGCGCCGAGATTGACCTGCCCTGGATGGAAGGCCGCATCAATCCAGCCATTACGTGGCAATGGGCGGAGGGGGCGGTTCCAGTCATGGCCGGCAGAATGGCGCAGAGCGTGGTCGACGTCCTTGAGGCCCACGGAGTTCGCAAGGAACGAATTGCCATCGACAACTTCGATATGCCGGCGCTGAAGGCATTTCAGGAATGCGGCCTGAACATCGTAGATGCGTGGCCGGCAGTCTCGGCCGCGCGCGTGGTCAAGACTCGTGATGAAATTGAACTTCTCAAGCAGTCAGCTAGCATCGGCGATGCCGCCATGTGGCGGATTAAGAACGAGTGGCTTAAGCCCGGAGTGCGCGAGCGTGAGATCGAAGCCAAGGTCCACGAGTTCATGCTGGAGCGAGGTTGCGAAATCATTTACGACATCATCGTCGCCTCTGGAGGCAATACCAGTCCGTATCGCCGCTGGGCGACTGAAAAGATTATCCGCCAGGGTGACTTGGTGATCGTGGACATCAATGCCGTGGGACCTTCCGGATACTTTATTGACTTTGTGCGCTGCTTCAAATGCGCGGGAAAGATGAACCAGAAAGAAATCGACCTGTATCGCGAAGTCTACGATTCGATGTATGCCGGATTAGAAAAACTGCGACCGGGCAATACCACGGCAGACGTCGCTGCGGCCTTCCCCAAGTACGACGACGACAAATACGGAACGGTTACTTTGCAGCAGTTCGCCCACAGCATCGGCCTTACTCTCTATGAAGGCATGTGGGTTTCCCGAGCCTATTCGCTCAAATATCCAGCCGAAATAAAAGAAAACATGTACTTCGCGATTGAAACTTTCGCCGGGCATCCCGGCCTTCAGCAGACCACGCGTCTTGAAGAGAATGTTCTGGTTTCAGGCCAGGGGCCGGTGGTCTTCACACTCATGGAGCACATGGAAGAGGCGATGGCGCGTTAGTATGTCGCAATTACTGGTCGCGGTGGCTGACTCTGTTTTCCCGGACCTTGATCCAGCACGGGCAGTGCTGTCGAAAATCGGCGCCAAGTTGCGCCTCGCAGAAAAACCTACGCCCGAGGCCATCGTGCAAGTCGCACGAGATTGCGACGCGATGCTCGTCACCTATGCCAAGATTACAGCCGACATGATCCGGCAAATGCCGGATTGTCGAATCATCGCTCGATTCGGAATCGGCGTAGACAATGTTGACATTGCAGCCGCAACCGATGCGGGCATCGTCGTCACCAGGGTGCCCGATTACTGCATCGATGAAGTTTCCGATCACACGTTGGCTTTGCTGCTTGCTTTGGCGCGCAAAATTCCATTCGCAAATTCAAGCGTACATGCGGGCCGGTGGGAGATGTCTGCGACTGTTCCCATTCATCGCTTGCGCGGTAGGGTTCTTGGTTTGGTGGGCTTCGGCAGGATTCCACAGTTGGTTGCGCCCAAGGCGCAAGCTTTTGGTCTCAAAGTTGTGACCTATGATCCCTTTGTGCCACAAGACATCGCGAACACTGCAGGTGTCGACAGAGTTGATTTTGCCCAGTTGGTAAAAGTCTCCGATTATGTTTCCATCCACACTCCGCTGATGCCGGAAACTAAGCGTCTGTTCAACGCCCAAGTGTTTCGTCAGATGAAGCCGACCGCTTATCTGATTAACACCGCACGCGGCCCGATCGTGGACGAAGAGGCTTTGGCGCACGCACTCGACGCAGGACAACTTGCCGGGGCGGCTTTGGACGTCTTGTCGCAAGAGCCGCCGACTGCCTCACCCCTTCTTGGTCGCAACAACGTAATCCTGACCCCACATATGAGCTTTTATTCGGTAGAGTCGCTGGTCGAATTGCAAACCAAGGCGGCTGAGGAAGTTGTCCGCGTTCTGACTGGTCAGACGCCTCGAAGTCCAGTCAATCCGGAGGCTCTGAAGTCGAGGCAAAACGCGACGCCACATTGTGATCGCCGGATATGAACATGTTCGTAAATGTTGGTTTATAATTGGACACCGCCGGGGCGGTGAAATAAACTGAGTTTCTGCTCTCAGAAAGCGCAACCTCTTGCGAGAATTCGTGGAATAGTTCTTCGAGTCGCTTTCCTTCAACGCTCCTCCAATGAGGAGGCTATTGGATGGCTACAGTCAGGCAACTAAACATCAACGGGCACGTCTATACCATCGAAGTGGATTCCGAAGCCATCCTGCTCTTCGTCTTGCGCGACCATCTCGATCTGACAGGAAGCAAATATGGCTGCGGCGAGGGCCAGTGCGGTGCCTGTACCGTCCTGATCGATGGCAAGTCTCGCCGATCCTGTATTACGCAAGTCGGCGATGTCGCCCAGAAACAAATCACTACTATTGAAGGCCTCGCGCAAGGCGACCGCCTGCATCCCGTGCAGCAGGCATTCCTGGATGAGGGCGCCATGCAATGCGCCTACTGCACTTCTGGAATGATCATGACGGCGGTCTCGCTCTTGAACGCCAGGCGCGATTCGTCCGCGGCGGAGATCGCTCGCTCGATGGAAGGCAACATCTGCCGCTGTGGAACCCAGCCACGCATTGTGTTGGCTATTCAAAGGGCAGCGAAGGCCATGGACGAGTCCAAACAATGAGCAAGGATTTTAATTTCGAAACTTCGTGGGAACCGGAACGGTACGAACTTGCCGCGCCACCCACGTATCACTTCGATGTCGATCGACGTGAATTTTTCAGATTCCTGGGCGCTGGCGTTTTGATCGTCTGCGTCTTGAAAGACGCGCGCGCCCTGCAGGAATCAGGCGCTAATCAGGGGGCACAGAGCGCATCACTTCCGAAAGAAATCGGAGCCTGGCTGCACATTGGTGAAGACGGCAATGTCACGGTGTATACCGGCAAGGTCGAGGTCGGGCAGAATATCCGGACGTCCCTCACCCAGGCCGTCGCCGAGGAGTTGCACGTTCCTGTGAGCGCAATCCAGATGGTGATGGGCGATACCAAGCTCACCCCCTATGACCGCGGCACATTCGGCAGTCGCACCACTCCGGAAATGAATTTGCAATTGCGGAAAGTCGCGTCTGCCGCTCGCGACACTCTGATCGCCCTGGCGGCAACTCAATGGCAGGTTGACCGCAAGCATCTGATCGCCGCCGACGGGAAGATCACGGATTCAGAGAGCGAGCGCACGGTTGAATATGCTGCGCTTGTAAAGGGCAAACAGCTCACTGAAACCCTGCCGGTCGAAGACCCATTGATTCCCGCCTCGCAGTGGACAGTAGCCGGTCAGCCGCTGCCCAAGGTCAACGGCCGCGATTTTGTCACCGGCAAGCATCGATATCCGTGCGATCAGAGACTGCCGGATATGCTCTACGGCAAGATCCTGCGGCCGGCTTCTTTTGAAGCAACCCTAGCCTCGCTCGACACGCAGGACGCCGAGAAAATTGCTGGTGTGGTCGTCGTCCATGATGGTAACTTCGTCGGCGTGGCAGCTCCGACCGGAGAGGCTGCCTCTCGAGCGTTGAGTGCGATTCGCGCTGAGTGGAAATCCCAGCCCCAGATTTCAAACAAGGAACTATTCGAGTATTTGAAAAAGAATCCTGCCGAAGGGGGTGGGCCACTCGATTCGCCGTTCCGCTACGAGACAGGCTCAATGGACAAGGCATTCACATCTGCCGATCATCGCCTGCAACAGACCTACACGACCAACTACATTGCACATTGCCCGCTCGAGCCGCGGGCTGCGCTGGCTCAATGGTCGGGAGATGATTTGACAGTATGGACCGGCACGCAACGTCCCTTCGGTGTGCGAACGGAACTCGCCGCGGCTTTCCGTATGCCCGAGGAGCGCGTCCGCGTAATTATGCCGGATACGGGCTCCGGTTATGGTGGCAAACACACCGGCGAAACCGCGATCGAGGCCGCAAGACTGGCACGGGCCGCGAAGCGGCCGGTCAAAGTAACGTGGACACGGGAAGAGGAATTTACCTGGGCGTATTTTCGTCCCGCTGCGGTCATTGATATCACCAGCGCGATGCGCAAAGACGGCAAGATTACTGCCTGGGACTTTCAGAATTACAATTCCGGTGCGGCTGGAATTCCGACCGTTTACGATATCGAGAACCAGCGAATCCAGTTCCATCCCGCGCGATCTCCTTTGCGACAGGGCTCATATCGTGCCCTCGCTGCAACCGCGAACCATTTCGCCCGTGAGTCGTTTATGGACGAACTAGCTCTGCTGGTGAAGATGGATCCACTGGAATTTCGCTTCAAGAATTTAAAGAACAATCGCCTCCGCACAGTATTTGAAACTGGCGCGAAAAAGTTCGGATGGGGACAAGCGAAAACCAACGCAGGCCAGGGTTTCGGCATCGGCGGTGGCTTCGAAAAGGGCGGCAATGTCGTCACGTTCGCCGAAGTTTCCTTCGACCGTAAATCAGGCGAGGTCAAGGTGGTTCGCTTAGTTACGGCATTTGAGTGTGGCGCCATCGTCAATCCCGATGGTCTCCGGAATCAACTCGAAGGCGCCAACATCATGGCCTTGGGAGGCACGCTTTTTGAGGCCATCGAATTTGCGAACGGCCGGATCCTGAATGGACGTTTCTCGGACTATCGTCTCCCACGGTTCAGCGATGTCCCCGTGATCGAGACAGTGATGATCGACCGTAAAGACATACCCTCGGCGGGCGCCGGCGAAAGTTCTCTGGTGGGTGTTGCTCCTGCGATCGCCAACGCCATTTTCGACGCGAGCGGTGTACGTCTCCGTTCGCTGCCACTGGTTCCGAATGGCTTAAGGGTGGCTTAAGGTTCGCTGGTGCCAGATAGTCTACCGGGGATGCGGTCTCTTTGCCTTGTCCGCACCAAGGCCAAGTGCATTTCAGAAAAACGAGGAGTAACACCATGCGTCGTCAAAGTACGGTTGTGATCGCAGCCGCGATTCTCAGTATCGTAGCTACTCTTTTGCTGGTTGACTCCGCCCTAGCGGTTCCGCCCGGGGCATCCGGCTACCATGTGGTGAAAACCATTCCCATCGGCGGCCCGGGCAAATGGGACTACATCGTCGTGGACACTGCCGCCCGCCGTGTCTTTGTTACGCACAGCACGCATGTCGTGGTGCTGGATGCTGACTCCGACGCCGTAGTAGGTGACATTCCCGATACCCCGGGCGTTCATGGCGTCGCGCTTGCGCCCGATCTAGGCCGCGGCTTTACTAGCAACGGAAAAGCCAACACAGTCACCATCTTTGATCTGAAAACACTGAAGCCGATCAGCACGGTCAAGTCTGGCGGTGCGAACCCGGATGCCATTTACTACGACGCGGCATCGAAACGCGTTTTCGTCTTCAACGGCCGCACCGCCAACGCCGTTGCGATCAACGCCACCGATGGTAAAGTTGCGGGCACGATTGCCGTGGGCGGGAAGCCCGAATTTGCGGCTGGAGACGACCAAGGTCACGTTTATGTGAACGTTGAAGACAAGTCGCAATTGCTCGAGATCGATGCGCAGAAACTCTCGGTGCTCCATCGCTGGCCGCTCGCCGGGTGCAAAGAGCCCTCGGGACTTGCCATCGATCAGAAGAATCGCCGTCTATTCTCGGTCTGCGGCAACAAAAAGATGATGGTTGTGAATGCGGACACGGGTAAAGTCGTCGCGACCCCTGCCATCGGCGAGGACCCGGATGCTGCCGGTTTCGATCCTGAGACGCAACTCGTGTTCAGCTCGAACGGAGAGTCGGGAGATCTCACTGTCATTCATGAGGATTCAGCCGACAAATACACTGTGCTCGACAACGTCCCAACCAAGAAATACGCTCGCACTATGGCCATCGACTTGAAGACGCACAACATCTTTCTTCCCATCGCAGACTTCGAGTCAACCATTCCGAAGGGTGAGGAGGAGCCTCCGATGAAGCCAAACACGTTCGGCGTCCTGCTCGTCGGCAAGTAATTCAGGTAGTGTATGAACCAACGGCCAGTGGAGGATTCATGACCGCGGTCAATATCGGAATAATTGGGACGGGATGGTGTGGAGGCATACGCGCCGAAGTCTGCGCCGCCAGCCCTTACGTGGCCGCTCTGCACTTGGCCGAAATTCGGGAGCCACGACTGAAGGAAGTTGCAGACAAGACAAAGCCGGCCACGGCCACCACGGATTACCGAGCCCTCCTCGAAAATCAGAGTATCGATGCCATCATTATCTCCGCCACGCCAGAAACCACGCATTACCCCATGGCGAAGGAGAGCTTACTGGCAGGGAAACATGTGTTTCTGGAAAAACCCATAGCGCTCGAACTCTCCGAGGCCGATGAACTGATCGACTTGGCACACTCGAAGAAATTGCTCTTCACCATCGGATATTCGCAGCGCTTCAATCCCAAATTCGCCTACGTCAAACGCTCAATCGATGATGGCACTATTGGTCAACCAGTCAGTGCACTGGTGAGCCGGCATATCACGCGCAACCTCGGCAATAAAATCGGAGGCCGCATCAAGCTCTCTCCAGCCGCCATGGAAGCCACGCATGACATTGATTTTGTGCTCTGGTGTTTTGTGCCCCGAAGGCCCGTCCGCGTCTATGCCCAGGAAGTGCGCAAAATCATGCAGCCCGCCCACGGTGTGCCCGACTGCGTGTGGATTATCGTCACGCTCGACGACGGGTGCGCATTTGCGATTGGCGCAGGATGGGTGCTTCCTCCGGCTTATCCGAATTTTTCTTCTACCTGGATTGAGATGGTCGGAACTGAAGGCGCGATTATGGTGGATGACACTCATCGCGATGTCAGCCTGAATACCATGAAGCGGGGCATCGAATTTCCCATCTCCACTATGCCCGGCGAAAGGGTGGCCCACGTGTATGCGGGACCGATGGAGGCGGAGACCATTCATTTCCTGGAGTGTGTAGCCCTGAACCGGCAACCCCTGGTAACGCCTGAGCACGCACGAATGGTAATGCAGGTTTATCAGGCGGCGGATAAATCGGCGGAAGAAGGACGCCCGATCGACATCCTGCCACCCGAGCTTCCATCCAAACCGCCGCTGCCACGGCAATCTGACTCCATTAAGAGCGCCACGGCTGATCGCACCTGAACGATTCCTGAACCTGCCAAAAAGATAATGTTGCGCCTCGATCGCACGCGCGTCCCGGAAAGCAACGCCTCCTCGGAGAACGCAAACTCTCCCCCCACCAAGACTCGCTGGCTGGTTCTTTTACTAATCAGCCTGATGTACATGATCACTTACATGGACCGAACCGGCATCTCTATAGCTGCGCCGGCGATGGCAAAAGAATTCGGGCTCAGCCAGACCGCTCTCGGCATTGTATTCAGCGTCTTCTTATGGGCTTATGCTTTAGGGCAAATCCCGCTGGGATCGCTTGCAGACCGCTTGGGACCGCGATTAGTGCTTCTTATTATCGTTCCCTTCTGGTCTGTTATGACGGCGATGACAGCCATCGCTGGCGGCATCGCTTCCCTTATTGTTATACGTTTTGTTTTTGGATTGGCGGAGGCAGGCGCCTTTCCTGCGGCAACACGAGCGATGCAGCTCTGGTTTCCGAAGGCTGAACGCGGCATCGTACATGGAGTCACCCATAGCTTCAGTCGGTTTGCCGTGGCCGTCGTTCCCTTCATTGCCGTAAGCATCATGGTCGCATTCGGCTGGCGCTGGATTTTTTATGTTTTTGGAGCAGCGGGCTTGCTGTGGTCGGTCGCGTTCTACTTCCTATATCGTAACCTTCCAGAAGACGATGCCAAGGTCAACCAGTCGGAGTTAGCCCAGATTCGAGGCCGCGACCCAGATGGCGCCATCAAACCGGTTGATCTTCATCAACACCTTGCTCCGCCCTGGAGAGTCATCTTTCGCTCGGCCAACATGTGGTACATCGCAGCCGGATATTGCTGCTTCTACTACGGCACCTACTTTTTCATGACATGGTTCCCCACTTACCTTCTTGAGTATCGTCACTTGTCATTAAAATCGGTGGGTCTATTGGCGTCACTTCCTCTCTTAGCCGGAATGGTAGGCGACATTGTGGGAGGAACTCTGACTGACACGGTTTACAGAAAGACAGGAAAGCTCAAGTTTGCCCGCCGCATCGTGGCTGCGCCCGCCATGCTGGTCTCGGGGGCTTGTCTTATTCCCGCAGCCATGACGCACTCCGCCTGGACGGCAATCCTGTGCTTGACCGCTTCATTATTCTTCTTGGAACTAGTAATCAGCCCGGCCTGGGCGGTTCCCATGGATGTCGGCGGTGAATTCAGCGGCACAGTGTCGGGCGTAATGAACATGGCAGGAAGTTTGGCCGCGTCTCTATCTCCAATTATTTTTGGGAGTCTGGTTCAGCGGGGGTTCTGGATTACTCCATTCTTTATCACTGCGGGCGTCCTACTCATCGGCGCGCTCATCTGGGCATTCCTTATCGATCCAGAACGATCCGTAGTTGGGGCGTGACCCCGCGCATCCCGAATCTCTGATCAAGGGTCGCACGTCTTTTACGTACCACGACGGCGATATATGGCTTCCAACGGGAAAGACACTGGGGCGTCCACCACGGGTTCCCCAAAAGGTACTCTATACTGGCCTGGCCGAATGTGGATCGGATCTCGGCCCTGAAATCGAAACCACGGCATGCGGAGGAAAATATGCGACACGGTGCAGTCCTAGTGTTTCTGTTTGCTATATCAACTGCGGTTTCCGGGTCCACTCAGCAGAGGAATGCTCAAACAACCTTGCAAGTCGATGTCTCCCGCAGCGGAGGAGAATTGTTAGGGACATGGAGGCTCATCTCCAGAGTTGCTAGGTTGGAGGACGGTACCGCTGTTCAGGAAAGCCTCGGAACCACACCCAAGGGCTATTTGATGTACGACTCAAGTGGACACATGGCTGTGCAACTCTCGAGACCTGACCGTCCCACAGCAATTGATTGCAGCATTTCGGGCTCCGCTCCGAGTGATAACAGCCCCCAGTTGCTCAACGGATACGAAGCATATTTTGGTACCTACACCATAGACGAAACCAATCACACTGTTACGCACCACGTCGAAGGTGCGCTTGCCTCCGCCGATGTGGGCAGAAATTTCATACGCCAATTCCAAGTATCGGGCGACAAACTGACTATCGTGGTGCGGACGAGCTCGCCGAAAGGGAGACAGATCAGGACACTCACCTGGGAGCGGGTACGGTGAGGTTCCGCTACGAAATAGACGATAGTCGACGCTCGCTCAGGTCGCTATTCCAAGTCAGTTGAACTCCAAGAAGCCTCTGCAACGTGCTGCGCAGGCTATAATTACGCGTACGCATGGCTCTTAGCTCGGATGCAAAACTCGGCCCCTATGAAATTCAATCGTCGGTAGGCAAGGGGAAGTGTATCGTGCACGCGACAGTCGTCTCGACCACACGGTTGCGATCAAGGTACTGCCGAGCCACCTCGCATCCGATCCCAATCTGCTCCAGCGTTTTGACCGCGAAGCCCGCACCATCTCCA
>Ga0209275_10000304_pt1 | contig 18315 bp, 10 predicted proteins | sample HubBroMetageREF2_FD_188344 | JGI IMG/M metagenome (GOLD analysis project Ga0209275, IMG submission 188344) | Reference soil microbial communities from the Hubbard Brook experimental Forest, New Hampshire, USA - Hubbard Brook CCASE Soil... | ecosystem: Environmental > Terrestrial > Soil >... | reverse complement strand
CCACACGGAGACGTACCGCGGTTCGGAATACACCGTGGATTTTCTGCCGAAGATTTTTGTGAGCATCGCGGTGGTGGAGGAGCTGGTGGATCCGGTGGTGGACGCGATCCTGGAAGGCGCGCGAACTGGCGTGATCGGCGACGGGAAAATTTTTGTGACGTCGCTGGATGACGTGATCCGCATACGCACGGGGGAGCGCGGACCGGGCGCGATTTGAACACTTTTTCACGTCAATGCGTCAGTAGTCGGAGCGGTTACCCTAATCGGGATAGGAGTCCGAAAATGGAATGTACATTTGCCGGGAGGACGGCACGATGGATCCTGTGGGCGATCGTCGCACTCGTAATCGCGCAAATCCTGTGCGGTCCGATGAGTGTGGCGCTTGCGGACCAGACGCAACCGGATCCTGCTGGCACGGCGACGGGCGATCGGTCTTCCGCAGCCGATGCCGCCGGAAATCCGTTTGTGGTGCCTGCGCCTACGGACGCTAGCGCGCCCGACTATCCCAAGCTGAAGAAAGATTTCGACGAGTTTCAGGCACAGGCGGCGCGCGAACCGCTGGCGCTGAAGCTAGCGGACGACGTGGGGCACACGCGTATCGCGACGAATTTTTCATGGACGCTGCTGACCGGTTACCTGGTGCTTTTCATGCAGGCAGGATTTGCGCTGTTGACGGTGGGGCTGGTGCGCAAGAAAAATGCCGGGCATCTGATGATGCTGAATTTCGCGGCTTATGTGTTTGCGTTCCTTGCTTACTATGCGATTGGGTATGCGTTTCAATTTGGCGCCGTGGCAGTGAACGCGGCGCCGGGGAATCTGGCGGGCGCACCGACGTTGAATCATTTTCTGATTGGAAGCGGCTCTTGGGGATTTTTGGGAGGGAAGGGATTTTTTCTGACTGGTCCTGCGTACGACGTTAGCAGTAATTGCTTGACGCTGTTCGAAGTGGTGTTTATGGAGACGGCGGGATACATCATCGTTGGCGCGATTTGCGAGCGGATCACGTTTTGGGCCTTTCTGCTTTGCGAGTTGTTTATTGGCGGGATCCTGTATCCGATTTCGGGGTGCTGGGCTTGGGGCGGCGGTTGGCTTTCGCAACTCGGCGTGAGCATGCATTGGGGGCACGGGTACGTGGATTTCGCGGGATCGTCGGTAGTGCATTCGATCGGAGGATTTTGCGCGATGGCATTGGCGATTCTTTTGGGGCCGCGGCTGGGGAAGTATGGAGCGGATGGAAAACCGCGCGCGTTCCCTGCTTCGAATATTGTTTTCGTGGTGAGTGGCACATTTATTTTGTTGTTTGGGTGGATGGGATTTAATCCTGGTTCGACGTTGGGCGCTACCGACTTGCGCATTTCCGTGGTGGCTGTGAATACAAACCTGGCCGCGGTGGCGGGGTCGGCGGCGGCGATGCTGCTATGGTATTTCATGTTTGGCAAGCCGGACATTACGATGGCCTGTAACGGAATGCTGGCAGGCCTGGTGGCGATTACGGCACCGTGCGCGTTCGTGACGCCGACCTCGTCGGTGGTTATCGGCGTGATTGCGGGTGTGCTAGTTTGCTTGGGCGTGCTTTTCAACGAGCGCGTGCTGAAAATTGACGATCCGTGCGGAGCGATTTCGGTGCACGGGTATTGCGGATGGTTTGGCGCGGTTGCTGTGGGAATTTTTGCAGATGGGACGTATGGCGCGGGATGGAATGGCGTGGGCGCGGCGGCGTATCTCGGGAAAGCGGGGCAAGGCGTGACGGGATTAATTCATGGAGATTTCTCACAGTTCTGGCTGCAGCTGGGCGGCGCTACGCTGCTGGCGTTGTATTCGCTGGGATTCACGTACATTGTTTTCTCGCTGGTGAATGCGGGGCGGCCGATGAGAGTGTCCAGAGAAGTGGAGCTGACCGGCTTAGACGTTCCGGAATTTGGCATGTTGGCATATCCGGAAGACGCCGTGGAAATGTTGGGACCGGGATCGCAGGCAGCGCAGCAGCGAGGAACTTAGGGCCACTTGATGACGGGAGGGATGCGAGTGTGACGCAGCATTAATTGCGGGCGAACTTTGATGCCATCCATTCCACCACTTTCCGGCGAATTGCGCGAGTTATCTACGAAGGAATTGGCGCGCATCAAGGAGCAGTTTGCCGCGAACGGCGACGGCAAGGCCGCGTTGCTGGGTCGCACCGCCCTGATCGAATCCATCATCGAGCGTCTTTGGAAGCAGCACGTTTGCGCGGAGTCGAACGGACCTGCGGATTTTGCAGTGGTAGCGCTGGGCGGCTTCGGGCGGCGATGGCTTTTCCCTTTCTCCGACATTGACATGTTGTTCCTGCATGCGGGGAACGGCACGGAAGAGAAATTCAAAGAACCGATCCGCAAATTTTCGCAGGACCTGTGGGATTTGGGACTGAAGCTCAGCCCAGCTACGCGCACGCTCGCCGAATGCAGCCGGTTCGAGAGCGCTAATTCCGAATTTGCAATTTCGCTGCTCGACTGCCGGCATCTGGCGGGCGATCACCGGCTATTTGCGCGGCTGCATGATGAAGTGATCCCGAAACTGCTGGCGCGCGAGTCCGAGCAAATCGTCAAGCGACTGGGCGAACTGACGCGTACGCGGCACGGCAAATTCGGCAGCACGGTGTTTCACCTGGAGCCGAATGTGAAGGACGGCCCGGGCGGGCTGCGGGATTACAACGTGGTTTGCTGGCTTTCTCTGATGGCCGCGATCGAGAACTATCACGTTTGGCCGAGCGACGACGCGATTTTGCCGCTGTCGATTCAGGGCAGTTTTGCGGCGGCTTTGAATGCTCTCGTTTCTATCCGTTGTTTTCTGCACTTCCGCCATAATCGCGACGACAACACGCTCAGTTGGGAATCACAAGACGCAGCTGCCGCGCGGAAAATCGGCGTGGCACATTCGCCGCGGACGACTCGCACCGCCAATGACCAGCGCGGCGTGGAGGATTCGAGCACCGCGGAGTGGATGCGGCTGTATTTCAGCCACGCGCGCACGGTGCATCATGTTTGCGTGCAGATGCTGGAGGAAATTCCGGCGGCGCGGCTTTCGCTGCATCACCAGTTCCAGCAGTTGCGTTCGCGTCTTTCGAATGCCGAGTTTTTGGTCGAGGACGGGATGCTGCTATTTCGGCAGCCCGCGGCGTTGGACGACCCTGAGCTGATTCTGCGCGCGTTCCGTTTTTTGGCGCGGCACGGATTGAGGCTCAGTGCGAGCACGGAGGCGCAGATTGAGCGCTCTTTTCCGGCGCTTGAAGCTGTGCCGCCGAAAGGCACGGAGTTGTGGCACCTGCTGCAGGAAATTCTGGTGGCGCCGCACGCCGCGGATGCTTTGCGCGCGATGCATTCGCTGCGGCTGCTTACTTTGCTATTCCCGGAATTTGCGGGGATTGATGCGCTGGTGGTGCGCGATTACTCGCACCGGTTCACGGTGGACGAGCACACGTTTGTGGCGATTGATAATTTGCACGCGTTGCGGCAATCGCAATCGAAATGGGATCAGCGTTACGCGGAGTTGCTCGAAGAGCTGGAGCAGCCGGACCTGCTGTATTTTGCGCTGTTGCTGCACGATGTGGGCAAAGGCGCGAAATCGGATGACCATGTGCGCGCGAGCGTGAGGATCGCGGAAGTCGTGCTGGAGCGGTTGGATCTGGATGCGCCGGATTGCGAGACGGTCTTGTTCCTGATTGACCGCCACCTGGAAATGAGTGCGGCGATGCGCCGCGACATCTTTGATCCCGAGACGGTGCGCGCGTTTGCGGAAAAAGTGGAGACCCCGGAACGATTGAAGATGCTTTGCCTGCTGACTTACGCCGATATCAAGGCTGTGAATCCCGAGGCGCTGACACCGTGGAAGGCGGAGAACATTTGGCAGCTTTATATCGCAACCGCGAATCATTTGAACCGCAGCCTGGACGAACGTTTGCACGTGGATGCACATGATGAAGTGATGGCTCATCTGGGCACGCTGGCAATGACGGTGGGGGACCGGCTGGACGCGTTTCTGGAAGGATTGCCGCGACGCTATTTGTTGACGCATGCGGCGGGCGAGGTGCTGGCCCATGTGGAAATGTCCGCGCGGCTGGGGAAAGATCCGGTGCAGCTGAATTTGCGGCGTGGGCGGCATTGGTACGAACTGACGTTGGTAACGACGGACCGCCCTTCCCTTTTTGCGATGATGGCCGGCGTACTGGCGGCTTGGGGCATGAACATCGTGAAAGCGGCAGCGTTTTCGAATCAGGCGGGCGTGGTGGTGGATACGTTTTATTTCACCGATCGTTTTCGAACGCTGGAGCTGAATTTGCCGGAGTGGGAGCGATTTCAGACGAGCCTTCATGATGTGTTGACTGGAACGGCGGATCTGGAGCGGATGCTGCGGGATCGATTGCGGTCGGAGAAAAGGCGCGCGCCGAAAGTGAAAGTGGAGACGCGGGTGAAGACCGATGACGCTTGCTCGGCACACAGCACGTTGATTGAAATTATTGCGCAGGATCAGCCGGGGCTGTTGCATCGGATCAGCTCGACGTTTTCGCGGGAGAATTGCAATATTGAGATCGCGCTGATTGAGACGGAGGGCGAGACTGCGATTGACGTTTTTTATCTGACTTCGGCTGGGGCGAAGCTTTCCGCGGAACATCAGTTGCGGTTGCATGAGGCTTTGCTGGCGGAGTTTGCGAAGGCGGAGTAGTTACGGACTCGCAGTCGCACTGCCCGCACTTCGGAGTCCGTGGCTATTTCTTCAATTGCTCCGGAGTTGTTTGGCTGAGTTCCGCCCAACGAGCATAAAGTTCGTCCACTGCTTTCTGCGCGGACTCCATTTCAACGTATGCGGTGTGAAGACGCGGCGCGTCACTGGAGATTTCGGGATCTTCCAGAGCGGCGCGTTTGGCTAGGAGCTGCTCTTCGCCTTTGGCGATGCGTTTTTCGATGGAGGCAAATTCGCGGTTTTCCACGTGTGAGAGTTTTTTTGATGTGGTGCCGGGGCGATTTGTATCCTGGGGGGCGCTTTCACGGCCCTTGCGCGTGATCGCGGCTGCGGCGGTTGCATCCGCGGATGGTTTGGCTTGTTGAGTTCGCAGCCAGACGTCCCATTGCGAGTAGTCCGCGAAACGTTCGGCATCGCCGCGGCCGTCCAGTCCGAGCACGAGGGTGGAGACGCGATCGAGCATGTAGCGATCGTGGGTGACTAGGACCAACGCGCCGCGATATTCGAGCAGGCTTTCTTCGAGGATTTCCAGCGTGGGGATGTCCAGATCGTTCGTGGGTTCGTCGAGCAACAATACATCCGCCTGCTGAAGCATCAGTTGGGCGATCAAGACGCGGGCGCGCTCACCGCCGGACAGGCGGCCCACTGGACGATTCAGGTCCTCGCCGGAAAAAAGAAAGCGGGCTGCCCATGCGGCTACGTGAATTACGCGGTCTTGATAAATTACCGAATCGCTCGCGGGAGCCAGGGCGCGGCGGAGGGAGACATCGGGATCGAGCTGGCGATTTTGGTCGAAGTAGACGATGCGCAGAGAATCAGCTTTCTGGATTTTTCCGGCGGTGGGAAGGATGTCGCCGCGCAGCAGGCGGAGCAGAGTGGTTTTGCCGCTGCCGTTTGGTCCAACCAGGCCGACGCGCACGCCGGATTGCAGAATGAAATCCACATTCTTGAAGAGCGTACGACCGCCGATCGTGTAGGAGATGTTTTCCAGGCCGATGAGCTGTTTGGTTTGGCGATTGGAGGCGGTGAAGTCAATCTTCGCAGTGGTGGTGCGCGTGCGGTTGTTCAGGTCGGCAAGTTCGCCAATCATGGAGTGCGCTTTATCAATGCGCGATTTCGATTTGGTGGCGCGGGCTTTGGGGCCGCGGCGCAGCCATTCAATTTCAGTGTGCACTAAGTTCTCGAGCGCCTCCTGGCGCTTGCCTTGCGCGTGGAGATATTGTTCCTTGGCTTCAAGGAATTTGCTGTAATTTCCATTCACGCGGAGAAAGCCGTCTTCGTAAGCGCGATCGAGTTCGACCATGTGATCGGCGACGTTTTCCAGGAAATAGCGGTCGTGGCTGACGACTACACAGGCGAAAGAAGCATTTTGCAGGAGCGTTTCGAGCCATTTAATTCCGGCGAGGTCGAGGTGGTTGGTAGGCTCGTCCAGGAGAAGAATGTCTGGTTGTTGGACGAGGGCTTCGGCGATCGCGAGACGTTTTTTCCAGCCGCCGGAGAGTGTGGCGGTGAGTACTTCGTAATCTTCGAAGCCGGCGCGGCTGAGGGCTTCGGCGGTGCGAAAGGCGAGATCGGCTTCGGGAACACCGGATTTTTTCAGGGCGGCTTCGATTACAGAGAAAGCGGTTTCTCCGGCGGCGAATTCGGAGATTTGCGAAACGCAGCTTAGCCTGGTGCCTTTGCGAATGGCGACGTTTCCGCTGTCGGGCTTGACGTGGCCGTGGAGAATTTCCAGCAGCGTGGATTTTCCGGAGCCGTTGGGGCCGATCAGGCCGATGCGATCGCCTTCAGACACGGTGAATGAAATATTCTGGAAGAGCGGGGCCGTGCCGTATCGCTTCGAGAGTCCTTGCGCATTGATGATCGGGGGCAAATTGTTTGGTCTTCTCCTGGAACCAGTTTACCCTCGATGAGTTCGCGGGGCAAAACGCGGCGGCCGGAATGCGGCTGTTATTTATAAACTTTCTGGACTTTGGGTGGCGGTTGCGATTGTGATTCGCGGGCTAGAACCAATCGCTGCGATAGGCAAACCACCAGCTGGCGTAACCAATGGGGACTGTCGCGGCCAGCGCCCACCAGAGAGGGAGCGCCATGTCAGCAAGGAGGCCGAGTACGCTGAAGGTGATCCAAAATATCTTCCGCTGCATATGTGTATTTTAGACGCATCGGGGCGGCTGATGTCGCGTCGTCGCGCAAGAATGTTCCAGATTGAAAAGCTCTCAGGCATGGCGATCCCGCTGACCCTAAAACGAATGCGAAATGATTCATAAATTTGACGTCGTGGTGCTTGGGGCTGGCGCGGCGGGATTGATGTGCGCTATCGAGGCCGGCAAGCGCGGACGGCGCGTGGCGGTGCTGGAGCGCGCCGAGCGTGCCGGGAAGAAAATACTGATTTCCGGCGGCGGGCGCTGCAACTTCACGAACATTTACTGCCAGCCGGAGAATTTTCTGTGTACGAATCCGCATTTTGCGAAATCGGCTCTAGCGCGATACACGCCGGCGGATTTTATTGCGCTAGTGGACAAGCATCGAATTCCCTATCACGAGAAAACGCTGGGGCAACTTTTTTGCGACCGCTCGGCGAACGAGATTACGCACTTGCTCGAAGCGGAGTGCCGAGCCGCCGGCGTGAAGATATTTTTGAACGCCGGTGTGCGTGAGGTGAAGCGGACGGACGAGTTTCTGCTGCGGTGCGATCGTGACGAATTCCGAGCGCCGGCGTTGGTGGTGGCGACGGGCGGTCTTTCTATTCCGAAGATGGGCGCGACATCTTTCGGGTACGATCTGGCGCGGCAATTTGGACTGAAGATTCAGAAGACGCGGCCTGCGCTGGTGCCGCTGCTGTTCGGCGCCGCGGAGCGCGGACAATATTGCGATTTGGCTGGGGTCTCCGCGGAAGTCGTCGCCGGGTCTGGTGGGCATCACTTTCGGGAGAGCATGCTGATCACTCACCGCGGATTGAGTGGGCCGGCAATTTTGCAGATTTCGTCATATTGGGACAAGGGCAAGCCGGTGCGTATTGATTTGGCGCCGGAACGCGACGTGAGCGCGGCGCTACGCAACGGCGAGGCAAGGAACATGGCTGCCGCGCGAGCTGCGTTCCAGGGCGTATTGCCGAAGAGATTCGCCACGCGCTGGCTCGAGCTGCACGCACCCGCCGCCAAGGGCATTAAGGATATTTGGAGCAGGCAGGAGTCGGAGGAACTCGAGCGCCGCGTGCATGAATGGGTTGTGGTCCCCGCGGACACGGAGGGTTACGATAAGGCTGAAGTGACGGCAGGCGGCGTGGATACTGACGAACTTTCGAGCAAGACAATGGAAGCGAGCAAGTTGCGAGGATTATTTTTTATCGGCGAGGTTGTGGATGTTACTGGGCATCTCGGCGGATTTAATTTTCAATGGGCTTGGGCGTCGGGGGCAGCGGCAGGAAGGTCGGTGTGATTGGCGCGCCGAAGAATTAGCGCGCGGCTCAGCCGGCCGCGGCGACGGAAAAATTGTCGAGCGGTTCGGCTGGGTCGCTAGCGATTCCATCCACGAGCGTGATGGCCTTGCCGGAGCTGGACGAGACGCGGTCGCCAGGAATCAAAATGCCCACTAGATTCAGCGGATCGGCGGCCGAGATGGTTACGGCTTCGCCGGCGGCCGGTTGGCGCGCCGATGCGCGCAGGGACTCGACTGCAACGGGAAGGGCAAATTGTTCGCCGAGGAATCCGCTGATGAAACGGCCTCCACGGATTTCGCCTTGATCTTCTAGGCGGCGCAGCGCGATAAGCAATTCGCGCCAGCGCGGAGTCATGGTTTCGCGCGCCACCATTTCGCGGAAGACCACGCCGTATCTTTTCAGCAGCGTCCAGCAGATGGATTCCATCACGCGGGTGCGATCGAGCGCCTCGATGGTGTGGAGCAACGACCAGCGGCCGGCACTGTGGCGTGGACGCGCGTAGTGGCCTTTGCCATGGCCAGCGCGGCGTTTGGGATCGATCAGCGCGCGAATGTTGTCGAAGCCATCGGCGGTGATCATGCCTGCGGTTACCAGTTCCCATAACGCTGTTTCGAGCTCCGCTTTTATTTTTCCGGTTGCGCGCACGATGTCTGTGAAGAACGAAGCGCCGCGCTGACGCAGGTGAGATAGCACTTCGCGGGCGGCGTGGCTGAGGCCTGCAGGTTCAGCAGTGTCAGCGCCAGCTGCGCCATCGGCAGTCTGGCACGAAATCATCCAGTCCGAATCTTCGCGGATGAAAAATGTGAGCGGTGCGACGCTGGTCGGCACCACCCGACGAATCGCTCCCATGTGTTCGCCGAGCGTGGCGGGATGCGGAGAGAGGCGGCCCCAGCCGACCGCTCCAGTGAGGCAAAGGCGATCGAGAACGTTCGGATCGTAATTCGCAATGCGGCGCGCGAGGATTTGCTGCTCCCAGGAATTTGCCGGCGCTTCGAATCCTTGCAGCTGCTGCAGCGCTTCGAGGGTGCCGCGCTCGCCGAGCAGGCGCGTTTCAGGCGTGAGATGCTGCCAGCGGAGCAGCCAGCGCATGAATTGAGCGGCGGTGACGGGCTGGATCTGTTTGCGCAACGCTCCGAGCGTGAGGCGGTGAATGCGGGCGAGCAAGCGGCGGTCGCACCATTCCGTTTGGCCGTTTGCGGAATCAGTGAACTGGCCGCGCAAAATGGAACCGGCGGATTCTAGGCGCAGGAAGGTTTTTTCGATGTCCACTGCGGCGAGACCCAAGAACTCGGCCAAGCTTGGAATCGTGACAGGCCCGAGGTGCGCGAGCCAGCCGGTGATGGAGGTGAAGAGAGCGTCGTCGCGCGAGGGTTGCTGTGTTTCGATTTCCGGAGGTTGCGAATCGAAGCTCGCCTCCGGGAAAATCGCGCTGAACGTTTTTGTTTTTTCGGCAGCTAGCCAGTAATTTCGCGGGCCCGAATGGGCACGGATCGCGCGGCCTGCGGCTGTTAGCGTGGAGAAATGATCCGACCATGCGCTGACGGGTTTGGTAGTGATGCTCGTCGCGTCCGAATCTTCCGGTAGTGCGACGAGTTCCAGCAGCACATCGTGAACTTCGTCTGCATCGCGAACGTCGGGCCAAGCCTGCTCGCGAACTTCGGCAATCGCGGCGAGATCGAGGCGGCCGATTTCAGAGAGCACGGCTTCGGGCAACATGCGGCGCATTTCCACGGCGCGGGCGCGGCGTTCTTCGAGGGGCGCGTCGTCGAGATAGGCGTACGGGTTGGCGTTCAGAATTTCGTGCGAAAATTGCGACGGTACCGGAGTCTCGACGGCCACGCAGCGAATACGTCCCGCGGCGATATCCTCCAAGACTACTTTCAGGCCGGCGACGTCCATAGCTTCGGTGAGCGCGTCTTTCATGGTTTCGCGCGCCAGAGGATGGTCTGGAATTTCGATGTCCCCGGAAATATTTTCCTGGCAGGCCAGGGCTTGAGGGAACACGGCTGCGAGCAGATCGTCAGAGCGCATGCGTTGGATGGGCGGCGGGACCTTTTTTCCTCCCACGAAGCGCAGCAGCGCGAGTGAGCGGCCGGCAACCCAGCGCCAGCGCGTCGCAAAGATTGGCGAGGTCAGCACGGCTTGCTCGAGCAGCGGTTCCACGGTGGCGGCGTGGAGAAAGTGAAAAACATCTGCGAGCGGAAAGCTGTGCTGCTCGCTGAGAGAAATATTCAGGCCGTTGTCGGTGGCGGCGGCCTGCAGCTCGAAATTGAAAGAGCGGCAGAAGCGTTTGCGCAAGGCGAGGCCCCAGGCTTTATTAATGCGTCCGCCGAAGGGCGCGTGGATTACGAGCTGCATGCCGCCGCTCTCGTCGAAGAAGCGCTCGGCGACGATGGTGGTCTGGGTGGGAACTGCGCGCAGCACGGCGCGGCCTTCGACAATATATTGCGTGGCTTGTTCGGCGCCGGGGCGGTCCATGCCACATTCGTCTTCCAGCCAGTTTATCGCGGCGGCTGCGTGCGGCGAATTGCGCAGATCGGGTGACGGCACTGCGTTTTCGGTGAGCGAGCCGACGTGTGCACGAACTCGCGCGACTTGCTGCGAGAGTTCCATGGTGCGCGAGGGAGCTTCGCCGCGCCAGAAAGGAACGTTGGGCGGGGCGCCTTTCGCGTCTTCCACAGATACGGAGCCGGATTGCACGCGACGAATGCGCCAGGAAGAATTTCCGAGGAGGAAAATATCTCCGCGCAAACTTTCGACGGCGAAGTCTTCGTCAACGGTGCCGATCATGATGCCTTCCGGCTCGGCGACCACGGTGTACATCGCGTTATCGGGAATTGCGCCGCCGCTGGTGATGGCGGCGAGGCGGCTGCCGCGGCGTCCTTTGAGGCGATGATTGACCTGATCGCGATGCAGGTACGAACCGTAGCGGCCGCGGCGGGCGGCGGTGCCATCGGAAAGCATGGCGATGATTTCATCGAATTCCTTGCGTTCAAGATTGCGATAGGGAAACGCGCGGCGGACGAGCGCGAACAGATCGTCTTCCAGCCAGTCTTCAGCGGCGCAGCAGGCGACGATTTGCTGGGCAAGAATGTCTAGAGGTGCCTCAGGGATTTCGATGCGATCGAGTTCGCCGTGACGAATGGCGCGAACCAGAGCGGCACATTCGAGAAGTTCATCGCGCGTGGTGGCGAAGAAACGGCTTTTGGGAATGGCGCCTCGCCAGTGACCGGCGCGTCCGGCCCGCTGCAGGGCAACAGAAATTGAGCGCGGCGAGCCAATCTGACAAACCAAATCCACGGTGCCGATATCAATGCCCAACTCCAGCGAGGCAGTGGCGACGAGCGCGCGAATTTCGCCGGCTTTTAGTTTGGATTCGACGGCAAGGCGGCGAAGGCGCGAAAGACTGCCGTGATGGGAGGCGACCGCGTCCTCGCCAAGCAGCGTTGCGAGCTGATGCGCCAGGCGTTCGGCTAGACGGCGCGTGTTCACGAATATTAGTGTCGAGCGGTGCTGCTGCACCAGTGCGACGATGCGCTGGTAGATCTCGTCCCACATTTCGTTGGAGGCGACGGGGCCGAGTTCGCTGGATGGCACTTCGATGGCGAGGTCGAGACGGCGACGCTGCTCAATTTTCACGATGAGGGGCGCGGGGCGTTCGCTGCCGGTGAGAAATTGGCCTACCAGCTCGATGGGTTTCTGCGTGGCTGACAGGCCGATTCTGGTTGGCGGTTGTGCGGTGAGCGCTTCGAGGCGTTCCAGAGAAAGGGCGAGGTGCGTGCCGCGCTTGTCGTCCGCCACGGCGTGGATCTCGTCCACGATGAGCGTGCGAACGGTACGCAGCAGTTCCCTGCTCTTTCCCGCAGTGAGAAGAATGTAAAGCGATTCTGGCGTGGTGACCAGGATGTGCGGCGGGCGCTTCTGCATGGCGAGGCGGTCGCGGATGAGCGTGTCGCCGGTGCGCACGGCGGTGCGGATTTCGGGCATCAGGTAGCCGCGCTGATGGGCGAGCTGGAGGATTTCACCTAGCGGGATGTCTAAATTCTTTTGGATGTCATTGCCCAGCGCTTTCAAAGGAGAGACGTACAAGACTTCTGTTTGATCCAGCAGGTCGCCTGCGAGCGCTTTGCGCACGAGCGCGTCAATGCAGGCGAGGAATGCGGCGAGCGTTTTGCCGGAGCCTGTGGGTGCGCAAATCAGAGTGTTTCTCCGTGCGAGGATGTGTGGCCAGCCGAGTTCCTGAGGTTCCGTGGGAGTGCCGAACTTTGCGAGGAACCATTCGCGAACGAGCGGGTGTGCCCATTCCAGCGATTTACATTCAGGCGCTTCAGGAGTTGCGGCGTGGTTCATTTTTCGTTCCTGCAGTGCGAATTCCGCACAGAGGACTCTCTCGGAATATGTCTAGGATAACACCGCGTGGTATTTCTGGCGAATCGGGAGAACGCAGGCCGCCGCGGCTAGAGTTTTTTCAATGATTGAGCGGCGTGTTTGAGGCTTTGACGATTGCGGAAGAAATCCGCCCATGGGTCTTTTGCTTTCAGACGATTGCGGAAGTTTCCGAGATTGAAGGTGGCAGGGTCGAGAGTGGTTTTCACTTCAGACCATGCCAACGGAGTGGAGAAAGGCGCTTTGTCGCGGCGGCGAACGGAATAGGGCGCGACAACTGTCTGTCCAAAGCCGTTTCGGAATGGGTCGAGATAGACGCGCTGGCCGCGGGCGGCGATCGCGTGTTCGACCGTGAGATCCCTGGGGTTCGATGCTGCAACTCGCGCGACGAACGCGCGGGCGAATTCGAGGACTTCGTCGGCATCGGGGCCGCCGCGCAGAGGAACGAAAACATGGATGCCGCGGCTGCCAGAAGTTTTGGCGTAAGAATTGAGTTTCAGCGCGTCCAGGGCTTCTTTTACTTGCAGGGCCGCCCGCGCCGCGTCTGCAAATTTTCCGCTAGAGGGATCGAGATCGAAGCAGAGCCAATCGGACTTGCGCGGCGCATTCGAGCGGCCGGCCATTACATGCACGGCGATGCAGCCCAGATTTACGAGCGCGAGCTGTGTTTCCAGCGAGCCACCGACGACGTAGTTCGTTGATTCGCTCGAGCCTCCGGCGTGACGAATACGTTTGGTGGGAGTCCCGGGCGGCATGCTCTTGGGCTTTTCCTTTTGGTAGAAACACTGGCCTTTCATGCCGTCGGGGCAGCGTTCGAGCGACAGGATGTGGTCTTTGACGTATGGCTGAAGCTTGGAAAAGACTGCTGCGTAATATTCCGCGAGGTCCAGCTTGGTGTAGCCTGCGGCGGCCCAAAAGATTTTGTCCGGGTTCGAAATGGTGATGGGGAGCTTGGCCATGAGAGCCTCGGGCGCCGCAGAGGAATTTTACACGGCGGCTTTTCGTTTTTGGCGCTTCGCGGGCGTGCGGGTTTTCTTGGCGGCGACCGCCTTCTTCGGTTTGAATCCTGGATCGCCTGTTGCGGCTTTTTCGACGTCGCCGCCGCCATCGCGGGCGATTTCTGCTAGAAGTTTATTGCTGACTATCGAGCGCGGTTTTTCGATGGCGACGTCCTTACTAGAAGTGAATTGATCACGATGCTTGATCAGGAGCCACGATTTTCCGGAGCTGCTGCCCCAACCGTGCGTGCGTACCAGCACCCAGGAGCCTTTCAATTTCTTGCCGTGGAGCGTGAACTTCAGATCGCCTTTCGCGAGCGCAGCGTTTACGTCGGGAGATTCGGGCGTCCACGTTCCTTCGTCCCACACCATGACTGTGCCGCCGCCGTACTCGCCTTCGGGGATGACGCCTTCGAAACTCGCGTACTCGACTGGATGGTCTTCCACCTGCATCGCGAGGCGCTTGACCGAAGAGTCGAGCGAAGGGCCTTTGGGAACGGCCCAGGAGAGCAGCACGCCATTCCATTCGAGGCGGAAATCGTAATGGAGCGCGGTGGCGCGATGTTTCTGGACAACAAAGGTGAGCGTTTCCCGCTTTTTGGGCGGAGCCGCCTCGCCGGAAGGCTCGGGCGAAACGTTGAAGTGGCGCTTCTTGGCGTATTCCTTCAGTGTCATGTGTCGATCCTCAGGCGAGCGCTGGCGACAGCGTTCGCGCGGACATTACAACATGAATGGGTCATCGTGCACAGTCTATTGGGTGTGTGCTGTAGGGCGACGCTACGCTTTGGTTCGGCACGGCGGGATCTCGAGATGAATCATCCCGGGGGCGGTTCACAAATTCAGAGGCAACGTCAACTACACCCGCCTAAAAAGCAACAGCAGGCGGCCGCTACAAATTCAAAACCGTTTTTCAGAGGCGTTCGCTGGGGAACGGACGGCGCGGGGCTTTCACCCGCGCCTTAAGGTTGCGAATCGGGAATGCCACGAGTCTTACGGCTAGGCTCCGGCTTTCGCGGCGTGTTGCTTCACGGCGTCGAGCAGCTTGTCGAAATCGTCTGAAAATTGTTTGACGCCGGCTGCGGTGAGCTTGTCGGTGGCGTCCTTCATGGAAATTCCTGCCTTCTCCAAACCCTGCATGGTTTCCTGCGCGGCTGGGACATCTTCTTCCAGGCTGGCGCGGGGTTTCCCGTGGTCGCGGAAGGCATCGAAGGTGGCTGGCGGAATAGTGTCCACGGTGTCGGGGCCGATCAGTTCTTCGACGTAATAAACATCGCTGTACTTAGGATTTTTGGTGCTGGTGCTGGCCCACAGGACGCGTTGGGTCTGAGCGCCGCGCGAGGCGAGAGCGTCCCAGCGCGGGCCACTGAAAATTTGCTTGTAGCGCTGGTAAGTGAGCTTCCCGTTGGCGATGGCGACTTTGCCGTGCAGACTTTGCAGCAGCGCCTGGTCGGCGGGATTCGTGGCGGTTTTGAGCTTGGCGTCAATTTCGCCGTCAACGAGCGTGTCAATGCGGCTGATGAAAAAGCTGGCGACGCTAGCCATGCGGCTGACGTCGCCGCCACTCTTCGCGAACGCTTCTAGTCCGGCGACATAGGCTTCGGCGACGCGCACGTACACGTCAAACGCGAAAAGCAGCGTGACATTGATGTTGATGCCCTCGCTGATCAATTGCTGGAACGCGGGGATGCCTTCCGGCGTGCCGGGAACTTTGACCATGAGGTTCTCGCGGCCGACGCGCTTCCAGAGGCGGCGCGCTTCGTCGAGGGTTTCCTGCGTTTTGTGCGCGAGGTAGGGAGAAACTTCCAGGCTGACATAGCCGTCGCGTTTCTTGGTTTGCTGATACACGGGCTTCAGAAAATCCGCTGCGTCCTGGATGTCCTTGATTGCGAGTTCCTCGTAGCGGCCTTTGGCGTCGAGGTCCTTGCGCTTCTCGAGTTCCGCGAGCGTTTGGGCGTACAAGTCGCTGCCGGCGATGGCCTTCTCGAAGATGGATGGATTGGAAGTCATGCCGCGGAGGCCGTCTTCCTCGATCAGGCGCTTTAGCTGGCCGGAGGTGAACAGGTCGCGGCGAATGTAGTCGAGCCAGACGGATTGCCCAAATTTGGTGAGTTCCTTCAGAGGGTTCTGCGCCGGTTTGCCGGCGCCAGACGGAGTAGTTGGTTTTGCCGTTGTGCCCATAATGATTGCCTCCCTGTGACAGCTAAAATGTTGGCCCTGCGAATCCTCAGAAGCGGCAGCGTTGCGGCGCAATGACGATCGGGGCTTCTCGAACACACATTCTACCGCACAATCGGGCGGGATGCGCGTGAAACAGGTTCGCGGAATCCGTCCAGGATTGTGATGAGCCCAATCGAATGCTATAGTTTCGTAACTGATTCGTGAGGTGACCTTATGAGACTCCGCGCCTTACTCTGGCTCGCTGGATCGGCACTTCTCGCCTGCTCGCTAAGCGCTCAAGAATCAACGGAACCCTCGCGTGGACCTGACGGCGGCACGCGCACCCACGTGGACGGCATTCAGGTGCTCCCCGTTGCGGGAAAGCCATTCTCGGGACAGGACAGCATCGAATGGACTCGCACACTGGAAGACGGAAGCTCGGTCACGACGCATCTCACCGCGCTCGTGGCGCGGGACGGACAAGGGCGAATTCGCCGCGAGCGCGTCAAGTTCGTGCCCGCCAATTCAAATCAGCAATCGAAACCTTTCGAGATAACCATTCTGGATCCCGCTGAACATACGCGGACAATGTGCGATATGGCGGCGCATCACTGCAGCATCACTAACTATTCCATGCCCGTGAAATTTGCAGCGCTTCCGGCCGGGCCGCTCGACAACGGGAAGCGCTTTTTGGCGCGCGAGAGCCTGGGGTCGAACACAATGGATGATCTGAACGTGGTGGGCACGCGCGAAACGCTTACGATCAACGCGGGAGTGATTGGGAACAACCAGCCGGTGGTGACGACGCGCGAGTTCTGGTATTCCAGCGACCTGGAAATAAATTTGTCGGTCACCCGCAAGGATCCTCGGGAAGGCACGCAGGTGCTTCAGATCGTTGAGCTTTCTCGCTCCGAGCCTGATCCTTCACTGTTTCAGGTTCCCGCCAACTTTACCGTCGAGGACACGCGCGCTTCGGCGAAAACCGAAAACTGATTTTGGCCCCGCATTTGGAACGCTAGGACAGAGGTTTCGCAGCGCGCTTCCCTGCCCAGCCGTATTTTTGCAGGAGGCGCAGCGGGCGCAGGGCAATGTATAGCGGCGCGAGCGCACCCGGTAGACGCACCATCTGCCAGTCATCCTCCGACGGCACGACTGCAAGACGCATCGCATAGCGCCAGCCCGCAAGCTTTTCCACGAGCATGCGCCGGCGGAAGTGAAATCTCCCTGCGGCATCAAGCGTGCGAAACGGGCGAGCGAGTAACCTTGCGCGCACTTCGGCAGCCACTTCGCCGGCGACGCGATCTGCCCGGACTCGAGCGCTGACTTCCGCGGGCAACGCCGCGCCGAGCACGTTTGACGCGAGCGCGAGACCCAGGTGCAACATGCGGGTGGCCTGCAGTGGCCGAGCGAATTGCAGGACGCGATCCCAATCGAGCGCGGGATGGGATTGCAGGAGTTCGTTGACATCCGCGATCCAGGAAAGCCGCTCCCAGAAATCTTTTGCGCCGTGAATGCAGAGCATCGGCAGCAAGTCCTCCGCTGTGAAGGTGAGGACGCCGCGATCGCTCAATTTGACGGGGGCGAGGTCGCGGATGAAAGCGTCCAGGTCCGGCTTCGTCGGGAAATGCCGCAGAGTGATTTCGGTATGCAACTCGACCATGGCGCGGCGGGCCTCGTCGCGATAGTTATACTCGCCGGGAACGAGGGATGCGGCGGCGCCGGGCGAGAGAATCCAGTCGAATTTTGGTTTGTATCCGAGCGACACGATGATCTCGTGCGCGTTCGGGATGTCGCTCTGGCGCAGAATGATGTCCAGATCTTCAAATTCGCGAAGTGCGACGTCTCCGTAGGCCTGCGCGGCGAGCACCGGACCTTTGTACGGAATGATGGGGATGTTCTGGACTTGGAAGAGGCGCAGAATATTGATGAGTTCGGCGGTTAAATACAGGCAGCGTACGGTATTGGCGCGGCAGGTTTTCTTCAGTTGCTCCTGCACGGCTGGCGGCGCGGCGCCTGGAGCGATGGCAGCCAGGTGGCGTTCGAGCAATGGCGTGATGGAATTTTCTTCCGCTTCCCACAGCAGATAATCCCAATCCACGGGGCCGGCGAGAATTTTGCGGATGGTGGTTGCGATTTCTGGAGTGATTTGAGTCCGGGCGCAACAGACGAGCAATCGCTTTTCGGGGCATGGAAGGTTTTCGTTTGCCGGCGTCATCATTTCCCGCGCGAATCCGCAACGGGGAAATACTACGCTATTTGCGTGGATGCCACGGGAGGATTCTTCACGCGCCGTTACTCTCCGAGTGCGCGCGAACTACGTGGCGAAACAAAGCGAGAATGGCACGCGCGCTTCGACGCGGCGGCCGATCTTCAGCAAGCGGACGCGAAAATCGCTGAAATCCAATCCCGCGTTGTTGCAAACCATGGCGAAATCTTCGTCGTTATCGAAGAGAAATGTCTGCGCTTCGCGGCGCGCGCGCAGTGTGCCGTTGCGCCAGTCCTCGACCGCGTTCAAGAGCACTGCGGTCCAAAGCCGGCGCGCTGGAATCAATTCTTCGGTGACCGCATTGTTCATTTCGCTGTTTACCTGCGCTGTCATGTTCTCCACATTTCCCCCGT
>Ga0209275_10000303_pt1 | contig 18368 bp, 19 predicted proteins | sample HubBroMetageREF2_FD_188344 | JGI IMG/M metagenome (GOLD analysis project Ga0209275, IMG submission 188344) | Reference soil microbial communities from the Hubbard Brook experimental Forest, New Hampshire, USA - Hubbard Brook CCASE Soil... | ecosystem: Environmental > Terrestrial > Soil >... | reverse complement strand
CGCCCCCGCTTCCTGGGCTCGTTACATCGGATGGTCGCAGTCACTCTATGAAGCAGGAAGCGGCGTTATTGATATAGATGATACCACCGTCCCAAAAGCTTCACCAGAGACAAATATATGGAGGCCGGGCGTCGCCGTCCGGCTGGACGGGCGAGGACGCCCGTCCTCCATAGTTCAAACTTACTTCACCTCGACTGTCGCTCCAGCGTCGGTGAATTTCTTCTTGATGGTTTCCGCCTCTTCCTTGGTTACGCCCCCTTTAATCTCTTTCGGGGCGCCGTCGACCAGATCCTTGGCTTCCTTCAAGCCCAGGCTGGTGACTTCGCGGACAGCCTTGATTACATTGATCTTATTGGCTCCCACTTCCTTCAGGACGACGCTAAATTCGGTCTTCTCCTCCGCCGGAGCCGCACCTGCTGCCGCTCCTCCACCACCGGCCATCATCACCGGGGCCGCGGCCGCGGCCGAGACGCCGAGCTTCTCTTCCAACCGCTTTACGAGCTGCGCCGCGTCGAGCAGCGACAGTCCGACAATTTGATCTTCCAACTGTTGCAGATCCGCCATGTTATTTCTCCAATTTTATGGTGAGACATAGCAAGCTATGTCTCTACAGTGTCAGTTACTGATTTCGCTACCTGCGGTCAAAGTTTCCAGTGCGACCAGGCCTCTGAACCACCGCGCCAGACACGCTGCGGGACAGAAACCGCGCAACCCTCGACTGCTGATAACTAAATCTTTTCGGACGGCTCTCACCATCCCGAAACCTTTGTAGCGCCTACGCTCCCGCAGGCGCGTCGGCCTTGAATTTCCCTTTCTCCACACCCTGGTTGATCACGACCGCAATGTCGCGTCCCACTGCATTCATCACTGTCACCAGGCGTTGCGCTGGCGCATTCATCAGGAACAGGAGCTTCGAGTAGATCTCTTCCTTCGACGGCATCGTGGCCAGTGCCTGGATCTGATTGATAGAGATCACGCGGCCTTCGACCACGCCGGACTTGAAACTGAACTCCGGGTTGTCCTTGGCGTACTTGGAAAGTGCTTTCGCCAGCGCAACCGGATCGCCTGACGTATATGCGATCGAGGTCACGCCCGAGAGGTCTTTCAGAACCTCTTCGACTTTGGTCCCCTTGGCTGCGCGCTCCGCCAAAGTGTTTTTCACCACCAGGTACTTCGCGCCGGAACTTCGGAGAGTCTTGCGCAGTTCGTAGTCCTGAGCCACGGTAAGCTTGCTATAGGTAGTCACGATCAAGCTGGAGACGTTCTGCAACTCCTTGCCCAGCTTCTCAACCTGCTCGGTTTTTCTTGCCCTGGTAACAGCCATATTGTTGATCCCTTTTCAATCACGTGGGGACAGCCACCCTCGGCTGTCCGGCCGACCGAAGGTCGGCAGTTAAGCCTTCGCCGCAGCTTCCACAGCGCTGGTGTCAATCGAAATTCCCGGGCCCATGCTGGAGCTGAGATAGCAGCCCTTCACGTACTTCCCCTTGGCCACAGTCGGCTTCGCCTTCACCACGCTGGTTATGACCGTTGTTGCGTTGTCGACCAGTTTATCGGGAGAAAACGAAATCTTGCCCACGGGCACGTGGACCAGCGCCGTCTTGTCGGTACGGAACTCAACTTTGCCGGCTTTCACTTCCTGCACCGCCTTACCGACATCGAATGTGACCGTACCGGTTTTTGGATTCGGCATCAGACCCTTGGGGCCGAGAACCTTACCTAGCCGGCCAACTGACTTCATAACATCCGGAGTCGCGATCAGGGCGTCGAAGTCGGTCCAGTTCTCTTTGTTGATCTTTTCGACCATTTCCTCGCCACCGACGAAGTCGGCCCCTGCCGCTTCCGCTTCCTTTATCTTGTCGCCGCTGGCGATGACTAGCACGCGCTTCGACTTGCCCAGACCATGAGGCAGCACGACGGTACCTCGCACCATCTGGTCGGCATGCTTGGGATCGACTCCGAGACGCATTGTGATTTCGACCGTCTCGTCAAACTTCGCGTATTTCACTTTTTGCAGGAGCGTGACCGCTTCCTGCATCGGGTAGGGGCGCTTCTCGACTGCCTGCCGCGCCTTAGTGATGTTCTTTCCTGACTTCTTCATTGCTGTTCCTCGTCTCCCACCGCTCGCCGATGTTTTGGCGTGCCGTAGTGTCCTCGACTTGAGACGTAGCAAGCTACGTCTCTACAGAATCTACCCAACCACTTCAATGCCCATCGAACGCGCCGTTCCGCGAATACTCTTGATCGCGGTTTCAACGGATGCTGCATTCAAGTCCGGCATCTTCTGTTTCGCGATATCTTCCACCTGGCGGGCCGTGACCTTACCCACCTTATCCTTGTTCGGAGTTCCCGATCCCTTGGCGATCCCAGCAGCCCGCTTGAGCAGGATCGCGGCCGGAGGCGTCTTCGTAATAAAGGTGAAAGTGCGGTCGCTATAAACCGTAACCACCACCGGGATGATGAGCCCTTCCAGTTCCTTCGCGCCGGTGCGCGCATTGAACTGCTTGCAGAACTCCATAATGTTGATTTGCGCCTGGCCTAGAGCCGGCCCGACTGGAGGCGCGGGCGTAGCCTTGCCCGCCGCAATCTGAAGCTTTACCGAACCTGTTGCCTTCTTCGCCATTTAATTCGTCCCTGATCCTGAACTGCACGGGCGAGTCGCCCGTGACCACACGGCCTACGCCACTTTCTCCACTTGATTGAACTCCAACTCAACCGGCGTCGAGCGGCCGAAGATCGTGACCATCACCTTCAGCGTCTCGCGGTCTTCGTTGACCTCGTCCACAATGCCAGTGAAGCTGGCAAACGGCCCTTCGGTGATGCGCACCGATTCATTCTTCTCGAACTTGACTTTGAGCTTGGGTTTGTCTCTCGACTCGCCCACGCGATACACGATGTGCTGGACTTCCTCTTCGGAAAGCGGGGTAGGCTGCTGCCCGGTCCCGACAAACCCGGTCACGCGCGGCGTGGACTTCACCACATGCCACACGTGATCATCCATATCCATTTCAACCAGCACATAGCCGGGATAGAACATGCGCTCGCTGGTGTACTTCTTGCCGCCGCGCACTTCCGTGACCGACTCAGTCGGAATGAGCACTTTGCCAATTCTTTCCTGCAGCCCGAATGCCTGGATGCGCGACTCCAGCGACTCCTTCACCTTGCGCTCGAATCCCGAATAAGAGTGGATAATGTACCACTTCATGTTGGGATTGCGCGGAGCCTCAGGGGCCGAAGCGGCGTCCGCAGTTGGCGGTATTTCGTTTTGTCCGCCGCCTGCTCCGGTTGCATTTTTTTCTTCCTGCATAGCGTGCTGTAAGATTTCAGCTTCCTTCCTTGGCATCAACGATGGGTCAAATATTTGAACAGATAATTGATGCCGCTGCCGATGGTGTTGTCCACGATCCAGAAGTAGACCCCGAATAGGAAAACCGTAATAATGACCACGGCCGTTGTAGCCTGCACGTCCTTGAATGAAGGCGCGGTCACCTTCTTCATTTCGGAGCGCACGTCGTTATAGAAAGTCTTGACTCGCTCGGGCCAAGCCATGACTCGGCCAGCCAGACTTCGTTCATCCGCGCTCGCTGCTGTAATTGACTTTGCCATCTTCTTTATCTCAACCCCGCCACTCCAACTTCTATTCTCGCGCTTCGATCTCTGGCAGGGGCGGAGGGATTCGAACCCCCAAGTTCGGTTTTGGAGACCGACAGTTTAACCGTTGAGCTTACGCCCCTACTTGCTATGTCATCCTGAGCGAGGCGGTTTTTGCCTCGCGAAGGATCTGGGCGAGCCGCGCGGAACAATCGCGCGCTTTGGCTCGCTTCCCTATTTCACTTCTTTGTGCGGCGTATGCTTCCGGCAACGCTTACAAAACTTCTTCAGCTCCAGCCGGTCCGGAGTCGTCTTCCGATTCTTGGTGCTCGAATAGTTCCGCTCTTTGCAATCACCGCATTGCATCGTAATGATTTCTCGGGGCATTGCTCACTCCCTTGAATTTTCCTGATGGAGGCCGGGCGTCCTCGCCCGGCTGGACGGGAGAGACGCCCGTCCTCCATCAATAATGTTTATGTCACAATCTCGCTGATGGTACCCGCGCCTACCGTGTGTCCGCCTTCGCGGATCGCGAAGCGTAAGCCTTTTTCCATAGCCACCGGCGTGATCAATTCAATCACCAGGCTCACGTTGTCGCCCGGCATCACCATTTCGGTCGCCGCCGGCAACTCCGCCACGCCCGTCACGTCCGTCGTGCGCAAGTAAAACTGCGGCCGGTATCCCTTGAAGAATGGCGTATGCCGCCCGCCTTCTTCTTTGGTCAGAATGTAAACTTCCGCCTTGAACTTAGTGTGTGGCGTGATCGATCCACCCTTTGCCAACACCATGCCGCGCTCCACATCTTCTTTAGCAATGCCGCGCAGCAGCAGGCCTGCGTTGTCTCCCGCCAGACCTTCGTCCAATTGCTTCTTGAACATTTCGACGCCGGTCACAACCGTCTTGCGCGTGTCGCGGAAGCCTACAATTTCCACTTCCTCGCCTACCTTCACCTTGCCGCGCTCGATTCTTCCCGTTACCACCGTGCCCCGGCCCGAGATCGAAAAGATATCTTCAATCGGCATCAGGAACGGCTTGTCCAGTTCACGCGCCGGCTGCGGAATGCTCTTGTCCACCGCCTCCATCAGCGCGTCCACTTGCGCTTCCCACTTCGCTTCCCCGTTCAGCGCACCCAGCGCCGACAACCGCACCACCGGCACATCGTCGCCCGGAAACTTGTAGCTCTTCAGCAACTCGCGCACTTCAAGCTCGACCAGATCCAGCAACTCGGGATCGTCCACCGCGTCGCACTTGTTGAGCGCGACGACAATGTAAGGCACGCCCACCTGACGAGCCAAGAGCACATGCTCGCGCGTCTGCGGCATCGGACCATCGGTCGCCGCGACCACCAGAATCGCGCCATCCATCTGCGCCGCGCCCGTGATCATGTTCTTGATGTAGTCCGCGTGACCGGGGCAATCGACGTGCGCGTAGTGCCGGTTCGCCGTTTCGTACTCGACGTGCGCGGTGGCGATCGTGATCCCGCGGGCCTTTTCTTCCGGCGCGTTATCAATGCTGTCAAACGATCGGAACACGATCTTCGGGTTGTGCTTCTGCAACACCTTGGTGATGGCCGCCGTCAGCGTGGTCTTGCCATGGTCGATGTGACCAATCGTCCCTACGTTGCAGTGCGGCTTATTGCGATCAAATTTCTCTTTCGCCATTGCCTAGCTCTCTCCGTATTCTTCTATCAGGAGACATAGCCAGCTATGTCTCTACAACCAAATTTCCTTTAGAGACGCAGCTTGCTACGTCTCGATTGCCGAGTCTCTGGAGCGGGAGACGGGAATCGAACCCGCGACCAACAGCTTGGAAGGCTGTGACTCTACCACTGAGTTACTCCCGCTCAGCCTCAGACCACGAGATCCCTCGCGCAAAACGCTCGGGATTTCGGCTGCGGGCTCCCGCTCCGCTCACGCCCGCAAAACGCCTCAACCTGGAGCCGATGATCAGGATTGAACTGATGACCTCTCCCTTACCAAGGGAGTGCTCTACCAACTGAGCTACATCGGCCAACCGCTTCACAAACACAGACGTAGATAGCTATGTCTCTACATCGCTTTTGTCCGGATGCATTGCATCTTTCCGCCGCACCCAGGTCTTCAATGCGAACATCGCCAAAACCGCCAACGTCGCCAGCCGGACTCGCGCGTCGCTCAACGTCGTCCAGGACAAAATTCCCAGTCCCACGAATGCAGCCATCGCTAATGCGAAACGAGTCACATCAATCCTGGTGCACAGGGAAGGATTCGAACCTTCGTACCTCGCAAGGAGGGACAGATTTACAGTCTGTTGGCTTTAACCACTCACCCACCTGTGCAAACTTCCGGGCCTTCCCGGCCACAAACCGTAACTCCGAAACCAGCCACGGCCTTTGCGCTGCGCGCGGAGGATGATGCTACGGCGGGCAATGACCCAAATAGAAGAACAGAGTGCGCGCGAAAATCCTCTCGCACGCAAACACCACACTTGGAAAAATTCCTTATGGAGTGCTGTTGGGAAAAATCTGTTACGCCGCCGCGCCGCGCAAAATGCCCTGTATTCCGGAATCGAAATGCTCAATCAAATGCTGGAGCTGGCGAAGGGATTTGAACCCCCGACCCTCTGATTACAAATCAGATGCTCTACCAACTGAGCTACGCCAGCAGTCGGAGACAAAGGCCCTCACGGGCGCATATATCCCTCTGATCCCTTCCAGATGTCCGGGACAATTCTAAAAGGTACCATAACGGTAATCTTGGCGCAACCAGACCTTGATCCGGTGAAGCCGGTGACCGCCGGCACTGGCTGGTATCCACCTACTTCGCGATCTTCCACACCGTCCCGTAGCCGATGCTCCCGCCATTTTGAGCCGTGCCGAACAGAGTGCCTTTTGCGTTCTGGACGAGGCCACCGTATACGTATTTCCCATCCGTCCCCTTGAAGCTATGTACCAGCGTGAACTTGCCACTCTGGCTCACTTTGTACACCGTTCCGACGTTGGACGCACCACCTGTCTCGGTAGTGCCGTACACGTTTCCTGTTGCGTCCACAATCACACCCGCTAAAGGATATTCGCCATCCGACGTTCCGCCGGCGAAGCTGTGCAACAATCTCTCCTTGCCAGTCTTACTGACTTCCCACACTGTTCCCAACATCTGGGTGCCACAGGACGAAGTGGTTCCGTAGAAGTTTCCAGCCGCGTCCCGGAACGGCGTTCCCAAGACGTTGCATCCGTCGGTCGTTCCCCCCATGAAGCTGTGTAGGATAGTTAATTTGCCGGTCTTACTCAGCTTGTATAAAATTCCGCCGCCGGCACTCCCGCCCTCTTCGGTGACGCCGTAGAGGTTGCCTTGGGTATCCGTCAAGAAACTGGTGTAGGTGGGATATTTCCCGTCGGTTGCGCTCCCAGTAAAGGTATGGAGAATCGTCTCTTTGCCTTGCGGATCTATCTTGAATACTACCCCGTCGTTGGAAGAGCCGCCCTGCGAAGTCGTGCCGTAGAGATTACCCGCTTTATCTCGCAGCAAACCTCCAACGGGGTCCACGCCGTCCGTCCCTCCGGTGAAGTTGTGCAGTACGGTTTCGGTGCCGCTAGGGTCCACTTTGAACACTACACCGGCGCCGACAGAGCCACCCTGCGTCGTGGTTCCATAAAGATTGCCCACGCTGTCCCGGACCAAGGCTGAAATAGGAAATGCCCCATCGGCCCCACCCGTGAAGCTGTACAGCACGGTTTCGGTCCCGTCAGGGGCGACCTTGAACACTCCCCCCGAAAAGGATGTGCCGCCGCCATAGCCAAAGGTGCTGTAGAGATTTCCCGCGGCGTCGCGGATCAAACTTGCGTAGGGATCTCCGCCATCCGACGATCCTGCGAAGTTGTAAAGCACGTGCAGAGTCTGCGCTTGCGCCGATTGGCTTGTAAACGCGCCAAACGCAAACGCCACGGCTAACATCAGTGTCGCCCCCAAACCCATCTTCGCGGAAATGCGTCGTTGCTGCGTGTTTCCCATTTTGTAATTCCTCCATTCTCAGGCAAACGAGCTTCCCAAGGGCGACCTTTTTAACATTAAATCCGCGCAGAGTCACGCCCTAATATCACCGCTCGCAGATTGTGAAAAGTCTTTCGAAGTGATTGCACATTGATGCGCCGTCACGAAGCCGGAAATAACCCCGTCTTCGTGATCAATCCTTACTTAGGTTCCGATCCAAATCGCAACACGTGGCCGTCGGGGTCTTCGATTTTCATCTCGTATGCCCAAGGATAGTTGGTCGGTTTCTCCCGGATCTTCACACCCTTGGCGCTGTACTCTACGAAGAGGGGTTCGATGTCCTCGACGCCGATCCAGAGCCACGTCCCGGGATGTCCCTGTTCGCCTTGAGCTAGCATGATCGAGCGGCCATCGCGCGAAACGGACGCAAAGGTCGATTCAGCCTCGCCGCCCCAATTTACCTTGAAGCCGAGCACGTCCACGTAGAAGCGAATGCTGGCCGCGACGCTGTTCACCCTCAGGATGGGAATGATGCACTCGACGCCGATTCTTGCCACTTCGGACTTGCTGTCAGACATACAAGCATCTCCCTGTAAATGCAAAAGGCCAGCTTCGAGCCGGCCTTCGCATCGAAGAAAACCTGATAACTACTTCTTGGCCGGGGGAGCGATCGCGTCTTTCGTAGCCTTCGCCACGCGGAACTTCACTACCGTCTTGGCCTTGATCTGGATGGGTTCGCCGGTCTGCGGGTTGCGTCCCATGCGGGCCTTGCGATGCGCCTTCACCAGGCGGCCTAGGCCGGGAATGACGAACAAGCCATTCTTCTTGGTTTCTTTTATGGCAGTGTCGGTTAGGTGCTCGAGAAACGCGGCTGCGGTCTTGTTGTTGCTCTCAAGTTTCTCAGCCAGATGCCGGACGAGTTGGGTCTTGGTCATGCCTGAAGCCATGAATCCTCCTCTAGGTGGAACGTTGATTTTCCTGCGATGGGAGCCATCTTATATCACGTTCCTGTGGAAAAATAGCGTTTCAGCCGCATTTTATGCGGTTTTTTTCATTTAGGAACCACGAAAGCCCACAAAAATCGGCTTTTTTCGCGGTTGTGCCTCCCAACCGGTGCTTCCGAGTGGCTTTGATCGACCTCCGGCTACGGTGCCCCGGCCCCGCCAGGCAATCGATTTTGCGTGTGATAATGATTTGAGGGGCTGATATTCGTGAGTTGTGCGATCTGCGAAAAACGAAAAGAAAAACGCTTTTGTCCCGCTGTTCACGGACGCATCTGCTCACAGTGTTGTGGTGAGCAACGCGAGGTGACTCTCGATTGTCCGAGCACCTGTGTATATCTCCAGCAGGCGCGGGAGCATGAAAGGCCGCGTCCCTTGCAGGATTTGGACCAGGCAGTCTTGTTCCCGCAGGTGGAAGTCGGCGAGCAGTTTCTCTACGAGCATGAACACCTGCTCATGGGCCTGAGCTACGCATTGGCAAAGACCGCCCAGGCGGATCGTGCAATCACGGACGCCGATCTGATCGCCGCGCTCGCGGCGATGACCAAGAAGCAAGAGACGCTGGTGAACTCTGGCTTGCATTACGAAACTCCGATCGCCAGCCTAAGCCAGCAATCGGTGATCGCAGAAGTGCACAAGATGTTGAAGGAGTATCGCGAGGCGGAGCAAAAGCACCTCGGTTACAGCCGGCTTCACGATTCTGATGTACTGGGCGCGCTCGTCTTTCTCTTACGCATGGGTCACGCCCGCACTTCGGGAAGGCCAAAGTCGCGAGCCTTCGTGGATTTCCTCCAGGCACAATTCCCCGAGAAACAATCGGCAGTGGCTACACCGGAAGAAGCCGGGAGCCGAATTATTATTCCGTAAAGTCAAAGTCGGCCACGGATCTGCACGGATCAACGCGGATAAAAGAAATAAACAAGAAGGCTTATCTGTGGAATCCGTGGCTAACTTGTCTTGCGCACTTCTGGCCCTGGCGGTAATGCATTTCGTAGTTCTCGAATTGTTTGTTGGAGCACTGGATGAAGCGCATCCGGTGCAATCTCGGCAAGCGGCTCCAATACGAAACGACGCTCGTGCATTGCTGGGTGAGGTATCGTCAGGCCGGGATCGTCGACGATCGAGTTGCCAAACAACAGAATGTCGAGGTCGATGATGCGAGGCCCCTTTTTTTGTCCTCGTCGCCGCCCTAACTGTTGCTCGATGCCTAGAATGCCGGCGAGCAGCTGTTGCGGTTTTTTCTCTGTATCGAGCGCGACTGCACAATTCAGAAACCAAGCCTGCGGGGTAAACTCCACCGGCTCGGTTTCGTAGAAAGACGAAATCGCCACGACCTCACCGAAAGCACGCAATCGGTCGATGGCGGCATTCAAATTTCCCGTCCGGTCACCAATGTTGGCGCCAAGCGAAAGATAGACGAGTTCGTGCACTCGGATGAGTTTACAGACAAAAGTTGGGGATCAGGTATCCAGATAAAGACTTGCGGCCCGCAGATTGTCCCAGCACCCTTGAAAGAATATCAGTGGAGGGAAAGGACCGGATGCTTTCGATTCACGCCAAGATCGATCGTACGCAGCGATTGCTTCGGATGCTCGAGGAAGACGCCCCGCTTCTTGCTGTCCGGGTAGCCCAGCTCACTCCGGAACGTCAGCAATCGGCAAAAGACTACGCAGCGCAGTTGACCGCACATGCCCGCGCAGAGCTGGAGAAGTTGATGGCGGAAGGATACTTCTGGGATGCCAACGATCCCACTCCGCAAGCGGCGGACTAGCGAATCTTCGTGGGCGAGGAAAGTCGTTGGTAGTGACGCATCCGTTGTGTGAGAAATTCAGGCGGAACGCAAATCAGCCCGACGCCTGGCAAGCACCAACCCGATCCAGCAGCTCACCGGCCAGGTGAGCATCCACGACAACCAGTACCAGTGCGGCCAGCCCTTGCTCCAGTTGGGAATGATCGCGCCGATGCCCATCACTTCCCCAAGGACGAAAAACCAGAGCACATGCCGTGGCCCGGCGCCTGGCGCCAAGCGCGCGCAGAGCCAGGCGCAAAGAATCGATACGACGACGAAGAGCGCCGTGCTCGCGACGAGAGCCGCGTCAGATGGCACACGCCCTCGAACGAAATCACCTGGGAATAAGCGCGACAGCAACGGATCCGTTGCCAGGACAAGAACAACCGAGAGTAGGTAGCTGCCAACGACAACGGCGATGGACTTGAGCATCGGTTACACCTCCGTGTAGGCCATGAGACTTACAACGTTTACGGTGAAATCCGAACCAAAATGGTGAGACGATCAGGCCAACTGTTCAGCCATTGGCTGGAGAGACGGAGAGACGGGATCGTGCTCATCCTCGACGTTGGTTTCTTCCCACAATGTGCGATCACGCAGCAGCCGGGAAACTAACGCGGTGTGCATCGCGTGGCCGGCGCGGTCGGCGACGACGTTGCCGAGAATCTGTTTCCCCAAAAGCGCGAGGTCGCCGATGAGGTCCAGCACCTTGTGTCGCACGAATTCGTCCGCAAAGCGCAGCGGCGGATTCTCCACGTCGTCCTTCGTCAGCACCACGCAGTTCTCGCGCGACGCCCCGCGGATCAGCCCCATATTCCGTAATGTCTTCTCATCCTGGCGGGAACCGAAGGTGCGCGCCGAAGCGATTTGGCGAAGGTAATTGCCGTTGGCAAGCTCCACGCTGAATGTTTCTTTGCCGATCAGCGGGTGCGGAAAATTGATGGTGTAGGAAACGGAATAGTTGTCCGCCGGATAAACCGCGATAAACTTATCGCCTTCCCGCATTTCCAGCGCGTGGCGAATGCGGAGATAGGTCCGAGGGCGCCGCTGCTTTCGGATTCCCACCTGATGGATCAAATCCACAAAAGGCCGGGCACTCCCATCCAGAATGGGTAACTCCAGATTGTCCAGCTCGACGATGGCATTATCAATGCCAGTTCCGATGAAGGCCGAGAGCAAATGCTCGGTCGTGGAAATCAGCACGCCCTTTTTCATCAGGCTGGTGGCATAGCTGACCCGCGCGACATTCCGGCTGACCGCTTCGACCTCAAAACCGTCCAGATCCACGCGGCGAAACACAATGCCAGAACCGGCAGCGGCGGGCAGAATCCGCAAATGGACAGGAGCGCCGCTGTGCAGACCAACCCCGCCGCACTCCACTGCCCCACGAATTGTTTGCTCGTGTTTCAGCCTTAGTCTCTTATCTGATTGTTAGATGAAGAGATTACCGCCTGCGGTCAGAACTCTGGCTGTGGTAATTTAGCCACAGTCCGTGTGTATTTGCCGACTCTTATAGGACGGATCCGGCCATAAAGCCAAAGCCAGTAGGTATTTAGCCTGTGGAAAATCTAGGCGAGGGAAGGTTAGTTTTTAGGTGCACCTTGATACGGATCATAAGTTATATCGGCGGCGAACATTGAGTCGCTTAGGCCTTTGTTATAGCTTACCGAGTTCAAGAAGCGCTGGCTGGACATATCCCCGTTATAGAAACGTGTCACGCTGAAGGGAGTCATGACGCCCTGGATCGGGCGGTAGCCGTCAAAGATCTCGTCTTCGACGTTGCGCTGCTTATCGGTCGCATCGCGCCATGAGAAAGTCTTCTTTACGGGCAGATGCGTGCTGGTATCGATGTACAAAGTAACGCTCTGATTCTTCGAGTTCGTGATGCTGACTTGCTCGGTATCTTTCTGCGCGGCGATCGTATGCCCTTCGTAGAACAGAGCGAGCCCCGGTTGCGGCAGCCACTTGCGTATCACCCAATCCAGCGAGTACTCGCGGCGCCGGAGATAATCGGCGACCGACTTCGGCTCATCAGCGCGCGTGCCTTTGTAAGTTATTTCAAAGCCCTTGTCGCCGCGGTACACATAGACAACGTCCCGCTTTTTCGTAAGTTCGACGCGGTCTTTGTCAGGGAATTTGTAGAAGCGCCAGAACACTACGCCAACGCCCTCCGATTCGCCCAGATGAAAACCGTAGGTGCGACCTTCCTGGCTCACATCTTCGATATTCAGGTAAGCGTTTCCACCCAGGGCTTCAACCATCCGATCGAGCAGAGTCTTGGCTTTGCGAGCGTTTTCCTGGTCAAACGGGATCCCTGGCACCGACGTTGCCGGAGGCGGAGTCGCTTGCCCAAAGGCCAGCGTGATCAAGAAGAAGACGGATGACCAATACTTCATGCTTCCACCAGTTAGACGCTGAAAGAGCCATTGTAGCTGCCCGCATGCCCTTTATCCCGCGAGCACTGCGCCGCCGTTCACGTTGAAAACCTCGCCGGTAATGAAACCTGCCGCCGGCGTACACAGGAACAGAATCGGAGCCGCGATCTCCTCTGGCTTGGCGACCCGTCCCAACGGAATCGTGGCGAAAATCGCTGCCCGACTCTTGGGGTCATTCAACGCAGACGCGGACATATCCGTGTCCACCCAGCCGGGCGCGACGCAATTCACATAAATACCATCGCGAGCGAGTTCGGTGGAAAGCCCTTTTACCATGCTGATCAGCGCGCCCTTGGCCGCAGCGTAGTCGCAGTGAAAAGCTTCGCCGCGCTGTCCCGCAGTAGAACTGACGAGCACGATGTGACCCAAAGCAGCGCCGGACTTCTTCTGCTTCTTCATCTGGGCGACAGAATGTTTGGTGAGCGCGAACACGCTGTCGAGATTAATGGCAACCGTGTTGCGCCATTGTGAATCCTGCATCTGATCGATGGACACGTCTTCGGCAGGCCAGACGCCATGGTTGGCGACCAGGATATCCAACCGTCCGAAACGTTTCACAGTACTCGCGACCAGTTGCTGTGCAGTATCCGTTCCGGAAAGATTGCAGGCAACGGCGCCGCAATTATCCGGGCCGAGTTCCTTGACTAGTTGATCAGCCTGCTGTTTAGACTTCTCGTAGTTGAACTGTACTCGTGCACCCGCAGCCACGAACATCCGCACCACAGCCGCACCAATGCCCCGCGAACCACCGGTTATGAGAGCGACCTTGCTAGATAGGGAAAGATGCATAGGCCTTAGTTTCAGGGTTCAGGTTCCAAGTTGCAAGGTAGAGAGTTCAAGAGAGGCTAGGGATGAACTTCGCAACGCGGATGGAAATTGAGGCTTGGTGCAGGTCACAGCTTCCAACATCGCAAATGCGCCCTCGAATCAAAATTCTTGGGCTTCAGCTGCCGAAGCTCGACGATGCTCGCTCGGTTTTCAATTGCCGCAGGAGCACCCGCACCAGCATTCCGTCGTAGCGGATGCCGCTCAAGCGTTCCAGTTCCGCCAAAGCCTGCCCGCTGGTCTTGGCTGCCGCAAACGAACGCTCGGTGGTCATATTGACGTAGGCGTCTGCGACTGCCAGAATGCGCGCACCCAGAGGGATCTGCTCCCCTCGAAGGCTGCCCGGGTAGCCGGTCCCGTCGAAGGATTCATGATGGTGCTCCACTGCTTTTTGCAGCAGCTCGCTCGCTGGCAACGTGCCGACAATTTCTCCTCCTACGCGAGCGTGCATTTTTACCAGATAGAACTCCTCGTCCGTAAGCGGGCCGGACTTGTTGAGCACGCGCTCGGGGACAAAGATTTTCCCCACGTCATGCACCCGGGCGGCATAGGCAATGTCGTCGGCTTCCTCCGGGGATAAGCCCAGAGCTCGCGCCATCAGTTCGGAGTAGCGAGCGACCATTTCACCATGTCCAGCGCCGTTCACTTCGCGCAATTCCGCGGCCCTGGTCAGAGCCTCGATGCCTTCCCGCAGTATCTGCACGCTCTCTTCTTCGTCGTCGGCCTCTTCGCTGGAAAGCTTCCGGAGCGTACCGAGGAGTTCATCGAGGTGCTCGGGTCCGGTGTGCTCGCGATGCAGGAAGCCTTCGATGTAACCGGCGATCAGTTGCCGCTGCAGCGCGCCGCTCTCGCTGCTCTCCGGTTGGTCGGTAAGCGAAACGCGGTCGCCGCCTGCGTGTTTGGAGACATACATTCCAGCATCCGCAACACGAATGATTTCTTCCGCGGTGAAGCCATGCACGGGAAAACTGGCCACGCCGAAGCTGCCGGTGATGAGATGTTCTTGCAGCATGGGGTCGGTCGAGAGCCAGAGACGCAGACGCTCAGCCAGCGCCTGTGCCTGCTCGACGCCGGTTTCCGGCATGAGGATGATGAATTCGTCGCCGCCGTAGCGCGCCACCACATTCGACTGGCGGCATTTCTGCTCCAGCAGGCGGCCAACGCGGGCCAGCACCAGATCTCCCTCGAGGTGTCCCAGCGTGTCGTTGACGTCCTTGAATTTGTCGAGGTCGATCAGCACCACTGAAAACGGACGTCCGGAACGGGAGGCTCGCTTCCACTCCGAACTGAGAGCTTCCCAGAAAAAGCGGCGTGTCTTGATGCCAGTAAGGCCATCGGTGATGGCGGTTTGCTGCAGCTTCTGAAATACGAACGAATTGTGCAGCGCCGTGGCCAGGAGGTCGGCCAGCGTATTCATGATGAGGACATCTTCGGGAGAAAACGCATCCTCCTGTCGGCTCTCAACGTTGAGCACACCCAGCAGGGTCTCACCATAAGTAATTGGGATGCACAGCACGGATCGCGAATCAGGCAGCACGCCCTGCAGATTGTCTTCGCCGGCAGTCTGCACCAGCGCGCTCTCGCCGGTTCGCGCCACCCGGCCCAGGATTCCGACGCCGAGCGGAATCCGCATACCCAGAGCCTTGGCAGTGATTCCGGCTTCCGCCTTGATTTCGATGTCTTTGCGAACGTAGTCAAAAATGCCGATACCGATGTGATCGAAGCGGAAAGTCTTTTGGATGTGACCGACAATCTCCAGCAGCATTTGTTCCGCATCTTCGCTGGAGATGGCAGTTTTCGAAATGCTGTTCAGAAAGGCGAACTGGCGGGATCGGCGCTGCTCCTCGGCGAAGAGCCGCGCGTTCTCCACTGCCACGGACACTTGGCCGGCCGCCGTCTGGATTACTTCCAGGTCGCGTTGTTCGAAGACATACTCGCGCTCAGCGCTCATCACGGCCATGACTCCAGCTGGCTTTCCGCCCTGCATGATAGGCGCGCCACAGAAGCACTTGGACGGTCGCGCCGGAACGTAGGTCGAGCCCAGTCGTTCGCGGGCCTTTTCCAGATCGGCGCGGATCAGCAGCGGTTGCCCAGTGCGGAGAATGTACTCGGTCAAACCGTTGTCGACCTTACGAGAACGCTTGGGTAGAACCTGGCCTTTTTCTACTTCGAACTCGAAGCGAATCTGCTCGCCCTCTTGGAAAGCTACGTAAAAGTCACGAGTGTCAAAGATCTGCCCCAGCTCTTTGTAAACCGTGCGCAGGATCTCGTCCTGGTCGAGGCGAGAGCTGATGGCTTGGCCGATCTGGGTCAGCAGTTCGTATTCCTTGGTACGGCGCTGGGCGTTGTGCATGACCACATAGTTTTCCAGCGTCAGCCCAATCTGCAATGCCAGCCCAATCAGCAGGCGCAAGTTTGACGATCCGAACACCCGGCGCTCAGCGTGGGGAAAAATGATCACCCCAAAGTTGTGCTCCCGCGTCTGTAAGCTGACGGCGGTGATGTTCCGGATATTTTCTTCGGCTGCCACCTGCCGAAACTGCTCGAAGCGGGCACCGGGAAACGCAGGCAATGGTTCGGACATTTCGGCAAAATTGTGGAAGGTCACGAATCCGCCGCGCCGGTAGGCCAGTTCGGCGATGTATTCCCCGGAGCCGCTCTTTTCCATCTTGTTCACCAACTCCGGCGAAAATCCACGCTGCACCGAGGGCAGAATGGCACGCCAGCGCTCGGAAACGTAGATCATCGCGCGACCGGTCGGTAACGGCGCCACCAGCCGCTCCAAAATGTTTTGCAGGCTGGGCACCAGATCTTCTGCCGACAGTAGCCTCATCGGATCTACACCCAGAGTGGAAAAGGCGAGTGCATTTTCCTGCACCGCATTGCGCTCGCTCTCAAACAGCACCATCACCATGGCGATGCCCAAGAGCATTTGCGGGATTGGGCCCAGGGAACGCTCTGCCATGCCGAACATGACTCGAAAAGGATTTTGCAATCCCCCAAAAACCATTAGTACAGCCCACAACGCCAGTGAAATTGCCAGAAACGTAAAGGCCAGCGAATTCTTACGATGCGCGTAACGGTAGAAATAAAATGAGCAGTACAGAAGTACCACGCCCAAGCCAATGTCCAAGGGCTGATGGGGATTGGATATATCGGGACGCACTTGCAGATTCCACCAGGCGAGCGCTATGCCCCCTGCTCCGACTGCCACGTCATACCAGCGCAAGACGAATTTCTGCCGTCCCATCAATCTGGTTGAGACAAAAATGCAGAGAGCCATTGCCATCAGCAGCAGAGAACTGAGGAATGAGACCACCGGCAAGGGTTGCCGGGACGCAACCCAGGCGTCCAGCGCGTAATGCAGTGTGTAGGCGGCCCACCCTAATTGCCAAGCGCGGAAATATTGGTGCCTGCTCTGCTCATAGAGATAGGTGAACAACAAGAACATCAGCAGGGCGACGAGCCCTGGCAGGATAAACACGCTGATGGGGGTAGTGCTATCCATTAGTTTTTGGGAACAGTTCTCTGCCGTTCCCCTGTATCACTTTAGATTAATGAAATCTGCGCCCTCAATATTTTCATACCATCCTAGACAAAACAATAGTCTTTAGATGAGAAGAAAAGGACTCGGAGACCTCTCGAAGTAACATCCGTTGGTTACCAGAGATACTTGACCCGCGGCCAGCTGGATTCAGCCGTTTCCTCGTTAGGGTCCTAAACGCTTCACCAGGAGTTTGTGCCATCTTCCTGACGAACGAACCCGCCAGAATCAGCCGCTCCGGGCGGCTGCCTCTGAGATGAGTTATAGTGGTATTTCCACACGAGATTCCGACCCTCGAGGTCAGCTCGGATGTCCGGGCGTTCAGGCGGCAAGCGTTAAACACCCAGTCTGCGCCCCAAAAAAGCCTATGAGTGCCTCAAATCCCGAGACCGCAGCCGCTGTGAACCCGCCCGCCGAGTCTCGTCCTTCGAACTTCATCCGCGACATTATTCTCGACGACCTGAAGACCAATAAATACGCCGGACGCGTGCAAACCCGTTTTCCTCCCGAGCCCAATGGCTATCTCCACATCGGCCATGCCAAGGCGATCTGCCTCGATTTCGGCCTGGCCAACGAGTTCGGCGGCCACACCAATCTTCGCTTCGACGACACCAATCCCGAAAAGGAAGAAACCGAGTACGTCGACTCGATCATGGAAGACGTCAAATGGCTGGGCTTCCAGTGGGATGGTCTTTTCTACGCCTCCGACTATTTCGACCAGCTTTATGCGTGGGCGGTGCAACTCATCAAAGCGGGAAAGGCCTATGTCGACGATCTAAGCGCGGACGAGATCCGCAAATACCGGGGTACCTTAACCGAGCCCGGCAAGGATAGCCCCTTCCGCAACCGTTCCATCGACGAGAACCTCGACCTGTTCGAGCGCATGCGAGCCGGAGAATTCCCCGACGGCTCACGAACTCTGCGCGCCAGGATCGACATGGCCTCGCCGAACTTCAACATGCGCGATCCGGTAATGTACCGCATCCTCCACGCAGACCACCATCGGACCGGCAGCAAGTGGTGCATCTATCCCATGTACGACTACGCCCATGGGGAGTCAGATTCGCTCGAGCGGGTAACGCATTCCATGTGCACCCTCGAGTTCGAGGATCATCGTCCTCTCTACAATTGGTTTATCGAACAGTTGGGCATTTTCCCTTCGCAGCAGATCGAGTTCGACCGCCTTAACCTGACCTACACCCTGCTGAGCAAGCG
>Ga0209275_10000302_pt1 | contig 18386 bp, 17 predicted proteins | sample HubBroMetageREF2_FD_188344 | JGI IMG/M metagenome (GOLD analysis project Ga0209275, IMG submission 188344) | Reference soil microbial communities from the Hubbard Brook experimental Forest, New Hampshire, USA - Hubbard Brook CCASE Soil... | ecosystem: Environmental > Terrestrial > Soil >... | reverse complement strand
TGTCGCGATGGGTGCGGCAAGTGACCACCTTGAAGATTGTGGACGTGCAGTGAAGCGGGTCAGTCCTTCTGAATCATCACTTCAGTTGCTTTGACCACGGCGGTGACCGTGTCGCCTTTCTTGAGCTTGAGTTCGTCGGCGCTGCGGCGAGTGATGGCGCTCTCGATGAGGTTGTCGCCAACCTGAACGACTACATGGGCCATGATATCGCCGAGTTGAATTTCTTCGATTTTTCCACGCAGTTTGTTTCTGGCTGAAATTGGCATGCAGTCATTATAAGCCTGGGAGAGAAGCGCATGAACGTCCGAAGACTGAGCCTGATCGCGGCTGTGGCGGTCGGCATCGTCTCTCAATTATGTTTCGCGCAGGAAATCACCGTCGCTGCGGCTGCGGACCTACAGTTCGCCATGCAGGATGTGGCCGGCCGATTCCAGAAGGAAACGGGGAAGACAGTGAAGCTCATTTACGGGTCGTCGGGAAACTTTTTCCAGCAGATTCAGAATGGCGCCCCCTTCGACATGTTCTTTTCGGCGAATCTTGATTACCCGAAGAAACTCGAAGCGGCTGGATTGACCGAGCCGGGAAGTTACTACCAATATGCCAAGGGCAAGATTGTGGTCTGGGTCAGAAGCGAATCGAAACTCGATCTCAGTTCCGGTATGAAGGTGCTGCTCGATCCTTCGGTGAAGAAGATTGCGGTGGCCAACCCTCAACATGCTCCTTACGGGCAGGCGGCTGTGGCGGCGATGCAGAAGGAAAACATCTATGAAAGAGTAAAAGACAAGTTTGTGCTGGGCGAAAACATTTCACAGACAGCGTCGTTTGTGGTCTCCGGCTCGGCGGATGCGGGCATCGTGGCTCTGTCGCTGGCTCTATCTCCCAATATGAAAGACAAAGGCCGGTATGCTGAGATTCCTGCCGGCGAATACCCGCCGATTGAACAGGCATGCGTCATTCTCGGCTCTTCAAAGAATAAGGACGCTGCTCGACAGTTTTTGTCGTTCGTGAAGACGGCTTCGATCGCGGATGTGTTGAAGAGCTATGGGTTTGACGTATCTGTTGGCGCGGCCAAGTAATCTTCTGTTCCGAATTCATCGAGACCAGGTGATGCCGCGGCCGAGTACAAATATGAATAGCAGGCTGGCGAGGGCCGCGGTAGCGATCCACACGGTGCTGCGTTCGATTGGCCCTACATGCTCTTCGTTGCTGCTCGGTTTCCGCATCATGCTGGGCAGGCTGAGCAGGCCGGCGTTTGCACCCAACGTCGAGGGCAGTGCTGATGCTATGACGTAGAACAATCCGGCGGGATTGAGCACGCCTCCCAACCCGGCTAGAACCCCATCCGTGAAATAAGGCGTCCAGCACAGCCCGCGGAGGCGCCGCGAACCTTCGTCCTGGCTACGGAACGGATTCAACTCGGCGGCGACGACCAGCATGGATGCGTAATACGTGGCCACGCCGAGGACCACGAGTCCGAGTTGCCACATCCAGTGCGGTTCCAGGCCGCGGATCACCGCTGCCCAGTCGCCAAAGTTGGTGACGCCGGAAAAGAAAAAATAGCCGGTCCCGGTGAAGAGATTGCCGGCCATGGCGAGCACGAGGAAGTAGCGCGTCGCGGGCCGGTAGCGCTGCGGGCTTTGCAGCAGGAGCCAGAAGATTGCCGCGAAGACTAGATTGACGAGCGTGCCATTGGCCGAGATCCAGCGCGTGTCAACGTCACATTGCAGCGCGACGGTGCTCATGGTGACTGTGCGGGCTCCGCTCAGCCATGCGGTTACGCCGTGGCCCAGGCCTTCGTGGAGAACGTCCTGGAGAATGCAGGCGAGGGCTGAGACGGTGATGATAGTGAGCCTGTCATCTTTGACCGGGAGGGGCATCACTAACTCTTGTAGCACAGCAAGAGGGTATTTTTGTTTCAGGCGCGCCGGCGTTTTCGAGGGAGTAGTTGCGAGTAGCGGAAGCAGGTGGTCAGGTGGTCATTTACCAAGCCCATGGCTTGCATGAAGGCGTAGCAGATCGTGGTGCCGACGAAGGAGAATCCGCGTTTCTTCAGATCTTTGCTCATGGTGTCTGATTCTGGGGTGCGGGCCGGGACTTGCTTCGACGAGCGGCGCGAGTTCACAATCTGCGATCCTCCCACAAACTGCCAGATGTAAGCGTCAAATGATCCGAAATCGTCTTGCACTTTGAGGAAGGCTCTTGCGTTTTGTACGGCGGAGGCAATCTTGAGGCGATTGCGAATGATGCCTGCGTTGTTCATCAAGCTTTGAATCTTGCGGCGGTCGTAGCGCGCAATTTTCTTGGGATCGAATCTGTCGAATGCCGCACTGTAGTTCTGGCGTTTTTTGAGGATGGTGTCCCAGCTGAGGCCGGCCTGGGCGCCTTCGAGAATGAGGAACTCGAAGAGAACGGTGTCGTCGTGGATGGGAGTGCCCCACTGTTCATCGTGATAGCGGATGGAGAGATCGTTGCTTGCCCAGGGGCAGCGGGTCAGAGTTGTGGGGTTTGGATTCATCGTTATTCGTCGAGCTGAGCTCGACGGGGACGGGTCAAAGACAGTCCCCACGCTCGTTTCTGCCAACAGTCTACTGCAGCGATTTTGGATCGGAGAGGTTTTTTGGGGACTTCTTATCCAGGAGCGCGACCAGTTCCGCGGCACACGCGGGAGTCTTTACTTTTCCGTCGCGGATGATGTCTCTTGCACTCACCTGCTTTCCATATAGCTTCTCGTTTGCGCTGCCGTCGGAGCGCAGGGTGGAACCTTCGAGCGAGATTCCGGCGAATAATCCTTTGTTACGCGAGTAGGAAAGGATTTCGGCGGTCATCACGATATCGGTCGCTCCCTCGGCGGTGCGGCCTTTAGGGCCGGCGGCAGCAGAAGCGTCGGCGCCAAGCTTTACTTTACTTTTCAGCAGCGATCGCGCTCCGGCTGGGTTCATTACCAGAAGAACGAAATCTGTAGCCTGGCCTCCGAGCTGAAATCCAATGCTGGCGCCTTCCAGGGCATAAAGCGCGGGCGGTCCCCAGGGCCCGGTGTAGGAGAGTCCGCTGCGACAAATCATGACCCCTCGGCCGTAGCTGCCACCGACTCCGAACGCAGCCTTTTTCACGGAGGGCAAAACGATGATGCATTCGGCTTTGTCGAGCAGGTCTTGAGGGATGTTGTCGGGAATGTTGAGGATTTCTTTCAGAACGTGGCCGGAGTTCTCAACCCGGTCGACTTCCGTGCTATCGTCAACGGCGAGAGCGGGCATTATGAGAGCGCACAGCAAGAACGGAACCAGCAGTGATTTCATCGAGTCTCCTATTTTCGGGTCGTGGTGCTATTTTAACCTTGCGGTCGCCTGTTGAGATGCCGAACCGGAACTTCCGAGTTGCGAGGCATGGTCACGTAAGTTGAGGAGACCCATGACCCAATGAGTGCTCCTTTTGTAACTTGGCATTTGCTAAAGGGGCTCCTAGAGTTCTAATGAGTAAAGACGGCATTTGGCGGGTACTTCGGCCCCCTGCGTGCATCTAATAAGCTGAGGCGAACGGGCCGGGCCGGGGACTAAACGCCGTAAGTCGAGACTGGATGTGGAATGAAGTACACGGGGAAGTATTTTTTGCTCGCCGGGATTCTTATGGCAGTGGCATGGTTGCCGCTGCGGGCGCAGGTGACTTATCTCGCCCCGAGCAACGCATTGGTGTCATCGCCTTCCTCGATCCCGGATACCGGCCAGCCTGACGACTCCATTATCACGATCAAGAAGCGGGTGGATGAAGTCAATGTGCTCTTCATTGCGACCGACCGGCATGGCAAGTTCGTGCGCAACCTCAACGAGAAGGACTTTGCGATCCTCGACGACCACAAGCCGCCGCAATCCATCGTAAATTTTCGCCGTGAGACTGATCTGCCCATTGAGCTTGGACTTTTGATCGATACCAGCGGTTCCGTGCGCGGGCGCTTTGACTTCGAACAGGACGCCGCCGTCAGTTTCTTGCAGAGCACCGTGCGCCCAAATTTTGATAAGGCCTTCGTCGTAGGCTTTAACGGGCATAGTCAGATGATGCAGGACTTCACTGATAATGCGGCATTGCTCTCCGCCGCAGTGCACCGGATGCAGGACGGGGGAGGAACGGCACTCTACGATGCCATCTATCGAGCCTGCCACGATAATCTGATCAAGGATCACGAAGACCATCCTTCGCGACGGGCCATCGTCGTGGTGAGTGATGGCGAGGACAATCAGAGTGACTTCAGCGAGGCGCAGGCGATTGAAATGGCGCAACGGGCGGAAGTCATCATTTATGCGATTTCGACCGATGACAGCGGACTGATCCTGCGGGGCGATAAAGTGCTGCAACGCATCGCCGACGCCACCGGTGGACGGGCGTTCTTCCCGTACAAAATGAAGGACATCAAGAACTCGTTTGCAGCCATTGAAGACGAGCTGCGGAGCCAATACATAATTTCCTATCACCCGGCTGATTTTGAGGCGAACGGGCACTTCCGCCCCATTGAGATCACTGCCCTCAAGAAGGATCTTCAGGTGCGCTCCCGCCGGGGCTACTACGCCCCGCGGCAGTAGGTTCAGCCTTGGTCCGGCCGTAGAGACGTAGCTAACTACGTCTCCACGATTACGGCGCGGAACAGGCAGACGGTGCTACAATTTGGGTGGCTGGAGGCCGTTTTTAAGAATTTCCGCAAGACCAGCCGGTACGGGCGTTCCCATGGCAGGTGGAGCATTGAAGCCAAAGTCTATCTTCATCGTGAGTCTCGCCTGTTTGGCTCTGGGACTACCTTGTCTTGGCCAGAAACGACACTCAGCCGCTAGCCAGCCTGTCGCGCAAGGCGCTCCGCCTACGCCGGCAGGTCCTCCTCCAACGCTGGCACAGTTGCCCGCAACTCCGCCGCAGGTTACTTTCCAAGGCGGCCAGTTGACGATCTCGGCCCAGAATTCCACCTTGGGCGACATCTTGAAAGCGGTTCGGGCGCAGACAGGGGCGACCATCGACTTGCCGGGTAACGCGTCTGAGCGTGTGGTGGGGCAGTTCGGTCCGGCTCCGGCTCGAGATGTTCTGGCCTCGCTGCTCAACGGATCGCACTTTAATTACATGCTGTTGGGGTCGGCGACTGATCCCAATGCTCTGGACCGGGTAATTCTGATGGCCAAGTCGGGTGGCGGAGCGGTCGATAGCGCTCCGCAGCAGCCGACCCAGCAAGCGGCCGCTTACAACCAGGCCGTCTATAACCGACCAACGGCAATGCCAATGGCAGCTCCAGGTGGAAACGTCGTTACCGTCGAAGGTCAGGACGCCGAGAATCAGGACGAAGCGACGGATGATTCTGCCGATGCAGCCACTGATGACACGGCCGATGATCAAACCGACCAGACTGACCAAACGGACGACCAGGCGGCAGCCGACGATCAGCAACAGCAACCGCAACAGGATGGACAGCAGCAGGTCAAGACGCCAGAACAGCTTCTGCAGGAACTGCAGCAACGGCAGCAGCAGATGCAGCAACAAGGAATTCAGCCGGGAGTCCAGCCCGGCATACAGCCTGGCGTACCGCCCGGAATGCGACAGTTCCCCAACCCTGGAGTGCCGAACCAGCCGGGTGGCGACGCAACCCCGCCTCACTAATCAGCTTGAGAATAGAGTGCTAAGTCGAAGAGTATGCTAGCGTCCGCCAGCGTGCGCCGCACGGGCTTGGCTAGGCGCAAGTACAGGCTTTTCAGCAGTTCGTTGCCGCGACTGACTCGCGAAGGTGTGAAGAATTCCGATGACGGAGCCGTAAGCGGATAAAATTCCAATTGCCAGTACACTAACCACAGTGAAACAAAGGATGCAAACACTCAATAGACCGCTCAAGTTCCCTACCTTCTAACCAATCGCCCGGTCGAATTGCCCGGTTCTGTGATGTCGCCGCTCCCTGAGAATCTACCTGCGTTGACGCTTGCCACTGTTAGCAAATAAGATACGTGAGTAGAGCTGCGCACCTCCACTTTCCAACATCTCTGTGGACCCGTCCACATTACGGAAGGTCACTGAAGGGCCTCTCTTTCGCTTTTTATGGCCATCACCAAGATTTCGGTGCGCGGGGCGCGTCAGCACAACCTCAAGAATATTGATGTCGAGATTCCCCGTAATAGCCTGACGGTAATCACGGGCCTGAGCGGATCGGGCAAGTCTTCGCTCGCGTTCGACACGATTTACGCCGAGGGCCAGCGGCGTTATGTGGAGACGCTCTCGGCATACGCCCGCCAGTTTTTGGATCAAATGGAACGGCCGGACGTGGATGCCATTGATGGCCTCAGTCCGGCGATTTCGATAGAGCAGAAGACCACCAGCCGGAGCCCGCGTTCGACGGTCGGAACGATTACCGAGATTTACGATTATCTTCGTCTTTTATTCGCTTCCATCGGGGTGCCGCATTGTCCGAAGTGCGGGCGAGCCATAAGTCGACAGACGGCTGATCAGATCGTTCAGCGGGTGATGGCGCTTACGCCCGAAGATCGCGTCATGGTGCTGGCGCCCATCGTGCGCGGACGCAAGGGCGAATTCAAGAAAGAGATGGAGAAGCTGGTTCAGCACGGCTTTACCCGTGCCAGGGTGGACGGTGAGCTGGTCAACCTCGATGATGACATTCCGCTGGACAAGCGCAAGAACCACACCATTGAAGTAGTCATCGATCGTCTGCTGGTGAAACCGGGAATTGAGCACCGTCTCGAGCTATCAGTCGGACTGGCGATGAAGCTGGCGGGAGGCCTGGTTCAGGTTGCGGTCGTAGGCGGCGAAGAACAGCTTTATTCCGAGCGGTTGGCTTGTCCCGATTGCGGCATCAACGTGCCACAACTGGAGCCACGGTCGTTCTCTTTCAACAGCTCGTATGGAGCCTGTCCCGAATGCCACGGACTGGGTAGCCGGTATGATTTTGATCCTGCAAAAGTCATCGTGGACTGGTCGAAACCCTTGCTCGATGGTGGATTGGGGCCGGGCTCAGCGTCGCAAAATCTGATCCACATGCTCCAAATCGCAGCCACGGCGCATGGCTTGGACCTGAGCACGCCTTTCGAAAAGTTTCCCGAGAAGGTGCAAAACCTATTGTTGTTTGGGGAAGCGGGCAAGGGAGGCAAGACCGGCTTCGGCGGAATTTTAGCTTATCTCAAGCGGGTGTTGGAGGAGTCTACATCCGAGGGCTATCGCGATTTCTTGCTCGATTACATGTCAGCCACGGAATGCCCCGCCTGCCACGGGCAGCGGTTGCGTCCGGAAAGTCTGGCGGTGAAAGTGAACGGTCTGTCGATCGCGGACTTTACTGAGCTGCCGGTTTCGCGTTCGCTGGAATTGGCAAGGAAGATCAAACTCACTGGCCGCGAGGCTGCGATTGCGGGACGGGTGGTGCATGAGATTGTCGAGCGGCTGCAGTTTCTGAATGCCGTCGGTCTCGGCTATATCGCACTCGACCGCTCGGCCGCAACGCTTTCCGGAGGCGAGGGGCAGCGCATACGCTTGGCCACACAGATCGGATCAAAGCTGAGAGGCGTGTTGTACGTCCTTGATGAACCATCGATCGGCCTGCATCACCGCGACAACGCCCGGTTGCTGAAAGCGCTCGAAGAGTTGCGCGATCTGGGCAACACCGTGCTGGTGGTTGAGCATGATGAAGAGACCATCCGCCGCGCTGATTATGTGATTGACCTTGGGCCCGGAGCAGGGAGGCACGGAGGCGAACTCGTGGCCCACGGAACGCCGGAAGAAATCATGGAAGTGCCGGGGTCGCTCACCGGAGCTTACATCTCGGGCAGAGTCCAGATCGAAATGAGGACGGAGCGGCGGCCGACGAACGGCACGGGCATCACCATTCTGGGCGCGCGCGAGAACAATCTGAAGAATCTTGATGTCACCTTTCCTCTGGGCGTGATGACGGTAGTGACGGGAGTCTCCGGCTCGGGCAAATCCACCCTGGTGAATGACATTCTTTATCGCGCGCTGGCGAAGACTCTGTACCGCTCGCGTGAAGAAGCCGGGGCCCACAAGGCGATTTCAGGTGCGGAGAACATCGATAAAGTTATTCGCATTGATCAGTCTCCGATCGGCCGCACGCCGCGTTCGAATCCGGCGACCTATACAGGAGTCTTCGCGCAGATTCGTGATCTGTATGCCATGCTGCCGGAGTCGAGGGAACGGGGTTACAAACCGGGAAGGTTTTCCTTCAACGTGACCGGCGGACGTTGCGAAGCTTGCCAGGGTGAAGGACAGCGTCGCATTGAAATGAGTTTCCTCCCCGATGTCTATGTACTTTGCGAAGTCTGCGGCGGCCGCCGCTACAACCACGAAACCCTGGCGGTGAAATATAAGGGGTACTCCATCGCGGATTTGCTCGAGATGCCGGCTTCGGACGCGTTGCCGATTCTCGAAAACATTCCGCAGGTGAGACAGAAACTGCAGACGTTGGTCGATGTTGGTCTGGGATACATTCACCTGGGTCAATCGGCGGTAACGCTCTCGGGCGGTGAAGCTCAACGCATCAAACTGGCGCGCGAGTTGAGCAAACGGCAAACCGGGAAGACTCTATATCTGCTGGATGAGCCCACGACCGGCCTGCACTTTGACGACGTCAAGAAGTTGCTGGACGTGCTACATCGCCTGACCGACCTGGGGAACATGGTGGTGATTATCGAACATAATCTGGATGTGATCCGCAACGCCGACTGGATCATCGACCTCGGTCCGGAGGGCGGAGAAGAGGGTGGACGCATCGTTGCTCAAGGTACGCCAGAGCAGGTGGCAAAGAATAAGAAGTCGTACACCGGGCAGGCGCTGGCGCAGCACTTCAATGAAAACTTCAAAAAAACGTCGACGGTTGAATTGCTGGCTTGATCCATTCAGGTAGCCGTTCTCCGGGTGCTTGCGATTCAAAGCTTATCCCCAAGAAAGCTCGTGCCCGACGCCGAGACGAACAACTATCCGGCAGCAGTCTGCACTGGTTTTCTTTTTCGTGTAGATTCAAAATGTCGAGCTGATTTCCCTGTGTCCTCACCCGAAAATCCGTGGTCTGAGCCCCGCTTGGTTCCCATCCCGGAACCTCCGGCGCCTATCACGCAAGCCCCTGCTGAAGACCCGGCATGGAGCGGATGGGACGTTTTGCAGATTGTGTTTCTCACCATCGGTTCGGTTGTCATTTTTCTGCCATTGGTAGCCTTGGCCGCACAGCGATTGTTCTATCCCAAGGTTGCATTCGTCGAAGTCATTACATTTCCGCTGGTGACAGTCGTGGGGCAAGTATTCGCCTACCTTGTGATTCTCGCCTTCATGTTTTCGATAGTGAAGCGCGCGCCCGTCCGGGATTTCTGGCAGGCGATCCGATGGAACTGGCCGAGAAATTGGTCAAGCTATTTGCTCATCGGGATTGTGCTGGCGTTTGTGCTGCAAGGGATCGCGCATTTCCTTCCGATCCCGAAAGAAGTACCAATGGACCGCTTCTTCAAGACGCCGGCGGAAGCGTGGGCGTTGTCGCTGTTCGGTATCACCTTCGCGCCGTTGCTCGAGGAACTGTTCTTCCGTGCCTTTCTCTATCCGGTGCTGGTTCGCCGGCTCGGTGTCACCGTAGCAGTTCTTGCGACGGCAGCAGGGTTTAGCCTCATCCACGCTCCGCAACTGGGACGCGCATGGGCGCCGGTGCTGGTGATATTCATGGTCGGGCTAGCGCTGACTATCACACGCGCCGTGACCAAGTCCGTCGCCGCCAGTTTTATTACGCACATGGCGTACAACAGCACGCTGTCGGTGTTGCTGTTTATAGGAACCGATGGATTCCGGCATCTGGAGAGGCTGAATCAGTGAGTCAGGCGTCAGGCTTTAGGCTCCAGGATCGGAACGCCTAACGTCTGAAGCCTTACGCCGCTTCATGCTATCTTAGATTTTCCATGTCTTCCGCGCGCCAGGAACTTTTGCGTCTGTTGGCAACCAAATCTTTTCGTCTGGGAGAATTCAAGCTCTCGTCGGGCGGTACCAGCGACTATTACGTGGATTGCCGCACCACAACTTTGGACGCGCGCGGTTCGCAACTCACTGGCCAGGTTTTCCTCGAAGAAATTCGGCAGCACGGATGGCGGCCTCAGGCGATTGGCGGCTTAACCATGGGGGCCGATCCCGTGGTGGTAGCCGTGGCCGTGACCAGCGGCGAGATTCACGGCTTTCTCATCCGCAAAGCCGAGAAGCAGCATGGCACGGGACAGCGGATCGAAGGCTTTCGAGAGAAGGGGGCGCGCGTCGTGATCGTGGATGACGTCTGCACTACGGGAGCGTCGACAATTCAGGCGATCGAGACGGCACGCGAATTTGGATTTGAAATCGCCGGCGTGATGTGCCTGGTCGAGCGCGAAGAGGCGAAGGGCCGTCCGAGCGTGGAGAAGGCTGCCGCCCCTGCGCCGTTTGTTTCGATCTTCACAGCAACGGACGTGCGCCAGGAACATCTGAGACAGAAGGATGGGGCACCTCCACCAGTCTTCGCTGTCGCTGCTGTTTGCGAATTTTGTGGAAGGCCCGCGGTGACGAACATGCCGCGGAACCGCTGTGAAGTACACAAGGCTTGACGAAAAATGGCTAATCAGCCCGAGCGAACGACCAAAGACCAACGACCAACGACGACCAAAGACTAACCAATGATCCAAACGCTGGAATGGACTGACAAAGGCGTACGCTTCATCGATCAGACGAAGCTGCCCACCGAAGAAACCTATGTGACCTGCAAGAATTACGAGCAGGTTGCTGATGCCATCCGCAACATGGTCGTGCGGGGCGCGCCGGCCATTGGCGTTGCTGCTGCTATGGGGATCGCGCTGGGAATGAAAAACTCGAAAGCCGAAACCGGAGGCGATCTGAAGCGGGAATTTGACCAGATCTGCGACGTCATCGGCAAGACGCGTCCGACTGCGGTAAATCTTTTCTGGGCCATCCGCCGCATGCGCGACAAATTCGAACTGCTGCGGGTGCGCCCGCTGCCGCAGATCAAGCAAGCTCTGGTCGAGGAGGCGCAGCGCATGCACGCCGAAGATATCGCTGCCAACCAGGCTATGGGACGCCACGGCGCAACGCTGATGCCCTCCAGCGGCGGCGTGCTCACTCACTGCAATGCCGGAGCGCTTGCGACTTGCGGCTATGGCACTGCGCTGGGGGTGATCCGCGCGGCAGTTGAGCAGGGAAAGAAAATTCACGTCTACGCCGACGAGACTCGTCCTTTTCTGCAGGGGTCGCGGCTGACCGCCTGGGAACTGATGAAAGACGGCATTCTTACGACCGTAATCTCCGACAGCATGGCGGGCGCGATCATGAAGCAGGGCAAGATCGGAGCAATTGTGGTGGGTGCAGATCGCATCGCGGCCAACGGCGACGTGGCCAATAAAATCGGAACTTATTCCGTTGCCGTGCTTGCCAAGGAGCACGATATTCCCTTTTATGTAGCGGCGCCTTTGTCGACCATCGATTTCGAAGCGCCAGACGGCAGCAAAATTCCTATCGAGCAGCGCAACGAAAAAGAAGTCACGCACATCGCCGGCAAACAGATGACCCCCGATGGAGTGCAGGTGGAGAATCCCGCCTTCGACGTGACCCCCGCCAAATATGTGACCGCGATCGTGACTGAGCGCGGAATTGCGCGGGCACCGTATGGAGAGTCGTTAGCGAAGCTGGCAGGCGTTGAGAGCGCGGCAACGAGTAGTTAGTGAGCATTCAGCCAAAACGTCGCTTTTGTCCGACTGAATGCTGAATGCCGACTACTTCTTCATGTATTCCATCACTCAATCCCAACTTTCGTTCGAGAGCGGCGGCAAAGACATTCGTCTGGATTGCTTTCTGCCGGCCGCTAATGGGCAGCGCTTTCCCGCAGTGATCGGACTGCATGGCTCCGGAGGCGGACACGCGTCGATGGCCGCTCCCGCAAGCCTTCTTGCCGAGCAAGGGTTCGCAGTGTACGTGCTTCACTATTTTGATCGCACGGGCACCACTGAGATCGATGGCCTGCAAACCATCTTCCGCCACTTCCCGGTCTGGATGAAAACGCTGTGGGACGCGGTCAGCTTCGTCTCCGGCCAGCCGCAGGTCGATCCCGAACGTATCGGACTGTTGGGATTCTCTCTGGGCGCTTACCTTGCGCTTTCGGCTTCCGCAATCGACTCTCGCATTCAGGCTGTGGTCGAGTTTTTTGGCGGTATGCCCAAAGAGATGAAGTTTTTCACGCGTCGACTTTGCCCTGTGCTGATCCTGCACGGTGAACAGGACAAGACCGTCCCGGTTGAGGAGGCGTACCACTTGCAGCAAACGCTCGAGAAGAAACAGATTGCTTGCGAAATGCAGATCTACCCCGGAGTGGGGCACGGCTTCAGCGGCGAAGTCTGGCGCGATGCCGGTTTACGCACGTTGACGTTTCTGAGGAAGTATTTGGTCGATAAGAACTGCGCCGAACCGAAAGTCTGATTTCTCCCGAACTTTTCGTCAGCAATCTTCGTAAATTACACTAGACGTAAAGGAGAGCCTGCGATGTTCACTTTTCTCCTCTGGTGCCTGCTGTTCCTGTTGTGCTGGCCGCTGGCTCTGCTGGCGCTGGTGCTGTATCCGCTCATATGGTTGCTGCTCTTACCCTTCCGGCTGATCGGGATTGCGGTGCACGGAGTGTTGGAGCTCGTGTGGGCGGCGGTGATGTTGCCGGCGAGACTTTTGACCGCGCCGTTCCGTCTTTGAATGTAGGCGCGGGCGTCCTCGCCCGCACTGCCTGGCGAAGATTTACTCAGCACCTTTCGCCGGTATCGCCATCTCCAATTCTTTCATGACCATCTGCAAATCTTTCCAGGTTTCTTTCTTCTGCCGCGGATCTCGCAACAAAAACGCGGGATGATAAGTGACGGCAAGCTTGGTGCCGCGGAAATCGAACCAGCGGCCGCGAAACTCGGACATGGGCGCATTGATTGCCAAAAGCGTTTTCGCCGCTACAGCACCCAGCGCCACGATCGCCTTCGGTTTGATGGCCGCGATCTGCCGCATCAGAAATGGAGAGCAGGTCTCGCACTCATCGCGCTCCGGCGTCCGGTTTCCCGGAGGACGGCATTTGATGATGTTCGCAATGTAAACATCCTCACGCCGCAAGCCCATGGCCTTGATCATGTTGTTCAACAACTGTCCGGCCCGGCCCACGAACGGCTCGCCCTTCTGGTCTTCATCCGCGCCCGGAGCTTCGCCGATGAACATCAGATCAGCTTTGGGATTGCCCACGCCGAAAACAATCTGCTTGCGTCCCTGCTTGTGCAGCGGGCAGCGCGTGCAATCGCCGAGATCCTCCCGAATCAAGCGCAACGCCTGGGCAGGATCGGCCACGCCTGACTCAGCTTTCGGGCTCGCCACTTCGAAAGTGTTCTCTTCCACCGGTACCGCAATCGTGGCTTTGGATCTCGGGGTCATCAAGTCTCGCTGTTCTGGCTGGATTGAGGGACTCTCATGAACTTTCGCGTCTTGCGTTGTGCTGGGGTTGGCTATGGCAGGCTCGCGACGGTAGAAATCGTAAATACCCAACTCGTTGTAGTAGCGGACACGTTCAGCCAAAGCGCGCTTGAGTTGCGGATCGAGCACGCCAGCCATTCGCTATTTCCCAATCTTTGCAGGGACGTTTTGTGGATTCCGCAGCCGCACGATCTGGTCGAGCACGCGTTGTGCGACTTCCCACTTTGTGGTCTCCGGGACTTCAACGACTTCGTGCTGAGTAATAATGGTGACCGCGTTGCGATCAGAATCAAACCCCACGCCTTCGCGCGAAACATCATTCACCACGATGGCATCGAGCGACTTCGAGGCAAGCTTTTTGCGTGCGTTTTCCAGCGCGTTCTGAGTCTCGGCGGCGAAGCCAACGATCAATTGCGACTGTTTGTGGCGCGCAATCTCGCTCAAGATATCCACCGTAGGTTCAAGCTCGAGCGTCATGGGCCCGTTACGTTTGATCTTCTGCGAGGCTAAAGATTTTGGGCGATAGTCAGACACCGCCGCGGTCTTGATCACGATGGTCGCCTGCGGCAGCAGCTTCAGGACTACCTGCCGCATCTCTTCGGCGGATTCAACCCGCGTGAGTTCAGCCGCTTCCGGCGGAGTTAACCCGGTCGGTCCACTCACCAGCAACACTCGCGCTCCACGCCGAAGTGCTGCTTCAGCCAATGCGTATCCCATCCTGCCGCTGGACCGATTGGACAGGTATCGCACCGGATCAATCTTCTCTCGTGTTGGGCCAGCCGTAATCAACACCGTTTCGCCAACGAATTCCTGTGATGCTCCCAGCGCTTCCAACGTCGCCGCTACGATCGCCTCGTTTTCCGCCAGGCGTCCCGGACCCGTCATGCCGCAGGCCAGGTATCCGGTGCCCGGTTCCACGATCCTTACCCCGCGCTTTTTCAGAATCTCAAGATTCGCTTGCGTGCCCGGGTTGTCCCACATGTTGACGTTCATGGCGGGCGCGACTACAACCGGGGCCGTGGTTGCCAGAAACAGAGTGCCAAGGAAATCGCTGGCAATGCCCTGCGCGAATTTGGCGAGAACGTCCGCGGTTGCCGGCACAACCAGCAACGCATCAATCGACTGCGCCACAGCGATATGTTCGACTGCCGAATCAATATTCGGATGTTCGCCCGAGCCCGCGCCGAACATGTCGGTAATAACTTTTTCGCCGGAGAGTGCCGCAAAGGTGAGAGGCCGGATGAACTCCTGGGCGGCTTGGGTCATGACGACCTGCACACGGACGCCGCGGTCCTTCAGCAAACGAACAATTTCCGCCGCCTTGTAAGCCGCAATGCCGCCGCTGACGCCAAGAGCGATTTTCATGATTGCCGATGGTCACTTCCACTTGCCGATTGCGCGAAGTCCACGCCATCGCAAAGCAAACAGGAAATGACTACTCTTGCCCCAACGCCTTGTCGAGCATTTCGCTGACAACCTCGACCGTCGACTTCGGCGTTTCCGGGATCACCCACTTCACCTTGCCAGCCTTGATTTCATCCTGCGCAATACGGCAGGGTTTGCGGGAGTGAGTTTCGATGACCGGCGGCGCACCGCCTTGCAATTGTCGTGCGCGGCGAGCGGCTACCAGAATGTATCGATAGTTGCTGTCGAACCCTTCAATCAACTTCATTGTGTTCTCCCTGTGGCTAGCGCCCGCCCGAAGTCGCCGCTGTGGTAAACGAGGCCAAGATCGGCTGCAGGCGTTCCCGGATGTTGCTCAAGCGGCAACCTTCGGCCTTGGCCAGCATCTTTGCATCGTCAGCGGATCCGTGAACTCCCGAGCGCTTCAGTCGTTCCGCAAGCAGAATCGCCGTCAGCGCTTCGATCGATTCATCCAGACGGTCGTTAACCAGAATATAGTCGTATTTCTCGTAATTCTCAATCTCACGACTGGCCGTGACCAATCGGCGCTGAATTACTTCTTCCGCATCCAGGCTGCGTTTTCGCAGACGCGCCTCCAAAACCTTGCGATCCGGTGGCATAATAAAAATACTCACAGCTTCCGGAAGCTTGCGCTTGACCTGCTCCGCGCCCTGCACATCGATGTCGAGCAGTAAGTCATTCCCACTCTTCTCAGCCTGATGCAGGAAGCGCTTCGCCGTACCGTAGCAATGGCCGAACACGTCCGCATGTTCGAGGAACTCATCTTTCTGCACCATCTCCTCGAACTCGGAACGCGGCACGAAAAAATATTCTCGTCCGTTCTGCTCTGTCCCTCGTGGCGGCCGCGTGGTGTAAGAAATCGAAAACTCCAGCCCCGGTACGATTTCGCGCGCTTTGTCCACCAGCGTCGATTTGCCCGAACCCGAAGGTGCCGAAATAATGTAGACCGTGGTCATTCGAGGTTCTGCACCTGCTCGCGCGCCTTTTCGATATCAGCTTTCATCGATAACCCAAGCTCCGTGATTTTCATGGCTTCGCCGGCCAAGCCCGAAGTTTTGGACAGCAGGGTATTGGCCTCGCGATTCATCTCTTGCAGCAGAAAATCCAGCTTCTTACCCACTTCCCCGCCTTGATCGAGCAAGCCCAGAAGATGCTTCACGTGCTGATCCAGCCGCACCAACTCCTCCTGAATATCGCTGCGATCTACTAGCAGCGCCGCTTCCTGCAAGATCCGTTCCGGCTCAATTTGCGAACCCAGCAACTCCTGCAGGCGCGTCTTCAATCGATCGGCATAGGTTTGCAGGGCGGCCTGGCGATGCTTCTCCACTCCCTCCCGGGCCTGTTGCACATGCCCCATGCGCTGCCTCAATTCGCGCTCCGTGCCGCGTCCTTCCTCTTCGCGCATTTGATTGAGTCGCGCCAACGCCTCTTCCATCTTAGAGAGAACCGCGGTTTCCAGGCCGTCTTCAACCGGCATCGCTTCCGACTCAAGCGCACCCGGTATGCGGAGAATTGCATTGAGATCCGGCTCAGCCGCCAACCCGAATTCCGCAGCTGCGGCGCGAAATGCCTGAACGTAACCACCAACCAGAGCACGATTGAGCGAAAAGCCTTCACTCGCGCCGCGTTCCATATTCAGAGTCAGCTCCACATGGCCGCGGGCCATCTTCTCCTTCAACCGCCGGCGCAGCTTCATCTCCAGATCGTCGCTATCCGACGGCATGCGGAAATGTATGTCGAGGAACCGATGGTTCACCGACTTAAGCGACAAAGTGAAACCGAACTGGCCATTGACCTGTCCTTTCACCTGCGCGAACCCGGTCATGGAGCGGATCGACATATTTCTAGAATGTCTCTTTCAAAGCCGTAATCCTCAGCGCAGTCGAAGGATCCCTATTCAGGAACGGGTGCCTCCGTCCTTGTCGCGTTCTTTGCGACAGGGCGGGGATTGTCGGCGCGCGACTCCTCACTCCGCGTGCACTTCCGGTCTCGCCGGTTCCACTTCCGCAAACTGCAACTCATACAACCGTCGATACGTGCCCAGCTTCTTCATGAGCTCCTCGTGCGGCCCAATGTCCGCAGCGGTCCCATTTTCCAACACCACAATACGATCCGCTCGCCGTACCGTGGAAAGCCGATGCGCAATCACCACCACGGTCCGTCCAGTCATGAGATTCTGTAGCGCCGACTGTACCAGTGCCTCCGATTCGCTGTCCAACGCCGACGTGGCTTCATCGAGAATCAAAATCGGCGCGTTCTTGAGCAGCGCTCGCGCTATGGCAATTCGCTGGCGCTCCCCGCCCGAAAGTCGCACTCCGCGTTCGCCAATCACCGTCTCGTAGCCGCTGGGCAGATCCATAATAAAGTCGTGCGCCAACGCCGCGCGAGCCGCATCCTCTACCGCTCTTTGCGGGACGCCCGGCTGTCCGTACGCAATGTTGTTCCGCACCGTATCGTTGAACAGCACCGTGTCCTGCGCCACCACCCCAATCTGCGACCGCAGCGAAGCCAGCGTGGTGTCGCGCACGTCGCAGCCATCAATGGTCAATCGCCCAGCGGTCACATCAAAGAAGCGCGGAATTAAATGCACCAGCGTGCTCTTGCCCGCGCCGCTCGATCCCACCACCGCGAGCACCTCGCCGGCGTGAACTTCGAGATCAATGTCGCGCAGAATCTCGCGTCCTTCCTCGCCTTCGGGACTGCCCCGCGACTCATAAGAGAAGCTGACTTTCTCAAACCGGATGCTGCGCGAAAACGGCGGCAACGGCTGCGCTCCAGGCTTCTCATTTACATCGTCTTCCGTATCCATGAACTTGAATATCTCGGACGACGCGCCCAGCGCCTGCTGAAAATTGTTATTAAACAACGCGAACTTGCGCACCGGATCATACAACTTGAAAACCGCAACGATAAACGTCAGAAACGTGCCGGAGGTAAAAACGTGGCGATTGATCTGCTCACGTCCCAGCAAAAGAAGCAAGGCAATCGCAATCGCACCAAAGATGTCCATCAACGGAGAACTGATCGCCATCGCAGCCACCGACCGCAGATTGGCGCGGAACAAGCGTTGCGCGGCTTTGCGGAATCGCGCGATCTCCCACCGCTCCATGCTGAATGCCTTCACAATGCGGTTGCCGGTAATGGTCTCGTGCAGAATATTCTGAATGTCGGCCAGCTTGTCCTGACCGCGCCGGGTCGTATGCCGCACCCGCCGCCCGATTCTTCCCGCCGAGAAGATAATCACCGGCACAAACAGAACCAGAATCCAGGCAAATTTCCGACCCAGCACCACCACGACCAGCGCGGTAAAAATAAAGGTAAAAAACTGCTGCAGGAATTCCGCCAGCACGCTCGACATCGCGTACTGCACCCGCTCGACATCATTGACGATCGTCGAAACCAGAGTGCCGGTCGTATGCTTGTGAAAAAATGCCGCGGATCGCTGCAAGATAGAATCGTAGAGGTCGTTGCGCAGATCGGTA
>Ga0209275_10000301_pt1 | contig 18408 bp, 19 predicted proteins | sample HubBroMetageREF2_FD_188344 | JGI IMG/M metagenome (GOLD analysis project Ga0209275, IMG submission 188344) | Reference soil microbial communities from the Hubbard Brook experimental Forest, New Hampshire, USA - Hubbard Brook CCASE Soil... | ecosystem: Environmental > Terrestrial > Soil >... | reverse complement strand
ATTCTCACCCAAGTATCCGCTTAGCGTACCCGTCATTCCGAGCTCAGCGAGAAATCCCTCTTCGATCTCGGCCCCTATCGCGGTGTGTCAATACGCCCTCCTACGCCAACGCCAACCTCTTCACAAATTCCACCGCAATCACTCTCACATGCTCCATCGCCACTTCTCCCAAACTCTGCTTCTGTGGCGCTCTCAAATCGTGTAACACAATCCACAATCCCGGCCGGTACACTCCATCATCCGCAGGGCAAATCGCCCCCGTCAGTTGCGCAATTTCAAAATGCGGCATCTCCGTCAGTCCTAGATCCACCAGATGCGTCAAATTCGGCAACGCCGGCGGATTCGCCATCAGATCCGTTAATATGCCGCGCGCGTCATCCACCAGATCGCGAAATCCTTGCGATACCAGCAGCGTATCAATGTCTCGCGGAGTCGGTTGCTCCAATTGCTCCAAATCATAATCCGGCAGCGGCTTTTCCAGCGGAATCTCGATGGCTACCGACGGCTTGCCTTTATCTGGTGCAATGCGTATCGCCATGTTTTCACCAAGCCTACTTCGGATAGGGACTGCCCGACAAAATCGCAAATGCCCGGTAAATCTGTTCCGCCAGCATCACCCGAGCTAATTCGTGCGAATACGTCATCGCACTCAACGCCAACTTCTGCTTCACTCGCTCGCGAAGCTTCTCCGGAAATCCATCCGCATCCCCGCACACAAACAAAATTTCTCGTGTGCCGCGGTCGCGTTGTTCACCCAGCCATTCCGCAAACGCCTCTGAATCGTACGCTTTTCCTGCGGCATCCAACAGCACCGCCGTCGCCGCGCGGTCCGCATCCAGTCTCTTCAACGCCGCATCGCCGTCGCGCACTTCCATCACTTCAATCACGCACGACCGCCCAATCCGCGTCACATACTCGTTCAGCAATGCCGTTAATTCCGCGCGACGCGTTTTTCCCAGCATCAGCAAACGAATCTTCATGCCGCGATCTTACTCCGGCCTGCTCTCGTTTTTTGTTTCCGTCGAAATGCGTTGGAGCCTACCAGGCCCCACCGCTCAAGGTTGGAGATAATTTTCCCTGGGCGAATGCCTTGGCTCGACGCGTTCCGGCTCATCCGGGAGTACCAGCGACGGCGCCGCCCTCCACAACCGCTCCAGATCATAATATTTCCGCGCCTGTTCGCCGAACACATGCACAATAATCCCGCCAAAATCCAGCAATGCCCATTCCGCCGAACGCTGCCCTTCGCGGTGCGCCGGCGTGCGCTTCAATTCTTTGTACATCATTTCTTCAACTTCGTTGCAGATCGCCTGCAGTTGCGGTGTGCTGTATCCCGTGCAAATCACGAAATATTGTGTAAACGCAGCAAGCCCGTCCAGGTCCAGCACCGTGATGCCGCCTGCTTTTTTGTTTTGCGCCGCTTCAATCACCAGCTGCACGCCCTTTGGTAAGTTTTCTATTTTCACCGGTACAACCCTTGTTTCAAGATGTATTCCTCGACTCTTCCTGATACCAATCCATGTATCGACTGCCCGCGATTCGCTTTCCGCCGTATGTCCGTAGCACTCACATCGCTGGCCACATTCTCCAGCAGATAAACCGTCGTTTTGTTCAACTGCGCCACAATCGGCGTTCCGTGCGCAATCGACTCATCCTCTTTTTCCCGCTTCGCATCCGGACGCGCAATCAGATCCGGCGGTATCACCAGCCGCAACGCTTCCAGCCGTATTCCCGGCCGGTTCGCGATGATGAAATCACACAAGCCCATCAGCGCTTCGTATTCCTTCCACATCGGAATATCCAAAAACGCATCAGCGCCAATAATAAAAAATATGCGGTCTCCCGGGCCGTTGTACGCGTGCCGGAAATAGCGCACCGTATCCACCGAATAGTGCAGTTGCGTTCCGCTGAAATCCTCGCCCGCTTCCGCCAATGACGGCACAAAGTGCGGATGTTCCGTGCAGGCCAGTGCCACCATCGCAAACCGGTGGGGAAACGGCGCCAGATGTTGTTTCAGCTTATGCGGAGGGCGGCTCGCCGGCACAAAGTGCATTTCGTCGAAATTAAATCGCCGGTCTGCCGCTCGTGCCACTGCCAGGTGCCCTGCATGGATAGGATCAAAGGAGCCGCCAAAAAGCCCAACCCGCCTTGGATGGTGCTTGGCCGCTGTGCGATTCGCTTGCGCTGTCGTCAATCCGCCTCCCGGTAGCTCCCACCCAATTCTCTCACGAAATTCCAGCCCCACTCCCCCGCTTTTTCCAGCTCAGCCCACCCGTCGCAAACGCTCAATGCTATTGCTCAGGTTCCTCGTGGCACAGCCATTCCTGGCTGTCTTGGGGTCAGATTACTCATCCCTCGGACCCAGAGCTCTCTTCGCCCGCTTCCGCTTCCTCGTCCTCTTCCAACTCATCCTCAGAACTATCCAACAACTCATCCCGGGGATCCCCAGCCTCCACTACCACCAACTCCGACTCATCATCCTCGTACTGTTCCTTCGGAATCTTGTCCAGCGCATCCGCCATCCCGCGCACCAGCTCTTTCACTCCCTCGCCGGTCGCTCCGGAAATGGCGTGAAACTCCAATCCATTCTCTTTGCAATAGGCTTCCAACTCTTCCAATTTCGTCTTATCCGTCGTAGCGTCCACCTTCGTTGCCGCCACGATCACCGGCTTGTCCACCAGCGCTTCACTGAACGCCGCCAGTTCGCCCTCAATCACCTCGTACGCCTTCACCGGATCCATCTCACTCGTGTCGCTGGTATCAATCAGATGCACCAGCAGTCGCGTCCGCTCCACGTGGCGAAGGAACCGTATTCCTAAGCCAGCTCCTTCGCTCGCGCCCTCAATCAACCCCGGCAAATCCGCCACCACAAACGTTCGCCCCAATTCCGTTCCGTGCCCGCCCGTTCCGCCATCCGCGTTCACCACGCCCAGATTCGGTTCCAACGTCGTAAACGGATAATCCGCAATTTTCGGTCGCGCCGCGCTGATCACCGATATCAGCGTAGACTTCCCCGCATTCGGGAATCCGATCAGCCCCACGTCCGCCAGTAGCTTTAACTCCAGCCGCAACCGCCGCTCTGCTCCCGGCTGACCTTCTTCCTTTTCTCGCGGCGCCTGGTGCCACGGTTTCGCGAAATGTTGATTGCCGCGCCCGCCTTTGCCGCCTTGCGCCACCAATATCCGTTGCCCTGGCCTCTTTAAATCCGCCAGCAGCTCGCCGCCCTGCTCGTCATACACCAGTGTCCCCACCGGCACTTTCAGAATCATTTCGTCGCCCGACACGCCGGTGCAATTCGAACCCTCGCCATGACGCCCGCGTTCACCCTTGAATTCCCGGTTATACCGGTAACGAAGCAGCGTGTTGTCGTTCGGATTCGCTTCCAGGTAGACGCTTCCGCCGTGGCCTCCATCGCCTCCCGATGGCCCGCCCCGTGGCACATACTTCTCCCGCCGGAACGCCACACACCCGTTCCCGCCGTCTCCCGCCTTCACATAGATTTTAGCTTCATCAACAAACATGGCTTTCTTTCACGAACCGTTGCACTTAAAAACTGGCGCGTCTAGTTGTCTTTAGCGCTCTACTAAAACCGCCGGCGATCTCAATACCCGTACCGTCATTCCGAGCGAAGCGAGGAATCCCTCTTCGATGTACGAATGCGCACCGGCGTCTCACCGCAACCGTCACAAACAAAAAAAACGGCCCCGACATGGAATCGGGGCCGCTCCGATCTCAATTCTGTCAGTTCGCGGCCTTGGCCTGCTCCGCTGGCGTTACGCTGATAAACCGTCCCCGGTTCCCGCGATTAGTAAACTTCACGTAACCCTTCACCAGTGCGAACAAGGTGTCGTCCTTGCCCTGCGCCACATTCTCGCCGGCCTGGTGTCTCGTTCCGCGCTGCCGGATCAGAATCGTTCCGGCGTTCACTAACTCGCCGCCGAACCGCTTTACGCCCAGCCTCTGCCCGTGTGAATCGCGACCGTTTGTAGACGAGCCGCCGCCCTTCTTATGTGCCATGACTCAATCCCTTTCACTGTAATGATCGGTTGTTACGCCGGTCTTAAAGTTTGATCTCGCTGACCTGCACGGCCGTGTAATTCTGCCGGTGGCCCCGCTGAATCTTGTACTGATTGGTCTTCTTAAACTTCAATACGGTGAGCTTCTTCGCACGGCCCTGCTCCACGATCTTGCCCATTACGCTGGCCTCGTGCGCGTCACTTCCCGCCAAAACCTTCTTGTCATCAGTGTGCACGGCCAGCACGGTGCCAAATTTCACCTGTTCGCCTACATCACCCTTGACCCGCTCAATGCGGATGGTGTCGCCCGGTGCGACACGATATTGCTTTCCCCCGGTCTTTATCACGGCGTACATCAGTCCTCCAGAAGGTCCAGACAAACCACTATTATAGTGCCCACCTGCCCATATCGTCAACGCACAGAAACGGCTCCTTTTGCGTTTTTCGCTGCGCGCCAGAGCCGGCACGCGGCATTAGTTCGTAACCGGCGGCCTTCTCTTTTCCAGATTCCGGGCCTGTTCGAAGGCATATGCCATCTGCAACACGCCCCAATCATCGTGATTCCGTCCTACAATTTGCAGCCCAATCGGCAGCCCGCTCTTCGAATCCGCGCATGGCACCGAAGCCGCCGGATTCCCAATCGCCGAGATGTAACAAGCCGACTTCATCCACGCCACATAATTCTCCATCTTTACGCCATTAATCTCCGTCGGATAATGCTGTCTCACATCGAACGGCAGCACCTGATTCACCGGCAACACGAAAAACTCATGCGTATCCAGAAACGCCCGCACTCGCTGGTACAGCGCCGAGCGCTTCATCTCCAGTCGCGATAGATACGGCCCCGTCAATTTCCGCCCTTCCTCCACGTGCCAGTGCACATACTCGTTCAGCTGGTCCCCCTTCGTCGCTATCAAATCCCCGAAATTCGCCTCCATGATCCAGTGTCGCCAGCTCAGGAAACATTCATTCGCATCTCGAAAATCCGGCTCCGCTTCTTCCACCGTGCAGCCCAGCGATTCGAACACCTTCGCCTGCGCTCGCACCGCCTCTTTCACTTCTGGCTCCCACGGCAATCCCATATCGCGAAACATTGCCACCCGCACACCTTTAAAACTTCGTCCTTCCAATCGCTGTGAAAACAGCGAACCCGGCTGCTCCATCGAAATCGGTATGCGCTCATCCGGTCCCGCCAGCACGCTCAAAAAATACGCCAGATCCTTAACATTCCGCGTCACCCCTCCGTTCACCGAAAACGATTGCCAGGCCAGTCCCGCCGGCGTGTTCGGCACTCGTCCCGGCGAAGGCCGCAATCCCACGCACCGGCAAAAATTTGGTGGATTGCGCAACGATCCCCCGTAATCGCTGCCATCCGCCAGCGGCACCATTCCGCAAACCACCGCCACTGCTCCGCCGCCGGTGCTTCCTCCGCAGGTCTTGGTCACGTCGTACGGATTTTTCGTTGCGCCAAACACCTTGTTAAACGTTTGTGAACCCAGCCCGAACTCCGGCACATTTGTTTTTCCGATCACGATTCCGCCGGCTTTCTTTTCCCGTTCCACCAACAGGCAATCTTCCTTAGGAATGTCGTCCTTAAACAGTGGCGAGCCTTGCGCGGTTCGAATTCCTTTCGTCGGATTCAGGTCCTTCACCCCGATCGGCATTCCGTGCAGCGGCCCCAGCCAATTTCCTTTCGCCAGCGCTTCATCAGCAGCGCGCGCCTGTTCCAGTAGTTGCTCCTCGCCTACCATCGTGACCATGGCATTCACTTTCGGATTCACTCGCCCGATCATCGCCAGGTGCGCCTTCATCACCTCCACGGCCGATATTTTCTTCGTGCGTAGGTTTTCCACTTGCACCGTCGCATCCATAAAACAAATCTCGTCCGAGCCCGCCATCGCTTCGCCAGCTTTCTCCACGTTAAGACTCTCCTTCGCCTCGCTCTGGGTGCCCGACACGACGCCGTTGCGTGTGGGTTCTCTCAGCCCCAACACCGGATGGAACACCGCCGTGGCTGCCAAACTCGATCCTCCCTGCAGAATCTCCCGCCGCGTGAAACTCTTCATCGCACCCACCTTGTCTTAGGTCTGCCTGCCACATCCAGCGAGCTACAGCAGAGGCACGATACACCAAGCGCGAAATCGCAACACGCACTTTTCTGCCAAATTGGTTATTTAGGCCATCCAGCACACGAGGTACAGTCACAACGTTCGCGCGTCTGTCAAAGAAGGAAAGTATGGGCTCAGTTCCCAATCATCTCGATATTTCCGGGCCAATTACGTTGCAAGGTGCCGCCGTTCGCCTTGAACCGCTGCGCCGCGATCACGCAGTTGATTTCTGGAACGTAGCTAAAGATTCTCTCGACGACATCTTCCGTTGGATCCCGTACCAGGTACGCAGTCCCGAGGATTTTGCGCAAATCATCGAAAAGGCCTTCGCCGAACAAGACCGGGGCGATTCCATCGTCTTCGCCACTGTCCAACACAATTCCAATCGCGTCGTTGGCAGCACGCGTTTCATGAACATCGACCGCGCCAACCGCCGCTTGGAAATCGGTTCTACCTGGATTGCTCCCGCGTGGCAGCGCACCTCTATCAACACCGAAGCAAAATTTTTGATGTTGCGTCACGCCTTCGAATTCTGGAACTGTATCCGCGTCGAATTGAAGACCGACGCCCTCAACGAAAAATCCCGCAACGCCATCCTTCGTCTCGGCGCGAAAGAAGAAGGCACTCTCCGCAAACACCTCGTCACCTGGACCGGCCGCGTCCGCGACACCGTCTACTTCAGCATCCTCGATACCGAGTGGCCCGCAGTAAAATCACGCCTGGAACCTAAGCTACCACTTGTCCCGCATTCCTCGCTGTGAGTCGAGTCTCGTAAACCATGGCGCTGTCGCATTCCCCATCCGCCCACCACCCACGTCATCCCACCCATTTGGATATCTCTCGTCAGGGCAGGGCTTCAGAGTCTGTTTCGCAACTCTGCCCGGCAGTGGAACGGGCTAGGATTTTCCACATGTTGAGTTGTTTCGGTGTCGTTTCCTTCTGGTATCTGTTGCTTATCGGCGCTGCTGCGTTGCCCGATTTCTATTGCTTACCGTTTCTGCTGCATGCCGGGTACTCGGGTCAAGTTAAAGGCCAGCGCCATCAGCAAGAACTCGGTGTTCACGCCCGCCAGTCCGCGACGATAAAATCTGCGCAGGCCGCGATGCTCTTTTAGGGTTCCGAACACTGGCTCGATCAGTCCTTTGCGCCGTTCGTACCGTTTCCGTCCCGCCGGTGAACGCAATCGCTGCCGCATCCGTTTGAGTCCCGGGTGACAGATGCGCGAGGCTCCCAGAACGCGTTGTCCTTCCTTCATCTCTCGCGCCAGCACTGAATCCGGAACGTATAACTCCACGCCCCGCTGCTCCCACGATCAGTCCATCTTCACTGGCCACCGCTTCCGCCGTGTAGCCCCGCACCAATCCATCCCGGCGATGCAGAAACCGGCTGTCTTCATCGCTGCGCGACATCTTCTTCTGCCCGCTCTTGCGCAACTTCTGCAACTCGCCCGGAATCTCCGCCAGCCGCTGTTGCCCGCGCTCCAACTCCGCGATCACTCCGCCGGGATTTTCATCCGCACTCCTAATTTCCCCAGCCCCGCGGCTTGCAGTTGCTCCAGCACCGCCGTGAACAGATCATTCACCCGCCGCCCGTGCCGCCGCAGAAACTCACAAATGGTCTTGTGATCCGGCTCGGCCCCGCCCGCTAAATAACGAAATCCCAAATCTTCGCGCACCCGCTGCTCCAGTTTGCGCGACGACCGCACTCCCAACGCAAATCCATATAGCAGTACCTTCAGCAACAGCGCGGGATGATACCGCCGCGGTCCTTCTTCGCTGTACACCGACTCCCACGCCCGCAGATCCTGCTTCTCCACCATAGCGCTGATCAGAAATACCAGATGCTTCTCGCTCAGCACGTCTCGTACATGCAAAGGCAGCAGCGCGGCTTGCTCCGGACTGTACTCTTGAAAGGGCATCCGCTTCTCTCCTCCACCACCTTGTGCCCCATCGCCATCCGCTTTTCAATTCAAAAACGCCGCTAAGTTGCGAAACAGACTCTGAAGCCGTGCCCTGACGAGTCGAGCGAAAGTCACAATAACACGGCGTAGTGGCGGGGAGAAAAACACCACACGAAGGCGGCGTATGGAGCACCCGGGAATTGAGAGCCGGGATTTAGGAGTCGGATTGTTGGTTGATCGGGTTATGAGGTCGAGTGGTGCTGGACGGGAAAGCCTCACCCCTGAAGGTGTGAGCTATAGGGGAAGGCGCGCGGCGTGGCTAAAGCCACGTACCTACACGAACTGTGCCCTCTACGGGCGGTTTAGGGCTGTGACGATGATGCGACGCGACGCGGGCGATTTGGGGTTAGCTTTGGAAGAACGAATTCTTGCAGAACGCCGGCTAGGGACGTTTCGGCGAGGCGGATTAGGGCCGTCGAGACCACGAACTGGGAGTTGCGACGATCGTTCGCGGGAATATAAAGAGCCTGGAGGCCGGCACCCGCAAAACTGCCGATTAGATTGGAGTAATTGGGCTGCCAATTTCCGTTGTCACCCTTGCAGATAAATGAATTGGCCACCAAAGCATAGAGAAGTCTGGAGCGCTTGCTGCCGGTGCCTTTGTAGAAGTAGCGCGGATCCTGCTTGAGAATCGAAGGCATGACCGCGCTGCCAATAAAGGTAGAAGCAAAAACGTTCGCGTAGGTCGCGCCGTAGCGCTTTGCATAGCCTTGCGCGCCCTGTCCGTAGGCGCCCCAACGATCTGTGGCCTGGTCAATCCCAGCCAATACGCCGACCCCGGCGATGGTGATCGGATCGATAGCGGATTTCCAGGCAAGCCCAAACTTATGTTTCGTGCGGAGAGGAGCGGCATCCGATTCGTAGCTGACATAGAAATTCGGAATGACTCCGAAGACGCGCTGCTTTTCCTGTTCCTTGACCTGCACGTCTGCCAATTGCTCCGGCGAGAGTGCGACGCGCACCTCGGTTAGCTGCGGGCGGATCGCCAAGATGATTAGCGGAGTGACATAGGCATCGCCCGGTTCGAGAGTGCCAGAGAGTTCTCGCGAGGCAAGATTCGGGGAGGAAATGGTGAGCTGAAATGGACCAGGAGCGACATTCGTGAATGCGAAGAGCCCGTCTCCGTTCGACGTCACCACTGGGCCGGAAGATTGGCCTTCGCGAATTAACTTCACTTCAGCTCCGAAAATGCTGGCTCCGGATTGATCAACAACTTTGCCGCTAATGCTCCCGGCTTTTTTCGGAGAGTCTTGTTGCTCGCGGGTGGAGGCGGCTCCCCGCGAATCTGATGGTGCAGCTTGCGGGGTTTCATCGGTCGGAAATTGGTGAGGCCAACTGGGAATGGCGCAAAATACCAGTGCCACGCTTAGCCAAAGCAGCCTTGCGATACGGGGAATCGAGCTCGTTTTCGCGGAACCCGCGCGCATTTCTTACTTCTCCTCCCGTTCCTATGGAAGTCGCCTGATTAGATGCTTGGGGGTCGTCATGGGACACACGGTTCTTCGGTTGTCAGTTCACATTGCCAGGTTGGTGTGGGCGGAGGACTGGGCGACTTCGTGGATGGCATCGATCACCAGGTCTGGCTCGTCTTGCATGATCCAGTGAGTGCTCCGCTCTGCAAGCAGATGATGACCCTGGGGTAGGCGCTGCGCAATAGCCAAATGCTGTTCGCGACGATTGGAAGGCGTGGATTGGGCAGAGAGGATGACTACAGGTTTGTCGCAAAAATTGCCGGTTTCGGCTACACGCACAGCAGAGGCCGGCAGATTTTCGAGTTGACTGGCAATGGTGAGGCAGAATTTTTCTTGCACCCAAAATACGGAGGCCATGGCGCGTTCACTGGCAGGCAAATTCCAAAACCAAGGACTGGATACCGAGCCGGATTCAACAGTTGTGCCGCGGCTGATGAGCCGCACCAGACGAGCTGCAACTTTTCTTGCTTGGGAGGTAAGCAGAAAAGCGACAAAGCGAATCACGCCAATTTTAGTTAGCAGAGCGGCCCGGCGACAGACCTTGGAACCAATCTCGACGCGTCTTCGGTCCTGCCCCGAAGGAGGATTCCATTCGGCGGGAACCACCGGATCGACTAGCACCATACCGGCTGTCTCTTGCGGATAGCGCGCCGCAAATAACGGCATGGTGAGTCCGCCAAAGGAATGTCCGACGAGAATATACGGAGGAGGAATGGCGGCTTGCTCGAGCAGGGAATGAAGTTCTGTGACGATGCGCTCTGCAGTTCGCGGCATCGGACCGGGATCGCTCCAACCTAAGCCGGCGCGATCATAGCTTACGACGCGATAGGAGTCGACCAAAGCGCGCTGGACTTCTGTCCAACTCAGCACCGTAGACATGAGCCCCGCTTCGAGCAAAACCGTTGGGCAGCCGGCGCGTCCCGCTTCGAGCAAGTGCAGTCGATGAGTTCCCAGATCAACCAGTCTGCCCGGAGGCGGATGCAGCTTGCTATCGCACCACAATCCGACGCGCTGGTAGACCATGCCGGCCAGGACGGCAAGCAACAGCAACGCCAAGATCCAGAGTAAAGTGTGAATGAACAACGTCTGCTCCTCTGCCCAAACATTACCGCAGCAGCGCAGGAGTTCGATGCTTCAAGTGCGCATATGGCTATGCAGGTTGTCTGCGGCCTGGAATCCGGTGGCTACGCAATCGCCGATGGAGCGGCCGCTTAGATAATTTCCGGCAAGATACAGGCCCGGAAATTCGTTCAGGGCTGCTGCAATTGCCTGGACCCGTTGCGCGTGACCGATAGTGTACTGCGGGAGTGCGCGGGGATATTTCCATACTGCGCGGTCGATGGGGGCGCCGGTGATCCCGAGGATCTTGGCGTTTTCTGCTTCTACTGTTTGTGCCAACACATGCTCAGAGGCGTTCAGCAGATGATTAGATTCGCTAGCGGCAAAACTTGTCATTAGCACTGAACCCTCGGGCGCTCGGCCCGGGAAAAGAGAGGAATTCCAGATGGTGCAAACGGTGTGCAAGCCTGCTTTGCGGGGAACCATGAAGCCAAAACCGTCGAGAGGGTGGCGCACTTGTTTTCGGTGGTAAGCGGAAGCGACTACATTCATGGGAGCTTGTTCGATTGCAGACAGGAGGGAGGATAGTGGCGGCGCGGATGGTTGCAGCAAGGAAGCGGCGGCATAGGCGGGTAACGCGAGGACCACGGCATCAGCGCGGAATTCCTCGAGGCTTTGTGTGTGAATCGTCCAAGCTGAGTGGTCGGGCAGAGTGTCTTGGCGGTCGATGAGCAGCGATTCAACTGGCGACTCGAGGCGCAATTCGTCTTTCAGTTCTTTGGCGAGGCGCTCTGTTAACGTTCCCACGCCGTTCTTGAAGGAACCCAGGGTGGGAAGGGAATCGGTGACGCGCAATTTTTCGTTTGCGTCGGTCGGTGAAGCTTTGCGATCTGCACTTGCTGCCACCGTGCCATCCTTTGTGGATTTTTTGGATTTGTAGGCGCGAATCGCGCCGCGCACTACGCTTCCGGTGCCTCGCTCCCACGCGACAAGGGCAGGAAACGCGCTGAGCATGCCGAGTTTTCGAGCGTCGCTGAAGAAAATGGTCGACACGAAGGGGTCAACCAGATAATCCGAGACCTCGGCGCCAAATTTGCGGGCGACGAATTCGGCCAAGGATTCTTCTGTAGCGGGAGGCTGGCTGTGGCGGAGCGCTTCGCTGAGTAAGCGATATTTGGAGCGCATGCTGAGCAAGTTGGTACTGAGCAGACTCATCGGAGAAAGCGGAGCCAAGTGCAGGTGGCCGTCTCTTAGAATGTAACGCTTAGCTTTGGGATCGCCGGGCAGAAAGTCATTTTCTAGTTTTAGTTCACGTACAAGAGTCCAGACAGGCTGGGGAAAACGCGGGCCTTGCGGTCCGGCTTCAAAGAGAAAACCATTTCGTCGTAGCGAAGAAATGAGTCCACCGGCTTGGTTCGAGGCTTCGAGGAGCAGAGCGGGAATACCTAATTGTCGCAAGCGAAAGGCACAAGCCAGGCCAGTGATGCCGGCGCCGATAACGATCGCTTTATAGATGTGCCCCATCCGCAGTAGATTTTATCAAAGGGAATGCCGCAGGGTTGAGGATGGTTGAGAATTCGAGAACGGGGATGGTTGAGATCCTTCGCTGCGCTCAGGATGACAATTGCGGACGTGTCGAGATGGTTAGAAGAGTTAGGGCAGAACTGGCGGTTTGGCCAGCTGGGAATCTTGTTGAGAGGCTGATTTGGAATCGCTGGTAGAGTTCGTTTGGAAATATGCGTCACGTGCGGAAGAGGTCGCGGTGCGTTACCGTCGTGGCTATCGCATGGAAAGCTGGAGCTACGCGCGCGTTGCGCAGGAAGGCAATCGCGTGGCTCGCGAGTTGGAATCTCGCGGGGTCAACAAAGGCGACGCCGTGCTGCTGTGGGGAGAGAACTCTCCGGAATGGATCGCCGTTTTTCTAGGATGCCTGCTGCGTGGCGCGGTCATTGTGCCGATCGATCACGGTTCTACAGCGGAATTTGCGTCGCGCATTGCAAATGAAGTGAAGGCCAGCTTAGTGTTTCGTTCGAGGGGGCTTCCGGATACTCAACAGGCGGCGGCTTCTATCGTTCTGGAATCGCTGTTTGAAGTTATCGCACACCGCGATTGTTCACCGTATCCTGCTCCAGCTTTCTCACGCAAAGACACGCTGGAAATTATTTTTACTTCTGGGACAACTGCAGAGCCGCGCGGCGTGGTGCTTACGCACGGCAATGTGCTGGCAAATATCGAGCCACTGGAGCGCGAAATCGGGAAATACCTGCGCTACGAGCGCTTCGTGCATCCTTTGCGGTTTCTGAATCTGCTGCCACTTAGCCACGTGTTTGGGCAAATGTTGGGAATCTTTATTCCGCCGCTCCTGGCGGGTACGGTAGTTTTTCCCGGATCCCTGAAGCCCTCGGAATTGATCGACGTGATGCACCGTGAACGTGTCTCCGTAGTGGTAGCAGTGCCGCGCTTTATCGACTCACTGCAACGAGAAATACAGCGGCAAGTGGAGCGCGAGGGCCGCCTGGCAAAATTTGAGAAGGACTTCGCGGTTGCCGAGAAGGAACATTTTCTGCGTCGCTGGTGGCGGTTTCGCCGAATCCATTCACGTCTCGGCTGGAAATTCTGGGCGTTCATTTCTGGTGGAGCGGCACTCTCGGAGAGCACCGAAGTGTTCTGGAACCGTCTGGGCTATGCGGTGATTCAAGGATACGGAATGACCGAGACTACTTCGCTGATCAGCCTCAACCATCCATTTCATTCCGCGAAGGGTTCGATTGGCCAAGTTTTTCCGGGGATGGACGTCCGCGTTGACGAGCACGGGGAAATTTTGGTGCGTGGGGAGAATGTTGCGGCAGCGTATCGCCAGCGCGATCAGGTGGAAGCGGTGGCCGAGCCGGACGGATGGTTCCGCACTGGGGACTTAGCGGAAGCGGACGAGACGGGCCGGCTGTATTTCAAAGGCCGAAGAAAAAATGTGATGGTCACGGCGGCTGGGATGAATGTCTATCCCGAAGATTTAGAGAAAGCGATCCGCCGCGAAGCAGGGGTGAAAGATTGCGTGGTTATCGGACTCGATCGAGATGGCAATGAAGAAGCGTGTGCGGTGTTGTTGCTCGATGGTTCGGAGCACAGCCCGGCGCAAATCATTGAGAACGCCAATCGGTCCCTTGCGGAGTATCAGAAGGTTCGTGAGTGGTTTCTGTGGACCGAGCCTGATTTTCCGCGCACGCCTACACAGAAGCCGATACTTCCGCGCATTCGTGAAGTGGTGAGAAACAACAAACCCGCGACGTCGTCCGAGCGAACACAAAATGGCAATGGCAGCTTGGCAGGTTTGATCACGCAAATCACCGGGCGCAGCATGCGATCTGATTCTGAGAACGCGGCGCTCGAAGCTGATTTGCAAATGAGCTCGCTCGATCGCGTAGAGCTGATGAGCGCTCTGGAGGACCGCTATCAGACCGATCTTAGCGAGGTGCGCTTCAGCGAAGTGGCGACTATTGGACAACTCGAGAAGCTGCTGAGCGGGTCGCAGACAACAAGCGCCCGAAACGCCTATCCGAAATGGCCGCAGCATTGGCTCACCACACTATTTCGACTGGGCGTTTATTATCTTCTCGCCTGGCCCGCCACGTATCTCATGGCCGCGCCGCGCATCCGCGGCCGGGAAAATCTTCGGGGACTGCGCGGACCGGTGTTGGTGGTAGCCAACCATGTTACCTACCTGGATATTGCGTGGGTTCTTCCAGCACTGCCGGCGCGTTTTCGAAACCGGCTGGCAACCGCGATGCGCGGAGAAAGACTGGCGGAAATGCGGCGCCCGCCGAAAGAGATGAGTTTTGTCGGGAGATTCAGGGAACAGCTCGACTACTTTCTGGCCCTGTCGCTCTTCAACGTGTTTCCGCTGCCCCGAGAGGGTGGATTTTTAAAGAGCTTTTCCTTCGCCGGCGATCTAGCCGATCGTGGATGGAACATTTTAATTTTTCCAGAGGGCCTAACCACGGAAGATGGAAACATGGCAACGTTTCGCTCGGGGATCGGCCTGTTAGCAAAGCAACTAAATCTGCCGATTATTCCGATGCGTTTGTCGGGGCTGTTCGATCTCAAGCAACAAAATAAAATTGTGACGCGCCCTGGGCACGTGCAAGTAGTGATTGGAGAACCGGTCCGCTTTTCGCCCGAGCAGGATGCCAAAGAGATCGCGCAAGAACTGGAAAGGCGTGTTGCCGCGCTTTAGTCCGCTTCCGATTGCTGGCTTCGGCGAGCTGCAGGCAACATTCGCACCAGAAGGAAGAGCATAAGCAACGCGCACAGAATTCCGACTGAGGCCCATTCCTGGTGCAACACAAATTCCTTTGCTGCTGCACCGTAACGCGCCCCTAGGAATCCCTCTACAAAAAATAGCGTTCCACGTCCCACGAAGGTTCCAATCACGAAGATCAGGAACGGCACCTGGAAAACGCCTTGGGCAATGACGAAAGGCTTAAAGGGAACGGGGAACGGCGCAACGGCGGGAAGCAAAACGGAAGTAAGCGGATGCCGCTGGACCCAGGCGCTAATTCGTCCCGGCGCGTGTCCTTGAGTCCTTCGGTAGTAGGCTTGGCCGCCTTTTCGGGCGAGCGCATAAATCCAGATACAGCCTGCCAATGAGCCGATCGCCGCCATGGCCGCGTAGTACGGCATGCGCGTCGGATTGCGGCGGGAGAGTTCCATTACGATCAGGTCAGTGACTAGCGGCAGAGGGACAAAGGAAGAATCAAGAAACGCCGACAATAGAATTCCCACGCCACCAAACGCCGGTAGCGTGGATTTTACCCACAGAGCGAGGCGAGTCGGAGTCAACGCGTTAACCCATTCGGACGACGCGCAGAAGAAGTCGAAGCGGATCTGGTGCTTCGCCTGCGCTGCATTTCCAGAGAATTGGATTGTATGATGCGCCAATTCGCAGTACTTGGCGGAGTTTCTTGAGCCTGGACGGTCTGCCGGACGACCGGCCTATTGTCCAGCGTATTGCAGCGTACATAGGGGGCAGGGGTAAGGCTTAGAGTGTAGACAATTTCCGTCGGGGGCAGGCGCGGCATCGCCTCCGGTTCTTGGGCCGCCACGTAGGAAGGTGCAGCGAAAGTCAGAGCAATCCAGTAGACGCGATCTGTCTTTCGGATACGACGCGAGAAAAAGGATTTGAATTTCCCCATGGGAATGATGCCGTGCGCAAAATATGTCCTAGATATGGATGCAGCTACATGCAGAAAGGACATACATCTTTCCCTTAAGTAAAGGTCGTTGCCAGTCACCCCCCCAATTATTTTCCACTTGGTCTGTACCTCTCGGGGCTGGTGTAGAATCCAATGCGGTATATCGCGGCCGTTAGTGGAAGTCGAAGATTGTTGTGCGTCGCATATGCTGCGCACGAGACTGCCGCCGAAGTGAAACACGTCAGCAAAGTACCAGTAGCGCCTTGAACGACGGAGCTGTCGCCAGACAGTCGCGTCATTTTGCGCACCTTCAAGGAGAGATTATGTCTGACCTGCAACAAGCACTTCCCACACTTCCCACGCTTCCCTCGTCTTCTTTTCGATTGGACGTGCCGCTGCATTCGTTGCTTCAGCAGCCAACCGAGAAGCCTTCGCAGGACTCTTCGAGGGAAATTAAAACGCTTCCAACGCCGATTTTCCCGCAACAGCCGGAATTGTTGCACGAGCTGAATGCCGAGGATATCGCGGCTCACGAGCACGTTTTACAAACCGGGAAAAGGCATTGGCCGGTCTCGCGCATCTTGACCACCATGCGTGGATGGATGTTTCCGTATTTCAAATCGCGGGTGTTGCCTGGCGATTTCCAGCCGATCATCGCGTACCTTTTTACGGAGTGGAAATGCAATCTAGATTGCCACTACTGCTGGTCGTACGACAATCGCATCAAGGGCATGACCGAAGACACCGCGCGACGCGCCATTGATTGGCTGCATTCCACGCCGTGCCGGGTGCTGGCACCTACCGGCGGCGAGCCGCTGTTGCGTCCTGACTTCGTGCACAAAGTGGTGTACTACGCGGCGAAAAAAGATTTTTGGGTATACCTCGCGACGAACGCGCGTTTGCTGCGGCCGGAAGTAATCGACCATCTGACTGACGCGGGCATCGCGACCATCAATTTCGCGGTCGATACGATTAAGGAGAAGCCAGGATTGCCGAAGGCGCTGGAACATGTGCGCTCGTACTTCGATTATCTGGTGAAACGCCAATACCGCTACGGGTACACGGTATTTTTCAACACGAATATTTGCCGCACCAACATTGATGACGTGAAGCAACTGGTGGAAATCGCTCACGACAACGGAATCTCCCTTACTTTTCATATCAACGAAGCGCCGATGATGGAGCAACCCCATTTCAAGCATCTCGACGCCAACGATACGTACATCCGTCCCGAAGATTTTCCAATGGTGGATGACCTGCTCGACTGGCTCATTGATAAGCAGCGCCAGGGCTACAAGATGGTCGATTCCATTCCGCGTTTACAAAACATGAAGGGGTTCATGCGCGGCATTGGCGAACATTGGGGCTGCCGGGCTGGCCAGAACTGGTTGATCGTTCGCACCGATGGCACGCTGGCGCCGTGTTTCCCGATGTACAACGCGAAATATGACTGGGGGGCTGTCGAAAAGCAGAAATTCGATTTGGAACAGTTGGCGGAAATGAAGCAGGGTTGCGAGCCTCATTGTTTTTCGACGCTGGGCTACAACGTCGCGTATTGCTACGACGCGGCTCGGGTCATGAAGTGGCTGCTGAAGCAAGCGCGCCACGGCTTCCAAGGAGTCACCGGCAGCTTCGAGTGATTGCGCGCGGTTGGTAAGCGCGTAGATCAGCTAACAGTGGCGATGCCTGACACTTGCATAAATGCGAAGAGAGAATTCCCACAGGCAGAGGCGGCGTGTGGAGAGCTTCGAAATGGGCCCAGCGTCGTTTCATTTATGGTAGCGGATGGGGCTCAATGGTCTTCAATTCGGAGTGGAATCGTGGATACATACACGAAGGTGCCCAGCTCAGAATTTCCTACAAAAATGGCGACATACTGCGCATTGAAGTTGCGTCTAAATAGGTGAATGCCCCCGGGCTTCCGTTTAAGCTCGCAGCGCTTGCCGGAAATGTGGATTAAGACCGCAGTCGTGCGTGCGTTCACTAGGCCGTCACGCGGTTTGCCAATTGTCGCGCTGCAAGACCAAACGTCAGCCGGGACATTCCGGTCATCAATAGGTTCACGCCTACAAGTATTCCGATGGCCCAGACCGAACTCGACGGCCAATGGAACCAGATAAGAGCGCCAAGCAGCAACGTGATCAGCGCATTTACCAGTAGCCAGCCAGAGCCACCTTGGCCGCGCATCCGGAAATAGGCGATGACTTCGAGTATCCCTTCCACAAGGATAATTGCCGCCAAGAGCAGAGTCAGCGTCCCCAGCGCCAGCAACGGATGCGTCAAAAAGTAAACTCCGCCCAAGACATACACGATTCCAATCAGCACCTGCCAAATCACGCGCCCCGCTCCGCCTCCGGTGAACGCCGCGACCAAATGCGCTCCGCCACCAAATATCAGCAGCCAGCCAACCAGAATCGTTATCGCCCAGCCCGCAACTCCCGGCTCAATAATCGCCATCATGCCGAGAAGGATGAATAGAATCGCCAGGGCAATAAACCAGCCACTCGCTTTCTTGATGATCGTGCCCGCTCCACGGAATCCCTCAGTTGGATTCGACGTCGCCATTTGGCACCTCCACTTGCGCTTTGCTGTCGGGATTTGCCG